>Ga0209024_1000930_pt1 | contig 33789 bp, 27 predicted proteins | sample AutmiccommunBRH5_FD_187380 | JGI IMG/M metagenome (GOLD analysis project Ga0209024, IMG submission 187380) | Deep subsurface microbial communities from Mt. Terri, Switzerland - Autotrophic microbial communities BRH/5 (SPAdes) (version 2) | ecosystem: Environmental > Aquatic > Deep subsurface >...
GCAGCGCTCGATACCGGGGCGCTGCAGGCACTGGTGCCGCTGCCCGCCGCCACGCCCGCCGCGCTGACCGCCGAATGGCGGGCCGCAGGGGGCCTGACATGACGGCCGGCCGCCGTGCCTTCGACCTCTGCCTTGCGGCGCTGCTGGCGCTGCTGCTGGCGCCGCTGATCCTGGGGCTGGCAGTGCTGGCGCTGGCGCTTCACGGGCGGCCGGTGCTGCATCTGTCCGAGAGGATGAGCGCACCCGGCCGCGCCTTCCGGCTGGTCAAGTTCCGCACGATGGAACCCGATCCGGCCGATGGCGGCGTGTCGGGCGGCGACAAGGCCGTGCGGATCACCCGGCTGGGCGCGGTGCTGCGCCGCAGCCGGCTCGACGAGCTGCCGCAGCTGTGGAACATCCTGCGCGGCGACATGGGCTTCGTCGGCCCCCGCCCGCCGCTGCGCCGCTATGTGGAGCAGTTTCCGGGTCTCTATGCCCGCGTGCTGCGCGACCGCCCCGGGGTGACCGGCCTCGCCACGCTGGTGTTTCACCGGCATGAGGAGCGGATCCTGGCCGCCTGCCGCACACCGGCCGAGACCGAGGCCGCCTATGTCCGCCGCTGCATCCCGCGCAAGGCCCGGCTCGACCTGATCCACCAGGCGCATCGCAGCCCCTGCGCCGATCTGGCGATTCTGGCGCGCACGCTGGCGGCCGCCGCCGGGCGATTGCGGGATCGGCCGCGGGGCCCGCCCCAGGCGCGCCCCGGCGGCAGAGCGGTGCCCGCCGCCCCCCGCGCCCCGACTGGGTGATGCCCCGTGGCGGCGGCCGCGGCGACGCTCTTGCCCGTGCGGTGCCGGGGACAAGCGGCAGCCCGGTTGCCCCGTGCTGCACCGCAGACTGGGCGGGCAAGGCAGTGCCCGCCTGCACCCCCGGATCCGCCCGTTCCTGCAGCCAGGCTGCAGCCACCAGACACGGGTTTTACCGCGCTGCCAGCCCCGCTTCCCCCGGATCATCACAACCCGCCATTAACCCGCTTCGTGCAAGGCTCCCCCATGGTCTTCGCCTCGGTCCTTCCCCCGCTGCTGCATCTGGCCCGGTCGCTTGGCCGGGCGGAGAAGATGGCGGTGCTGGTCTTCCTGGACGGGGCGCTGGCGCCGCTGGCGCTGTGGCTGGCGCTGGTCGCGCAGGACAGCAGCCTGCAGGGACCGGCCGCGCTGCAGGGGCGCTGGCTCTTCGCACCGGCGCTGTCGCTGCTGGCCGCGGGGATGGCGCTGGCGCTTGGCATCCCGCGCGCCCGGCTGAAATCCTACGACGCGACCGGCCTCGCGCGCACGGTGCTGCACGGCGCGGCGCTGGCAGGGTGTGGCGGGGCGCTGGCACTTGCCGCGGGGCTGAGACTGCCGCCCGGCCTCTGGGCAATGTTCGCGCTGCTGTTCGTGCTGCTGGCCGCCGGGCTGCGGCTGGGGATGCTGCGGGCGCTGGAGGCGCTCTATCGCTCCGAGGCGCCGGTGACGCGGGTGCTGATCTATGGCGCGGGGATGACCGGGATCCAGCTGGTCTCGGCGCTGAAGCGCCACGCTGCGATACGGCCTGTGGCCTTTGTTGATGACAATCCCGCCCTGCAGGGGCTGACGGTGGCGGGCCTGCCCGTGCATCGCCCCGCGCGGCTGGCCGAGATCGTGGCCCGCCAGCGCATCAGCCGCGTGGTGCTGGCGATGCCGGCGCTGCCGCGGGCGCGGCAGGCGGGGATCGCCCGCGCCCTGCAACCGCTGGGGGTCGAGGTGCAGTCGGTGCCCTCCTTCGCGCAGATGATCGGGACCGAGGCCGCGCCGGACCGGCTGCAACCGGTGCTGCCCGGCGCCTTTCTGGGGCGCGCCGCGGTGGCCGATGCGCTGGAGGGGCTGGCGCCGGTCTATGGGGGCCGCACGGTGCTGGTCACCGGCGCCGGCGGCACCATCGGGGCAGAGCTGTGCCGGCAGATCCTGTCGCTGCGGCCCGCGCGGCTGGTGCTGCTGGACCATGCCGAATACGCGCTCTACGCCATCGAGCGCGAGCTGCGGCCGCTGGCCGAGGAGGCGGGCGTCGCGCTGGTGGCGGTGCTTGGCTCGGTGGGACAGGCCGGCCTGCTGCGCCGCCTGTTCGCGGCGCAGCGCGTCGACATCGTGTTGCACGCCGCCGCCTACAAGCATGTGCCGCTGGTCGAGGCCAACCCGCTGGCCGGGCTGGCCAACAACGTGCTGGGGACCGAGGTTCTGGCCCGCGCCGCCCGCGCCGCAGGGGTCGCGCGCTTCGTGATGATCTCGTCGGACAAGGCGGTGCGCCCGACCAATATCATGGGCGCCTCGAAGCGGCTGGCCGAGATCGTGATCCAGGACCTGGCGGCGCGAAGCGGGGGGCGCACGGTGTTCTCGATGGTGCGTTTTGGCAATGTGCTTGGCAGCTCCGGTTCGGTGATCCCGCTGTTCCAGGAGCAGGTGGCCCGCGGCGGTCCGGTCACCGTGACCGGGCATGACGTGACCCGCTTCTTCATGACGGTGGAGGAGGCGGCAGCGCTGGTGCTGCGCGCGGGCTCGCTGGCCACGGGCGGCGAGGTGTTCTTGCTCGACATGGGCGCGCCAGTGCGGATCGGCGATCTGGCGCGGCAGGTGATCGAGGCGATGGGCGGCACGACTCGGGACGCTGCCAACCCGCAGGGCGAGATCGAGATCCTCGAGATCGGCCTGCGCCCCGGCGAGAAGCGCCATGAGGAGCTGCTGATCGGTGGCGATGCCCGCCCCGCCGGCCATCCCAAGATCTTTGCCGCGCAGGAGGCCTTTCCGTCCGAGGTGGAGGTGGCGGCCCTGCTGCGCGACCTGCGCGAGGCGGTGGAAGAGGAGGCGCTGCCACGGGCATTGCAGGCCATCAGCCGCTGGGTCGAGGGTTATGAGGACAGGACCGCGCCACCCGACCTGCGCCTCCGCGGGACGCGGCCCTGAAAGGTTGCGGCGATGCCCGCCCCTCCGCACGCGGCCCCGGCCCCGAAAAGGCCAGAACGGGTAAGCCGCAATTAACCCTGCCATGGGAAGGATTGGGCCCATAGACGGCGCCGGGGGACTCGCCGGCGGGTCGGCCAGAAAGGGACCGGGATGAGATCTGAGAGACTTCTGCTGGTGGGGGCCGGGCTCTCGGGCGCGGTGATCGGGCGCACGCTGGCCGAGGCCGGGCACCGCGTCACCGTGATCGACCAGCGCAGCCATGTCGGCGGCAATTGCCATACCGAGCGGGATGCGGAAACCGGGGTCCTGCTGCATGTCTATGGCCCGCATATCTTCCACACCGACGATGCCGGCGTCTGGGACTATGTGAACCGGTTCGCCCGGTTCCTGCCCTACAAGAATCAGGTCAAGACCACCACGCGCGGCTCGGTCTATTCGCTGCCGATCAACCTGCACACGATCAACCAGTTCTTCGGCCGCACCCTGCGCCCCGAGGAGGCGGCGGCCTTCATCGAGGATCAGGCCGATACCAGCATCGAGAGCCCGGAAAGCTTCGAGGAGCAGGCGCTGCGCTTTGTCGGGCGCGACCTCTACGAGGCATTCCTGAAGGGCTACACCATGAAGCAATGGGGCTGCGCGCCCTCGGAACTGCCCGCCTCGATCCTCAAGCGGCTGCCGGTGCGGTTTACCTATGACGACAACTATTTCTTCCATCGCTTCCAGGGCATGCCCGAGGATGGCTACACTGCGATGATCGCCCGCATCCTCGACCATCCGGGGATCTGCGTGCTGCTCGACACGCCCTTCGAACCCGGGATGGCGCAGGATTACGACCATGTCTTCTATGCCGGGCCGCTGGATGGCTGGTTCGGCTATGATGCCGGCCGCCTCGGCTATCGCACGCTGGATTTCGAGCGGTTCTGCGAGCGGGGCGACTGGCAGGGCTGCGCGGTGATGAACTACGGCGATGTCTCTGTGCCTTGGACCCGGATCACCGAGCACAAGTATTTCGCCCCCTGGGAGCGGCATGATGCGACCATCTGCTACCGCGAATACAGCCGCGCGGCGGAGCCCGGCGACGTTCCCTATTACCCGGTGCGGCTGGTGGCGGAAAAGGCGCTGCTTGGCGACTATGCCGCCCGCGCCCGGCAGGCAGAGCGGGTGACTTTCGTCGGCCGCCTCGGCACCTACCGCTATCTCGACATGGACGTGACGATCCGCGAGGCGATGGATACGGCCGCGGCATTCCTGGCCAGCAGGACGGCGCGCAAGCCGGTGCCCGCCTTTGTCCATGCCCCGCTGTGAGGATGCGATGGCACCTGACCTGACCCCCGCTTCAGCCCCCACGGTTGCCGCGGTCGTCGTCACCCGCAACCGGCTGGCACAGCTGCGCGCCACCCTCGCGCGGCTGCTCGCAGAGCCGCTGGCCTTGATCTGCATCGTCGACAACGGGGCCTGCGCGGGGGATGGCACCGCGGCCTGGCTCGCCGGGCAGTCCGATCCGCGGCTGATCGTGCTGTCGCCACCGCGCAACCTCGGCGGCGCCGGCGGCTTTGCCCTCGGGCTGGCGAGGCTGGAGGCGCTGGCAGATCCCGACTGGATCGTGGTGATGGACGATGACGCCCGCCCCGCGCCGGGCGCCATCGCAAGGTTCCGCGCGGCGCCGCCCCCCGGGTGGGATGCGGTCGCGGCCGCCGTGCGCGACCCCGCGGGCCGGATTGCCGAGATGAACCGGCCGGCGCGCAATCCCTTCGCCAGCCTTGGGCGCTTTGCCGCCGCACTGCTCCGCGGTCGCCCCGCTTTCCACCTGACCGAGGCCGACTATCTGGCAGGCACCCCGACCGAGATCGACATCGCCTCCTTCGTCGGCCTGTTCCTGTCACGCCGGGCCCGGCAACTGGCTGGCCTGCCCGATGCACGGCTGTTCATCTATGGCGACGACGTGCTGCACTCGCTGCACATGCGGACCCTTGGGCTGCGGATCGGCTTCGACCCCCGGATCCGGTTCGAGCATGACTGCACAACCTTGCAGGGCAGCGCCTGGATCTATCGGCCGCTGTGGAAGGCCTATTACCACCACCGCAACCTGCTGCTGGTGTTCCGCGCCGCGGCCGGGCGCTGGCTGTTCGCGCCGCTGGCGCTGCTGCACCTGGCGCGATGGGTCCTGCGGGCGCGGCATTACCGCGGCGCCGAACGCCGGGTCTATCTGCGGCTGCTGCGGCTGGCGGTGCTGGACGGGCTGCGCGGGCAGCTTGGCCGGCCGCATGAGGAGGTGCTGGCGCTGGCGGAGGCCGGCCCGGCCCTGGGGGCCCCGCGCGCCAAGGCACAGGAGGACGCCGCGTGAAACTGCTGCTGTTCATCGGCCATCACAAGGTCGGCTCCACCTCGCTGCAGGACTTCCTGTGGCGCAACGCGGCCGCGCTGCTGCGCGCCGGTATCCTCTATCCCATGGTCGAAAGCGATGGCCATGCCCGCATGGTGCGCCAGGCGATGCTCGGCCCCGACCCGGGGCCCCAGCCCTGGAACGCGCGCGAGGCGCATAACGCCCTCGCCTTCCGCATGCTGTTCGAGGCGGTGCACTACCCGGTCCCGCCCTGGCACCCCGACCTGCCCTCGGTGCGCCAGATGGAGGTGTCGATCCGCAACCAGATCCGCGTGCACCAGCCGCGTGCCGTGATCCTCTGCTCCGAGGTCTTCGCCAATTTCGGGGCCTGGGCGCCGGGGCTGATCGGCCAGCTCGGCCGGCTGTTCGAGGGGGCGGAGGTGTCGCTGCATTGCACGCTGCGCCGGCCGGACCAGTACCTCTCGGCCTGGCACGCGCAGCGCATCCGCTTTGGCGACCGGGTCGATCCGCTGCGCGCCGAGGGGCTGGAGGAGTATCGCGGCACCATCCACCTTGATTATGCGCTGCTGCTGGAGCCTTGGCTGACGGCTTTTCCGTCGGCGCGGCTGTCGCTGCGCAACTATGCCGATGTGGTGGCGGCGGGCGGATCGGTCGCCGATTTCATCGCGCAATCGGGGCTGGCCTTCCCGCCGGGGCTGGCCCCCGAACGCCGGGTCAACCAGTCGATCCATCCGGCGCTGCTGGAATATGCCCGCTGCGCCGCCCCCCATTTCGCGCAGCCGCAGATCGAGCGGTTCTGCGATTTCCTGATCGCGGTGTCCGATGAGCTTGGCGCGCCGCCGCGCGAAGAGATCGAGATGTTCGGCGCCGCCAATCGCGCGGCCCTGCTGGACGCCTTCGCGCCCTCCGAGGCCTTTCTCGACGCGCTTTCCGGCACGCCGTTCTTCCCGCAACTGGCCCGCGCCGCCGTCCCGTGCCGGGTGCCCGAAGTGGAGGCCGCCCGCGCGGTGCGCGCGCCGCTGCTGGCCCGCCTGCGCGAGGCGGGGCGCAGCCCTGTGCGCCCCCTCGGCAGCTCGATCGCCCCCGAGACCGCCCTTTCCGACACCTTCCTTCCCTTTGTCCGCGACCTGGAGATTGCCTGACATGCCCGATGCGCTGCCCCAGCCCCGCCCGCTGACCCTGCAGCACATGATCCTGCCCGAGCAGGGGATCTGCACGGAACTGGACCTTTACGTGCATCTGCAGGGGGTTGCGGGTGCCAACCTCGGCGATGGCACGGTCTGGCTGGGGGCGGGCGGGGCGGCCTGCTTCGACACCTATTTCAACCTGTTCTCGCTTGGAAAATGGCACGGCGCGGCGCCGTTTTCGACCCTTTCGCTGGTGATCGAGGCGCAGGGCCGGTTCGAGCTGCGCGTCTATCACGCCATCCCCGGCCGTTCATGGGAGCTACTGGCCTGCGCGCTGCACGATCTGCCGGCACAGGGCAGGCTCTCCCTCGACCTGTCGCATTTCGCGCTCAACGCCGGCGCGGGGGTGATCTTCTTCGAGATGCGGGCGGTAGAGGAAACCGTGCTGCGGGCCGCGCGCTTCCTGACCAATGACCCGCCCCTGCGCCAGCCGCGGCTTGGCATCTGCATCACCACCTTCCGGCGCGAGGCAGAGGTGGCGCGCACCGCCGCCCGGCTGGATGCCTTCATCGCCGGGTCGCAGCTTGGGGCGCAGATGCACGCCTTCGTCGTCGACAATGGCGGCACCGCACAGCTGGGCGATCTGGCGCATGTGGACCTTGTGGCGAACCGCAACCTCGGCGGCGCCGGCGGCTTTGCCCGCGGCATGGCCGAGGCCGAGGCCTGGGGCTTCGATCATTGCCTGTTCATGGATGATGATGCGGCCTTCCACATGGAAAGCATCCACCGCACGCTTGCCTTCCTGTCGCGGGCGCAGGATCCGGCCACGGCGGTGGCGGGGGCGATGATCTCCAACACCCACAAATGGGCGATCTGGGAGGCGGGGGCGACGTTCGACCAGCATTGCCGCCCGCAGCAGGGCGGGCGCGACCTGCGCCGCCGCGATCAGGTGCTGGAGATGGAGTTCCAGACCGCCGCCCCGGCGGATCCCAACTTCTACGGCGGCTTCTGGTTCTTCGCCTTCCCCATCGCTGCGGTGCGCGCCCGGCCCTTCCCGTTCTTCGTGCGCGGCGACGATGTCAGCTTCTCGCTGGCGAACGGCTTCCGGACGGTGACGCTGAACGGCGTCGTGTCCTTTCAGGATGACTTCACCGAGAAGGAGTCGGTCACCACCCATTACCTGGACCTGCGCAGCCATATCGTCCACCACCTGACGGTGGAGCGGCTGGGGCAGGGGGCCTGGGCCACCGCCAAGATCCCGCTGCGGTTTCTGGCGCGCAGCCTGTCGCGGTTTCACTATGAGACGGCGGCGGCAGAGCTGCTGGCCTGGCGCGACGTGATGCAGGGGCCGGAGTTCTTTGCCGCCAATGCCGATATGGCGGAGCGGCGGCAGACGCTTGCAGCCATCACCAAGGCCGAAGTCTGGGGGCCGCGCGGGGGTGCCGATCTGGCATGGCGCGGGTCGAGGTTGCGGGGGCGCAGGGCGCAGGCGCTGCTGCGGCTGACGCTGAATGGGCACCTTCTGCCGCTGCCGCGCCTCTGGGCGGGCAAGTCGGCCCTGCCCGGCGGGGCGCGGGCGGATCTGGGGGCGGTGCGTGGCTGCCGCCAGATCAGCTATCACCAGCCGGGGCAGGACAAGGCCTATACCGTGCGCCGGTCCGATGCGCGGTTCCTGGCGCTGCTCTGGCAGATCGGCATGACGCTGGGAGCCTTCCTTTATGGCCATGCGGCGCTGCGTCGGCGCTACCTTGCGGCCTATCCGGCGCTGACCTCGGCGGCGTTCTGGCAGCAGGCCTTCGCGGCCCCGGCAGGGTCACAAGATATCGGCCGGATACGGCAAGAGGATGATCGGGATGCTGGTCGCCCGGGCCAGGCGACCCTTCATGCCATGCCCCCAGCGGTCCCGCGCCCCGCTCTGCCCCGCGACGCGGATACAGGCGACGCTGCCGAGCCTGCCCGGCGCAGGCAGGCCGCGCATTGAGAGCCGGGGCGGCGGCGCGGCCAACGCGCCCCATGTTCTTTTGGGCGGCGGGCGCCTAGGGTCGCGCGGCGCGGGGGTGCGCGGAAGGTAGAACATGGCACAGATCGACGATTTGACGGCCCGCGCTGGCGGGATTTGCGAGATTTGCGGGGCGGCGGGAGACCTGGCCGTGGTGGAGGTTCCGCCCTCGGACGAGGCGGCGCTGCTTTGCGCCATCTGCCGCGGCGAGGCCGAGGCGCCCGCCGGGCACTGGCGCTGCCTGGAGGGCGCGATGTGGTCGGGCGTTCCGGCGGTACAGGTGCTGGTGCATCGCCGGCTGAGCGCGCTCGATGAGCCCTGGGCGCGCGAGGCGCTGGAGGGGATGGTGCTGGACGCCGCCACGCTGGCCTGGGCCGAGACCGGCCAGCCGCTCGCCGGGATCGAGCACCGGGATGCCCATGGCGCGCTGCTGGCGCAGGGCGATACCGTGGTGCTGGTCAAGGATTTGCAGGTCAAGGGCGCCGGCTTCACCGCCAAGCGCGGCACCGCGGTGCGGGGGATCAGTCTGGTGGCCGACAACGCCGCCCAGATCGAGGGCCGGGTCGAGGGCCAGCGGATCGTGATCCTGACCGAGTTCGTGAAGAAGAAGTAGCGCCCTCTAGTCGTTGCCGCGACCGCTCGAGACAACCGCGCGCGGGAAGCCCTCTGGCCTACCGCGCGCGTCAGATCCGTCAGATCAGATCCGGCCCATCAGGATCAGGATAAGCAGGACCACCACGATCAGGCCAAGCCCACCGGACGGCCCGTAGCCCCAGGCGCGCGAATGGCCCCAGGTGGGCAGCGCGCCGATCAGCGCCAGAATCAGGATGATGAGGAGAATGGTGCCGATTGTCATCGAAGAGCCCTTTCAAGGATGGGCCGGGAATGGCCGTCCTGTCACAAGCCCGTGTGCGGCCGAAAGGTTCCCTCGCGCGGCAACCTGAGGCCGGACGTGGGCACCAGGGCAACAACCGGGGCGCCACCTTCCGGCAGCGCCCCCGGGTCCTCAGCGCGAGAACTTCTTGTACTTCACCCGCTTCGGCTCCACCGAATCCGGGCCGAGGCGGCGGATCTTGTCCTGCTCGTAATCCTGGAAGTTGCCCTCGAAGAACTCCACATGCGCATCGCCCTCGAAGGCGAGGATATGAGTGCAAAGCCGGTCCAGGAAGAAGCGGTCGTGCGAGATGATGACCGCGCAGCCCGCGAAATCCTCGATCGCCGCTTCCAGCGCCTGCAGGGTCTCGACGTCCAGATCGTTTGTCGGCTCGTCGAGGAGCAGCAGGTTCCCGCCCTCCTTCAGCAGCTTGGCCATGTGCACGCGGTTACGCTCACCGCCCGACAGCAGGCCGACCTTCTTTTGCTGGTCCGAGCCCTTGAAGTTGAAGGCACCCACATAGCTGCGGCTGGCAATCGCGGCATCGCCGAGCTGGATCATCTCTGCCCCGCCCGAGATTTCCTGCCAGACCGTCGCATCCGGGTCGAGCGAGTCGCGCGACTGGTCGACATAGGACAGCTTCACCGTATCGCCGAGGACAACGGTCCCCTCATCGGGCTGCTCTTGCCCCGTCAGCATCCGGAACAGCGTCGACTTGCCGGCGCCGTTCGGGCCGATCACGCCGATGATCCCGCCCGGCGGCAGGGTGAAGCTGAGGTTCTCGATCAGCAGCTTGTCGCCCATGTGCTTTTTCAGGTTCTCGACCTCGATCACCTTGTTGCCAAGGCGCGGGCCGTTCGGGATGACGATCTGGGCCTTGCCGACGCGGTCCTTGACCGACTCGTCCGCCAGCTTGTTATAGGCGGCGATCCGGGCCTTGGACTTGGTCTGCCGGGCCTTGGCGCCGGAACGGATCCACTCCAGCTCCTTCTCCAGCACCTTTTGCTTGGCCTTGTCCTCGCGCGCGTCCTGCGACATGCGCTTGGCCTTCTGCTCCAGCCAGCTGGAATAGTTGCCCTCCCACGGAATACCGCGCCCACGCTCCAGTTCGAGGATCCACGAGGTGATGTCGTCGAGGAAATAGCGGTCGTGGGTGACGCAGAGGATGGTGCCGCGGTATTCGATCAGGTGCTTTTGCAGCCAGGCGATGGTCTCGGCGTCAAGGTGGTTGGTCGGTTCGTCCAGCAGCAGCATGTCGGGCGCTTCCAGCAGCAGCTTGCACAGCGCCACCCGGCGCCGCTCGCCGCCCGAAAGCGTGCTGACCTCGGCCTCGTCTGGCGGGCAGCGCAGGGCTTCCAGCGCCACGTCGACCTGGCTGTCGAGATCCCACAGGTTCTGCGCGTCGATGATGTCCTGAAGCGACGCCATCTCATCCGCCGTCTCGTCCGAGTAGTTCATGGCAAGCTCGTTGTAGCGGTCGAGGATCGCCTGCTTGGCGGCCACGCCCAGCATCACGTTGCCGCGCACGTCGAGCGTTTCGTCCAGCTGCGGTTCCTGCGGCAGGTAGCCGACCTTGGCGCCCTTGGCGTGCCAGGCTTCGCCCTGAAAGTCCTTGTCCATGCCGGCCATGATCCGCAGCAGCGTGGATTTACCCGAGCCGTTGACACCGACCACACCGATCTTCACGCCGGGCAGGAAGTTCAGGTGGATGTTCTCGAAACACTTCTTGCCGCCCGGATAGGTCTTGGACACGCCTTCCATGTGATAGACATACTGATAGGACGCCATAAGACATCTCCTTGCGAGGGAATTGGTTGCCCTTCATCTAGTGAAGGAAGGCCGAAAGGGCAATCCGTGCTTGGAGCGCGGGATGCGCAAGGTATAAGACCGCCGGGGGCGGCGCGGGGGACGCAAGGTGGATCGCAGGGAACGGGCCGGACTTGTCCGCGCGGGGCTGCCGGTGGCGCAGCCGGGGATGACGGTCGGCCTGCTTGGCGGGTCGTTCGATCCCGCGCATGACGGCCACGCCCATATCACCCGCGAGGCGCTGAAGCGGTTCGGGCTGGACCGGGTCTGGTGGCTGGTCAGCCCCGGCAACCCGCTGAAATCCGAAGGCCCGGCGCCGATGGACCGGCGGATGGCGCAGGCCCGGCAGGTGATGCGGCACCCGCGCGTCGTGGTCACGGATATCGAGGCGCGGCTTGGCACCCGCTACACCGCGCAGACGCTGGAGCGGCTGATCGCCCTCTATCCCGGGGTGCGCTTCGTGTGGCTGATGGGCGCCGACAATCTGGCGCAGTTCGACCGTTGGCAGCGGTGGGAATGGATCATGCAGCATGTGGCGGTGGGGGTGATCGCCCGCCCCGCCAGCCGGCTGACGGCGCGGGTGTCGAAGGCCGCCGAGCGGTTCGAACGCGCGCGGATCCCGGCCGAGTCGGCGGCGCTGCTGGCCCGCCTGCCGCCGCCGGTCTGGTGCCTGGTGAACGTGCCGATGGTCAACATCTCGTCAACTGCCATCCGCGCCAGCGGGGCGTGGCGCCGCTAGGCTTGCCCGTGGCGCCTGCCTCGGGTTAGCGTGCGGGCATATGGGCAAGGGCTTGGGCATGACCGGATTCTCGCGGCGTTTCGTTCTGGGCGGGCTGCTGTCCGGTGCGGCAGGCGCCGCGCTGGCCGAGGCGCCGCTGACGTCGCTGCGGCCGATGGCTCGCACGGGCACCGCTGCCGCCGTCTCCACCCAGGCCGCCCCCCGCACCGCCGCCTCGGCCGAGGCGCTGGTGGCCGCGGCGCAGCTTGGCGGCAAGGTCGGTTTCGTGGTCGCCGATGCCCGCACCGGGCTGGTGCTCGAGGCGATGAACGGCGCCGAACCGATGCCGCCTGCCAGCGTCGCCAAGGCCATCACCGCGCTGTATGCGCTGGAGCATCTGGGGGCCGGCCACCGCTTTGCCACGCGGCTGATCGCCACCGGCCCGGTGCAGGGCGGCCGGCTGGCGGGCGATCTGGTGCTGGCGGGGGGCGGCGATCCTACGCTGTCGACCGACACGCTGGGGGACATGGCCGCGGCGCTGCGCGCGGCGGGGATCACCTCGGTCGCCGGGCGCTTCGTGGTCTGGGGCGGGGCGCTGCCCTTCGTGCGCGCCATCGACACCACGCAGCCGGACTACCTTGGCTACAACCCCGCCGTGTCGGGCCTGAACCTCAACTTCAACCGCGTGCATTTCGAATGGAAGCGCGCGCAGAACGGCTATCAGGTGTCGATGGATGCCCGCGCCGAGCGCTTCGTGCCCAAGGTCTACACCACGCGTATCGCCGTGGCCGAGCGGGACCGCCCGGTCTACACCTATTCCGACCGCGGCGAGGTCGAGGAATGGACGGTCGCCCGCACCGCGCTTGGCAAGGGCGGCAGCCGCTGGCTTCCCGTGCGCCGGCCCGAGCTTTATGCCGCCGACGTGTTCCAGACCCTTGCCCGCGCGCAGGGGATCACGCTGCCCACGCCGCAGGTCGCCAAGTCGGCGCCGCGCGGCACGGTGCTGGTGGAGCGGGCCAGCGATCCCCTGCGCCCGGTGCTGAACGACATGCTGCGCTTTTCCAACAACCTCACGGCCGAGGCGGTGGGCATGTCCGCCTCGATGCGCCGCGGCGGGGTCGGGCAACATGCGCAGTCGGGCCCGGCGATGGCCGCCTGGCTGAAGGAGCGGGCGGGGGCGGACACCGCCCGGTTCGTGGACCATTCGGGCCTTGGCGGCGCCTCGCGGATTTCGGCGATGGACATGGTCTCGGCACTGGCGCGGCTGGGACCGGGGCAGGCGCTGCGCGGCATCCTCAAGGAGTTCACCCTGCGCGACGCGAATGGCAAGGTGATGCAGAACCATCCGGTGCAGGTGGATGCCAAGACCGGCACGCTGAACTTCGTCTCCACCCTCGCGGGCTGGATGACCGCGCCCGACGGCACCGATCTGGTCTTCGCCATCTTCACCGGCGACGTGGCCCGGCGCGACGCGATCCCCGACGCGCAGAAGGAGCAGCCGCCCGGCGGGGCAGAGTGGGTGCGCCGGTCCAAGCGCCTGCAGCAGCAGCTGATCGAGCGGTGGGCGGCCGTCTACGGCGCCTGAACCGAGGCCGCCTCGGCCACCATCCGCAGCCATGTGCGGCGGGTTTCGAGGTTGCCAATCCGGGCGCAGACATCGCGGGCGGCTGCCGAAATCTCCATGCACCGCAAGAGGTTGCCCCGCGCCCAGTCCAGCCGCTCCTCCAGATCGACAGCCCCCGGCGCCAGCGGAATGAAATGCTCCCAAGGGCGGAACGCGCCGGAATAGAACAGCTCCCAGCCGTCCTCCTCCTTCAGCACCACGCCTTGGGTCTGCGCGGCGGAGAGGAAATTCGACCCGCCATCGCGGCCCGACAGGCTCAGCACATAGCGGAAGCCGTGGAACCAGGCGGGCGGCATCCGCGGCCCGCAATAGGGCGCCAGCAGCGGGTGCCGCGCTGCGCCTGCGTGATGGGCGGGCAGGGCGAGGCCCAGATCGAAGCCCGCCCGCCCCGCAAACCGCCGCACCACGCTGTAGCGCGTGGTCGCCAGCAGCTCCCGCTCCAGCGCCGCATCCGCCGCGCCCGGCCCGCGCGCCAGATCGGCCAGCACCTGATGCGGCCCGCGCCCCGGCCCGGGGCCGAGCGCTGCAACCGGCCGGCCCGAGAGGTTGCCGCGCCAGGCCGCCACATCGGCCTTGTCCTGCCAGGCCACGCTGTCGCTCGCCCGCGCCGTCACATAGGGCACCGCCCCCGGCGTGTGATAACCCGGCAGCGGCCAGAGCAGCATGTTGGCCGTGCCCCCCGCCGGCCGGTTATAGACCAGCAGCGGCTGGCGCGGCGCGCCGGTGGCCTTGGTGCCAAAACCGCGCCGGTCCTCCAGGTCCATCCGCAGCGCCCGGCTGTGGCCGAGGGTCCACAGCTCGTTCACCACCCCCTCCACCCGCTCCAGCTTGGGCAGGCCCGGCTGCGCCAGATAGCGCCGCGCGCCCCCCGGCAGATCCTCGGCCACGATCGGCAATGGGACCTTCTCGCTGCCAAGGATGCGGCCATTGCCATCCCAACGGGCAAAGAGCGCACTGAACCGCCGCGGGCCGAGCCGCCGTTCGATCAAGGGGTCCGACCGGGTGCAGAAATCGGCGATGGCCTGGGCAAAGGCGAGATCCGGCGCGGGGGGCGTGATCTGCGCGGGGGCGGCCAAGGGCGCGGGCCTGCGCGCCGAAGGCTGCGCAGTGCTCGCCAGCCCCAACTCTGGCAGCGCCCTCGCCAAAACCCCCGCCCAATCGCCGTCCATGTCCAGCACCCGGAACCGGGGGTCGCCCGCGAACAGCCGCTCGCACAGCGCATGGTGGTCGTCCCAGTCGCGCCGCCAGATCGCGGGCAGCGAGGCCTCGTCGCAGCCCAGATGCAGCGCCCAGAGATGCCGCGAGCGCCCGCCATCGTGATGCCAGCGCGAGGCGACCCAGGCCTCGCGGTCGCGCCGGGGCAGCAGCAGCCAGCAACCCGGGACATGCTGGCGCAGGAAGGCCGGGTCGCGGAACGGCTCCAAGGGCGGCAGATGCGGCTTGTGCAGCCGGTGCATCGCGCCGAACAGCACCCCGCGCGGCCATGCCGCCAGCGGCACGCCGCCGGTGGCACGGGCATAGGCCAGATCCTCGGCCAGCCGTCCGCCCAGCCAGAGGCGCGTCACATGGCCGGCATCCTCGAACAGACGCGCGATGGCACCGGTGCCGCAGCGGTCGAAGCCGATGACGAAGACGCGCGGCGCGGGGATGGCCGTCGCCCTACAGCGTGATGTGGCGGGCGCGAGAGCCGCGCTCGATGGCGGCGGCGTGCAGGCGGTCGATGTTCAGCTCGAACCGCAGCTCCTCCAGCATCCGCAGCTCGGCCTGGCCGATCTTCACGTCCGAGGCGGCAACGTCGCAGGCCAGCGCATAGGCGGTTTCGTGCAGCCGTTCGGGCAGCCCGTCACGGACAAGGCCGAAGAGCGCGTCGAGCCCGTCTTCCTCTTCCATCAGCGTGTAGACGGTCTGCGCGATCACGCGGATGCGGTCGGGGTCGTAGTTCCCGAACACCGGCAGGCTGTCGACCATGCGCTCGATGGCCAGAAGCTCGGCGGTGCGGATGGTTTCGTCCGAGACCGACACCGCCACCATGACGGCGATCAGCGCGTCCTGGGGGGAAAACGAGGGCAGGGGTTTGCTCACTGGGATGGTCCTGTGATGGGTGGCCCGCAATCCGGGCGCTTGTGCAGATTATTGACGATGGCGGGGCCGTTCAATAGGTGGGGCAGGTCGAAGTCCGTGATGCGGCGCAAGGGGTGCCGCGCCTTTGACGAAGGTATACCGAAAATGACGACGTTGCGCGATGCCGCCATGAACTCCAAAGCCTGGCCTTTCGAGGAAGCGCGCCGCGTGCTGAAACGGTATGAGAAGAAGGCGCCGGAAAAGGGCCATGTGCTGTTCGAGACTGGCTACGGCCCCTCGGGCCTGCCGCATATCGGCACCTTCGGCGAGGTTCAGCGCACGACGATGATCCGCCGCGCGTTCGAGATCATTTCCGACATCCCGACGCGGCTGCTGTGTTTCTCCGACGATATGGACGGCATGCGCAAGGTGCCGGACAATGTGCCGGACGGCGACATGCTGCGCGAGCATCTGCAGCGCCCGCTGACCGCGGTGCCGGACCCGTTTGGCGAATATCCAAGCTTCGGCGACCACAACAACGCCATGCTGCGGCGGTTTCTGGACACGTTCGGGTTCGACTACGAGTTCGCCAGCGCCACCGAATATTACAAGGCTGGCAAGTTCGACCATATGCTGCGGATGTGCTGCGAGCGCTATGACGCGATCATGGAGATCATGCTGGCCAGCTTGCGCGAAGAACGCCAGCAGACCTATTCGTGCTTCCTGCCGATCCATCCCGAGACGGGGCGCGTGCTCTATGTGCCGATGAAGAACGTCGATGCGCGCGAGGGGACCATCACCTTCGACGATGAGACCGGGCGCGAGTGGACGCTGCCGGTGACGGGCGGCAACGTCAAGCTGCAGTGGAAGCCCGATTTCGGGATGCGTTGGGCGGCGCTCGATGTCGATTTCGAGATGTATGGCAAGGATCACAGCACCAACACCCCGATCTATGACGGGATCTGCCGGGTGCTGGGGGGCCGCGCGCCGGAGCACTTCACCTATGAGCTGTTCCTCGACGAGAACGGCCAGAAGATTTCCAAGTCGAAAGGCAACGGGCTGACCATCGACGAATGGCTGACCTATGCCGCGACCGAGAGTCTTGGCTACTACATGTACCAGAAGCCGAAGACGGCCAAGCGCATGTATTTCGACGTGATTCCGAAGGCGGTGGATGAATATCACCAGCAGCTGAAAGCCTACCCGACACAAGATGTAGCGGCTCAGCTGGCGAACCCGGTCTGGCATATCCACGGCGGTAACCCGCCGGAAAGCCATATGGTGGTGCCGTTCGCGATGCTGCTGAACCTGGCCAGCGTGGCGGGGGCGAAGGACAAGGCGGGGCTGTGGGGCTTCATCCAGCGCTATGCGCCGGAGGCTTCGGCCGAGGCGAACCCGGATCTGGATGCGGCGGCGGGATATGCGCTGAGCTACTTCCGCGACTTCGTGGCGCCGACGCGGGTGTTCCGTGCTCCGACGGATATGGAACGGGCGGCGATGCAGGATCTGGCGGCGCGGCTGGGGGAGTGGCAGGGCGGGCTGGATGCCGAGGCGCTGCAAAGCCTTGTTTTCGCTGTCGGAAAGGACCACGGGTTCGAGCCGCTGCGCGATTGGTTCACAGCCCTCTACGAGGTGCTTCTGGGCGCGAGCCAGGGGCCGCGGTTCGGTGGGTTCATCGCGCTTTATGGGGTGGAAGAGACGATCGCGCTGATCGGGAAGGGGCTGGCGGGCGAGCTGGGTTAACGCCCGGCCTGCCAGACCTGCCACCAAGTTCCCCAGCGGTCCAGAAGGGCGCGGTCGGTGCCGGCGAAGAGGCGCGTGGCGGCGGCGTGGGACTTTTTCTCCAGCTTTTTCTGACGGTTGCGGGCGAGGGCGGTCAGCGTTTCATGGTCGGATGTGGACAGGGCCTCGCTATCCAGCCGATCAACGAAGACGGCGATGTCGTGATGCTCGCCCAGCCATTCGCCGATCTTGTCGGCGGTGGCGGCGTGCGGCTCCATCATTTTGGGCCAGATCGGCGTCAGCAGACGTGATTGATACCAATGGTCTTTTACCCGTTTGCGCCAATCGTGAATGGTTTCGGTGCCGGGGGCTCGCAGCGCTTGGCGTTGGCGCTTTTTCGCTTTTTCCCAAGTGGTTGCGAGGCCATCTTCAAGCAGATTGAGAGCTTTGCCCCGTAACTTCCAATCCGGCACCCGCAGCAGCGAGTCCTGAACCGCGCCGCGAAATGCCGCAAGCGCCTCGGCGGCGCCGCTGTCGCGGGTATCGGTCTGGTGGCTTTCGAGCGCGGTGCGCAGGTGGTCGAGCGCGCCGGCGGCTTCGGGCGGGGCCTTGGCGGCGATGCGCTCGAGGGTGGCGCGCAGCACCTCGGCGTCGCGCAGGCCGGAAATGCCGCGGGCGGCGTCGCGCAGGGCGGCGTTTTCCAGATCGTAGCCGGGGAAGTTGGGGCGGACGAGGCGGATCAGGCCGCGGATCATCTTGACGTGCTTGCGCAGGCCGTGGACCAGCTTTGCCTCGGCGATCGCGGGATCGTCCATGTCCGAGAGCGCGGCCGTCAGCTCCTCGGCGGCGATGCGGCGCACGGCGGCGGCGGTGTCGAGATCGGCGAGGTCGAAGGCATAGGCCAAGGCGGGATCCTTTCGGCAGGCAGGCTAGCGCAGCGGGCGCGGCTTGCCTATCGGACAAAATGCGCAGGGCGGGGGCGGCAAGAAACAGGGTCGCATCGGTGAACCAAACGCGGCGGTTTTGCGTATCGCTCCCATTGCCGCGTGAAAGGACCGTGACATGCGCTGCACCGTTCTGGCCTTTGGGCTTTCCCTGCTGTTGCTGGCGCCCGCTGCGGCGCAGGAAGACCCTGCCGATGCCGGCATCCGCGCCGTGATCGAGGCGCAGATGCAGGCGTTTCGCGCCGGGGATACCGGGGCGGCGTTCTCCCATGCCTCGCCGATGATCCAGCGGATGTTCGGCGGGGTGGACGGGTTCGGGCGGATGGTGTCGGGGCAATACCCGATGATCTGGCAGCCGGGCGAGGTGCGGTTCCTGGCCCTGCGGCAGGAGCGCGGGGTGCCGGTGCAGCGGCTGATGCTGAAGGATGCCGGCGGGGCGCTGCACCTGTTCGATTACGAGATGACCGAGAGCGGCGGCGCCTGGCGGATCAACGGGGTGTTCCCGGTGGAAGGCGAGACTGGAGCCTGAGATTGGTGCCTGAAGCAGCGCGCGGTCCGGTTAACGGCCTTTAACCGTTTGCCGCTATCCCTGTCTGCGTCGGGGCCCATGAGCCCTGCGATTTTCCCAAGGTGAGTGCGGTGATGCGCGGCGAGAGCCGCCGGCACCGGCTTGCCCGGAAGGTCGAAAGGGGTTCCCGGGCGCGGGGTCAAGGACAGGGGTTGTTGCATGAACAAGGCGATCACCGACGGGCTGCTGCTGATGCCGCCCGCATTCGAGGCGGGGCTCGGTGTCTGGTCGAGCGAGAACGGCACCGCCGGATCGGCCAGCTATGCGGGGGCGAGCAATGCCGCGCTCGTGCCGGCGGATCAGGATTTCGGGAATTGTCTGGAACTTCTGAAAACCGCTTCGACGCAGAAGCTGCGCTACATGGGCCAGACGCCGCTGTTGCCGGGATGCTACCTGCGCATCACCGCGCGGGTGAAGGCGATCAGCGGCAACCTGCCTTCGGTGCGCATCGCCGCCTATGCGATGGGCGCGGGCGAGGTGCATGTGAACGGGCTGACAGAGGCGGCGCCTGCGGTGGCGCTGACCCAGTATGGCGAGGTGGTGACGGTGCAGGCCATCGTCGGGTCGGGGGCCCGCGGCGGGGTGGACATGCCCTGGGGCACGGCGCCGATCTATGGCCATTTCGGGCTGGACCTGACCGGCAGCAATGGCGGCGTGGTGCGGATCGACGACATCGAGATCGAGGACATCACCAGCGTCTTCCTGCGTGACATGATCGCGGTGGTCGATGTGCGCGACTTTGGCGCGAGGGGCGACGGGGTCAGTGACGACCAGCCGGCCTTTGCCGCGGCGGATGCGGCGGCGGCGGGGCGCACGGTGCTGGTGCCGGCCGGCAATTACTATCTGGCCTCCACCCTGACCATCAACTCGCCGATCCGGTTCGAGGGGCAGGTGACGATGCCGGATGCGGCACGCCTGCAGCTGGCGCGCAGCTTCGACCTGCCCAGCTATATCGACGCTTTCGGCGATGAGGTGCTGGGGTTCAAGAAGGCGTTCCAGGCGCTGCTGAACTTCACCGACCATGACTCGCTGGACATGAAGGGGCGGCGGGTCGAGCTGTCGGCGCCGATCGACATGTATGCGGCGGTGGGCAACAAGGACAACTTCGCCGTGCGCCGGGTGCTGCGCAACGGGCAGTTCAACGTGGTGGACGGGCCGGACTGGGCGCCGACGGTGATGACCAGCCAGGCGACCTATAACAGCGCCAATCCGGTGCAGCTGAGCGCGGTGGCCGATATCGCCAATGTGCCGGTGGGGGCGCGGATCAGCGGCAATGGCGTGGGCCGCGAGGTCTATGTGACCGCGAAGAACGTGGGGGCGGGGACGCTGACGATCAGCCATCCGCTCTATGGCGGGTCTGGCACGCAGGTGTTCACCTTCACCCGGTTCAAGTATGTGCTGGATTTCTCGGGCTTTGCGCAGCTGAGCCGGTTCAACATCGACGACATCGAGTTCCTGTGCAACGGCTTTGCCAGCGGGATCATGCTGGCGCAGACCGGCGACACGTTCCAGTTGCGCGACTGCTCGATGGCGCGGCCGCGGGACCGGGGGATCACCTCGATCGGGACGGGTTGCCAGTCGCTGCTGATCGACCGCTGCCAGTTCCTGTCGAACGAGATGCCGCTGCGGGCGCAGGACCGCACCAGCATTGCGGTGAACATCAACGCCAATGACTGCAAGATCCGCGACAACCGCGTGGTGCGGTTCCGGCACTTCATGGTGGCGGCGGGGAACGGGCATATCTTGCAGGGCAACCACTGGTTCCAGGGCGATGAGGAGACGGCGGGGCTGCGGGTGGCGGGGCTGGTGCTGGCCGAGACCAACCTGAAGGTCCTGATCGTGGGCAACTACATCGACAACTCGGTGATCGAATGGACCAACGAGTATGAGGCGACGCCGAATTTCGTGAGCCAGTATTCGTTCGGCGGGCTGACCATCACCGGCAACATCTTCACCGCCAATGATGTGGCGCCCTGGTTCAACTGGCTGGTGATCAAGCCCTATGGCTCGGGGCATTTCGTGCAGGGCCTGACGATGACGGGCAATGTGTTCAAGACGCTGAACGGGCCGATCACCCGGGTGGAGGGGGTGGATACGACCTTTGCGGGCCTCGACATGGCGCGGATGCGCAATGTGATCGTGGAGAACAACACCTTTACCGCGGTGGATCAGGTCACCGCCTCGCCGGTGTATCTGCAGCACGATCAGGCGACCGAGGCGGCGACCTGGACGGTGACGCCGGGGGCGTATCTGCCGTTCGGAGGCTGGGCGCGGAATGTGGAGAGCCTGGTGGCGGAGGGGATGATCACCACCTCGACCGGCGCGCGGGTGAGCGAGATGCCCTATGTGCAGGTGGAGCAGGGGACGTCGAAGCAGGAGGTTCGGGTGAACTGGCCCGTGCCGTGCAAGGGACGGATGCAACTGAAGGTGCGGGTGGATAACCCGAACTGATCTGCTGCGCGGATTGATGGGGGGCGGTGCTGCGGCGCCGTCCCTTGCCGTTCAGGCGAGGTCTTGCGGTGTCAGCACAAAGGCCCGGCCGAAGCCGCCGTTGAGGGCGGCGCCGAGAGGGCGCAGGCGCACGAAGCTGAAATCGGCGAAGTCTATGTAGAGTTTGGATTTGGGGTGGCTGGCGAGCCAGAGGGTGCGCAGGGCGGCGTGGTCCGGGCTGGTGCGGTCCACGAACTCGGCCTCGGTGTCGAGCGAGAGGCGCGGGTGGGTGAGGGGGTCACCCTTCGGGCCGGGCTCGCCGACCAGCAGCCCGGCGCGGGGATTGGCGTGGAGCGCCCTGGTGTGGGCGGAGAGCTGCGAGATCAGCGTCAGCGGCAGGCCGGCGGCGTCTAGCCCAAGGGCGATGCGGGTGACGGCGGGGGCGCCGCTGCCGGGGGTCAGCACGGCGAGGGCGGCGAAGCGGGCACCGGCGATCAGGCTGCGGGCGAGGGCGCGGGCCTCGTCATCGGTCGGGCGGATCGGGGAGGGGTCTTCCATGCCAAGTCCTTTGCGGGGGGCCTTTTGCGTGTGCGGCTTGACAAGTCACGGCGGCGGCGGACAGTCTGGCTTTGAACCGCATTTTGCGGCTTCTCTGGCTAGCGTGCATAGATGGACGAGGCAAGCCGGCGCAAAGCCGCATCCTTCAGCGAGCAGTATCTTCCGAAACTGGTGACGGTGCTGCGCGAGGGCTATGGGCCCGGCGCGCTGAAGGCCGATGCGCTGGCGGGGCTGACGGTGGCGATCGTCGCGCTGCCGCTGTCGATGGCGATTGCGATTGCCAGCGGGGTCGGGCCGGAGCGCGGCCTCTATACCGCGATTGTCGGCGGGTTTCTGGTGTCGCTGCTGGGGGGTAGCCGCTTCCAGATTGGCGGGCCGGCGGGGGCGTTCATCGTGCTGGTGGCGGCCTGCGTGGCCGATATCGGGATCGAGGGGTTGCTGCTGGCGACGTTCCTGTCGGGCTTCGTGCTGATGGCGGCGGGGGCGCTGCGGCTGGGAAGCTACATCAAGTTCATCCCCTATCCGGTGACGGTGGGCTTTACCGCCGGGATCGCGGTGATCATCTTCGCCAGTCAGATCAAGGATCTGCTGGGGTTGACGCTGGCCGGGCCGGAACCGGCGGAGATTGTCCACAAGCTGGAGGCGCTGTGGGCGGCGCGGGGCACCGTGTCCGTCGCCGCGCTGGCGCTGGCGGCGGGGACCATCGCGCTGATCGAGGCGGTGAAGCGCTGGCGCCCGCGCTGGCCGAGCCTGCTGATCGGGATCGTCGGGGCCTCGGTGCTGGCGGCGGTGCTGGGGCTGCCGGTGGAGACGATTGGCAGCCGGTTCGGCGAGTTGCCGCGGGTGCTGCCGGTGCCGGCCCTGCCGGAGCTGTCGGGTGAGGCGGTGAGGGCGGCGCTGCCCTATGCGGCCAGTTTCGCGCTGCTGGGGGCGATTGAATCGCTGCTGTCGGCGGTGGTCGCCGACGGGATGAGCGGGCGGCAGCACCGCTCCAACGGCGAGCTGGTGGCGCAGGGGGTGGCGAATATCGGCTCGGCGCTGTTCGGCGGGTTCTGCGTGACCGGGACCATTGCCCGCACGGCCACCAACGTGCGGTCTGGCAGCCGGGGTCCGGTGTCGGGGATGCTGCACGCGCTGTTCCTGCTGGTGTTCATGGTCGTGGCGGCGCCGCTGGCGGCCTATATCCCGCTGGCGGCGCTGGCGGGGCTGCTGGCCATCGTCGCCTGGAACATGGCCGAGAAGGAAGAATTCGCCGGGCTGGTCCGCGCCAGCCGCGGCGATGCGGCGGTGGTGATCGTGACCTTCCTGCTGGTGGTGTTCCGCGACCTGACGGAAGGGATCGTGGTCGGCTTCGCTCTGGGCGGCCTTGTGTTCATCCATCGCATGTCGGCCGCGGCGCGGATCGAGCGGCATGCGCCCGAGACCGAGAGCCATGACCCGGGGGTGATGGTCTACCGGCTGCACGGGGCGTTCTTCTTTGGCGCGGCGGCGACGCTGGGATCGGTGCTGGACCGGATCGCGGCGCGGCCACGGGCCTTTGTGGTGGATTTCACCGAGGTGCCGTTTCTGGACAGCTCTGGCGCGCATTCCTTCGAGACGCTGGCGCACAAGCTGCAAAGGCGCGGCGCGGTGCTGTATCTGACCGGCACCAGCGCCGAGGTGCGCCGGGCGCTGCTGGCGCAGGGGGTGCGCGAACCGCTTTGCCGCTACCTGCCCGACATCGACGCGGCGCTGGACGCGGCGCGAGGCACGGGCTGAGGCTGATTCGCGCGCCGAATCGCACACGCTTTGCGGGAAGTTTGCAAACTCGGCCAATGCTGTGACGCAGCGTCACATGCTGCGCTGCAGCTTCACTAGAGCGTGAACGGGCAATCGGTTGTTTTCCCATGCCAAACCGCGCCGCCTTGCGGAGGATTTACAATATTACCCATTTGCTTGTGAATATGTTTACAAAAAAACTATTCGAATAAAAGGGGTTACGCATTTTCCCTGCATTGGTTTACAGTGCGGCTGATGGACAGCCTGCACCCGCCAAGGCGGCAAGGGCGCTGCCGCGATGTTCCGCGGCGGACGAGTTAGGGGAGGATGCCGAGATGACCGTGCAAAACCAGATCCAGGGCGAGCCGGACTTGGTGCGCGAAGTGCCAGCGCACTTCACCGGCGCCCATGCCGATGGCGCGAAATACCAGAAGATGTATGCCGAATCGATCAGCGACCCGGATGCGTTCTGGGGCCGCGAAGGTCAGCGGCTGGAGTGGATCAAGCCCTATACCAAGGTGAAGGACACCGACTTCACCTTCGGCAAGGTCAATATCAAGTGGTACGAGGACGGGGTCCTGAACGCCTCGGTCAATTGCGTGGACCGGCACCTGAAGGACCGGGCGCTGCAGACCGCGATCATCTTCGAGCCCGATGACCCGAAGACCCCGGCGCAGCACATCACCTATCGCGAGCTGTCGCGGAAGGTGAACCAGATGGCCAACGTTCTGCTGAGCCAGGGCGTGATGCGCGGCGACCGGGTGGTGATCTACCTGCCGATGATCCCCGAGGCGGCCTATGCGATGCTGGCCTGCGCGCGGATCGGGGCGATCCACTCCATCGTCTTCGCTGGCTTCTCGCCCGATGCGCTGGCGAACCGGATCAACGATTGCGGCGCCAAGCTGGTGATCACCGCCGACACCGCCCCGCGCGGCGGCCGGCGCACGCCGCTGAAGGCCAATACCGATGCGGCGCTGCTGCACTGCTCCGACAAGGTGCGCTGCCTTGTGGTCAAGCATACCGGCGATCAGACCAGCTGGGTCGAGGGCCGCGACGTGGACGTGAAATTCCTGATGGATCAGGTGAGCCCGGAATGCCCGCCGCGCCCGATGGGCGCCGAGGATCCGCTGTTCATCCTCTATACCTCTGGCTCCACCGGCAAGCCGAAGGGCGTGGTGCATACCACCGGCGGCTACCTCGTCTATGCGGCGATGACCCACCAGTACACCTTCGACTATCAGGACGGCGACGTGTTCTGGTGCACGGCGGATGTGGGCTGGGTCACCGGGCACAGCTACATCATCTATGGGCCGCTGGCGAATGGCGCGACCACGATCATGTTCGAGGGCGTGCCGACCTTCCCCGATGCGGGGCGGTTCTGGGAGGTCTGCGAAAAGCACAAAGTCACCCAGTTCTACACCGCGCCGACCGCGATCCGCAGCCTGATGGGGCAGGGGCCGGAATGGGTGGAGAAGTATGACCTGTCGAGCCTGCGGGTGCTGGGGTCGGTCGGCGAGCCGATCAACCCCGAGGCCTGGCACTGGTATGACCAGCATGTCGGCAAGGGCAACTGCCCGATCGTCGACACGTTCTGGCAGACCGAGACCGGCGGCCACATGCTGACCCCGCTGCCGGGCGCGACGGCGACCAAGCCCGGATCGGCGACCAACCCGTTCTTCGGCGTGAAGCCGGTCGTGCTCGACCCGCAGACGGCGGTGCGGATCGGCGAGACGGAATGCGAGGGCGTGCTGTGCATTTCCGACAGCTGGCCGGGGCAGATGCGCACCCTGTGGGGCGACCATGAGCGGTTCCAGGAAGCCTATTTCGCCCAGTATCGCGGCTATTACTTCACCGGCGACGGCTGCCGGCGCGACAAGGACGGTTACTACTGGATCACCGGCCGCGTCGATGACGTGATCAACGTCTCGGGCCACCGGATGGGCACGGCCGAGGTGGAATCGGCGCTGGTGGCGCATCCGAAGGTCGCCGAGGCGGCGGTGGTCGGCTACCCGCACGAGATCAAGGGCCAGGGCATCTATGCCTACATCACCCTGATGAACGGCGAAGAGCCGAGCGACGAGCTGCGCAAGGACCTGGTGAAATGGGTCCGCACCGAGATCGGCCCGATTGCCAGCCCGGATCTGGTCCAGTGGGCCCCCGGCCTGCCCAAGACCCGCTCGGGCAAGATCATGCGCCGCATCCTGCGCAAGATCGCCGAGAACGACTTTGGCGCGCTTGGCGATATCTCGACGCTGGCCGATCCGGCGGTCGTCGAGGAGCTGATCGAAAACCGCATGAACCGGAGCTGAGCCGATGGTGAGCAACGGGTCCCTGAGCAGCGAAACCTCGCCCGCCGTGCTGATCTTGCTGGGGCCCCCGGGCGCCGGCAAGGGCACGCAGGCGCGGATGCTGGAAGAGCGCTTCGGCATGGTGCAACTGTCCACGGGCGACCTGCTGCGCGCGGCGGTGGCCGCGGGCACGCCCGCGGGCCTTGCGGCCAAGGCGGTGATGGAGGCGGGCGGGCTTGTCAGCGACGAGATCGTGCTGGCGATCCTGAAGGACCGGATGGCAGAGCCCGACGTGGCCCGCGGCATCATCCTCGACGGCTTTCCGCGCACCGACGGGCAGGCAAGCGCGCTCGATGCGCTGCTGGCCGAGGCGGGGCAGCGGGTGACCGCCGCCATCAGCCTGGAAGTCGATGACGCGGCGATGATCGCCCGTGTCGCCGGCCGCTACACCTGCGCCGGCTGCGGCGAGGGCTATCATGACGAGTTCAAGCAGCCCCAAGCGGCAGGGGTTTGCGACAAATGCGGCGGGACGGCGTTCAAGCGCCGGTCCGACGACAATGCCGAAACGGCAAAGGCCCGGCTGGAGGCCTATCACGCCCAGACGGCACCGCTGATCGCACATTACGAGCGGGCCGGCGTTCTGGAACGGATCGACGCGATGGGTGACATCGACGCGATTGCCGGAGCGCTCGCCCAGGTCGTGGGGCGCGTCTCGGCGTAGGAAAGGGAGGCCGCCGCCCCGGACCCCGGGACGGCGGGTGGAGAAAAAACTCAGGGAGTAACGCGAATGTCGGACAAATCATCGTCCAACGCCTACTGGGCAGCGAACCTGCGGATCATCGGCATCTCGCTGGCGGTCTGGTTCTTCTGCTCGTTCGGACTTGGCATCATCCTGCGCCCCGCGCTCAAGGGCATCCATGTGGGCGGCGCCGACCTTGGTTTCTGGTTCGCCCAGAACGGGTCGATCTATGTGTTTCTGGTCCTGATCTTTGTTTACGCCTGGCGCATGAACAAGCTCGACCGTGAACACGGCGTAGAAGAATAAGGGGCCGGGACAGATGGATCAGTTTACCCTCAACCTGATCGTGGTTGGCATCACCTTTGCCATCTACATCGGGATCGCGATCTGGGCCCGTGCGGGCACCACCGCTGAATTTTACGCAGCCGGCCAGGGCGTACACCCTGTTCTGAACGGCATGGCGACCGGCGCGGACTGGATGTCTGCGGCGTCGTTCATCTCGATGGCGGGCATCATCGCGCTGGCTCCGGCCGGCGGGTATGAGCAGTCGGCCTACCTGATGGGCTGGACCGGTGGCTATGTGCTGCTGGCGCTGCTGCTTGCGCCCTACCTGCGCAAGTTCGGCAAGTTCACCGTGCCGGAGTTCATCGGCGACCGCTTCTATTCCGGCGGCGCCCGTCTGCTGGCCGTGATCTGCCTGATCGTCATCTCGGTCACCTATGTTATCGGCCAGATGCGCGGCGTGGGCGTGACGTTCTCGCGCTTCCTCGAAGTTTCGACCGACACCGGCCTCTATATCGGTGCGACCATCGTGTTCGCCTATGCGGTTCTGGGCGGTATGAAGGGCATCACCTACACCCAGGTGGCGCAGTATGTGGTTCTGATCATCGCCTATACCATTCCGGCGATCTTCATCTCGCTGCAGCTGACCGGCGCGTTCCTGCCGCAGCTGGGGCTGATCGGCACCCACACCGCTTCGGGCGTGGAATTCCTGACCAAGCTGGATCAGGTCGTGACCGAGCTGGGGTTCAAGGCCTACACCTCTGAAACCAGCAACATGCTGAACATGTTCCTGTTCACCATGTCGCTGATGATCGGCACCGCCGGTCTGCCGCACGTCATCATCCGCTTCTTCACGGTGCCGAAGGTGTCCGACGCGCGGTCCTCCGCCGGTTGGGCGCTGGTGTTCATCGCGCTTCTCTACACCGTGGCTCCGGCCGTGGGCTCGATGGCGCGTCTGAACCTGACGACGACCATGTGGCCTGCTTCCGAACAGGGTAATGCGCTGGACGGCCCGGCCATCACCCGCGCCGAGATCGACAGCAACCCGGACCTGAGCTGGGTCCGCACCTGGGAGAAGACCGGGCTGCTGGTCATGACCGACCTGAACGGTGACGGCCAGATCCAGTACTTCAACGAACCGGCTGCCGTGACGGCTGCCAACAAGGCCCTTGCTGCGGCGACCGCTGCACTGGCCGCTGCGCCCGGAGACGCCGCGGCGACTGCCGCCGTGGCCGAAGCGACCGCCGCCCGTGACGCCGCCCTTGGCGCCGCCATGATCGGTGGTCAGTCGATGGCAGATCGTGGCTGGGTCGGCAACGAAGTGACCAAGCTGGACAACGACATGATGGTTCTTGCGAACCCTGAAATCGCTGCCCTGCCGGGTTGGGTCATTGCCCTCGTGGCTGCCGGTGCGCTGGCTGCTGCCCTCTCGACCGCTGCGGGTCTGCTGCTGGCCATTTCCTCGGCCATCTCGCACGACCTGATCAAGGGTTCGATCAATCCGAACATCTCGGAAAAGGGCGAACTGCTGGCAGCGCGCGTTGCGATGTCCTTCGCCATCGTGGTGGCGACCTACCTCGGCCTCAACCCTCCGGGCTTTGCGGCCCAGGTTGTGGCGCTGGCCTTCGGTCTGGCCGCGGCGACGATCTTCCCGGTGCTTATGATGGGCATCTTCTCGAAGCGCGTGAACAAGGAAGGCGCCATCGCGGGGATGCTGGTCGGTCTGATCTTCACGGCCGTCTACATCTTCACCTACAAGGGCTGGTTCTTCTTCCCGGGCACCAACATGCTGGCCGACATCCCGGCGAACTACCTGTTCGGTATCTCGCCGCTGTCGATCGGTGCGGTGGGCGCGGTCCTGAACTTCGCCTCGGCCTACATCGTGTCCAGCATGACCAAGGCTCCGCCGCACCATGTGCAGGAGCTGGTCGAGTCGATCCGCGTTCCGCGCGGTGCCGGCGCAGCCACGGGCCACTAAGCCTTATCAACCGCCGCGCCCCTTCAGGGGGGCGCGGCACCCCCAGAACAGCATGGCCGAAGAACGAGGGCAGGATGGACGACCACGTTCAGGCGATTGCCAGCTTTCTGGAGACGGTGCATCCCTATGACAGCCTGCAGAGGGACGAGCTGGTGCGTGTCGCCGGCTCCTTCATCCGCAGGGAATACCCCGCCGGGGCGCAGGTCTATGCCCTGGGCGAGCCGCTGGACGGGCTCTATCTGGTGAAGCGCGGCGCGGTCGAGGTGCTGGACCGCAATGGCGGGCTGGTGTCGCTGCTGACGGCGCGCAACAGCTTTGGCGAGCGCGGGCTGGTGCGCGACGGGCTGGCGGCGACCACGGTGCGCACGACCGAGCCAAGCGTGCTGCTGATGCTGCCGGCGGCAGAGTTCCGGCGGCTGGTGGCGCTGTCGCCGGCCTTCGAGCGGTTCTTCAACCGCAGCCGCGGCGGCGAGGTGCGGGGCGCCGACATCGCCACCATGAAGATCGCCGAGCTGATTGCCCGCCGCCCGCTGTCCTGTCCGCCGGAAACGCCGGTGGCCGAGGCGGCGCGGATCATGCGCGATGCCCATGTGTCGAGCCTTGGGGTGACCGAGCCGCTGGCAGGCGGCGGCGAGCGGCTGCTGGGGATCGTCACGGTGCGCGACCTGTCCAACAAGGTGCTGGCCGAGGGGCGTGACCCGGCCGGGCCGATCTCGGGCGTGATGACGGCGGACCCGATCTCGCTGCCTTCCACCGCACTTGGGTCTGACCTTCTGCACATCATGCTGGAGCGGCGGATCGGGCATCTGCCCATCGTCGATCAGGGCCGCTTCACCGGCATGATCACCCAGACCGACCTGACCCGGTTTCAGGCCGTCAGCTCTGCCGTGCTGATCCGCGACGTGGCCAATGCCGAGACGGTGGCCGATCTGGCGGCGGTGACGGCGCGGATCCCGCGGCTGCTGGTGCAGCTGGTGGGCGGGCATCACAGCCATGAGGTGGTGACGCGGCTGATCACCGACATCGCCGATGCCGTCACCCGCCGCCTGCTGGCGATGGGCGAGGCGGAACTGGGGCCGCCGCCGGTGCCCTATCTGTGGCTGGCCTGCGGCAGCCAGGGGCGACAGGAACAGGCGGGCGTGTCCGACCAGGACAATTGCATGATGCTGTCCGATGCAGCGACGCCCGGGGACATGGAATATTTCCACGCGCTGGCGAAGATCGTTTGCGACGGGCTCAACACCTGCGGCTATGTCTATTGCCCCGGCGACATGATGGCGACCGCCGATCGCTGGTGCCAGCCGCTGCGGGTGTGGCGCGAGTATTTCCGCGGCTGGATCGCCCGGCCCGATCCGATGGCGCAGATGCTGTCGAGCGTGATGTTCGACCTGCGCCCCATCGGCGGCGCCGCCAGCCTGTTCCAGGAACTGCAGGAAGAGACGCTGGCCGAGGCCGCCAAGAATTCCATCTTCGTGGCGCATATGGTGTCCAACAGCCTCAAGCACACGCCGCCTTTGGGGCTGATCCGCGGCTTTGCCACCATCCGATCCGGCGAGCATCGCCACCATATCGACCTGAAGATGAACGGCGTAGTGCCGGTGGTCGATCTGGGGCGGATCTATGCGCTGATCGGCCACCTGACCGAAGTGAACACCCGCGCCCGGCTGATGGCGGCCGAGGAGGCCGGGGTGATCTCGGCCAGCGGGGCGCGCGATCTGGTCGAGGCCTATGACCTGATTGCCACGATGCGGCTGGAAAGCCAGGCGCTGCTGGTCAAGTCGGGGCGCAAGCCGGATAACTACCTCGCGCCGTCGGACCTGTCGGATTTCGAGCGCAGCCACCTGCGCGATGCCTTCGTCGTTGTGCGCACCATGCAATCTGCCATCGGTCACGGAAAAGGCGCGATGAGTTGAAGGAATACCCATGCTGATCGACATCGTCTCCCTGATCGCCATCGGCGCCGCGCTCGCCGGCACCTATGTGGCGGTGAACCGGATGACCGGGCGGCGGCTGCCGCGCTGGCTGCTGCCCGCCTCGCTGGGATTTGCGATGATCACCTTCGCGGTGTGGAACGAATACACCTGGTTCAGCCGCGTTAAGGCGGCGCTGCCGGAGACTGTGGAAGTGGTGCTGCCGGTCAAGGAAAGCAGCTTCTGGCGGCCCTGGTCCTATGCGGTGCCGATGACCACGCGGTTCATCGCGGTGGATACGGCCGCGGTGCAACGCTCGGCCGAGGCGCCGGGGCTGGTGCGCACCGAGGCGATCCTGGTGCAGCGGTGGGCCAAGACCCAGCGGGTGCCGGTGGCCTTCGACTGCCCCGCCACGCGCCGCGCCGATCTGGCGGGCGGGGCGCAACTGGCGGCGGACGGCACCTTGACGGGCGGCGCGTGGATCGAATTGCCGGCCGATGATCCATTCATGTTGGCGGCCTGCCAGGGGGGGTAGCGATGGCCGAAGCGGGGAAACAGCACCGGGTTCTGGTGGTCGAGGACGAGGACAACATCGCCATCGCGCTCGACTATCTGATCACCCGCGAGGGCTATGCCCATGACCGGGTGTCGAGCGGCGCCGAGGCGATGGCCCGGATCCGCGCCACCCATCCCGACCTTGTGCTGCTGGACGTGATGCTGCCCGGCGTGTCGGGCTATGAGATCTGCCAGGATGTGCGGATGGACCCGGGGCTGGCGGATGTGAAGATCCTGATGATGACCGCCCGCGGATCGGCGATGGAGCGGCGCAAGGGGCTGGCGCTGGGGGCCGACGGGTTTATCGCCAAGCCGTTCGAGCTGAAGGAGCTGCGGGCCGAGGTTCGGCGCCTGCTTGGCTCCGGGACCGCCTGATGGAACGCTGGAGCCTTCGCCTGCGGGTGTTCCTGCTGTTCGCGGCGCTGGCTGCGGCAAGCTGGGGCGCGCTTGGGGCGGGGCTCTGGGCCGGGTATCACCGGCTGGGCGATCCTGCCGTGCTGCCGGCCTTCGTGCAGGCGGGGCTGCTGGCGGGCTTTGCGATCCTGGGGCTGACGGCGGGGATCTGGTATCTGTTCGACGAGAATGTGGCCCGCGCCATCGAGCGGCTGGCGGGCGGCATGCGGGCGCGTGCCCATGCCGCCGTTGCCGGCGAGATCGACCCCGCCCCGGCGCGCTATCTGGGTGATCTTGCCCCGGCGGCTGCGGCCGTGACCCTGACCCTCGCCGAGACCCGCAATGCGCTGGCCGAGGCGGTCGCGCGGGAAACAACGCGGTTGCAGGCGGAGAAGGATCGGCTGGAGGCGCTGCTGTCCGACGTGCCGGTGGGGGTGCTGCTGTGCACGGGGGACCACCAGCTGGTGTTCTACAACGGGCAGGCGGTGGACCTGCTGGGGGGCGGCGCGGCGCCGGGCCTCGACCGGCGGCTGTTCGACTATCTGCGGCAGGCGCCGGTAGCCCATGCCCATGCGCGGCTGCTGGAGGCGGGCGACCCCGATGCCGCCTCCGACCTGCTGGTGGCGACGGTCGCGGGGGCGCGGGTGCTGGCGGGGCGGATGCGGCTGCTGGATCAGGGCCGCGACGGGCCGGGCTATGTGCTCACCCTGCGCGACGTGACCGCCGACCTTGCCGCCCATGCCGAAAGGGGCGCGCTGCTGGCCGAGGTGTTCGACCGCGTGCGCCGACCCGCCGCCAACCTGCAGACGGTGATCGGCGTGCTGGCCGAGGATGCCGGCGCAGGCCCCGCCCTGACCGGCGCGATGCTCGAGGAGGTGGGCTCGCTCGCCAGCGCGATCACCGAGCTTGGCGCGCGCTATGATGACAGCCGCAGCGACTGGTGGCCGCTGGCCTTCACCCGCGCCAGCGACCTAGTCGACGGGATCCGCGCAAGGGTAGAGGCGGCGGGGCTGGAGGTCGTGGCAGATCCCGCGCCGATCCTGCTGCGCTGTGACGGGTTCGAGATCGTGGCGCTGGTCTCGGCGCTGGCTGAACGGGTGGCAGCGGCGGGGCTGGCGCGCAGCTTCGCGCTGGAGATTGCCGAGGATGGCGCCGGGGCCATGGTCCGCCTTGGCTGGCAGGGCCCGGCCCTGCCGCTGGGGCAGCTCGACGGCTGGCTGGCGGACCCGCTGGAGGTGGGGCTGGCCGATGTGACCGGGCGATCCGTGCTGCTGACCCATGCCACCGAATGCTGGCCCGACCGCGATGCGCAGGGGCAGGCCGGCATCTGCCTGCCGATCCGCGAGGCCCGCCGCGCCCATCGCCGCCCGCCGCCGGTGACGCGGGCGGTGGTCTATGACTTCGACCTGCTGTCCAAGGCCCGCAACGCAGGCGTGCTGGATGCGCGGCTCGAAGACCTGACCTATGTGGTCTTCGACACCGAAACTACCGGCCTTCTGCCGGCGCAGGGCGACGAGATCGTGCAGATCGCCGCGGTACGGATCGTCAATGGCCGGCGGGTGGAGAAAGAGGTGTTCGACACGCTGGTGAACCCCGGCCGCTCCATCCCCGCCGGCTCCACCGAGGTGCATGGCATCACCGGCGCGATGGTGGCGGATGCGCCGCGGATCGAGGAGGTCGGCCGCCTGTTCCACAAGTTCGCCGAAGGCGCGGTGCTGGTCGCCCACAACGCCCCCTTCGACATGGAATTCCTGCGCCGCCACGAGCCTGGCATCGGCGCCAGCTTCGACAACCCGATCCTCGACACCGTATTGCTCTCGGCCGTGGTCTTCGGTCAGGGCGAGACCCACAGCCTCGACGCGCTGACCCACCGGCTTGGCATCACCATCCCCGAGGAGGCGCGCCACACCGCCATCGGCGATACCGTCGCCACGGCCGATGCCTTCCTGCGCCTGCTGCCGATGCTGCGCGGCAAGGGTATGGTCACCTTCGGCGACGTGCTGGCCGAAGTGCGCAAGCATGGACGGCTGCTCAAGGACCTGAACGGCTGATCTGCTTTGCCTTTTCCAAATATCTCACGGGGGTCCGGGGGTGTGAAACCCCCGGCGCTGCGCCACAGGCACCTGCGGAGGGGGGCTTTGCGCCCCCCCCACGCCC
>Ga0209024_1000931_pt1 | contig 33786 bp, 28 predicted proteins | sample AutmiccommunBRH5_FD_187380 | JGI IMG/M metagenome (GOLD analysis project Ga0209024, IMG submission 187380) | Deep subsurface microbial communities from Mt. Terri, Switzerland - Autotrophic microbial communities BRH/5 (SPAdes) (version 2) | ecosystem: Environmental > Aquatic > Deep subsurface >...
CGGCCCCGCGCCGCGCCAGCCAAACCCGCGCCCCGCCGCCGCGCAAAGCGCCGCCATCGCCACCGGGCCGGGCTGCGCCAGGTTCAGCACCGGCGGCAGCCCCGCGCCCGACATGGCCCGCGCCGCCAGCGCGCGCAGAACCCGGCCAAGCGTCACCGGCCCGATCACCGAACGCAGCGGGCTGCCGCCCCCCGGGCAAAGGTCGAGCGTGAGCGGCTGCCCGCCCGCAATCGCCGCCGAGAGCGCATCGGCGCCGACCACATTGCCCATCCGCAGCACGCAGACCTGGGGCCCCCCGCTGCCAGGCCTGACCTGCAGTGCAACGCCCGTGGCAGCGCCCGGCAGCCATCCCGGGGCCAATGAAGCCGCGGCCGCAGTCCCGGTCCACTCTGCGCCCCTGCCCGGCGCGGCCAGCAGCGCTGCCTCCATCTCCAGCTTGGCACGTCCATACTCGGACTGCGCGCGCAGCGGTGCATCCTCCCGCCAGGGGGCGCCGTCGGTGCCATAGACGGCAATGCTCGAGGCGATGAGGACATGGCCGATCCCGGCAGCGGCGGCAGCCTCGATCGCCGCCAGTGCCAGCCGGGTGTTGGCGGAGAGGTCGGCCCCCGGGACCGCTCCGGCGAGGCAGATCATCACCTCCGCCCCGCGCAGCGCCTCTGGCACCGGTTCCGCCAGCAGATCCCAGGCCTGCACCCCCCGGCTGCCGCGGCGCGAAAACCACAGCGCGCCGGGCATCGTGCCGGACCCGCGCAGCAGGCTGCCGACGCGCCCCCCGGCGCCGAGCACCGCCAGCCGCAGCGGCAGGCGGGGGTGGGCCGCCGTCATGCGCTCCGCTCCATCGCCACGCTCTCGCGCATGTTGCGCTCATGGTGGCGGATCGCCTGCTCGACATCGTCGTAATAGCTCAGCTGGCCGTTCTCCAGCACCGCGCCCGCATCGCAGATCCGCCGGATCATCCCCATGAAATGCGACACCACGATCGCCGAGGATTGCCCCAGCCTCTCCATCAGCAGCGCCTCGCTGCGCGCCTTGAAGGTGGCGTCGCCGACCGAGGTGACCTCATCCACCAGATAGGTATCGAAGTGGATGCCCATCGAGGCGCCGAAGGCCAGGCGCGAGCGCATCCCGGAGGAATAGGTGCGGAACGGCAGGCGGAAATGGTCGCCAAGCCCGGCGAAATCCTCGACGAAATCGCACAGCTCGGCGGTATCGACGCCGTAGATGCGGGCAATGAAGCGCACATTCTGCGCGCCGGTCAGGTCGGGGTGGAAGGATCCCGCAAAGCCCACCGGCCAGGAAATGGTGCCATCGGTCAGCACCTCGCCGGCGTCCGGGTCCATGGTGCCGGCGATCATCCGCAGCAGGCTCGACTTGCCGGCGCCGTTGCGCCCCAGCAGTGCCACCGACCGCCCGGTGGGAAACTCCGCCGTCAGCCGGTCGGCCACCAGCTTGCGGGCGCCGTTCAGCCGGTAGGTCTTGGACAGGTCCTGCAGCCGGATCATCGCTACCTCCGGTCCCGGATAGACCAGGCGATCAGCACCAGCACCGACCAGCCCAGCAAAAGGAACAGCCCCGCCAGCGCCGCGATCCTGAGCCGCTGCGGATATTCCGCGGTCTGCGCCAGGGTCGGGCGCACATGTGCGGCCAGATAGCGGTTCTGGCGCTGCGCCTCGGCGCGGGCCATGTCATGCGCGGCAAGCGCCGAGAGGTAGCTTTGCTCGGCAAACTCCCGCTCCACCGTCAGCCGCTCGAACTCGCCGACCAGGTTGGCATAGGCCGCGCCGTCGCCGCCGAACTTGCCGCGTTCCGCCGCGATCCGCGCCTCGATCACCGCGATCTTGTCGCGGCGCAGGCGCACGCGGGGGTCGTCCGCTCCGGTCGCCTGCAGCAGCATGTCGAGCTCTATCAGCGCCTCGGCGAGTTGGGTGTTCAGCGTGTCGATCACCCCCATCTGGCTTTGCAGGTCGGCCTCGGGATCGACGATCTGATGCAGACTGCGAAAGCCGGTCAGCGCCCCCCGCGCCGCCTGCAGCCGCGCCATCGCCCGGTCCAGCTCTGCCTGCGCATGGCGGGTGGCATCGGCGCGGGCGGCGGCGGAGAGGTCGTTGATCATCGCCGTGCTTTCCTCGAGGATCGCGGTGGCGAGCGCCTGCGCGCCCTGCGGCGTGAAGGCCAGCGCCGTCAGTTCGAGGATGCCGTCGCCCTGGTCGTAGGAGATGCGCACCATCCGCTGCCAGTGATCGCGCAGATCCTCGACCCGGGCGTCGGCGGGGAGCGTGAAGAAAGGGTCGATCCCCGGCCGCCCATACATCGCCCGCAGATCCAGCCGCGCGTCGATGCGCGCGACCATGTCCTGGCTGCGGATGAACTCATAAAGGATGTCGGTATCCGAGGAGCTGCCGGTGGACAGCCCGGCAAAGCCGCCCAGCATCTCCATCGGCGAGGCCTGATCCTCGCGCCGGACCGAGAAGGAGGTGACGGAGGCATATTGATCCTCGGCCACCGCCCACAGATACCAGACCAGCGCCGCGAAGGGCAGCAGCACCAAGAGGGCAAAGGCCGCCATCGCGCCGCGATGGCGCGGGCGCAGCCGGGCAGAGCCGGGGGTGGCGGCTGGCTGCGGCGCTTGCGGCGTCGGGGCAGCGGGGCGGGGCGCGGGCAGCATGGGCTGTGCGGTCTGCAGCGCAGTCTGGGTCGGCTTCTGCGCTACCAGCGCGGTGCCGCGATGGCCCACCGCTGGCCCGCCACGCGGCGGGGCCGGCCGCTGCGGCTGCACCGCTTCGGGCCGGCCATGCTCGCCCCCCCCATGCTCGGGCCTGTGCGGCGCGGGGGGCTTGGTCCCGCCAATCTGCACCACGTTCTGCACCACGCTCTGACCAGCGGCGTGCGGAGCGCCCGGTTCGGCGCCCGAGCCCGCCAGCGCGGGCCTGTTCAGCGTGCCTTCTGTCACATCGCCCCCCGGCGCCCGGCGCCCGTTTGCGTTTCGGAAACCAATCTCGCGCCAGATGGCAGCGCGGGGCCGGCAAGGCCCGGCATACAGCGGGGATGGTCAACCGATGCTTAAGGCGGCCCGGAAAATCCGGCGGGGCAAGACGGTGCGGGCCGTGGCGGCGCTGATCCTGCGCGAGATGGAAACCACCTTCGGGCGCTCTCCCGGCGGCTATCTGTGGGCGGTGGCAGAACCCGTGGCGGCGATCGCGCTGCTGTCGGTGGCCTTTTCGATTGCGCTTCGCGCCCCCGCGCTCGGTTCCAGCTTCGCGCTGTTCTACGCGACCGGCTACCTGCCCTTCACCATGGTGCTGGACACCGCGAACAAGGTGGCGAACGCGATCCGCTTCTCGCGCCCCTTGCTGACCTATCCGGCGGTGACCTTCCTCGATGCGCTGCTGGCGCGGTTCGTGCTGAACCTGCTGACCCATGCGCTGGTCTTCTGCCTCGTCATCGCCGGAATCGTGGTGCTGCTTGGCGCCACCATCACCCCCGATCTGCCGCGGATCCTGTCGGCGATGGCCATGGCCTCGGTGCTGGGGTTGGGGGTGGGCACGCTGAACTGCTTGCTGTTCAACACCTGGCCGCTGTGGGAGCGGATCTGGCAGATCGTCACCCGGCCGCTGTTCATCGTGTCGGGCGTGTTCTTCCTGCCAGAGGAGGTCCCGCTGCCCTATTCGACCTGGCTGGCGCTGAACCCGGTGGTGCATGTGGTGGGCGAGATGCGCCGCGGCCTTTATGCGGGGTATGAGGCACAGGGGGTGTCGCAGGCCTATGTCTACGGGCTCGGGCTTGGCTGCCTCGCCCTTGGGCTGGTGCTGCTGGGGCGCCACCACCGCGCGATCCTGGGTGAGGGCTGATGCTCAGGCAAAGACGAAGTCATCGACGCCAAGGCTGCCCTCCGCCACGCCTTCCAGCGTGATGGTGCCGCTGCCGTAGTCGATCAGCGCATTGCCCGCGCCGTAGGTGATGGTCAGGCTGTCATAGCTCTGCCCGGTGCCCTCCAGCCGGATCAGGTCCAGCCCGTCCTCGAACTCGCCGATGGTGTCATGGCCGTCGCCGGGGCGGAACGCGAAGGTATCGGACCCGGCGCCGCCCACCAGCAAGTCATCGCCGGTGCCGCCGGCGATCCAGTCCTCGCCCGCCCCGCCATAGAGCGCATCATTGCCCGCCCCGCCCTCCAGCACGTCATTCCCGTCCTCGCCGTAGAAGAGGTCATCGCCCCCGCCGCCCCGAAGGACATCGTCCCCCATCCAGCCCCAGACGCTGTCCCCCGGCCCCGGCGCGATTTGCGCGCTGTCGTCGAAGAGGTCGTTGCCCTCGCCCAGCATCACCGTATCGCTGCCGGCGCCGCCCCAGACCTGATCGTTGCCCACCCCGGCGCGGATCGTGTCGTTGCCCGCCCCGCCATAGATCAGGTCATTGCCCTCGCCGCCCTCGATAAGGTCATTGCCATCCTCGCCCTGCAGCAGGTCATCGCCGCCGCGGCCATAGATCGTGTCATTCCCCGCGCCGCCAAAGACGGTGTCGCCGCCCTTCTCGCCGGTCTGGTCATTGTCGTAGAAAATATCGTCGCCATTGCCGAGATAGACGGTGTCGCGCCCGTCGCCGCCCCAGACCTGATCGTTGCCATCGCCGCCGCGGATCAGGTCATAGCCGTTGCCGCCATATAGCCTGTCATTGCCGCCGCCGCCCTCCAGCACATCCTCGCCATCCTCGCCGTAGAAAAGGTCATCGCCGGCACCGCCCTTGATCGTGTCATTCCCCATCCAGCCCCAGACGGAATCCCCCTTCCCCGGCGCGGTCTGCGCGCTGTCGTCGAAGAGGTCATTTCCCTCGCCCAGCATCACCGTATCGCTGCCGGCCCCGCCCCAGACCTGATCGTTGCCCACCCCGGCGCGGACCGTGTCATTGCCGGCCCCGCCATAGAGCCGGTCATGGCCCTCGCCGCCCTCGATGAGGTCGTTGCCATCCTCGCCATGCAGCACGTCATCGCCGCCGCGGCCATAAAGGATGTCATTGCCCGGCCCGGCATAGACGGTGTCACCGGCCTTCTCGCCGGTCTGGTCATTGTCGTAGAAGATGTCGTCGCCATTGCCCATGTAGATGGTGTCGCGGCCATTGCCGCCCCAGATCTGGTCGTTGCCATCGCCGCCGCGGATCAGGTCATAGCCGTTGCCGCCATAGAGCCTGTCATTGCCGCCGCCGCCTTCGAGGATGTCCTCGCCATCCTCGCCGTAGAAGACGTCATCCCCGGCGCCGCCCTTGATCGTGTCATTGCCGATCCAGCCCCAGACGCTGTCGCCCGGCCCCGCCGCCGTCTGCGCGCTGTCGTCGAAGATGTCGTTGCCCTCGCCCAGCATCACCGTGTCGCTGCCCGCCCCGCCCCAGACCTGGTCGTTGCCGATCCCGGCGCGGACCGTGTCAGCGCCCGGCCCGCCATGGATCTTGTCATTGCCATCGCCGCCCTCGATGTCGTCATCCCCCTCCTCGCCATGCAGGATGTCATCGCCGGCACCGCCCAGAATGCTGTCATTGCCGGCCATCCCGAAGATCTCGTCGCCGAAGTCCGTGCCCAGCAGATTGTCCGGCCCCGGAGTGGCGACGCTGCCCGGCGTCGTCAGCACCAAGGGCGGCGTGTCGGGGCCGCCGAAGCCGCCCGGGAACACCTGCGCCAGCGTCAGCGAGCGGCCATCGGCGGACTGGATCTCCAGCACCTCGTCGCGGTAGCTGATGATCGCGCCAGTGCTGGTGGACTGGAAGGTCAGCTGCGCGGGATCGTAAAGCATCATCCAGGCCGACAGGTCGATCCGGTCCACCCCCGCCTCGAAATCGGTGATCGTGTCCATCGCGCCATCGGCGGCCATCACGAAGATGTCGCCGCCGCTGCCGCCGGTCATCCGGTCGCTGCCGGCGCCATCCGCCAGAATATCGGCGCCCGCGCCCGCGGTCAGCGTGTCGGCGCCGGCCCCGCCCATCAGCAGGTCCTCGCCCCCGCCCCCCGTAAGCGTGCCGCCCGAACCGGGCGCGGTCAGCGTCACCCCAAGCACGCCCACCGGCAGCACGAACTGGCTGATCCCCGGCTCGGATTGCGAGGAGACGAAGATCTGGATGTCGGACCCGACCTGCACCGCGCCGATCGCCGCGACATTGTCCAGCGTGGTGGCGTGGGTGTCGCTGATCGTCTGCAGGTGGACCAACGTGCCATCGGGCAGCAGCGTGAACAGCGTCAGCCCGTCATCCGCCCCGCCCGCGATCACGAAGACCCGGTCGCCGACGGTAACCGTCTCCAGCGCGGTGACGCCGTCGAACCGGGTGTCGAGCGTGTCGAGCGCATGGTCGGTGGCGGTCAGGCTGCCATCCGCGGCCACCGCCACCACGCTGATCGAGGAAGACCCGGCCGACCCCATGATCGCATAGGTCGCCGCGCCGATGGTCACCGTCTCGAGGGCCGTGGGGGTGTTGACCCCCAGCCCCTCCTGCGCGCCGATGCCGCCCACGAGGCTCAGCGCCCCGGTCGCCGGATTGACGCTGTAGCTGGCCACCCCGTCGCCGCTGGCCGAGGCGGCGAGCACATAGGCGGTGCCGCCCACCGTCGCCGTCGCCATTGCGGACAAGTCGCCGCCATAGCCGCCCGTCGCCTGCGCCCCGCCCGCTGCCGTCAGCGCAAGGTTTGGCCCCACGGCATAGCCGGCGATGCCGCCCCCCGCGCCCTCGGCCGCATAGACATAGGTCGCGCCGCCGATGCTGACCTGCACGAAGGCACTGGCGCTGCCCGGCCCCGCAACCCCGCTGGCCGCGTCCAGCGCGCCGCTGCCCGACAGGCTGACGCCGCCAAGCCCCAAGGCGTCGGGCGACAGCAGCAGCACCTGATTGCCGACCTGCACCACCCCGATCTCGGCCACCGGCACCACATTGCCGGAAGCGCCAAGCCCCTGCTGATCCACCAGCACCGGCGCCTTGCCCGGCGACAGCGCGAAGGTGGTGACCCCGCCTCCCGCGCCGCTGGTCGCCACAAGGAAGCTGCCCTGGGTCGTCGTGACGACCTCAAGATCCTGCACCCCCGAAAGATAGCTCATCGCCCCGCCACCGGCGGAACCCCCATACACCATTTGTGCCACTGTCCACCCCTGAACGCAGGCCAACCCACCACGGCCAACCTGCCGCAGCGTGGTTGACAGGGCCTTTCGGAACCGCGGCGGAAATGTGGCGTTTGGGGGCAATTGTCGGCAGGGGAAGTGCCTGCGCCTACCTCCCCTTCGCCCGGAATCAAGGCGCCTTGGCGCCGCCGGGCAGCGCCCGTCCGCCCCCTCGGGCGGGCGCTACTCGACCGTCGTGCCTAGAACACCGGTGGAAGTAGGCCGCACCATTAAGCGCCTAGAACAGCCGTCGCAGCGCCCACCCGGCGGACAGGCGCTGCCCTCCGTCGGTGCTACAGAGCCCCCGCCAGATACCGCTGCATCACCGGCCGGCAACCCTCGGCCCAGACCGCGCGCAGCAGGGTGGCGAAGGTCTCGGCAACCTCCGGGTTCTCACCCAGATCCCCATACACCTCGCGCATCGCCAGCCATTCGGCCGGGTCTTCCTTGGCCCGCGCCGCCCGCGCCGTCAGCATCTCCCAGTTCGGATCGTTCGGCGCAATCTCGGCGCCGCTTTCGGTGGTGCCAAAGCAATAGCGGCACCACAGCGCCGACAGCAGGATCAGCCCCGTCGGCTCTCCCCCCGCCTCCAGCACGTCGCGGATGGTGGGGATGATGAATTTCGGCTGCCGGTTGGAGCCATCGAGGCACAGCCGCCGCACCGTGTCCGCCACCTCGGGATTGGCAAACCGCTCCACGATCAGCGCCTTGTACTCGGCCAGGTCCTGCCCCGGCACCGGCGGCACCACCGGGATCACCTCGGATGAGAGGATCCGGCTGAGGAAGGCGGATACCAGCGGCTCTTCCATCGCCTCATGTACGAAGTGGATGTCCATCAGCCCGGCGGGATAAGCGATGATCGCGTGGCCACCGTTCAGGATGCGGATCTTCATCGTCTCGAAGCGGTCGACATGCGGGGTGAAGGTCACGCCGACCTTTTCCAGCGCCGGGCGGCCTGCGGGGAAATTGTCCTCCATCACCCATTGCCGGAACGGCTCGCAGGTGACGGGGGCGGCATCGTCAAGGCCCAGCTCTGCCGCCATCTCGCGTTCCCGCGGGCCGGTCGCCGGGGTAATGCGGTCCACCATCGAGTTCGGGAAGGCCACCACCCCGGCGATCCATGCGGCAAGCTCGGCATCCTGCAAGGTCGCCAGGCCCACCACAGCATCGCGGGTGACATGGCCGTTATGGGGGACGTTGTCGCAGCACATCACGGTGAAGGGCTGCACCCCCGCCGCCCGCCGCGCCCGCAGCGCCGCGACGATGGCGCCGAACACGGTGCCTGGCCGGTCCGCGTTCGCCGCGTCGTGCAGGATGTCGGGGTGGTCCGGGCTGAAGGTGCCGGTCTTGGGGTCGATGTAATAGCCGCCCTCGGTCACCGTCAGGCTGACGATGCGGATCGCGGGGTCCGCCATCGCCGCGATCAGGCTGGGGTTGCCCGGCTCTACCGGAACAAATCCCGTCATCGCGCCGATCACCCGCGCCGAATGCGCGCCCGGGGCAAGCTCGATCACGCTGGAGAGGTAGTCTTGCGCCGCCAGCACCTCGCGCATCCGCGCATCGCCCTCGCGCACACCGGCGCCGAGGATCGCCCAGTCCTGCCCCTCGCCAAGCGCGAACAGGTCATCGAGATACACCGCCATATGCGCGCGGTGGAAGTTGCCGCAGCCGACATGCACGATGCCGGGGGTCAGAGCAGCGCGGTCATAGCCGGGGCGCGCGATGGTAAGGGCAAGCGCGGAAAGGGTGGCGTTGGAAAGGGTCATGTCAGCTCATCCAGTTGCCGCCATCGACATTGTATGTCTGGGCGACGATGTAGTCGGCCTCGGGCGAGGCAAGGAAGATGGCCATGCCGGTCAGATCGGCGGCGGTGGCCATGCGGCCAAGGGGAACCTCGGCGCCGACAAGGCGCTTCTTTTCCCCCAGCGGGCGGTTTTCGTATTTGGCGAAGAGGGCGTCCACCCCGTCCCAGTGCTCGCCATCCACCACACCGGGGGCGATGGCGTTGACGTTGATGCCATGGGCGATCAGGTTCAGGCCCGCGCTTTGGGTCAGGCTGATGACGGCGGCCTTGGTGGCACAGTAGACGCCCACCAGCGCCTCGCCGCGCCGCCCGGCCTGGCTGGCCATGTTGATGATCTTGCCGCCCTTGCCGCGCGCGATCATCGACCGCGCCGCCGCCTGCATCATGAACAGCGTGCCCGCCACGTTGATCTGGAACAGCCGGTCATAGCTTTCGCGGCTGATCTCGACGATGGGCGCCAGATCGAACAGCGCGGCGTTGTTGATGAGGATATCGAGCCCTCCCGTCCGCTCCTCCACCGCCTTCACCGCGGCGTCGATGCTGGCCTGCTGCGTCACATCCAGATGCAGCGCATAGGCGCCGGCGCCGATCTCGGCCGCCGCAGCCTCGGCCGCCGGCAGGTTGATATCGGCAATCGCCACGGTGGCGCCCTCGGCCACATAGGCCGCCGCGAAGGCCTTCCCGATCCCGCGCGCCGAGCCGGTGATCAGCGCGGATTTCCCCTGAAGCCGCATCAGATCGCCAGCCCCGCCGCGTCAAACCGGTGGATCTGCGTGGCATCCGGCGTCAGGAACACCTTGTCGCCGTGGTAGAGGCCCACGTCGCCCTCCGCCCGCAGGTTGAGGGTGCCATGCTCGGTATGCACATGCAGGAAGGTGTCCGACCCCAGATGCTCCGAGACGCCGACGGTCCCCGCCCAAAGGCCGGAATCGCGGCTAACGGCGATATGCTCGGGCCGGATCCCGATCTCATGCGCGCCGTGCTTGGCCGCCTCGGCGCCGCCCACGAAGTTCATCCGCGGGCTGCCGATGAAGCCGGCCACAAAGCGGTTGGCGGGAGCGCGGTAAAGGTCAAGCGGGCTACCCACCTGCTCGATCCTGCCGGCCTGCAGCACCACGATCTTGTCGGCCATGGTCATCGCCTCGACCTGATCGTGGGTCACGTAGATCATCGTGGTCTTCAGCGTCTGGTGCAGTTCGGAAATCTCCAGCCGCATGTTCACGCGCAGCGCGGCATCGAGGTTCGACAGCGGCTCGTCGAACAGGAACGCCGCCGGCTCGCGCACGATGGCGCGGCCGATGGCGACCCGCTGCCGCTGCCCGCCCGAAAGCTGCCCCGGGCGCCGGTCGAGATAGGCGCCAAGGTTCAGCACCTTTGCCGCCGCCTCGACCTTGGCGTCGATGGCGGCCCTGTCCAGCCCCGCCATCTTCAGCGGGAAGCCGATGTTCTTGCGCACCGACATGTGGGGGTAAAGCGCATAGCTTTGAAACACCATCGCCAGCCCGCGCTTCGCCGGCGGCAGGCCCGTCGCATCCTTGCCGTCGATCTCGATCCGCCCGGCGGTCGTGTCCTCCAGCCCCGCGATCAGCCGCAGCAGCGTGGACTTGCCGCAGCCCGAGGGCCCGACGAACACCACGAATTCGCCCTTGCCGATGGACAGGTCCAGCGGCGGGATCACCTCGGCTTCGCCAAAACGCTTGGTGACGCCCTTCAATACGATATGGCCCATCATGGTCCCCTTATTTCACGGCGCCGAAGGTCAGCCCGCGCACCAGCTGCTTCTGGCTGAACCAGCCCAGGATCAGGATCGGTGCGATGGCCAGCGTCGAGGCGGCGGAGAGTTTCGCGTAGAACAGCCCCTCGGGGCTGGAATATCCGGCAATGAACGTGGTCAGCGGCGCCGCCTTCGAGGTGGCCAGCTGCAGCGACCAGAACGCCTCGTTCCACGCCAGGATGATGTTCAAAAGCATGGTCGAGGCGATGCCCGGCACCGCCATCGGCGTCAGCACATAGAGGATCTCGGACCGCAAACCGGCCCCGTCCATCCGCGCCGCCTCGAGGATCTCTGCCGGGATTTCCTTGAAGTAGGTGTAAAGCATCCACACCACGATCGGCAGGTTCATCAGCGTCAGCACGATCACCAGCCCGGTCCGCGTATCCAGCAACCCGAAGTCGCGGAAGATCAGGTAGATCGGCACCAGCACGCCCACCGCCGGCATCATCTTGGTGGACAGCATCCACATCAGCACGTCCTTGGTGCGACGCCCCGGCACGAAGGCCATCGACCAGGCCGCCGGAATGCCGATGATCAGCGCGCAGAGCGTCGATCCGACGGAAATCACCACCGAATTCCAGAAGTGGCGGAAGTAGTCCGACCGCTCCTGCACGGCGAAGTAGTTCTCCAGCGTCCAGTCGAAGAACAGGAACTTGGGCGGGCTGGCAATCGCGTCGCCCTCGGACTTGAAGCTGGTCAGGATCGTCCACAGGATCGGGAAGAAGATCGCGATCCCCACGGTCCAGGCCAGCACGGTGACAATGGCCTTGCGGCGGTTGGAGGTTGCTCGGGCCATGGCTCAGGTCTCCAGGTTCTTGCCGATCATCCGCATCAGGAAGATCGCAACGATATTGGCCAGGATGACCGCGACGATGCCGCCCGCCGCGCCGCTGCCCACGTCGAACTGCAGCAGGGATTGGACGTAGACGAGGTAGGTGAGCGTGGTCGATGCCGTGCCGGGCCCGCCATTGGTGGTCACCAGAATCTCGGCAAAGGTCGACAGCAAGAAGATGGTCTGGATCAGGATCACCACCGTCGCCGCGCGCGCCAGATGCGGCAGCATGATGTGGCGGAACCGGCTCATCGGCGGGGCGCCGTCCATCTCGGCCGCCTCCAGCTGCTCGCTGTCGAGGCTTTGCAGCGCGGTCAGCAGGATCAGCGTGGCGAAGGGCAGCCACTGCCAGGCCACGATCAGCGTGATCGACAGCAGCGGCGCGACGGACAGGAAGTCGAAGGGCTGCATCCCCAGGGCCTTGGCCAGATGCGCAAACAGGCCGTTGACCGGGTTCATGAACATGTTCTTCCAGACCAGCGCCGAAACAGTGGGCATCACGAAGAACGGCGCGATCACCAGCACCCGCACGATCCCCTGCCCCCAGAACGGCTGGTCCAGCAACAGCGCCAGCAGCACGCCGCCGACCGTGGTGATCAGCAGCACGCCCCCCACCAGCAGCAGCGTGTTGGTCAGCGCGGTGAAGAAGGCCGGGTCGGTCAGGAAATAGCGATAGTTGTCAAAGCCCGCGAAGGACTCCATGCCCGGCATCAGCAGGTTGTAGCGCAGGAACGAGAAATACAGCGTCATCCCCAGCGGCACGATCATCCACAGCAGCAGCAAGATCACTGCGGGCGAGATCATCAGCCGGCCGGCAAGCCGCGAAGCCTGAGTAGCCATCGGAGGTGTCCTTTGGAAAGGCAAAGGGCAGGGACGGATCACGCCGTCCCTGCCCGTGTCACATCACTTGATGTAGCCGGCCCGCGTCATCTCGCGCGTCGTCAGCGCCTGCGCCGCGGCCAGGGCGTCCTCCGCCGAGGTGGTGCCGGCAAGCGCCGCCGAGAACTGCTGGCCCACCGCGGTGCCGATGCCCTGGAACTCGGGGATCGCCACGAACTGCACCCCGACATAGGGCACCTGATCCACGGTCGGCTTGGTCGGGTCGGCCGCGTTGATGCTGTCCAGCGTCATCTTGGCGAAGGGCACCTTCTGGTATTCCGGGTTCTCATACAGCGAGGTGCGGGTGCCCGGGGGCACGTTCGCCCAGCCTTCCTCGGCCGCGACCAGCTCCAGATAGTCCTTCGAGGTTGCCCAGGCGATGAACGCCTTCGCCGCATCGACCTTCTGCGAGCCGGCGGGGATCGCAAGATTCCACGCCCACAGCCAGTTGCCGCGCTTGCCAAGGCCATTGTCCGGCGCCAGCGCGAAGCCCACCTTGTCGGCCACGGTCGATTCCGCCGGGTTGGTCACGAACGAGGCGGCCACGGTGGCGTCGATCCACATGCCGCATTTGCCCTGCTGGAACAGCGCCAGGTTCTCGTTGAAACCGTTGTTCGGGCCGCCGGGGGGGCCGTATTCGTTCATCAGCATCAGGTAGTCGGTCAGCGTGGCTTTCCATTCCGGGCTGTCGAACTGCGGCTTCCAGTCCATGTCGAACCATTTGGCGCCATAGCTGTTGGCCATCGCCGACAGGAAGGCCATGTTCTCGCCCCAGCCGGCCTTGCCGCGCAGGCAGATGCCATAGATCTCGGCATCCTTGTCGGTCATCGCCGCGGCGGCTTGCTTGATGAAGTCCCAGGTCGGCGCCTCGGGCATCTCCAGCCCGGCGGCTTCCATCAGGTCGGTGCGATACATCACCATCGAGGATTCGCCATAGAACGGCGCTGCGATCAGCTCGCCGTCCACGGTCAGCCCGTTCCGGATCGCCGGCAGCAGGTCATCGACGTCATACTCGGCGGGCAGGTCGTTCAGGCTGACCAGCCAGCCCTGCTTGCCCCAGATCGGCGCCTCGTAGGTGCCGATGGTCATCACGTCGAACTGGCCGCCCTTGGTGGCGATGTCGGTGGTGACGCGCTGGCGCAGGACGTTCTCTTCGAGCGTCACCCATTCGACCTCGATATCCGGGTGCTTCTCGTTGAAGGCGGCCATCAGGCCCTGCATGCGGATCATGTCGCCGTTGTTCACGGTGGCGACGGTGATGGTCTCGGCCGTGGCGGCGCCGGCAAGCGCGCCAACGGCACACGCGCCCAGCAGGGCGCGAAGCGTCAATGTCATTGGTAGTCCTCCCTTGGCAGGTTTTCCGGGCAATGCATTTGCGTGAGCATTTGCCCGGCTGCTGAGTAAATATTCAGCCACACTCACGCCAAAGTCAACGCAGATTCTGCGGGCGCCTATCTGGCGGGCAGCGTCAGTCCAGAAGTGCCTGTGCCGTGGCCTCATCGGTGACGAGGCCGTTGATGATCCGCCCCGCCAGCGCCGCGCGGATCGCCTGCACCTTGGTGGGGCCGGCGGCGATGCCGATGATGGGCTCTTCCCGCGCCGGCGCGATCCGCACCCCGCCCATCCGGGCAGAGATGCCGCTGTCGATATAGCGGCCCGAGGCGTCGAAGATGTTCCCCGCCACCTCGCCCACCGCGCCCTGCCCCTGTACCTCGGCCAGTTCGGCGGCGGTGATGAACCCGTCCTTGTACAGCGGCGCATCGTCGCCCATCTGGCCGACGCCCACAAACGTCGCATCCGCCTGCCGCGCCAGCGCCACCACCGCCTGCACCGGGCGCAGCTGGTGGAACGCCGCGCGCTCCTCGGCCGTGTCGGAAATCACCGGCACCGCCATCGGGTAATGCGGCGCCTGCAGCTTGTCGGCGATGCGCATCAGCACATCGAAGAAGCTGGCCGACCCATCCGGCGCGATATTCCCGATCAACGAGACGATCCGGTGCCGCACGCAGAGCTGCGGCTGCAGCTCATCCGCCATGCCGCGCAGCGCCCGCCCGGTGCCGACGGCGATCACCAGCGGCTCTGGCCGCGTCAGCATCCGCTCGAACAGCTCCGCTGCCACCCCCGCAATCGCCCGCGCCGGATCGCCCGAGGCGCCGAGCGAGGGCGCCACCCGGCATTCCAGCAGCCGGAACCGCCGCGCCAGTTCCGCCTCCAGCCGCAGGCAGGCCCCCATGCGATGGTCGAGCCGCACCCGGATCAGCCCTTCCGCCAGCGCCCGGCTGACCAGCCGCTGCACCCGCTGCCGCGACACGCCAAGTTCCGCCGCGATCTGGTCCTGCGTCAGCCCGCCGACATAGGACAGCCAGCCCGCCCGCGCGGCCTCGTCCAGCGTGGTGATCTCGGTCTCTGCCCGGCTCATGTCTTGCCCCCCAGTCGCGGATCAATCTGGAAGAAACCCGCGAAAGACGCAAACCGCAGTTCGGGGCGGGCATCTTCCGGCTCGTCCTCAAGGTCCGGCCCCATATGGCTGCCGCCGGTAAAGCGCCAGACCCGCATCCCGGCCGCATGGGCGGCGCGGATGCCGTTCAGGCTGTCCTCCACCACCAGGCAGCGCGCGGGCTCCGCCCCCATCCGCGCCGCCGCCAGCAAGAACAGGTCCGGCGCCGGCTTGCCGTTCGCCACCATGCCTGCGGTAAACAGCCGATCCCCCACCAGCCCCGCCAGGCCGGCAATCGCCAGCGACCGCTCCGCCCGCGCCTGGCTGGAGGAGGTCGCCACGCACCAGGGCCGCGCCATCCCCGCCAGCACCGCCGCCGCGCCCGGCATCACCGCCAGCCGCGCCTCGAACGCAGCCAGCAGGCGCTGGCGGTACTGCTCCTCGAAGGCCGCCGAAAGCTCCACCCCGAACTCGGCGCGGATCACCTTCATCACCGTGGGATAGCTGCGGCCCAGGAAATGCCGCGCCACATAGGGCAGGTCGATCGCCACCCCCAGCCCTGCCAGTTCCGCCACCAGCATCTGCGCGCTGATGATCTCGCTGTCGATCAACACCCCGTCGCAATCGAAGATCACCAGGTCAATCCCGCCGGTCATGCTGCTCCCCCACCCGCTCATGGCCCTTATGGACCGGCCGCCGCGCGGGCGGAACCCTGCCGATGCGGAACCGCGGGACCGTTGGCGTCTTAAATAGTTCATTGCACTGTCACACGCGCAACGGGCAAAACGATACAAAAGCGCCCCGAGTGAATGTTCAGGTCACAGGGTCTGGAAGGAGTAAGGCACATGCGGATTGCGGTTCTTGGTGGCGACGGGTTCGTGGGTTGGCCCACCTCCCTGCACCTGTCCAACCTCGGGCACGAGGTTCATATCGTCGACAACCTGTCGCGCCGCTGGATCGACACGGAACTTGGCGTCCAGTCGCTGACCCCGATGGACAGCATCCAGGAACGCTGCCGGATCTGGCAGCAGCAGACCGGCGAGAAGCTGCATTTCCACTTCCTCGACCTGCGCGAATACGACCGCATCAAGTCCTGGCTGGAAGAATACCGGCCCGAGGCGATCATCCACTTCGCCGAACAGCGCGCCGCGCCCTATTCGATGAAGACCGACCGCCACAAGGTCTACACCGTCAACAACAACGTCTCGGCCACGCATAATCTGCTGGCGGCGATGGTGGAAACCGGCATCGACGCGCATCTGGTCCACCTCGGCACCATGGGCGTCTATGGCTATTCCAGCGTCGGCGCACCGATCCCCGAAGGCTATCTGGATGTCGAGATCGACACTCCGAACGGCAAGAAGGGGCTGGAGATCCTGTATCCGACCAAGCCCGGCTCGGTCTATCACATGACCAAGAGCCTCGATCAGATCCTGTTCCAGTTCTACGCCCAGAATGACGGGCTGCGGATCACCGACCTGCATCAGGGCATCGTCTGGGGCACCCATACCGACCAGACCCGCCGCCATGACCAGCTGATCAACCGCTTCGACTATGACGGCGATTACGGCACCGTGCTGAACCGTTTCCTGATCCAGGCGGCCATCGGCTATCCGCTGACGGTGCATGGCACCGGCGGCCAGACCCGCGCCTTCATCCACATCCAGGACTCGGTGCGCTGCGTCGAGCTGGCGCTGTCGGATTCGCCGAAAGCGGGGGAGCGGGTGCGGATCTTCAACCAGATGACTGAAACCCACCGCGTCCGCGATCTGGCCGAGATGATCGCCAGGATGACCGGCGCCAAGGTCGCCTACCTGCCGAACCCGCGCAAGGAAGCCGACGAGAATGAGCTGATCGTGAAGAACGACCAGTTCCTTGCGCTCGGCCTGAACCCGATCACGCTGGCCGAAGGGCTGCTGTCCGAGGTGGTGGATGTGGCCAAGAAATACGCCCACCGCATCGACCGCTCTCGCGTTCCGGCGGTCTCCGCCTGGACCAAGGACATCGCCAAGCGGGTGGAGCATGACCCCGAGGGAAAGCGCCTGCGGTCGGTTTCGTGAATGACTGAGGGGCTGTTGCCCGATGGCCCGGCGCGCAGTCGCCGGGCCTGGGTCACGCTGGTCACCAATGCCGACTATGCGCTTGGCGCCAAGGCGCTGCTGCGCTCCTTGGTGCTGACCTGCACCGAGGCGGATTTGGTCGTTCTGCACACCGACGTTGCTGCGGCCGACCTCGCCCCGCTGAAGGCGCTTGGCGCGCGGCTGGTGCAGGTGGACCTGCTGCCGACCAGCCCAGAGTTCAACGCCGCCCATGCGCGGGACGCCCTGCACGCCCGTGCCGCCTTCACCAAGGGCACCAAGCCGCCCTTCCACACCCCGCTCGACAATTTCGCCAAGCTGCGGCTGTGGCAGCTGGACTATGAGGCGGTGGTCTTCGTCGATGCCGACGCGCTGGTGCTGCGCAATTCGGATGTGCTGTTCGGCTACCCGGAGTTCTGCGCCGCGCCAAATGTCTATGAAAGCGTCGCCGATTTTCACCGCATGAACTCCGGCGTGTTCACCGCCCGCCCCTCTGCGGCGACCTTCGCGGCGATGATGGCCCGGCTCGACGTGCCCGGCGCCTTCTGGCGGCGGACGGACCAGACCTTTCTGGAGAGCTATTTCCCCGATTGGCACGGCCTGCCGGTGTTCTGCAACATGCTGCAATATGTGTGGTTCGCCATGCCGGAGCTGTGGGATTGGAAGGCGATCCGCATCCTGCATTTCCAGTATGAAAAGCCCTGGCAAGACCATGACAAGGCTGACCAGCTGCGCCCGCTGATCGACCTGTGGCGCGCCTATGCCGAGGACGGCCCAGTGCCCGACATCGCCAGCCTGCCGCGGCCGGCATGAAGGTCGCGCTGACCGGCGGCACCGGACTCGTCGGCCTGTTCCTGGCCGATGCCGCGCGGGCGGCGGGGCATGACGTCACCCTGCTCTCGCGCAACCCGCCCCCGGGCGGGATGCACTACGACCTTCTGGGGGAGGTGCCCGACCTCACGGGCCATGACGCGCTGATCCATGCCGCGTTCCAGCACGCGCCCGGCCGCTACCGTGGCGGCGAAGGCACTGATCCGGAAGGTTTTCTTGCCGCCAACCGCGACGGCTCGCTGCGCCTCTTCGCCGCCGCGCGGCAGGCGGGAGTGGCCCGCGCGCTGTTCCTGTCCACCCGCGCGGTCTATGGCGACCACCCCGCGGGGACGGTCTTGACGGAAGAGCTGGAGCTGCGGCCCGACACGCTCTACGGCCAGATGAAAGCCGATGTGGAACAGGGCCTTGCCGCCCTGTCTTCACCCACATTCTCAACGGCCAGCCTGCGCGCCACCGGCGTCTATGGCCCCGGCCCGAACCACAAGTGGACCGACCTGTTCAGGAACTTCCACGCCGGCCGCGCAATCCCTCCGCGGGTGGCGACCGAAGTGCATGGCGATGACCTTGCCGCCGCGGCTCTGCTGCTCCTCGAGGCACCAACGACCGGCCTCGCTTTCAACATCTCCGACCTCACCCTCGACCTGCACGACCTGCTGGCCGAGGTGGCGCGGCTGACCGGCTGCACCACGCCGCTGCCGCCCCGCGCCGATGCCGCCAAGGTCAGCGCCATGGACTGCACGCGCCTCCGCGCCCTTGGCTGGCGGCCGGGTGGCTGGCCTCTGCTGCGGGCCAGTCTGCCCGCCATGCTCGGCTGACTGCCACGCTTGCCAAGCGAACCGAATCCGGCGCAGCATGTGCATACGAACGAACCACATGGGAGACCAAGGGTGAGTGAAGCCGCAACCGCCGCTGTTGCCGTCGAGGGCCGGAACCTGGTCAAGGCCTTCGGGCAGGGCAACGCCGCCGTTCGCGCGCTCGACGATGTCTCGGTCACCATTGCCAAGGGCGAGTTCTTCACCCTGCTTGGCCCCTCTGGCTGCGGCAAGACCACCCTGCTGCGGCTGATCGCCGGGTTCGAGAGCCCCACTTCTGGCGCGATCTTGCTGGACGGGCGCGACATCACCGCTCTGCCGCCGAATCGCAGGCCGGTGAACACGGTGTTCCAGAGCTACGCGCTGTTCCCGCATCTGACCGTGGCCCAGAATGTCGCCTTCGGCCTGCAGATGCTGGGCAAACCCAAGGCGGAGGTGTCCACAACCGTGGACCGGATGCTGGCGCTGGTGAAGCTGGAAGCCTTCGCCGGCCGCCGCACCAGCCAGCTGTCGGGTGGCCAGCAGCAGCGCGTGGCGCTGGCGCGCGCGCTGGCCCCTGCCCCGCAGGTGCTGCTGCTGGATGAGCCGCTGAGCGCGCTGGACCTGAAGCTGCGCAAGGAGATGCAGGTCGAGCTGAAGCGCCTGCAGACAGAGACCGGCATCACCTTCGCCTTCGTCACCCATGACCAGGAAGAGGCGCTGACGATGTCGGACCGCGTGGCGGTGATGTCGGCGGGCCAGATCCTGCAGACCGGCACCCCGCGGCAGATCTATACCCGCCCGGCGAACCGCTTCGTCGCCAGCTTCATCGGCGAGACCAATTTCCTGACCGCCCGGATTTCAGGCGGCGCTGCGCACCTGGCGGGCGGCGTGATCGCCCTGCCCGCCGGTACCGCCGACGCGCCGACAGCGACTCTGGCGATCCGCCCCGAACACCTTCGCCTTGTCTCCGCCGGCACGCCCGGCGCGCTTCCGGCCACAGTGGCGCATTCGGTGTATTTCGGCACCGACAGCCACCTGCATCTGCGGCTGGCCGATGGCGCCGAACTGGTGGCGCGCCAGCAGACCGCCGCCGATGGCGCCACGGGGCCAGATCCGGGGGCCGAGGTCAGCGTGATGATTGCCGAGGGCGCGGTGCAGGTGCTTGCCGAATGACCCAGACCGCCGAACAGCAGCAAAAGGCCGCCACCACCCGCCGCAATTGGGCGCTGTCGGCCCCCGCGCTGGTCGTCCTCGCGCTCTTCGCCTCGGGCCCGCTGCTGATCGTGCTGGTCTATTCCTTCCTGCGCCCTGGGTCGTATTCCGGCGTCGAGTGGCAGTTCACCACCGAGGCCTGGCAGGGCATCTTCCTGACGCGCGACATCTTCGACGGCACCCTTGGCTGGGCCGATGCCCACCTGAGCATCTTCTGGCGATCCGTGAAGCTGTCGCTGACCACCACCATCCTCACCTTCGCCTTCGGCTTTCCCACCGCCTGGTTCATCGCCACCCGGCCGGCGCGGGCGCGGGCCTTCTGGCTGTTCCTGATCACCATCCCGTTCTGGACAAACCTTCTGATCCGCACCTTTGCCATCAACGAGGTGATCCGGAACGAAGGCCTGATGAACACCGTTCTGCTGCGGCTGGGTGTCATCGCAGAGCCGATCCGCATCATCTACACCGACACCGCCGTGCTGATCGGCATGACCTATGTCTACCTGCCGCTGATGGTGCTGCCGCTCTTTGCCGCCATCGACCGCTTCGACATGAAGCTGCTGGAGGCGGGCTATGACCTCTACGCCAGCCGCTGGCAGGTGCTGCGCCGCATCGTGCTGCCGATCGTGAAGCCGGGGATCGTGGCGGGGTCGATCCTGGTCTTCGTGCCCTCGCTGGGGGCCTATGTCACGCCGCGGGTTCTGGGCGGCGGCAAGAACATGATGATCGGCAATTTCATCGAGCTACAATTCGGGCAGGGCCGCAACTGGCCGCTGGGATCGGCGCTGTCGATGCTGCTGCTGCTGATCGTGATGGTGGCGCTGCTGGTCTATGTGCGCGCCGCGACGAAGGGGGGGCAGCATGGCTAACCGTCCGTTCTCCGTCACCGACCTGCCGGGCTTTGCCACCATTGCCGTGGCGGCCTTCGTCGCGCTCTATGTCCCGATCCTGACGCTGGTGGCCTACAGCTTCAACGGCGCCACGTCGGTGGCGGTCTGGGGCGGGTTCTCGCTGCAATGGTATGTCGCGGCCTGGGACAACACCGTGGTGCAGGCCGCGGCGATGCGCTCGCTCGGCATTGCCGCCTGCGCCTCGGTGCTGGCGACGACGGTGGCGACGATGGCGGCGCTTGGCACCACCCGCACCGCGCCGTTCCGTGGGCAGACGGCGATCTATGTGATGATCAACCAGCCGCTGATGGTGCCCGAAATCGTGACCGCCGTGGCGCTGCTGATCTTCTTTGCGTCGATCAAGGTGGCGACGGGCTACACGGGCCTCGCCTATCTGGTGATGGCCCATACCGCCTTCTGCATCCCCTTCGCCTATCTGCCGATCCGGGCGCGGCTGGAGGGGATGGACCTCAGCCTCGAGACCGCCGCCGCCGATCTTTATGCCAGCCGCTGGCAGACCTTCCGCTATGTGACGCTGCCGCTGCTGGCGCCGGGAATCGCGGCGGGGGCGATGCTGGCCTTCGTGATCTCGCTCGACGATGTGGTCATCACCGAATTCGTGAAATCGGCGGGGCAGGACACGCTGCCGACCTACATGCTGGGCCAGATGCGCCGCGCGATCACGCCCGAGACCAATGCGATCTCGACCGCGCTGCTGGCGCTGACGGTGCTGCTGCTGACCGCATTCTTCCTTCTGACACGAAAGCGGGACTGAACCCGCCCAAGACCCAACCGGAGAGGACCACCATGAAAAAGCTGCTGATCACGACATTGCTTGTCGCCGCCGGCCCCGCGCTGGCGGAAGGCGAGCTGAACCTGTTCAACTGGGGCAACTACACCAGCCCGGAACTGCTGAAGAAATTCGAGGAAGAGCATGGCGTGACGGTCACCGTCACCGACTATGACAGCAACGACACCGCGCTGGCCAAGATCGAGGCGGGCGGCCACGGCTTCGACCTGGTGGTGCCCTCCGCCAACTATGTGCCGATCTTCGTGGAGAAGGGCCTGCTGGCAGAGTTGGACCATTCGCGGCTGAAGAACATCGGCAATATCGCGCCCGAATGGGTGGATGTGCCCTGGGACATGGGCCGCGCCCACACGATCCCGTGGCAATGGGGATCGACCGGGGTTGCGGTGAACACCTCGGTCTATTCGGGCGACATCAACACCTCGATGATCTTCCTCGATCCGCCGCCGGAATTGGTGGGCAAGGTCAACGTCGTCCCCGAGATGAACGACGTGGTGAACCTGGCGATCTTTGCCGCCGGCGGCGAGGCCTGCACCGAGGATACCGAGGTGCTGAAGAAGGCCCGCGACATGCTGATGGCAGCCAAGCCAAGCTGGCTGTCGATGGACTATGGCGCAACGGAAAAGCTGTCGAACAACGACTGGGCGGCCTCGGTCAACTGGAACGGCTCGTCGATGCGGGCGCGGCTGGCGAACCCGGATGTGGCCTATGGCTATCCGAAGGAAGGCTATCCGCTGTTCATGGATTCGGTCGGGCTGGTGGCGGATGCCAAGAACGTGGACAACGCCTACCTGTTCCTCGATTTCATCATGGAGCCCGAGAATGCCGCGATGATCTCGTCTTTCGCGCGCTATGCCAACGGCATCGCCGGGTCCGAGGAGTTCATGCCCGAGGACATGAAGACCGCGCCCGAGGTGGTGATCCCCGAGGAGCACAGGGCGGCGGGTCGGTTCCTGCCGACCTGCGGGCCCAAGGCGCGAGACTACATGACCGCGATCTGGACCGAGCTGCAGAAGTAGGCGACACAGGGGGCGGGGCCGTTGCGCCTCGCCCCCTTTTTTCCGGACCGTGCCATGACCCTGACCGATCTTTCTGCCACCGACCTCTCCGCCAAGCTGGCCGCGCGCGAGCTGTCCGCGGTGGAGGTGATGGCCGCCACACTGGACCGGATCGAGGGCATCGACCCCGGCTTCAACGCCATCGTTGCCATGCCGCCGCGCGCGCTGCTGATGGCCGAGGCGGCGGCGGCGGATACCGCGCCGCGCAAGGGCTGGCTGCATGGGATACCCTTCGCGGTGAAGGATCTGGTGGCGACTGCGGGGCTGACCACGACCTGGGGCTCGCCGCTCTACGCGGGCCATGTGCCTGCGGCCGATGACCTGCTGGCCGCCCGGCTGCGCGGCGCGGGTGCGATCTTCATCGGCAAGACCAACACGCCCGAATGGGGCCTTGGCAGCCACAGCTTCAACGAGGTCTATGGCACCACCCGCAACCCCTATGACCCCAGCCGCACCGCGGGCGGGTCATCCGGCGGGGCGGCGGCGGCGCTGGCCGCACGGCTGGTTTCGGTCGCCGACGGGTCCGACATGATGGGCTCCCTGCGCAACCCCGCCGCCTTCTGCAACGTCTATGGCTTCCGCCCCAGCTATGGCCTTGTCCCCGGCAGCCCCGAGGGCGAGCAGTTCATGGCGACGCTGGCGACCGAAGGGCCAATGGCGCGCAGCGTCGAGGATCTGGCCCGCCTGCTGGAGGTGATCGCCGGCCCCGATCCCGCCGTGCCCTTCTGCCGCCCGGCAGAGCCGTTCGCGGACCGGCTGGACACTGACGTGAAGGGCCTCCGCATCGGCTGGCTCGGCGACTGGGGCGGCGCCTATGCGATGGAGCCGGGGATTCTGGACCTGTGCGAAACCGCGCTGGCGCAGTTCGAGGCGATGGGCTGCACCGTGGTACCGCTGGCCCCGCCCTATCCGGCCGAGAAGCTGTGGCATTCGTGGATGACGCTGCGCGCCTTCCTGAACGCTGGCAAGCGCCGCGCCCTCTATGAGGACCGCGAGAAGCGCGCGCTGCTGAAGCCCGAGGCGGTGTGGGAGATCGAGCAGGGGCTGGAGCTGAGCGCCGAGGCGGTTCATGCGGCGAGTGTGCTGCGGTCCCGCTGGTATGTGCAGGCGGCGCGGATGTTTGCGCAGGTGGACGTGATCGCCCTGCCCTCGGCGCAGGTCTGGCCCTTCCCGATAGAGTGGCGCCACCCCGTGGAAGTGGCGGGGCACGCGATGGACACCTATCACCGCTGGATGGAGGTGGTGGTGCCGGTCAGCCTTGCCGGCCTGCCCTGCCTGTCGGTGCCGGTGGGATTTGGCGCGGAAGGGCTGCCGATGGGGATGCAGCTGGCGGGGCCGGTGGGGGCGGACCTGCGGGTGCTGCAGCTTGGGCAGGCCTGGCACCGGGCGACGGATTGGCCGGGGGCAAGGCCGCCGGTGATCTGAGGCTACGCCTGCCAAGCTTCCCACGTTCACCATTGAAGCGCCCCGGCGCGATCAGGCGGCTTGCCAGTGGCAAGCCGACCGCGCCGGTTGCCCGAAGGCGCAAGCCGCAGGGCAAGGGGGTGCGGCTTGGCCCCACAGGTCCAAATTCTGATGGGACCGCCCCGGTGGGCACGTATGTGCCCGCCAAGGGGGGGCGGGCACATCAGAATTTCGTCGACGGCCGAAATTCTGGAAGGCAAGCGGCGCGCCTAATGGGAGCAGGCGCCAAGCAGTATCGGTCGCTCAGACGCCCCGCACCTTCTGCATCAGCGGCATCAGATCCGCCATCTCCGGCCCATGCGCCTGCCCGGTCAGCGCCTTGCGCAGCGGCATGAACAGGCCCTTGCCCTTGCGGCCCGTCGCCTCTTTCACGCGGGCCGTCCAGTCCGACCATGTGCCCGCGTCAAACGGCAGCGGCGGCAGCAGCGCCAGCGCCTGCGCGATGAACTCGGCATCTTCCGGCTCCACCACCGGCTCGGCGCCGTTCAGCACCAGATCGGCCCAGGGCGCCAGATCCTCCAGCACGGTGATGTTGTGCGAGGCGACGGCCCAGAACTGCCGGGCCAGCCCCTCCGGAATCCCAAGCGCCGCGATCCGGTCCGCCACCGCCTCGAAGGGCAGCGCCTGGTTGCGGGCGCGGGTCAGCGGGAACAGGTCCTCGGCATCGAACTTGGTGGGCGCCGAGCCGAAGCTGGACAGGTCGAACCCGTCCGCAAGCTCATCCATCGTCATCCGCAGCTCTACCGGCTGGCTCGACCCCAGCCGCGCCATCAGGCTCAGCAGCGCCTCGGGCGCCACGCCCCGGGCGCGCAGGTCGCGCAAGGACAGCGTGCCAAGCCGCTTCGACAGCTCCTCGCCCCCCGCGCCGGTCAGCAGGCTGTGGTGCGCGAACGACGGCGGGGTGCCGCCAAGCGCCTCGATGATCTGGATCTGCGTGGCGGTGTTGGTCACATGGTCGCCGCCGCGCACGATATGGGTCACGCCCATGTCGATGTCATCGACCGAGGAGGCGAAGGTATACAGAACCTGCCCGTCGGCGCGGATCAGCACCGGGTCCGAGACGGACCCTGCGTCGATCGAGATGTCCCCAAGGATGCCATCGGTCCATTCGATCCGGGTCTGGTTCAACTCGAACCGCCAATAGCCGCCCCGCCCCTCGGCGCGCAGGCGGGCCTTGTCGTCTTCGGTCAGCTTCAGGGCGGCGCGGTCATAGACCGGCGGCTTGCCCATGTTCAGCTGCTTCTTGCGCTTCAGGTCCAGCTCGGTCGGGCTCTCGAAACACTCGTAGAACCGCCCCGCCGCGCGCAGCTGGTCGGCGGCCTCGGCATAGCGGTCCAGCCGGTCCGACTGCCGTTCCACCCGGTCCCAGTGCAGGCCCAGCCAGGTCAGGTCTTCCTTGATCCCGTCCGCATATTCCTGCTTGGACCGTTCGCGGTCGGTATCGTCCAGCCGCAGGATGAACTGCCCGCCCGACTTGCGCGCGATCAGGTAGTTGAACAGCGCCGTGCGCAGGTTGCCGACATGGATGAAGCCGGTGGGCGACGGGGCAAAGCGGGTGGTGACGGTTTTGGCGGTCATGCTGGGGAACTCCTGTTGGCTCGCTCTTTCATATCGGCCCGGTTTTGTCCATATCGGGGGCGGGCATGCAGCCCTGCGGAGGCGGGATATGGACGAGTGGAAAGCGCGCAGCGCGCCGGGGATCGAGGTGATCGAGGCACTGGCGCAGGCGGCCGTCGCGGCGCTGCCGCCGCAATTCGCCGCGGCGGCCGGGGCGGTGGCGATCCGGGTCGAGGATTTCCCGCCCGACGAGTTCATGGAAGAGCTGGACCTGAACGACCCGTTCGAGCTGTCGGGCCTCTACGAGGGCATCCCGATGACCGAGAAATCGGTGATGGACCAGCCGATGCGCCCCGATACCGTCTGGCTGTTCCGCCGCCCGATCCTCGATGAGTGGTGCGAGCGCGGGACCGTCAGCCTCGGCGATCTGGTCGCGCATGTGACGGTGCATGAATTCGCCCATCACTTCGGCTGGTCGGACGAGGAGATTGCCGCCATCGACAAGTGGTGGGAATAGCCTTCCGCGCTGGCCTTGCGGGGCCCGCGCCCTATCCTTCGGGGGGAGACTGTTGAACCCGAAGGGAGACCAGCCGATGATCCACCCCCTCCAGCCCACCCGTCGCCAGCTTTTCGCCGGGGCCGCGCTTCTGGCCGCGCCGGCGCTGCTGACCCTGCCGCGCCGCGCCGAGGCGATGGCGCCGATGCAGCCCGCCTCTGGCCCCGTGCCGTTCCACCGCTTCATGCTGGGCAGCTACGAGGTCACGACCCTGCTGGCCGGCACCCGCCCGCTGGAGGACCCGCACGAAACCTTCGGCCTGAATGCCAGCGACGACGAGTTTGCCGCCGCCGCCGAGGCCGCCTTCGTGCCGGTCGATGTTTCGCAGAACTTCTTCACCCCGACGCTGGTCAATACCGGCGAGCAGCTGGTGCTGTTCGATACCGGCCTGTCGCCCGAGGGCATCGGCGCCGCGATGAACGCCGCCGGCTATGCGCCCGAGCAGGTGGATGTGGTGGTGCTGACCCATATGCATGGCGACCATATCGGCGGGCTTGCCAATGCCGATGGCCCGGTCTTCGCCAATGCCAGCTATGTCACCGGTCAGGTGGAATACGACCACTGGGCCGCTGCCGGGAATGAAGGCTTCGACGGCAAGGTGCGCCCGCTGGCCGACCAGATGACCTTTCTCGGCGATGGCGACACCGCCGCGCCGGGCATGACCGCGATGCTCGCCCCTGGCCATACCCCCGGCCATATGGCCTACCGGGTGGAGAGTGACGGCAAACCGCTGATCCTGATCGCCGATACCGCCAACCACTTCGCCTTCTCGGTCCCGCATCCCGACTGGGAGGTGCGCTTCGACATGGACAAGGCCAAGGCGGCCGAGACGCGGCGCAACCTGCTGGGGATGATCGCGGCCGACCGGCTGCCCTTCATCGGCTACCACATGCCCTTCCCCTCGCTGGGGTATCTGGAAAAGGCGGGGGACGGCTTCCGCTTCGTGCCCGCCAGCTATCAGCAGATGCTGCCCAGCTTCGGCTGAGTTGGAGAGTTGGTCTGAAAGGGGCGGCTCCGCGCCGACCGGAGCCGCCCAACTCGTTACAGCACAAGACGCGACCGGCGTGCTCCGACCCTGTCCGCAAATGGTTGGCAAGGTGTCACGGCCATTGCCCTTGGGCGCAAATCTCCGCATTCTTCGCGGCACCGTCCCCCGCCGCCTCCCCGTCTGGACATCCCCTTGCCCCTTACCGCGACTCCTCCTGCGCCCCCGCCCGCGCCGCAGATCCTGACCGTCACGCTGAACCCCTCGCTCGACCTCGCGACCTCGGCGGCCGAGGTGCGGCCGGGGCCGAAGCTGCGCTGCGAGGCGCCGAGCCTCGACCCCGGCGGCGGCGGCATCAACGTCGCCCGCGCCATCCGCATCCTGGGCGGCAGCGCGACCGCCTTCGTGGCTGTGGCGGGGCCAACCGGGCAGCACCTGCTGACCCTGCTCCAGGCCGAGCGGGTGCCGGTCACGCCCTTCGAGGGGCCGGGCGAGACGCGGCAATCGCTGGCCGTGACCGACCGCAGCACCGGAGGGCAATACCGGCTGATGCTGCCCGGCCCGGTCTGGACCAAGGCGCGCGCCGCCGCCGCGCTGACGGCGATTGCCGCCGCGGCGATGCCGGGCGGGATCGTCATCCTCAGCGGCAGCCAGCCGCCCGGCCTGCCCGACGATTTCCCCGCCCGCCTGTCGCGCAGGCTCGCGCGGCGCAAGGCACGGCTGATCCTCGATACCTCTGGCCCTGCCCTGCGCCGGGCGGCGAGCCTGCACGAAGCCCCGCTTTTCGCCCTGCGCATGGATACCGAGGAGGCCGAGGATCTGGCCGGCCACAAGCTGCCGACGCGCACCGACAGCGCCGATTTCGCGCAGGCGCTGGTGCGGTCCGGCGTTGCGAGCATGGTCATCGTGGCGCGCGGCGGCGATGGCAGCACACTGGCGACCGAGGGGCTGCGCCTGCATGCCTCCGGCGTGGCGGTGCCGGTCGTCAGCAGCGTCGGCGCCGGCGACAGCTTCCTGGGCGCCTTCACCCTGGCGCTGGCCCGCGGCGAGGATGCCGGGGCGGCGCTGTGCAAGGGCTCTGCCGCCGCAGCCTCGGCGGTGATGACCGATGCCACGCGCCTTTGCACCAGGGCCGAGGCGGCACGGCTGCTGAAGCGGGTGGCGCTGACCGAGGTTTAGCCCGCAAGCTTCCGGGTGAACTCCACCAGCCGCGTCGCCTGATGGGTGACGGCGGCGCGGCCCACCTCGTCGAACTCGCCCGCCTTGGCCGAATAGCCATAGGGATTGCCGCCCGCATCATAGATGGCCTGCGCGGTATAGCCCGGCGGCACCAGGATCGCGCCCCAATGCATGAAGGTGGTGTAGAGGCTGATCAGCGTGGTCTCCTGCCCGCCATGCATGTTGCCGGCGCTGGTTGTCGCCGTCACCGGCTTGTCGGCCAGCTTGCCCTTGGACCAGAGCCCGCCAAGCGTGTCGATGAAGGCGCGCATCTGGCTGGCCACCACGCCGTAGCGGGTCGGGGCCGAGAAGAAATAGCCGTCGGCCCATTCCATGTCGTCGAGGCTGGCCTCGGGGATATCCGCCATTTTCTCCAGCTGCGCCTTCCACGGCGCCTGCGCCTCGACCACCGACATCGGCGCGGTTTCCTTCACCCGGCGCAGCCGCACCTCGGCCCCGGCGGCCTTGGCCGCCTCGGCGGCGGCGAGGGCGATGGCATGGTTGGTGCCATAGGTGGTGTAGAAGATGACGGCGATCCTGGGCTCGGTCATGGGGGCTCCTGCGGGTTTGCTCTGCGGATGTTGCCTTCGGCAACGCCCCGCGGGCGGGCAGGGTTCCAGGACTCAGCCGATGCGCCTGCCGCGCGAGGCGATGAGGACGCGCACCGCCGCGACATAGGCCGCCTCCGACAGCTCGCCCGCCGCCGTGTCGAGCGCGCCGGCCGACAGCCGCGCCAGCAGCGCCCGGTCAGTGGCCAGCCGGTCAATGGCGGCCGCGATCTGGCCTGGCTGACGGACATCCACGATCAGCCCGTTCTCGCCTTCGCGGATCATCCCGGCGCTTCCGGCCTCGCTCGAGATGACGGGGACGGCGCCATAGACCATCCCCTCCAGCGGCGCCGACCCCAGCGGCTCGCCCGAGGAAGGCAGGATGCAGACGTCATGCGCCGCATAAAGCGCGGGCATCTCACGGAACGGCTGATCCTCCATCAGCCGCAGCCAGGGGCGGGCGGCCGCATGGTCGCGGATCGCCGACAAGATGGCTTCATCGGCGCGGGACGCGGTCAGCGTGGTGCTGCCCACCAGCGTCAGTTCCACCCGGCCCGCCTCGCCCGCAGGCAGCAACTCCTCGATCAGTTGCAGCATCCGTTTGCGCGGTTGCGCCAGCTTGCCGACGGCCAGCACCCGCAGCCGCGCCGAGGGCTGGCGCGGCGCGGGCAGCGGGTGAAGCGGCCCGACGGGCAGCGGCAGGAACATGGCGCGGGAATCGGGCGGCGGTGCCGGCGCGGGCAGGCGCACGGGCGTCACGCGCATCAGCGGCTTGCCCCCCAACGCAAGACGAAACAGCTGCGTCGGATGGGGCTTGCGCGAAGCAGGCTTCTGCTCGTAATTCACCAATGCTGCGCCCTGCAGCCGCCCCAGCAGGGCCGCCCGATGCGTCAGGGGTGTGGCGCCGCGCAACAGGATCAGGTCGGGACGGGCCTCTGCCAGGACCCGCCTGACCGCCCCCCACCCGGGCCGCGCCCCCATGACATCGGGGCGGACATGATCTTGCGGGCACACGCTTGCCGCCTGAACCGCCATCACATGGGTGCGGATCCCCGCCTCGACCAGCGCCCGCGTGGCGAAGTAGAGGTTGGTGTGGAAGGCGGGCACCACGAAGAGGACGCCTGGCCCCGAGCTGCGCCCCATTGCGCGCCCGGGCCGCGTCATCCCCCGTCCCGCCAGCGGTTGACGATGGGATAGCGCCGGTCCAGCCAGAAGGCCCTTGTTGTCAGCCGCGTGCCGGGGGCGGACTGGAAGCGCTTCCATTCCGCGCCATAAAGCAGCCCCTCCACCCGCTTCACCGTTGCGCGGTCATAGCCCATCGCCACGATCTCGGGCACCGATCTCTCCTCCTCGACCAGCGCCTCGAGGATCGCGTCAAGCACCGCATAGGGCGGCAGGCTGTCCTCGTCCTTCTGGTCCTCGCGCAGCTCGGCGCTTGGCGGCTTGTCGATGATCGCGGGCGGGATCACCTCGCCCGCAGGCGCCAGCATCCAGGGGCGGTGGTTCGCGTTCCGCCAGCGGCAGGTCTCGAACACCCGCGTCTTGTAGAGATCCTTGATCGGGTTGTAGCCGCCCGCCATGTCGCCATAGATCGTGGCATAGCCTACCGCCATTTCCGACTTGTTGCCGGTGGTCAAAAGCATCTCGCCGCCCTTGTTCGACAGCGCCATCAGCAGCAGGCCCCGCAGGCGCGACTGGATGTTCTCCTCGGCGATCCCCGGCGCGGTGCCTGCAAAGAACGGCGCCAGCGCCGCGCCCACCGCCTCTTGCGGGCCGGTGATCGGCAGCGTGTCGAGCGCGATCCCCAGCCGCCCCGCCACATCCGCCGCATCGTCCAGCGAGCCCTGCGAGGTGAAGCGCGAGGGCAGCATCACCCCCCGCACATTGCCCGGCCCGATGGCATCGGCGGCAATCGCGGCGACCAGCGCCGAATCGATCCCGCCCGACAGGCCCAACAGAACCCGGCCGATGCCCGACTTGCCAAGGTAATCACGCAGGGCCAGCACCATGGCGTGATAGTCCTGCTCCCAGGCATCCGGCTGCGGCGCACGGCTACCCGACACCGCCCGCCAGCCGCCATCGGCGCGCACGAACTCCACCTCCGCCAGCACCTCCTCGAAGGGCGGCAGCATCACCGCCACCTCGCCGCCGGGGTTCAGCACGAAGCTGGCGCCGTCAAAGACCTGATCGTCCTGCCCGCCGACCATGTTGAGGTAGACCAGCGGCAACCCCGTCTCCAGCCCGCGCGCCACCATGTGGTTCATGCGCAGGTCGAGCTTGTTCCGGCGGTAGGGCGAGCCATTCGGGATCAGCAGCACCTCGGCCCCGGTCTCGGCCAGCGTCTCGGTCACATCGTCATACCAGCCATCCTCGCAAACCGGCGAGCCAAGCCGCAGCGGGCCGATCCGGTAGGGGCCGGAGACGGGGCCCGAGGTGAACAGCCGCTCCTCGTCGAACACGTCGTCATTGGGCAGGTGATGCTTCAGCGCCCGCGCCACCACCTTGCCGCCCGACAGGATCCAGTAGGCGTTGTAAAGCGCGCCGCCCTCGCGGAACGGCCCCCCGATGGCCAGCGCCGGGCCGTCCGCGCAGTCCACCGCCAGCGCCTCGACCGCGCGCATGGCATGGGCGGTGAAGGCCGGCTTCAGGATCAGGTCCTGCGTCTGGTAGCCGGTCACGAACATCTCGGGCAGCGCGACCATGTCCACCCCCGCCGCGCGCCCCGCTTCCCAGGCCGCCCTGGCCTTGGCCACATTGGCGTCGATCGCGCCCACCGTGGCGTTCAACTGGGCAAGGGACAGGCGAAATCTCTCGGCCATGCGCGGACACCTTCCATGGGCTGGCCTCCGGAGGCCATCGTTCTGCATCTGCGAATGTCTTAGCAGAACGGCGCGCGCAGGAAAGCCCGCGCGCGGATTGGCGCGCCGTGTGGGTGCCTTGCAGAATTTCGGCCGCCCTCTGAAATTCTGCTGTGCCCGCCCCCCCGCCGAAACATGTTTGGGGGCGGGCACAGTCGTGCCCACCGGGGCGGATCCATCAGAGTTTGGAGCCGTCCGGACCAAGCCGCACCCCCCTTGCCCTGCGGCTTGCGCCTCCGGGCAACCGGCGCGGTCGGCTTGCCACTGGCAAGCCGCCTTGTCGCGCCGGAAGTCCGCCACCCGATCACATCTCGCGCAGAACGGCGCGCACATCCGGGCCTCTGCGCCGCAAATGCTTGTCAGCCAGCGGGGCGGCAACTAGGGTCTGGACGGCACCCGCACAAGCCTCCCGGTCCCCCGCCCCGACAGGGACGGCAGCGGGAGGCGGCGGAAAAACAGTCTGACGGACGCAGGAGACGGGCAGGACCATGACGGCGAAAGCATCGGCCATGATCACGGCAAACCGCGGGCAAAAGGCCCTTGGCGCGGCCCTCGCGGCGGCCCTTCTGCTGGGGCCGGGCTCCGCCTCGGCGCAGGCGGTCGCGACCAAGCAATACGAGGATGGTGGCGTCTACGAGGGCACCTTCAAGGATGGCCGCCAGCACGGGCGCGGCACCTACCGCCTCCCCAGCGGCTATGAATACAGCGGCGACTGGGTCGAGGGCGAGATCCTCGGCGAGGGCACGGCGCGGTTCCCCAATGGCTCGATCTATGAAGGCCAGTTCGTGGCCGGCAAGCCGCAGGGCAAGGGCAAGATCACCTTCGCCGATGGCGGCACCTATGAGGGCGACTGGGTCGAGGGCGAGATCGAGGGCCAGGGCACCGCCCGCTACGCCAATGGCACCAGCTATACCGGCGGCTTCGTCAAGGCGCTGCACCACGGCACCGGCACGATGGAGAGCCCCGGCGGCTATCGCTACGAGGGCGACTGGGTGATGGGCGTCAAGGAGGGCAAGGGCAAGATCACCTACCCGGATGGCGCGGTCTATGAGGGCGACCTGATGCGCGGCCAGCGCGCGGGCCAAGGCGTGCTGCGCATGGCGGATGGCCTCGTCTATGAAGGCGCCTGGCGCGAGGGCCAGATCAACGGCGCCGGCAAGCTGACCCAGGCCAATGGCGATGTCTACGAAGGCCAACTGGCGAATGGCCAGCGCCAGGGCCCGGGCCGCGTCACCTATGCCAATGGCGATGTCTACGAGGGCGGCTTTCAGGCGGACAAGCGCCACGGCAAGGGCACCTTCACCGGCGCCGATGGCTATGTCTATGACGGCGACTGGCAGGAGGGCCGGATCGAGGGCAGCGGCCGCGCCACCTACCCGGACGGTTCGGTCTATGAGGGCGATTTCGTGGCCGACCTGCAGGACGGCACCGGCAAGATCACCTACCCGGATGGCTCCACCTATGAAGGCGGCTGGAAGGCCGGCGTGATCGAGGGGACGGGCACGGCGCGCTATGCCAATGGGCTGGTCTACGAGGGCGCGTTTCTGGCCGGCAAGAACCACGGACGCGGCCGGATGACCTATCCCGACGGCTATGTCTATGACGGCCAGTGGCAGGACGGACAGCGCCATGGGCAAGGCACCGCCACCTATGCCGATGGCACCGTCTACGAGGGCAGCTTCGTCGCCGGCCAGCGTGAGGGGACGGGCCGCATCACCATGCCCGACGGCTTCGTCTATGAAGGCGGCTGGAGCGCGGGCGAGATCGACGGAACCGGCACCGCGACCTATGGCAATGGCGATGTCTATGAAGGCAGCTTCGTGAAGGGCAAACGCCAGGGCGAAGGCACCATGCGCTACGCCACCGGCCAGACCGCCACCGGCCGCTGGGACAATGGCGCGCTGGCCGAGGAAGCCCCCGCTCCTGCCGAGGCGGCCCCGGCCGAGACACCTGCCGAGGCGCCAGCCGACTGACCGCGCAGGGGGGGCTTCGCGCCCCCCGTCCTGCGGACTGGCGTCCTCCGGACTCCCCCCGCGGGATATTTGGAAAAGGCAAAGCGCAAGAGCCGCGCTT
>Ga0209024_1000935_pt1 | contig 33697 bp, 28 predicted proteins | sample AutmiccommunBRH5_FD_187380 | JGI IMG/M metagenome (GOLD analysis project Ga0209024, IMG submission 187380) | Deep subsurface microbial communities from Mt. Terri, Switzerland - Autotrophic microbial communities BRH/5 (SPAdes) (version 2) | ecosystem: Environmental > Aquatic > Deep subsurface >...
GGGAACCCCCTTTGCTAAGGGCCTGCGCCTACCCGGGATATAGCGGTCCCAAGCTAGAGACAGTGCGGTCGTGGCGGAATTGGTAGACGCGCAGCGTTGAGGTCGCTGTGGGATAATATCCCGTGGAAGTTCGAGTCTTCTCGACCGCACCATTATCGATATTTACCGGAAAACCGACATTCTTGCGCAGGCAAAGCGGTCAAAGATGGGCACCCGTTCCGAAGCGGCGGACCTCAGAGCGCAACCGGCTCCTTGGGATCAATTGCGGACGGGCGGATCGCCAGTCCGGGAATGCCGACCTTTCCCTCGACGCGATCGAAATGGCAGCTTGCGCCCCAATAGTGGTCGTACCGCGAGGATCATTCGACACGGGAAACATTGCCTTTTGATGCGGCAGCCTAGTCGGAAGGAAATATTTTTCGATTCTTGGCGCAGTAAAGCGCTTCGTCGGCGGTGGTGAACAATGTTTGGGGATTATATCTGCCGTCCTTGCCGGCGAAAGCGATGCCGACCGATACCTTCAGTGTCATCAGACAGCCGTTCCACTGTATTGGCCTGAGAAGACTGGCTATAAGAGACTGTAATTCAACCTTAGTCTGTGTCCGCGATACCGAAGATGGCAGCAACACGGCAAATTCGTCACCGCCAATCCGGGAGACGAGATGAGCGTTGACGAACACCTTGCGAAGATGATCCGCAAGGTTGACGAGACATGCGTCGCCAGCCGCGTGACCCCATCGATCGTTGATTTGCTTGAAATCGTCAATGTCGAACAGGATCAACGTGCCGATGTCATCCAATGCAGGCCCATTGCACGGCTGGTCCAGAAAGCGTTGAAAGCGGGTCCTGTTGGCAACGCCAGTGAGCGGGTCGCATTCCGCTTGCGCGCGGAGAAGTTCCCATCGCATATGATCTTCTGTTATATCTTGCTTCATGCCAAACAGCTTCTCGGCTCGCCCGTTCGAGCCTCGTGTGGCTGCCGTAATCCGTATCCAGCGCTCGATTCCGTCAGGGCGCACGATTCGCGCGTCCAGTGTGAAGCCATCGCGATTCTCTATGGCCTGCGATCGTTTCCGCTCGAGCAATTCGCGCGATTCTTCACTATAAAGTCCGATGGTGGCTTCTCGGTCCAGGGCGTCGTCGCTAGTCAGGCCGAAAATATCAAAAACGCCATCGGTCCAGTCAAGCCGTTCACTGGCAAGATCGCAGGACCATGCGCCAATCGGAACCAGCGGCGCGGCCTGGTCAAACAGGTCCAGAGACCCCAGCCGGTTGTCCAAAGCTATCGGCGCTGTGTTAAAAAAACTCTTCGAATTTATTTGATTCATTGGCTCCATCTATAGCTGCGGGCTGAAGCTGAATTTCGGCAAGGACAGGCGAGATTGGGTAGCCCTGGCATGTGAAGATTTCGTTTAACGCGGTCCAAGACCGTCACACAGGCGGGGCCAAATTGACGCGAGAAATTCTGTTCGGCCTTTCCCGTATTCCGTATTTTCCGGATTTCATTCGCAGTCGCTTGAACGGACGGGATGGCATTGAGGCTGACTGTCCGTTTCAGGCTGGTGAGCAGCAGTCGGCAACCGCCCCAGTTGCGGTCGTTACCGACGGTCGCATCTTGTGTCCGCTATCGACCCAGAAGCAGTCTTGCGGATCGGATATGTTGAATGGCTGCTTTCCACCCATAAATGGCCTTGCGATCAGTTTTTCTTGACGGAACCGCCGCTTTGCAACCAGTCCGCATAGTCGGACGGAAGCTTCTTCATCGCCGTATCGTAAAGAGCCAAATCTTCCTCATCCAGCACACCGACCCAGCGTCCATTTGTGCCCTTGTGGATGAAGCTGTCTGCACCGCCTTTGAAAGCAAAAGAGATATTCTCCCCTACGACTTTCGAGGGGTCCTTCTTAACCTCGGCAAATGTGCAGCGCTTGACGACATCGGCCCACAACTCTTCCGGAACTTCAATATCGAGGTAGTCGGCGATATCCTTCATCTGACCGTCCAAGTCAGCCAGGAGGTCATTGAAGTGGACCAGCTTGATGTTCGGGAGATGACGATAGTTCCAGAAGGTTAGAGCATAGCTGAAATGTGACCAGTATGGATAACCGCCAATTTCCCAGTCAAACCAGCTTCGCGTGATCCAATCTCGCCAAATTTGTTTCACATCACCGCTGAATCTGGGAAATTCGTCGCCGACCCGCCCCGGAAGACCATTTGTCGTGGCATAAAACTCATCTGTGTGACTGCCCCAGTGATTGAGCAAGGACATGAATACGTCCCTCGGATCACGGCTAACGCAGAGATATTTTGTTTCTGGGTAGTAAGGCAGGCCATCCAGCGGCGTATGCGTCTTGATATAGCGCCGATGCTCCTGGGCTTCGAGCTGCCCCAATACCATCTCCAGGGGAATAGGGCGAAAGTCGAGCCATGGGGAGATGAATGATGCGGGACCGGGCAGGTCACCTTTCGGGAATAGAAGGTTTCCGACGATAGTTTGCATCAAGGTCGTCCCAGCCTTGTAGGACGTTGCGATCACCATATCGTCCGGGCGCGGTTCAAACCAATTCCAGCGGGTCGAATCCAAGTGGTGATTCTGGTAAACGTGCTTGCGCGCAGGCAATTCTGCCATCATGCCCTCTTCTCCAAAGTGCGCGACACCTATTCCTGATGATTTAATCTAGAGGGCCCTATTTCGCAACGCGAGTTTTTTTGATTGCCTGACGAGCTATGTCCGCTCTCCACCCAGTTGGTGCCATTTGGGTGCCAGTAAATTTTGTGCGCTGAATGGCCGCTTTCAAAAACGAATCAATGTCTTTGGAATAACGGCAACTGGGCACAATGTGCTCATTTTAGAGCAAATCGACCAAAATTCTCCAATGATTCGAGTGCCCAGCTTTGACGTCCATGGGGCACCAGTACCTTCTTCAGGAGACGCCCAAAATCCGGTCCCCTGTGCCCGGATGTCCGTGTAGCCTGCTCAATCGGGTTTGTTCTTGCTGTTTCGGCTGGCGGCAATCACCCCGACCAGAGCGGCAACAGCGGTAAGGGCGGCGGCGAGGGACGCAATCGGATGCTCCTTGACCTCATGAGTGGCTTGCCGAGCGACATCCCTGGTTGCATGAACCGCTTGCTTGCGCAGCTTTTCGGCGACGCGAACCACATCTGCGGCAGCATCCGACAAGGCTTCGCTAGCCTCCTCCGAAAGATCCTGCGTGCGGTGAGAGGCTTCGCGCAACGAGCGCGCGACAGCGTCAAGCGTGTCCTCGACATTTTGCGCGATCTCATCGGTGTTGAATTTCGACATGAAGTGTTCCTTGTAATGTTCATAGATGCGTGGAGGTCAATGCGGCGCTTAAATCTTGTCCCCGAGTGCGCCCTTGACCACACCTGCCAGTTTTTGCGCCTTGCCTTTGCCCTGCTGCGCCGCGCCCTTGATAATCAATCCGGGTTTGTCAGCCTTGCGGCCCACAGCGACCTTGGCCTTGCCGGTAGCATGATTGGCCGCGCCTTTTGCCTTGTCGATAAATTCGCCCATGATCACTCTCCTGTTGGTCGTGCAAGAATTGCGCGATGCGTGCAGGAAATCAGTCCTGCTCTGTGGTGTTCCGTCTCCTGCCGGATGCCAGAATCGGCTATTGGGCAGCTACAGGCGGCCCATGAACAGCAGAACCAGAACGATAATCAGAATGACGCCGATGACGCCCACGCCTCCGTGACCCATTCCATAGCCATAGCCACCGAACCGACCGCTAAATCCGCCAAGCAGGGCGATGACGAGGATGATAACCAGAATAAGACCAAGAGACATGTTGAGTTCCTTTAGTGACCTATCATATAATATGCGCAAGGGGACTGCATTCGGGAATACGTATTATTCCTATGGAACCAATTGCGGTGTCGGGTGCCCCAATCCCAGACGTCGCGCCTGTCCTCGGGCAAACAGAAGATCAAGTGGCAGGCATTTACCGCGAATGGCATCGCATATCCCGGGCAGGTTCGGGGGAAATCGCCGCGGATATGACTGGAATGAACGGGGTTTGAAGCAGAGACCCTTGCGCCGGAGACCTTGTCGCGCACCGGTACGGACATCCACCGGAAAACTTCCCTTCATGTACAGGCAAAGCGGCCCAGGACCGGCGCCGGCCCGGTATCAGGGAACCGCCTGACGGAAAGCCAGAGGGGCGGGGCGACAAAGATTGTGTTTGACTAGCGCGCTCCCGGTTGCGACACTTGGGCCATCGCGTGTCGGTCGGACGCGCAGTCCCAGGACGGTTGGAAGATACCGTTTCCCCCATCAGAAAGGAAAGATATGCAGAATGCAAAGCAAGGTGATACGGTCGTAATCGACTATGCCGTCCGGACCGGCGACGGCAGGGTCGTCGGCGATACCAGCGAAACGGGCCCCCAGGAAATCAAGCTCGGCGATGGCGCGATTTTCCCCAAGGTGGAAGAAAGGCTTGCCGACATGAAGGTCGGCGAGAAGGAGACTGTCGCGATCGAATGCGAAAATGCCTTCGGCGCCCGGCGCGAGGAAATGGTCATCGACATTCCCAGGCAGAACCTGCCAGCCGAAGCCGATCCGCAGCCGGGCATGGCGCTCCAGGCCCAGCAGGCAGACGGTTCTGCGGTCACGCTTTATATCGTGGCGGTGGGCGAGCAATTGGTGAAAGCCGACGGCAACCACCCGCTCGCCGGGGAAGATCTTTCCTTCGATGTGACCCTGCGCGAAATAAGGGATGCTGCCTGAAAGCCCAGGCGCGGTTCGGGTCGGCCCCCGCGGCTGACCGAATCGTCCTGCTCCCACCGATCGGGGCCGTTCGGGCGTGAACAACAGAGCGCACTGAATGGCCGCTTTCGGGAGCAGGGCTCCAGGAAAGCGGCCACCGGCCGAAACAATGCCGACGCAAGGACCGGACGAGCGAACTTCCCCAACGATTAGGGTGTCTGTCCCGAGTGTCCGGACACCACCCATCCCGGCAAGAACCGGCCATCGCCCCCTTTGCATGGTATCGGTCAGCCATTTGCACTTCCAGATTCATGTTCGGCGCGAAAGCAGCCGTTCCCTTGTCCTTGTCGGCTCAGGGACAATGCGTATCCGTGTGTGACGCGCAGGCGGCTAGACAGAAGAACAGCCAGCTCAGGCCATGGGCAATTCGGGTTCCAAGCCTGGCATCAGGAGTGATGATCATCTGCTTTTCTGCAAATGCCAGTATCCTGGCCGGCATCGCCCTGCTGGGGATTGGCACGGTCACCCTTCGCCGGGCGAAGGGATGGACGCAACTTCCCTATGCCGCAATACCGATGGCCTTCGGGCTGCAGCAACTGGTCGAAGGATATTTGTGGAAGATTCTTCCCGCACAATCCCCCGCAATCGATCTGGCGACAACGGTCTATTTGCTGTTTTCCCATGTGCTCTGGCCGATTTTGGTGCCGCTGGCCGTGCTGATGATCGAGCCGCGCGCCGCGCGCCGAAAGCTGCTCCTGGCGCCAATGGCGGCAGGCAGTGTAGCAGGAATCTTTTTCGCGATCGCGCTGTTTACGGAACCTGTTTCGGCGGGGATCGAAGGCAAGCATATCGCCTATCATCTGCCGCATCGTCACCAGGCCGTCATTCTGACGCTCTATATCATCGGTACCTGCGTCACCCCCTTGCTATCCAGCTATAGAACCGTCCGCTTTTTCGGGATTGCCATCACCGTCGCGCTGATCGGAAGCTGGGCGGCCTATCTCAACTGGTTTGCTTCGGTCTGGTGCTTTTTCGCGGCGCTGATGAGCGGTCTCGTATGGCTGCATTTCTCGCACCGGCGGCCCGTCGCCGTTACTACGTAGATTCGCTGGTCCGTATGTTTCCGAATTGGCCCCGACGGCGCTTTCGGCGATAGGTCCAGCGTCTCGCCGGAACCTTGCGCATGACTCCAACTCCCCCGTTATGCATTGTTTCGGCGAGACACGTTAAAATGTCCGGCCGCGATTGCCTCGTACAGCCCGAAAAGGGCGCTGAATCCCGACCTCCCGTTTCGACATCATGCCGCCGGAGATTCAGGCGGCCGGGCCTCCGGCAAAGGTGCGCGCGATCTCTTCGCGCCAGATAGCGTAGGGGGGCGTATCGCCGGCGGGAGACGAGACAGCGGACTGCCGCATCGCTTCGATCCTTTCGGCCAGCGCTTCCGGAGGCATATTCCACAAGGCAGTTACCGCCTCGCGGGTTTCCGGGAGCAGCGACTGGTCCTTCACCCGCGCGGTGCAGGCGATGGCGACGCCCGTCGCCAGATCCGCGTCGCAGGTGCCGGCCAGCTGCCGTGCCGCGAGAAATTCCGGCGCGCCGCCCGGGCCGGCATAGCACAGGGCCAGCCCCACGCCCGCCCACAGGTCCGGATGGCGGTCGGTGGCCATGGTGGCGATGGTGGCAGCGGCCTTGCCGACGTCGGCGCCGCTGACAAACCAGATGCCGCGCCCCGCGCCCTGATCATAGGCCCGGGAGGCGTAGCCGTCGAGGACGCGCCTGGGTCCGGTCAGGGTCTTGTCCGGTTCGAAATACATGTTGTGATAGCCAAGGCCATCATAGGCTAGCCAGCGGTAAAACGGGTCCAGTTCGGCCATTATGCCCCGTTCGCGCCAGGCCAGTTTCGAGATCGTCAGACCAACGCCGGCGTGCACCAGAATCGGATATTTCCCGGCATAGCGCTCTATATAGCGCGGCAGCATCGGTCTGCGCAGCGGCAGGCTGTCGACGAGGGCGCTGCCCATCGCGCCGCCCTCGACAAAAAAGCCGCGTAGCAAATCGCTTTCCTGGTCCATGGCCTGGCTGAATTGCGTGAACGAGCGCGCCGACAGGGTCAGATTATAGCCGCGCAGAAACGCCTTGCCGATCGATTCCAGCCGCTGCTCATGGCTTTTGTCCGCGAGATCGAAGCCGCGGACGCGAAATTCGACGCGCCGGGGGTCGAGGGCGAGAAATTTCCGGATCAGGGCTGGGGGCGGTGTGAGCCGGTCGGCCTTTTCGCCTGTCTGATCGATATGGCTGTTCCCGGTCATGGTTGGGTGCTCCAAACTTGTTTGCCTGCTGGGGCATGGCATAGCCCAAACCATTGGCGGCGGCAAAATATCTTGACCAATTCGGGCCGCCAGAACCGATATTTGCGGTGTCTGCTTGTCTTTACCGGACAACCCGCAGCATGAAAATTGAATTTCTTAACCAGCTTGGGCTGATAAGCCCTGGCAAGGGCACGAGGAGGGAGAATGAAAAGCATATTGGTCGTCGGCGTTCGCGGTCTCCCGGAAGTGGAGGGCGGCGTCGAGAAACATGCCGAACGTCTGTTCCCGCTTGTCGCCCGCCAGGGCTGGTCGATATGTGTGGCCGGGATGAAGCCGTTTCTGAAGTCCCGCCAGTATAGCGGCGTCCGGCTGTGGCGCGCGCCATCGCTGGGAATAGCGCAAGTCGATCGCTGGCTATACGCAGCCTGCACGCTGATGAAGGCCTTGCGGATGCGGCCGGACATCGTGCATTTTGCCCGACTGGAATCCGCGGCGCTGTTGCTCGCCTACAAGCTGATCGGCTGCAAGACCGTCGTGCGCTACGGGGCCGATTGCGACGCCCAGCCGTGGAGCGGGCCAAGAAGATGGGTCATGCGCTGCGCGCAATATCAGTTGCGCTGGGCGGACAGCATCATTGCCCTGACCCCGGCGCTGGCCAGGAATCTGCAGGCCTCCGGCCAGACCGGAAATATCCACATCATCGGCAATGCGCTCGACCAGCCGGAAAATTTTGCGCAAGGCCCCAAGGCACCGGTCAGCGGCGACTATATCCTGTTTGTGGGCCAGATATCGCAGAAGAAGAATGTCCACAGTCTGATCTCGGCCTATCGGGTATTTGCCAAAAGGCATCCGCAGGTAAAGCTGGTGATCGTAGGCAAGTGGAGCAGAAGGGCCGAGCGGAAACAGATCGAGGCGCTGGACAATGACCGGATCATCATGCTCGGCGCCCTGCCCCGGTCGGCGCTGGGGCCGCTCTATCGCGATGCCCGCTTTTTCGTGAATCCCTCGATCCGCGAGGGCCATTCCAATACTTTGCTCGAGGCGATCAGCGCCGGCTGTCCGGTCCTGCTGAGCGACCTGCCGGAGAATCGTGATCTGCGGCTGGACGCAAAACATTATTTCAATCCGGCGGATCTGCGCAGCATGGTCAGCGCCCTCGGCCGCGCCCATGCCAATCCGGATGCCTATCGGGTGGCTCCGGACCGCTTTCCACAATGGAAGACCATCGCGGAGCAGACGATGACGGTCTACCGGAAGCTGTTCGCCGATGACACGGCCCGGCGCGGCTCCCCAGTCGCGCCTTCCCGGGTCTAGGGCTTCACGGCTTTCGGCCGGTCGGCCTGGCTGACGGATGGTCCGCGAAAAAGCCGCGCCCTGGGTGCGTGCAGCCGCAGATTTCCGGCAGAAATCTAGGGCAAATTGCCCGTCCGCTCCAGCCCTTGTGGGGTCCGCACGCTGATCATTGCACGGTTGCCGTTCATCGAAAGACCGTCGAATTTGGTCGAAACCGCCTCATCAGCTTCCCTTTGTTGCCCTAGGCCTTCTCCCGCACGGCGAAACAGCCGGTGTCGGGACGGGAGAAGCCTGGATGAGGGACAGCGAAGAGCAGAATATTTCCGACCTGTCGGGCGGGGAGTCCGGGCGATGACCCTGACCAACATCGCGCTGCGCTATCCCGCCGCAATCGCTGCCGGACTGGCGCTGATCGCCCTGATCGGGATTGTTTCCATCTTCACCACCCCGATCCAGCTGTTTCCCAATATCGAGCGGCCGCAGCTTTCGATGCAGGCCAGCTGGCGCGCAGCCAGCCCCAAGGAAATGGAATCGCAAATCACCATTCCGATCGAGGAGCAGCTGCGCGGCATAGCCGGACTGGAAACGATCAACAGCTGGTCCAACAACGGCAATGTCTGGTTCAATCTCGAATTTGCCCTCGGCACCAATATGGACAAGGCCTTTGCCGAAGTGTCGAGTCGGGCACAGCAGGTCCGCAACTGGCCGCTGGATGCCGACCGGCCGATCGTCGGCGGGGCCAATGGCCAGCAGGGAGAATCGCTCATCTACCTGTTCCTGCAGGCGCTGCCGGACAGCAATATGGACAGCGAATCGCTGGCCCGATTCGCCCGCGACACGATCATTCCCAAGCTGGAGACGATCGAGGGGGTGCAGGGCGTGGACCTGCAGGCGCCCACCGGCGAGCGGATATTGCGGATCCGCTTCGATCCCTGGCGGCTGGCGCAGCTCAATCTCACGATCGAGGAACTGTCCCGTGCGGTGGGCCGCTTCCAGGATGTGGGCGGCGGTACGATCGATGTCGGTCGCCGCGGCTATGCCCTGCGTTTCGAAGGCAATTTCACCGCCGACCAGATTGGCGACCTGACGGTCGCCCAGCGCGGCTCCACGGTCATCCGCATGCGCGATGTCGCCGATATCAATGTCGGGCCGGACAAGGCCTTTGGCGCAACCTACCAGAACGGCAATCCGGCGATCGGCATGCAGGTGATCCGCGAACCGGGCAGCAACACGCTGGATGCGATCGACGCGGTGCTGGCCGAAGTGCAATCCTTCAACGACAACGAGCTGCGCAGTGTCGGTGCGCGGATCGAGAAGAGCTTCGATCCGTCGGTGTTCATCAAGCGGGCGCTGTCCTTCCTGGGCGGGAATCTGCTGCTCGGAACGCTGCTGGCCGTCGGCCTGCTCTGGCTGTTCGTCCGGCGCGCCCGGGCGACGGTGATCATCGCCGCGACGGTCCCCGTCTGCCTGCTTGTCACGCTCGCAGTCCTGGGCATGGCCGGGCGGACCATCAACGTGATATCGCTCGCCGGACTCGCCTTTGCCACCGGCATGGTGCTCGATGCCGCGATCGTGGTGATGGAAAATTTCGTGCGCATCCGCAAACAGGGTACAGCTGCCGGTCCGGCGGCGCTGGAAGCGGTCGCGCAGGTCTGGCCGGCGCTGTTCGCCTCCACCGCCACGACCGTGGCGATCTTCATCCCGATCATGTTCATCAAGGATGTCGAGGGACAGCTGTTCGCCGACCTGGCCCTGACCATCGCCATTTCGGTGATCGCCAGCCTGATCGTCGCCGTCACCGTCCTGCCGGCGGCCGCCCGCCATTTCGCCGGCGATCTCGAGATGGATGACAACGAGCGCCGCTGGGACGGCTATGCGGACAGGATTTTCAGCCTGATCGACAGCGATCGCAAGCGCCGGATCTGGATCCCGTCGCTGATCCTGGCGCCGATGGTGATCTCCTACCTGCTCTGGCCGCAGACCGACTATCTGCCGGACGTGAAGCGCGACGCCGTCGATGCCTGGGTCGGCCTGCCCTCGGGCCAGACGCTGGAGGCGGCGCGCACCGAAATCGCCGAAGAGGTCGTGCAGCGGCTCGACCCCTATCTCAAGGGCGAGAAGCAGCCGGAGCTGCTCAACTATTATCTGTTCGTCAATCCCTGGGGCCTGAATACCGGAATCCGGATCAAGGACCAGTCGCGGATCGAGGAGATGACGGATATCGTCAACAACGAAATTCTTGCCGGCTTCCCCGATGTCCAGGCCTTTGCCCAGCAGGGCAGCCTGTTCGGCAATTTCGGTGGCAACGGCAGTATCGAGCTCTATCTGCAGGCCGAGGATGACGAGGCGCTGCGACAGGCGGCGCTGGTCGCCACCGATTCGATCAACGCCGCCATTCCCGGCGCAATGGTCCGGCCGAATCCCGATCCCAATGTCGTCGTCCCCGAACTGCGGCTCACCCCCAATGACCGGCGGATTGCCGAACTGGGCATGACCCGCGAGGAGGTCGGCCGCGCGGTGCGGGCCATGGGCGACGGGCTTTATCTCGGCGAATATGTCGCGGACGGCGAGCGGATGCGCGTGATCATGCGCGGTCTCGAAGCGAGCGATCCCGAGGCGATCGAGAGCGCGCCGATCGTCACGCCCAATGGCGGCGCGGTGCCGCTGGGCGAGGTCGCGACCCTGTTGCGCGGCGTCGGCCCGACCCAGATCGCGCATGTCGATGGCCGCAAGACCCTGACGATCAATGTGGCGCCGCCACCGGGAATGGCGCTGGGCGATGCGCTCGAGAAGATCGAGGCTTCGGCCGAAGGACCGATCCGCAACGCGCTGCCTGCCGGCGGCACGTTGCGCTATGGTGGCGATGCCGATGCCCTGCTGCAGGCAATTTCCTCGCTGAGCAGCAATTTCATTCTGGCCGCGGCGCTGCTGTTCGTCATCATGGCGTCGGTGTTCCGCTCTGCCCGGGATAGCGCGCTGGTGATCATTGCGCTGCCGCTGGCCACCGTCGGCGGCGTGATCGGCATCCAGATCCTCAACCTGTTCAAGCCGACGCCGCTCGACCTGCTCGGCATGATCGGCTTTGTCATCCTGCTCGGAATCGTGGTCAACAATGCGATCCTGCTGATGGCGCAGGCGCGCGACAGCGAAGCCGAGGGCATGACTCGCCCGGAAGCTGCCCGCACGGCGCTCAGGCTGCGCCTGCGACCGATCCTGATGACCACCGGCACGTCGGTCATGGGCATGCTGCCGCTGGCGCTGGTGCCCGGCCCGGGCAGCGCCATCTATCGCGGTCTCGCCGTCATCATCGTCGGCGGGGTACTTGTTTCCACCATTTTCACCCTGATCCTGCTGCCGGCGCTGATCCAGCTGGGCGGCAGCAGGGCGGCCCGACCGACCGACCAGCGGTCGTCGCAATATTCCGGTAAACCCCGATTGGAGCCTGCCGAATGACCTTTGCCCTGCCCGATTTTGTCAGAGAAAATGCCCGCTGGCTTGCCATGGGCGGCGCAGTGCTGCTGGCGGCGCTGGCCTATTTTCTGTTCTTTTCCTCGAGCCCGGCAGACGGACAGCCGGAGGGTGCGGGCGGACCGCCGCCCGCGATCGTGACGCTGGCCAAGGTCGAGAAGTCCGCTCTCACGCCCAATTTCACCGCCCCAGGCGATATCGTCGCCGACCGCGATTCGATCGTCGCCTCCGAGGTCGCTGGCCGGATCCAGTCGACTCTGGATATCGGTGCCCGTGTCGGCCAGGGCACGGTCATCGCCGTGATCGACAGCCGCAGCGCCAGGCTGGCCCGCGATCAGGCCGCCGCGGAAGTGCGGCGACTGCAGGCGGACCTGACCTACCAGAACCGGCTGGTCGGGCGGCTGCAGCAATTGCTCAAGGAAGAGGCCGAGTCCGAAGCCTCGCTGGACGAAGCGATTTCGTCGCGTGACCAGACCCGGGCGCGGCTGGCGGCGGCACAGGTGGCGCTGCAGACCGCGAATTTCGACCTGTCCCGTACCCGGATCCGCAGTCCCTTTGCCGGTCAGCTGGTCGAGCGCAAGATCGAGGTCGGCGAATATGCTACGCCGGGCCGCGAAATTGCCCGGATCATCGGCCGGGCCGGATCGGAAGCCCGGGTCCGTATTCCCATCGCCACCGCCGGTTCGCTGGCGGAGGGTCAGGAGATCACGATCCTCGCCAATGGCGAACGACGGACATCGCGCATCCGCTCGGTGATCGAGACCGGCGACGAAGTCAGCCGGACCCTGGAAGTACGCGCCCCGATGGGCACGCATGACATGAAAATCGGCAGTGCGATCTCGATCACGGTGCCGACCGGCGTCGAACGCCAGGTGCTGACGGCACCGCGCGATGCGCTGGTGCTGCGCGACAGCGGCATATTCGTCTATGTCGTCAATCCCGGGGACAAGACTGCCAAGCGGGTCGATGTCCAGGTCGGCGAACCGGCCGGCGACCGGGTCGCCATATCCGGAAAAATTGCCGCCGGCGACCTGATCGTGGTCCGCGGCGGCGAGCGGCTGCGCGACGGCCAGCCGGTGACGTGGGATGAAAAGGACAAGGAAAATGCCGCCGCCATATCCAAGAAGTCGGCGGGATAGGATTGCATGAACAGACAGCTTACGTCCGTCGCCCTGCTGTTCCTGCTCTCGGCCTGCGCCATTCGCGGCGGCCCGGAGCTCGACCGGACGGTGGTGCCCGCTCCTCCGGACAACTGGGCAGCGCGGCCGGACATCGTCACCGTCGCCGAGGATGAGGATACGCTTGCGCCGATTTATCCGGACGGCTGGATCCGGTCCTTCTCCGACGAGACACTGGAACAGGCGGTGCGCGAGGCCTTTGCCCATAACCGCAACCTGCAGTCGGTGCTGGCCCAGCTGCGCGCCGCCCGGGCGGCGATGCGGGTATCGCGCGCCGGCCTGTTTCCGCAGGTCGATCTTTCGGCTTCGGCGAGCGACGCGGACAATAGCGCCACCGTCTATGACGGGGCACTGGCAGCGAGCTGGGAAGTCGATATCTGGGGCCGCAATCTGGCACTGGCGGGGGCGGGCAGTGCCGATGCACGCGCCGCCGCCGCGGACTTTGCGGCCGCCCGGCAGGCGCTAGCTGCTGCCGTGGCGCGCGCCTGGTATGATCGCAGCGCCGCCGCCATCACCTTCGATCTCGCCGCCCGCGACCTCGAGCGGCGCAAGGATACGCTGCGCATCACCAACGCCCGGTTCCGCGCCGGACTGGCGTCACGGCTCGATGTCCGGCTGGCGCAGGTTGCGGTGTCGAACAGCGAAGACCGGCTGGAAGCGGCGATCCGCGCCTCGGCCAATGCGGCGCGGGCGCTCGAGGTGCTGGCGGGCCGCTATCCGGCGGGCGAGGCCGACGGTGCAACGGACCTGATTACCCCCGCCGCGCTTCCGTCGGTTACCGCACCCGTGGCGGTGCTGGCGGGCCGTCCTGATCTGATCGCGGCGGAAGAACGGGTGGCGGCGGCCGGCCTGCGGGCAACCGAGGCGCGCCATGCGATGTTGCCGCAATTAAATCTGCGCTTCGACGCCGGCAGCTCATCCGGCAGTTTCGGGAATATATTCGATCCGGGCACCTATATCAGCGCGATCACCGGCGGTCTGCTGCAGCCCCTGTTCCGGGGGGGAGCCCTGCTCGCCGAGGCGGACCGGCAGGGAGAACAGGCCCGCTCGGCGCTGTTCGATTATGCCCAGACGGTGCTGACCGCCTATCAGGAAGTCGAGGACCGGCTCGATGCCGAAGCGACGCTCGCTCGGCAGGTCCAAGCCACCGCCACCGCCGCCGAGGAAGCGCGGGCAGCAGTCATCCTGACCCGCAGCCGCTATATCAATGGCCGCTCGACGATATTCGACCTGATCAACTCGCAGACCACGGCGATCGCGGCCGAAACGCGCGCAATCGAGGCGCGGCGCGCGCGCATCGAAAACCGGATCAACCTGCATCTGGCGCTCGGCAATGAGCCGCTCGGCAGCTAACGAACGTCGTCAGAACTTGTAGCCGACCTCGACCCCGAAGCGCCGGCGACCGCCGGGCGAAATGAACGATCCGCCAAATTCGACCGCCGTAATCACCTCGTTGAGATATTTCTTGTCGAGCATATTGTCGGCAAAGGCGGTGACATTCCAGTTCTCGCCTTCCAGGCCGACGCGCAGGTCGAGCACGCCAAAGGCATCGCGCTGGGTGACCGACATGTCGTTATCCCCGACGAAGGCCGGCAGCATAAGCGCCGAACCGGGCAGAAGGCCGCTGAACAGGGTGGGGCCGGTATCTTCCTGGACCGTGTGGAACCAGGTCGGGCCGGTAATGCGATAGTCGGCACGCATCACCAGGTCGAAACTGCTGGCTATCGGCGCCACCACCTGCGTGCCGACATTGATCGTATAGTCGGCGGTATGCGGCGACTTGTTGCCGACCGTATAGGGCCGCGAGGCATTGGCCTTGATCTCGCTTTCCGTGACGTTGATCGAGCCGAAAATATCCCAGCCCTCGACGATTTCGGCGTTGGCATTCAGTTCCACGCCATAGATATCAACCTTGTCGATATTCGAGACCACGCGGAGCAGGCCAAAGGCACCGACGAAAAATTCGAAGAACTGCATGTCGTCGACCTTGGTATAATAGCCGGCGAGATCGAAGGTGATCGCGCCATCGGCCGCCGAACCCTTGAAGCCGGCTTCAAAGGCGCTTGAGGTTTCCTTGCGATAAATGTCGTTGATCAGGACATTGGTGCCGAGGAACTGGTTGAAATTCTGATCGACAATGGCGGCTGACCCCTGATTGTTGAAACCGCCGGACTTGAAGCCGATACCCCAGTTGGCATAGAAATTCAGATTGTCGGTGAGGCCATAGCGGAGCGACAGTTTTGGCTGGAGTTCCTTGAATGTCTTCTTCTGATCCGGGATTGCACCGAACGCCTGCCCCGGGTTGATCGGACCCCCGGTGATGGGATCGGCCACCAAAGGCACCAGGCTGGATACTTCCCGCTGTTCGATGTCATAACGCAGCGCCAGACTGACGTCGAAGTTGTCGGCGACTTCATAATCAATCGAACCAAAAGCGGCATAGACATTGGTGTTGAAATTGTCGGCAAAGAGCTGCGAAGTCGGATTGCTGCTATTTGCGTCATTGTATAATTGCCGGATCACCCCCTGACCGAGATCGGCACCGAGACTGACCCCGACATCCCGGTCGATGTTCAGATAATAGGCGCCAACTTGCCAGTTCAGCGGCCCGTCGCCATTGGAGGCCAGCCGGACTTCAGCGCTGAAATCGGTTTGTTCGCGAATTTGATATTGGGTGCCGTCACAGGTCGTCGGACTATAGGCACCGAGAGTGGACCCATTGACCGGATCGAAAATGAACGGGATCGGGTTGTTGCCAATGAATGTCGGCGCGTTGAGCGGGTAGCCGGTCAGCGCCGCGGTCGACGCAAAACAGCTGTTGGATGCTGCCACGGATGCCGGCGTCGCACCCGGGAAGGTGTAGCGGGCGAAATCTGCCGATGTGCCGTCTGCAGTAAGCGACTGGTCGACGTCACTGTACAGCGCCCAGGCAGTCATCGTCATCGCCTCAAATTCGTGCGTCAGCTTGACCGATGTTTCGAACGTGGTCTGGTCATTGGTCGGACGGATGTTCGAATAATAGTCGAATCTGTGCGTGTTCACGTCTTCAAAAAAGGCCGGATCCACAGCAGCAAAATTGGGAAGATGGAAAGACGTGTTAAAATTGATCGAGGCACCGGACAGGGCGGCATAGCGTGCCTTGAGATCGATTTCGGTCGCATCGCCCAGCTTGGCGACAAACCGGCCATCGACCGACCATGTTTCCTGATCATCGACCACTTTTGCATTGTTCAGGAATCTGTTCCGGTAAAAGCCGTCGCTGGTGTTGTAGGAACCGGACAGCACCAGGCCGGCGCTGTCGCCGATCGGCGTCGAGATATAGGCGGAGGCCTTGTAGGTCTTGTCTTCTGCCGCGCTGGCCTTGATGCCGCCTTCCAGCACATCACCGGGCTTCAGCGTCTGGATAACGATCGCTCCGGCAGCGGCATTGCGCCCATAGAGAGCGCCCTGGGGGCCTTTCAGAATCTCGATCTGGCGCAAGGTGCCCTGGTCCTGGTTGAGCTGGGCGGTATTGGTCTTGAGAATGCCGTCGACGACCAGCGCGACCGAGCTTTCCGCATCGCGGGCACCATTGATGCCGCGGATGTTGATCTGGGTATCGCCGGCTTCGGCAGTGCCACTGACGATGGTGACGCCGGCGGTCAGCTGGACAAATTCATCGGCCTGCTGGACGCCGGTGCGGTCGAGCATGTCCCCGGTAAAGACGGTGACCGACGCCGGAACCTCTGCCAGCAGCTCGTCCTGCCGCCGGGCGGTGACGATGATGACATTGGAATCATTGGCTTCGCTTGCGTCCTGCTCGCCGCCGGCCTGGGCCAGTGCGGGGTTGAATCCGGCAAGCGCGGCGATGCCGGCTGAAAGTGACAGAACCGTTTTGATGCGACGCATTTTTCTTCCTTCCCTGATGGAATGATTTGCAGGCCTTTTGACCCGTCAAACAGATTTAGGTGAGCACATTGGCTCCGCTCATATAGACATAGACTTCCTGAAATTTTCCGTCCCTGACCCGCCAGAAATTGGTGTTGTTGAGCAACGTCACGCCGCCATCGGCATCGGTGAGTTCGGCGGTGAAACTGGCGGCGATCCGGCCGTTGGCCTCGTCGACCGTGCAGGTGAAATCACGGTGGACGATGGTCTCGTAGGCGCCGAAGAAATCCTCGAACATGCGCCGGATTTCCGCCTTGCCGCTGTGCCGGGTGAAGGCGGTCTGGACGCAGAACAGCGCCCCGTCGTGAAAACAGGCGAGCGCCGCGTCGATATTCTTGGCATCGACATTGCCGAAATAGCTTTTCGTGGCCAGTTCGATCAGTTCGGCGCGGGAGAGACCGGGTTCATATTGCATCAGGCGTCCCCCTCTTTCAGCAGATTGTCGCCGCTCATGTAGACGAAGACATGCTGGAACAGCCGGTCCCGGCAATAGAAGCGGTTGCAATTCTCGTAGCGCAGCTGCTCGCCGCCATTGGGGGTGATCAATACGGTGAACTGCGAGCAGATCGCGTTTGACCCGGGGTCGGCCGTATGGACAAAATTGCCGTGCCAGATCTGCTCGAAGTCGGCGAACAGCTTGGCAAACATTGCCTCGATGGCGTCGCGGCCCCTGTGAATGGTATCGGACGTGGCCTCGTGCAGGATCGCATCGGGCGCGAAACAGTTGAGCACCTGGGTCATGTTCTTGTTGTCGACGCCGTCGAAATAGCGCTTGGTCACGATGTCGACATAGAAGGGGTAAGGCAGCGCCACCTGACCTGCCATGCCGGGGGTCCAGTCGGCCATCAATACCACCCCTTTCTGATGTCCGCGTCTTTCGGTACTTCGGGAGCGGGAAACGCCTTCTTGCTGTGGGTGAGGCCCAGTTCGAGCATTGTTTCGAGAAACTTATAGGCGACTTGGCCGGGATTGATCACCGGGATCGGCAGGACATCATCCAGATATCTGGCCGACTGGTGCATGGTCGTCGAGCCCAGCACGATGACATCGGCGCCATCTTCTTCCATCGCCAGCAGCGCTTCTTCCCTGAGCGTGTCGAATATCGCCTCTTCCTTGCCGGCCAGCAATTCGGTGACGTCGGGCCGGGTCTCGATCGAACGCAGCGAGGCGACCCGCTCCCACCAGCCATATTCGGTCAGCGTCTTCTCGTAGAGGGGGAACCATTGCGGCCACATGGTCAGCACGGTGAATTTCTTGCCGAGCATCATCGCCGCGGCAAAGGCCGCCTCGCCGGGGCCGACAACCGGAATCGCGAGCCGGGACCGCAGTGCGCGCAGGCCGCTGTCGCTGACCGTGTCGATCAATATGCCGGCATAGCCTTCTTCCTCGGCCGTGATGCCGGCCTGGAACACGGTCCAGTCCATCAGCAATGTGTCATGATAGCTGTCCCCGAGGGCGGCGCCCCAGGGGACGGCGACAAATTCGGGCTGGAACCCGGGTCGGACAAAATCAGCGGGCAATTGCTCTGTGCGGGCGGCCACGCCGGCCTCATCCATCGGGATGGGGACAATGACCTTGATCCGCTTCATGGCAATCTTCGTTGAGGCATCGCGCTGCACAAACTCCCTGCCATTGCTATATTGTATACAATTACCATCCGTCAAGCGGAAACTGACCATTGGCTGAAGGCTTGCCCAGCGCGATTTATTCCGCCAATAGCCTGTTCATGAGCCGCGCTTCCGATACCGCCTATGAAAAGATCCGCAGCTTCATCCTGTACGGCGAGGCCCGTCCGGGTATGCAATTGACCGAGGAACGGCTGTGTGAAATTGCCGGTGTATCGCGCACGCCGGTGCGGGATGCGGTCCAGCGGCTGCAAAACGAGATGCTGCTCGTGCGCAGCGCCTCGAAACGGCTGTCGGTCGCGGACTGGTCGGATGACGAGATTGACGAAATGTTCGCGCTGCGGGCGATGCTCGAATGCCATGCCGCCGAGCGGGCGGCGCAGCGCATGGATGCCGGCGGCCTGGACCGTCTGCGCGCAGTGAATGAAGAACTCACCCGAGCGGTCCAGCGGGCCCGGCCGGACATAGCGACCTTTCTCGAAGCCAACCGGCAGTTTCATGACCTGATTCTGGAATATGCCCAGTCGCCGCGGCTGAGCAAGTTGCTGCCCGCGCTGGTCGAGCAGCCGGTGGTGCGGCGCACCGCCAATCAATATTCCGGCGACGATCTGGTCCAGTCGGCCAAGGATCATGACGAATTGATCGCCGCCTTTGCCGCCAGGGATCAGGACTGGGCCGGCGCGGTCATGACCAGTCATATCCGGCGCGCTTTCCACAGCTTTCGCCTCGCCACGCGCGGTACGGATACAGGCTGATTCTCAGATAATGCCGCGTTCGGTCAGATCAGCCATGGTTGCGCGGTCCATGCCCAGCAACTCGCCATAAATCGCTTCATTATGTGCGCCAAGTTCCGGCCCGACGGTGTCGATATGCCCCGGGGTCTTCGACAGCTTGGGCGCGACATTCTGCATCACGAAATTGTCATATTGCGGGTGATCGACCTTGACCAGCGCTTCCCGCGCCTGGAAATGCGGATCGGCGAGCATTTCCGGAGCGCGATAGATGTTCCCGGCCGGCACTCCGTGTTCCTCGCAAAGGTCAAGCAGGTCCTGGCTGGTAAAGCCGCGGGTCCATTGCATGATCAGCTCGTCCAGTTCGGCCTGATGTTCGCCGCGCGCGATATGCGTGGCATAGCGCGGATCCTCGCCCAGTTCCGGCCGCGCCATCATCGCCGCCATCCGTTTCCACACGCTGTCCTGGTTGCCGCCGATCAGCACGCTGCCGTCGCGGGTCGGATAGACATTGGAAGGCGCGATTTTCGGCAGGATTGAGCCCGTACGCTCGCGGATATGGCCAGCGACCGTATATTCCGCCACGGTCGATTCCATATTGGCCAGCACCGCTTCGTAGATGGCCGAATCGACGACCTGGCCCTCGCCGGTCTTGTGGCGGTGCTGCAGCGCCATCAGCGCACCGAGACAGGCATAGGTTGCGGCCAGCGAATCGCCGATGGATAGCCCGGCTCGGCTGGGGGGGCGATCGGGTTCGCCCATGATATAGCGCATGCCGCCCATCGCCTCGCCGATACCGCCATAGCCGGCGCGATGCGAATAGGGCCCGGTCTGGCCGTAACCGGAGACGCGGATCATGATCAGGCCCCTGTTGATGGCGCTCAGCGTCTCGTAATCCAGACCCCATTTTTCCATCGTTCCGGCGCGGAAATTCTCGAGCAGGAAGTCGGATTTTTCGGCCAGCTTCCTGACGATCGCCTGGCCTTCCTTTTCCCGCAAATTCAGGGTTATCGACTTTTTGTTGCGGCCGACAACCGAGAACCAGAGCGGAATCCCCTGTCCCCAGCTGCGCATCGCATCGCCCACCTTGGGCGGCTCGATCTTGATCACCTCGGCGCCGTGATCGCCCATCAGCTGACCGCAGAACGGTCCCGCAATCAGCTGACCCAATTCGATCAGCCGCAATCCTGCCAACGCCCCTTGCGTCATGAAAAATACTCCCGCATCATGCTTTCCCCTATACAAAGCACAAACAGGATTGTATACAATTTATATGAGCTCGAACAGTCGCACAGCGGTAACAATTCTGGAGGTCGGTCCGCGGGACGGGTTGCAGAACGAAGCCGAGATCATTTCCACGGCGGACAAGCTGGGTCTGATCAATCGCATGCTCGACGCCGGCGCGCGCCGGATCGAGGTGGCCAGCTTTGTCCATCCGGGCCGGGTTCCGCAAATGGCCGATGCCGAGGCGGTGATCGCCGGCCTGCCCGACCGCAAGGATGTCTCCTATATCGGCCTGTGCCTGAACAAGCGGGGCGTGCTGCGCGGGCTGGCGACCCGGGAAGGCAACAAGCGCGGCATCGACGAAGCCGGCTGCGTGGTCGTGGCGAGCGACACGTTCGGGCAGAAGAACCAGGGCCAGACGATCAAGGAGGGGATCAGGGAAAATCGCGAGATGATCCGCTTTGCCAAGGCCGAGGGGCTGAAGGCACAAGTGACCATCTCCGCCGCCTTTGGCTGCCCGTTCGAGGGAGCGGTGGATCCAGCGACTGTGATGCATATCGCCGAAGAAATGGCCGCCGAGGACCCGATGGAAATTGCCCTGGCCGACACGATCGGCGTCGGCGTCCCGGCGCAGGTCACCGACCTGTTCGGCCGGCTGAAAGAATTGCTGCCCGACCATATCAGCATGCGCGCCCATTTTCACGACACCCGCAACACCGGCATTGCCAATGCCTGGGCCGCGTTCGAGGCCGGCGTCGAGACGCTGGATTCGAGCCTCGGCGGCCTCGGCGGCTGCCCCTTTGCGCCCAATGCCACCGGCAATATCGCCACCGAGGACCTGATCAACCTGCTCGACCGCTCCGGCGTCGGCCATGGCCTCGACCTGCGCAAGGCGATCGCTACCAACCAGTGGTTCGCGGGCGTCATGGGCCGTCCGCTGCCATCGCTGGTCGCGAGGGCCGAAGCCTGAATGACAGTCACACAACAGAAAGAGTGAAATATGGGGTATCGATTGGGTGTCGACGTCGGCGGAACTTTTACCGATCTGCTGCTGATTGACGAAGCCACCGGCAAGACCTTCCGCGACAAGGTGCCGTCGACCCCGAGCGATCCTTCCCAGGCGGTGATCAACGGCGCCAGAGGATTGTGCGAGCGCCAGAATATAGCCCCGCAGGATATCGACCTGTTCCTGCACGGCACCACCGTCGCGACCAATGCGATGCTGGAAAAGAAAATCGCCAAGGTCGGGCTGATCGTCACCGAGGGCCATCGCCATCTGATGCAGATTGCCCGCAGCCTGGTCCCGGGCGGACTCGCGGCCTGGATCATCTGGCCCAAGCCCGAACCGATGGCCGCGCTGCAGCGGACGATCGAGGCACCCGAGCGGATGGATGCCAGGGGCAAGACCGTTCGCCCCCTGGACGAAGCCGAAATGCGCGCCCGGCTCGAGCGGCTGAAGGCCTCCGAAGAGGTGGAAGCGCTGACCATCTGCCTGATGAACAGCTATGTCGACGGCCGGCACGAAAAGGCGGTCGCCGCGATCTGTGCGGAAATCTTCCCCGACATCCCCATTTCCATTTCCTCCGATATCCTGCCCGAGATGCAGGAATATGAGCGGGCGCTGACCACGGTCGCCAACAGTGCCGTGCGTCCGGCGGTGGCGCGCTATGTCGGCAATCTGGAAAAGGAACTGGCGGCCTGGGGCACCAGGGCCAAGCTCAACCTGCTGCGCTCCGACGGCGGGCTGATGTCGGCCGAGAAAAGCGCCGAGGCGCCGGTCAACCTGCTGATGTCGGGCCCGGCGGGCGGTGTCGCCGGCGCGGTCTGGGTGGCCAGAAGCGCCAATGTGAAAAATGTGCTGACTCTCGACATGGGCGGCACCTCCACCGACGTCGCGCTCATCGAAAATGGCTCGGCGCGGCTGCAGCGGGAAACATCGGTCGGCGATCTCAATGTCCGCGCCTCGTCGATCGACGTCAAGACGGTCGGCGCCGGCGGCGGCTCGATCGCCTTCGTCCCAGAACTGACCAAGGCGCTTCGGGTCGGGCCGGAAAGCGCCGGCGCCGTGCCGGGACCGGTTGCCTATGGCAAGGGCGGCGAACTGCCGACCGTGACCGATGCCAATGTCGTGCTCGGCTATCTGCCCGAATCTTTGCTCGGGGGCAGTTTCATGCTGGACCGCGAGGGCGCGCAGAAAGCGGTGCAGACGATCGCCGATGCGCTCGACATCGAACTGATGGATGCAGCCGCCGGGATCATCGATATTGTCAACGAGAATATGTTCGGCGCGCTGCGGCTGGTCTCGGTGCAGCAGGGCTATGACCCGCGCGAATTCGCGCTGATGGGTTTTGGCGGCGCCGGACCGCTGCACGCCAATGCGATGGGCAAGCTGATGAACAGCTGGCCAGTGATCATCCCGCCGTCGCCGGGCGTGCTCTGCGCCTATGGCGACGCGACGACGCGGCAGCGGGTCGAGACCCAGCGCAGTTTCAACGAGATGGTGCAGAACACGACCGACAACGAGCTGACCGTCTATCTCGACAGTCTCGGCGCGCAGGTGAAGCAGGAACTGGAAACCGAGGGGGTCGCCCCGGAGGATATCGAGCTGCTCTACGAGATCGATATCCGCTATGCCGGGCAAGCGTTCGAAATTCCGCTGTCGGTGGAACCGGACGGCCTGTCGATCGAGAGCCTGATCACGCGGTTCGATACCGAGCACGAGCGCCTGTTCACCTTCAACCTCGACGAGACGCCGCACGAGATCGTCAATGTCCGCGCCGTGGCGCTGGGCAAGTCTGCCGACGTCGCGCCGCCGGTCATCGAAAAGGGGGATGCCGACCCGTCGGCCGCAAAGACCCGCGACCACCAGCTCTACATGGACGGCAGGATGCAGGATGCGGTGATCTATGACCGGACCCTGCTCAGGGCCGGCAACCGCATAAAGGGACCGGCGATCGTCACCGAAATGGACAGCACCACGCTGGTGCACAGCGGCTGCGAGGCGCTGGTCGACGCGCACGGCAATCTGATCATTACCCTGTTGGAAGGAGCGTAACATGCCCGCACGGATCATCGAAACCAACAGCGCCCCGTTCAACCAGGTCGCGGTCGACCCGGTCACACTCGACATCATGGAAAATGCCCTGCGCAACGCCCGGATCGAAATGGATGCGACTCTGGTCCGCACCGCCATGTCGCCCGGCATCCGCGAACAGGGCGATGCCTTTCCGCTGATCGCCGACCGGCAGGGCAAGATGGTCGTCGGCCAGTTCGGCAGCTTCATCGACGGCTTCCTGCGCGCCTATCCGGGCACGATCGAGGAGGGCGACATGATCTTCCTCAGCGATCCCTACAGCTGCGAGGGCGCGGTCAGCCACAATAATGACTGGCTGGTGCTGCTGCCGGTCTATCGCGGCGGCCGGCTGGTCGCCTGGACCGCGATGTTCGGCCACCAGTCCGACATCGGCGGCAAGGTCGCCGGCTCGATCCCGATCGACAGCAAGAGCGTGTTCGAGGAAGGCGTTCGGATACCGCCAGTCAAGATCTACCAGAAGGGCGTCTATAACGAGGAAATGGTCAAGGTCGTGCTGCACCAGAGCCGCAAGCCCGACTGGTGCGCCGCCGATCTCAACGCGCTGATCGCCTCCTGCCGGGTGGCCGCCCGCCGGGTCGACGAGATGTGCGCGCGCTTCGGCGAGGATGAATTTGCCAGCGCTACCGATCTGCTGCTGGCGCGCAACCACCGGGCGATGAAGCATCTGATCGAAACCAGCATCGGCGAGGAGCCGGTCAGTTTCAGCGACTATATCTGCGACGACGGCGTCGGCTTCGGGCCCTACAGGATCAGCTGCAAGATGTGGCGCGAGGGCGGCAAGGTGATCCTCGATTTCGAGGGCACCGATCCGCAGGCGCCGAGCTCGATCAACTTCTATCTCAACGAGAATATGTTCAAGATGTTCTTCGGCATCTACATGATCATGGTCTTCGACCCGCAGATCCTGTTCAACGACGGCTTCTATGATCTGGTCGACGTGCGGATTCCGGAAGGCTCGCTGCTCAAGCCGAAATATCCCGCCGCGCTTGCCGGACGCACCCATGCGCTGGGCCGGATTTTCGACATTTTGGGCGGCCTGCTCGGCCAGCGCCAGCCGGAATTCCTCAACGGCGCGGGTTTCTCGTCCAGTCCACACCTGATGTATTCCGGGTTCGACAAGAGCGGCGAATGGTTCCAGCTGTTCCAGATCGGCTTTGGCGGCATTCCCGGCCGGCCCTTTGGCGACGGCCCCGATGGCCATTCGCTGTGGCCCGGCTTCACCAACGTGCCGAACGAGTTTCTCGAGAAATATTTCCCGCTGCGCATCGAGCGCTACGAAGCCAAGCCGGACAGCGGCGGCGCCGGCCTGTTCCGCGGCGGCAACGGCATCCACATGACCTATTGCTTCCTCGAACCCGGCACGGTGGCGATCCACGACGACCGCTGGTTCACCTATCCCTGGGGCGTCAACGGCGGCCAGCCGGGCGAGCGGGCGACCAAGATCCTCGAGCGTGCCGATGGCTCGAAGGAAGTGGTCGGCAACAAGCAGGACGGCATCGAGGTGCGCGAGGGCGATCTGCTCCATTTCATCACCTGGGGCGGCGGCGGCTGGGGCAATCCGCTCGAGCGCGATCCGGAACTGGTGGCGCTGGAAATTCGCCAGGGACTGGTGACGGTGAACGGCGCGCGCGACTATGGCGTGGTAATCGCCGCGGACGGCAGCGTCGACGGTCCGGCGACGGACAGCCTGCGAGCGGAAATGGCAGCGAATATCGTCGAGACCGACGGGCCGTTCAATTTCGGTCCCGATATCGAAACGCTGCGCGCCAACTGCCTGGAGGAAACCGGGCTGCCGGCGCCCGTGCAACCCGGGACCATTGCCGCGTAGAGACAGTTCCGCTATTCAAAGTGCGGTTTGTGGCCGCTTCCGCAAGGCCTTAGACTATTTGCTCAGCCGATGGCCGGGAGAAATGCGATAGTCGACAGTGAAACAGATATTCTGGTCATCGGAGCCGGCGCAGCGGGGCTCACCGCCGCTCTGGCTGCACGGGAATCCGGCGCCTCGGTCCGGCTGATCGAGAAGCAGGACCGGCTCGGCGGGACCGCCGCCATTTCGGGCGGCGTGGTCTGGCTGCCCGACCACGAGCAGATGGCAGCGCAGGGCAAGGCGGACAGCGCCGCCGACGCTAAGGCCTATTTCCGGTCGCTCGACCATGGCGAAATGGACGAGGCGGTGCTGGGTGCCTTTGTCACCGAGGCCCGGACCATGCTGTCCTTCCTGACCGGGATCGACGCAATCCGGCTGACGATGATGCCGGACTATCCCGACTATTATCAGGACCGGCCGGGGGCGAAGGCGGATGGCGGGCGATCCCTCGACAATGAACTGTTCGACTTTGCCACGCTTGGCGAGTGGAAGGATCGGGTCTTCCAGCATGGACCCGCGCCGCGAATGATGCTGCGCGAGACGCCGCTCGGCGGCGGCAGCGGCATGGTCGAGCCGGCGGAAATGCAGCGGCGCGCCGACCGCGACCTGCGCGGCTGGGGGCAGGCGCTGGTCGGCCGGCTGCTCAGGGCCTGTCTGGAGCGCGGCATCGAACCGCTGCTCGGTTGCGGCGGTTACCGGCTGTGCATCGAGCAGGGCCGGGTGACCGGCGCCATCGTCGAGCGCGATGGCAGGCAGGAAATGATGGCCGCGCGGCAGGGCGTCATTCTCGCCACCGGCGGTTTTGAGTGGGACGACGCACTGAAACATGCCTTTTTGCGCGGGCCGCTCGACGCACCCGCATCGCCGCCGACCAATCGCGGAGACGGCCTGAAAATGGCGATGGCCGCGGGCGCGGGCCTGGGCAACATGACCAGCGCCTGGTGGGTGCCGACGCTGGCCATCCCGGAATCCGAGTGGCAGGGCGGCGAGACCCGCAACATGCCGGTGCTGATCGAGCGGACGCTGCCGCACGGAATCATGGTCAACCGCGAGGGCAAGAGATTTTGCAACGAGGCCGCCAATTATTCGGCACTGGCCGGCGCCTTTCATCTGTTCGACCCGGCGACCTATGATTATCCCAACCTGCCCGCCTATCTGCTGTTCGATTCGCATTATCGCGAGCGTTATCCGCTGGCTTCCATCATGCCGGACACGGCGCTGCCGGACTGGGTCGCGCGAGCGGATACGCTTGAGGAACTGGCAGCGAAAACCGGCATCGATGCAGACAATCTCCCGGCCACGGTCGCGCGCTTCAACCAGCTGGCCGAGCGGCTGGACGACGCAGATTTTGGTCGTGGCAGGACCGGCTATGACCGCTTCTACGGCGACCGTTCCCGCGACGGGGCGGCGGCGACGCTGGGAGTCCTCACCAAAGCTCCCTTTCATGCGGTTGAAATCAGGATGGGCGCGCTCGGCACCAATGGCGGTCCGAAAACCAACGCGCAGGCGCAGATTCTGGATGTCGACGGCCAGCCGATCGCCGGGCTGTTCGGCGCCGGCAATGTGATCAGCGCGCCGACCGGCTCCGTCTATGCCGGGGCGGGCGGGACGCTGGGCCCGGCCCTGACATTCGGCTATATCGCCGGTCGCGCGGCGGCCAGGCGCGCCAATCATTGACCGGACGGAAGAGGGAAAAGACTATGGCCATATTGGATCAATTCAAACTGGACGGCGCCGTGGCGATTGTCACCGGCGCGGGCAAGGGAATCGGGCGGGCGATAGCGCTCGGGCTGGCCGAAGCGGGCGCGGACGTCGCTCTCGCGGCGCGCTCGGCCGACGATCTGGAAAAGGTCGCCGAAGAGATCCGCGCCCTGGGGCGCCGGGCGATCGCGGTTCCGACCGATGTGACCAGCCGCGCTGCGCTGGAGAATCTGGCCAACCGGACGGTCGAGGAACTGGGCCGGCTGAGCATCTGGGTCAGCAATGCCGGCGGCCTGCCCGATGGCACGCCGCGCTATCTAACCCGGACGCCGGAAGAAAGCTGGGACGCCCAGATCGAGCTCAATCTGAAAAGCGTGTGGATGGGTGCCGTCGCTGCCGCCCAGCATATGGGCGACCGGGGCGGCACGATCATCAATATTTCCTCGCGTGCGGCGATCGGCGGACAGGTCAAGAACGGTCCCTATGGCGCATCCAAGGCGGCGGTGAACAGCCTGACCGCCACACTGGCGCTGGAACTGGCTCCGAAGATCCGGGTCAACGCCGTTGCCCCCGGCCCGATCCCGACCGAGAATTTCGACGAGTCGATGGGCATCGATTCCGAGGAAAAGCGCGAGCAGCTGCTCAAGCAGTTCCAGATTCCGCTGGCCCGTTTCGGCCGGGAAGAGGATATTGCCGCGGCGGTGATCTATATGGCCTCGCCCGCGTCGAGCTGGGTAACCGGGCAGTGCCTCTACGTTACCGGAGGCAAGTGACCGGTCAGGCCCTTCTGGCCTTCATCCACACCCAGACCCGCCAGTAATGAAATCCCGCCCAGATATTGAACAGGGCCAGGATCATCAGCGCCTGCTGCAGTGCGCTGGCCTCCAGCGCGCGGTCGCCGCCGGCGAAATAGTCTGACAGGCCGCCGACGAAGACCGGGCCGATTCCCAGTCCGAGCAGGCCGGCGACCATGAAATAAATCGCCACGGCCATCGCCCGGGTGCGGTCGCTGGCCAGCAACTGGACCGCGGCAAAGCTGGGGCCGAAATAGAAGGTCGCGGCAAAGGTCGGGAAGCCGAGCAGAACGATGGCCAGATTGGCATTGCCGGCATAGATGGCCGCGATCATTCCGGGAGCGGCGACAACCAGCACAAGGCCGCAGACCAGCAGCGGCAATACCGGGTCGCGCTTGCCGATGATATCACCGACCTTGCCGCCGAACCATGCACCGAATCCGCCGGTTACGCCAACCAGCACGCCCAGTTTCCAGCCGAGCTCGCCATAGTTCATGCCGTGGACGCGCACAAACAGGCCGCCATAGAAACTGGCCAGACCATAGGATACAAATTGTACCAGCACCCCGGCCGCCACCAGATGCCAGTAGGCTCGCTTGCGCGACAGTTCGGTCAACGCCTGGCGCAAGGTCATCTCGCCGGTCACCGGTTGAAAGGCCCTGGCCAGGCTGACGTTGCCCCGCGGATCGCGAACGGTGAGCCAGATTACCACAGCGATCAAAATGCCCGGCAAGCCGGCAAGCAGGAACGCGGCCCGCCAGCTGAACATTTCGGTGATATAGCCGCCGCCGGCATAGGCCAGAAAGGCACCGACCGGTACCGCCGCACCCATCACCCCGAGCGCCCCGGCCCGCCGCTCGGGCGGGAACAGGTCGGCTATCAGGCTGTGCGATGCCGGTCCCGAGCCCGCTTCGCCAACCCCGACCCCGACGCGCGCCAGAAACAGCTGGACGAAATTGCCGGCCATGCCGCACAACACCGTCATCAGCGACCAGACGGCGATGGAAATGGCAATGATCCTGCTGCGGTTCCACCGGTCCGCCAGGGCCGCCAGCGGCACCGCGAGCGTGGTGTAGAATACCGCAAAGGAAAGCCCCGTCATCAGGCCGAGCTGGGTGTCCGAGAGGCCGAGGTCCCGCTTGATCGGCTCGGCGACAATCGAGATCACCTGCCGGTCGAGGAAATTGAGCATGGTGACGATGAACAGCACGCCCAGCGCATAGTTGGCGCGCCGCCGGCTGACTGCAGAATCCTCAGAAACAGCCGTTTCTGCCGGAATTTCCGTATCGATTGCTGTCGCGATATCCTCTGCCATCGCCGGGATATGACAGGTTTATTTTAATCCCGGCACCCTTTGTTTAACTAGGGCTTCGCGAAGGGTCAGAGCGACTGGCCGTCGTCGATGATGATGTCCGAACCGGTGACCATGCGCGACGCGTCGGACGAGAAATAGAGCATCATCGGATCGAGCGATTCGATATCCTGGAGCCGGCGCCGGTGAAATCCGGCAATTTGCGCCTCGCCGCCCGCGGTCTGATACCAGTCGCCCTGGATTTCGGTCGGGATATAGCCGGGATGGATGGTGTTGACGTTCACGCCCTGCCGCACCCATTCGCGCGCGAGATTGCGGCCGAGATGGGTGACGCCGGCCTTGCTGGCGGCATAGGCGCTGTCGCCTTCCCCGGTCAGCCGCGAGGTGATCGAGCCGATGATCACGATCCGGCCATTTTCCTTTTCCCGGCTGCCGCTGGCGATCAGGCGCTTGGCGCCTTCCCGTGCGACCAGATAGACGCCCTTGAAATTGGTATCGAGCAAGGCTTGCAACCGGTCCACCGGGACATCGGTCGAGCGGCCGGTCGCTGCCACACCGGCATTGGCCACGATGGAATCGACTGTACCGAATTGCGCCTCCGCCGCATCAAAACAGGCAATGATCGAGGCTTCATCGGTCACGTCGAGCGGAACCGCCATCGCCTGTCCGCCCGCAGCATTGATCTTTTCCGCCAGTTCCGCCGTGCGGTCGGTCCGCCGTGCGCCGAGGACGACGCGCGCACCGGCAGCGGCGAACAGTTCGGCGAAACGGGCACCGAAACCGGAAGAGGCGCCGGCGATCAGCGCGGTGCGCCCTGCCAGGGAAAAGGGGATGTTCATTTATCTGCTCCGTATCACATCAAATATTGCGGTGGCTCTAGACGATCCGCCAATGGTCGGCCAATAGTCAATTGCATAGGAGAAGATCATGATCGACACGACCCTCGACTTTACCGGCAAGACCGTCTGCATCATCGGCGGCTCGAGCGGGATCGGCAATGCCACCGCGCAGGCATTCCGCGGCTGCGGGGCCCACGTGCATGTTACCGGGACCAGGGCCAGCGAAGGCGATTACGACAAGGCGGACGGATCGGATCTCGACGGCCTGACCTATCACCGGCTGGACGCAGCGGACGACGCGGCGATCATCGCGCTGCGCCAGAAATTCGCCCGGCTGGACGTGCTGATCTGCTCGCAGGGCATGGTATTGTACAAGCGCGCCGAGTTCGAACCGGAAAATTTCGCCAAGGTGGTGCAGGTCAATCTCAACAGCCTGATGACCTGTGCCGGGCAGTTTTACGATTTGCTGAAAGAGGCGCGGGGATCGCTGATCATCATCAGTTCCACCGCTGCCTTTCACGCGACCGTCGGCAATCCCGGCTATAATGCCTCCAAGGCCGGCGCCGCGGGACTGACGCGGACGCTGGGCAAGGCCTGGGCACCCGACGGCATCCGGGTCAACGGCATCGCGCCGGGCCTGATCGCGACCAAGATGACGAAGGTCACCACCGACAATCCCAAGCGCCGCGAAGCCACGATCCGGTCGATCCCGCTCGGCCGCATCGGCGATCCCGATGACATGGCCGGGCTGTCGCTGTTCCTGGCCTCTCCGCTGGCGAATTATGTCGTCGGCCAGACCCTCATCGCGGACGGTGGCCTGCTGCTCTAGACCCTATTTCAGGCGCTGGCGATTTCCGTGGCGACCGCCTTGCCGGTCCACCAGAACAGGAGCGTGGCCATGGACAGGCTCACCACGACGGTCGCAATCACCGCATAATTGAGCGCCATACTGCCATGGGTCTCCGCCCAATTGTCGCTCATCAGACCGATCAGCGCCGGCCCGATGCCATAGCCGAGCAGATTGATCGACAGGCTGCTGATCGACGAAGCGGTGCCGCGTTCGGTGGGCATGACAGCGGACTGGACCATGGAAATGGCCGCCCCCTGCGTCGACACCAGCAGGACATAGCCGCAAATATAGAGCGCCAGGGTCATCTCGAGACTGTCCGACAGCAGGCAGAAGGTCCAGAATGGCAGCACCAGCATCACCGCCATGGCACAATACCAAGGCCGCCATCGAGCATTTTTCCTGGCAAGGAAATCCGCCAGATATCCTCCCAGGATCATCCCGGGAACGCCACCCGCGAACAGTACCGCTCCCAGATAGACGCCGACCTCCCCCTGGGTGACATCAAAATTGCGGATCAGGGTCGGGGCCAGCCAGATCGCGAAGGCGAAGGAGGGGATATTGGTGAAGGAATTGGCCAGCACCACCCGGACAAAGACATTGTTGGTCCACAGCGACCGCATCGTGCTCATGAACGGTTGCTGCCTGTCTCCACCGGCTTTCTGCGCCTTGCCTTCGAAAAAGCGGCCGCGCGCCGGCTCGAGGACCGTGAAATAGAGCAGGATACCCAGCAAGATTCCCGGCAGACCCAGAATGACAAAGGTCCATCGCCAGCCATAGGCCTCCGCGATCAGGCCGCCGGCGGCATAGCCGAGCACGGGGCCCAGGACCGCGCCGACGGCAAATATGCCCATCGCCCGCGACAATTCGTGCGGCGCGAAATAGTCGGTGATGATCGAGACAGACGGGGGCCCGCCACCGGCTTCGCCGACCCCGACACCGAGGCGAGCGAGCATCAGGGTCCAGAATCCCAGGGCCGCACCGCACAGGGCCGACATCAGGCTCCACAGGGACAGGGACACGGCGACCATGGTCTTGCGATTGGTGCGGTCGGCCAGCCGGCCGGCCGGAACGCCGAGCAGCAGATAGAAAACGGTGAAAGCGGTGCCGGCGAGAAGGCCGATCTGGGTGTCGCTCAGGACAAATTCGGCCTTGATGTCCTCGATCAGGATCGACATCACGAGCCGGTCGGCGATGTTGAACATGAAGGTCAGCATCAGCATGATCAGTACATAATAGCGATAGACACCGCCGGCGACCGGACCGGAATTCCTAACCATCTGCATCCTCTCCAAGGGATGAGAATGGATTAGCGTGAAAAAGGGGATAGAGCCAGACGGGCTCTATCCCCTTAATTGATAGGAGCACAACGCGCGCCGACCGATTGTCGTTCGTGCTGAGCTTGTCGAAGTACTTTTACCAGCGCTCCGGGTCGCGTTCATCCTTCGACAGGCTCAGGACGAACGGGTTTACCCAGCTAAGCGGCGGTCAATGCAATATGCCGGCGCATATGATGATCGACGCTACCAAACTCGCCTTCGATGATCGACAGGCGCTTGAAATAGCTTCCCACCGCCAGCTCGTCGGTCATGCCCATGCCGCCATGGGTCTGGATCGCCGACTGACCGATGAACCGCGCTGCCTGGCCGATGCGGACCTTGGCTGCAGAGACGTTCTTCTTGCGGGTCGCGTCATCCTCGTCGAGCTTGATCGTCGCGAGATAGCACATCGATACCGACTGCTCATATTCCATCAGCATGTCCGCCATGCGGTGCTGGAGCACCTGGAAGGAACCGATCGGTACGCCGAACTGCTTGCGCTGGCGCGAATAGTCGAGCGTGGTTGCGTTGGTCACCTGCATCGCGCCGACCGCTTCGGCGCAAACCGCGGCCGTGGCTTCGTCGACGACCTTCTCGATCAATGGCAGGCCCTGGCCGGCCTCGCCGATCAGTGCTTCGCCGGATAATTTCACATTCTCGAAATAGACTTCCGAGGCGCGGCGGCCATCGACGGTGGCATAGTCGCGCGTGCTGACGCCCTGCGCATCCTTGGCTACGACAAAGACGGATATGCCGTCCTTGTCGGTCCGATCACCCGATGTCCGCGCCGTCACGACGAAATGCGTCGCCCAGGGCGCGCCGATCACGACCGCCTTGTGGCCGTTCAGGACATAGTCGCCGCCATCGGCCTTAGCGGTGGTTTCCAGATTGGCGAGGTCATAGCGGCCGCGCGGCTCGGCATAGGCAAAGGCAAAGACCATCTCGCCGGAAATGATCCCGCCGATATATTCCTCGCGCTGGGCGCTGCTGCCGCCATGTTTCAGGAACCCGCCGGCGCAGACCACGCTCGGGATGAACGGCTCGACCGCGAGGCCCTTGCCGAATTCCTCCATGATGATCATCGCTTCGGTGGCGCCGCCAAAGCCGCCATCCTCTTCGGAAAAGGGTGCGGCGAGCATGCCGAGTTCGGCCAGCTGCGCCCAGAGCTCCGGCCGCCAGCCGGTTTCGCTGTCGACCACGGCGCGGCGCGTATCCCAGTCATATTGTTCCCGGATCAGGCGCGATATGCCGTCGCGCACCATATTCTGTTCGTCGGTAAAATCGAAATCCATTTTGGTTCCCCTGTGTCGGTCCGGTTAAAGGCCGAGGATCATTTTGGTGATGATATTGCGCTGGATCTCGTTGGACCCGCCGTAGATCGAGGTCTTGCGCATGTTGAAATAGGTCGGCGCCGCATGATGGGCATAGTCCGGCCCGATCGGGAA
>Ga0209024_1000937_pt1 | contig 33667 bp, 30 predicted proteins | sample AutmiccommunBRH5_FD_187380 | JGI IMG/M metagenome (GOLD analysis project Ga0209024, IMG submission 187380) | Deep subsurface microbial communities from Mt. Terri, Switzerland - Autotrophic microbial communities BRH/5 (SPAdes) (version 2) | ecosystem: Environmental > Aquatic > Deep subsurface >...
CCGGGCGCCGACATCGCCGCGTAACCGCCCGGGCAACCTATCCGCCCGCCATCCCAACGCGCGCGTCCAGCACGCGACTATCGCAATCCCGGCCGACAAGCCATGCGGCCTTCGCCGGACGCTTACGTCGTATCTGTCGCATGGTCAGCTCTCTCTTCGCCGGCATCCCGCCCTCTCCTCGTCACTGGACGAGGCGAGCGTGATGCCCGAGGTGCTGACCCGGAAAAGCGTGCCGTTACCCGCGGACGGGTGGCCGGATAAATCTCGGAACGGTGGCCGGCTTCACGTCGGAACCGCGGCCGGCTTCACGTCGGAATACCCGGCCGGCTTGCGTCGGAATCCGCAGCTTACTGGGATACTCGACGTACCCCTTGTTCCGGAGGATCCCGATCAAGGGTATCAGCTCAGCTGGCTGGCGTGCCTCAGCGAGGTGGCAAGCCTCGTGGTCGGCATCGACACCCTTGGCAGTGAAATCAAACTCCTTAGCATACACGCCGATCCCTGCCTGGGCGCGCCGCTCCGTCACCATCCAGGCCAGCAGGCGCATGGCCTTCACCTCGCTACTCGGCGCCGGATGCTCGCGATGCTGAAGCAGATGCTCGACGGCCAGAACGTCCGGCAGCTCGCCGCCCTCGATCGCGTCGGCAACCCAGCGCCGGAAGCCGAGCCGCTGATATTCTGGCAGTCTGGCGAGCTTGGCGTAGAGGGGGAACCTCAAACTTTGTACGTTAAACCTCGCTTTCCCGGACAAATCGTGAACAACGGCCCGTCGGCAAGATCCACGATACCCGACCCATGCTGCGGCATGGGCGCCCTGCCTTCGGCGTCCACAAACGGCCCTTCGGGCTGGTGGACTCCCTCCAGTTTAGAGACGTATTCTGTGGACGGACTCCGACCAGGCCGACAGAGCCTTAGGCGTTCGTCCACAGAACGGTCGTTTGCGAGACGCAGGTATGGGCCAGATCCTCGGCTATGCGCGGGTCAGCACTGGCGATCAGGACGTGGCGGGGCAGATCTTCCGTCTCGAACAGGCGGGCGCGGTGAAGGTGTTCACCGACGTCGGGTCAGGGAAGAGCATGGACCGGGCGGGCTTGGTCAACTTGCTCGCCTACGCCCGTCCCGGCGACACGCTCGCGGTGGTTCGGCTCGACCGCCTCGGGCGGTCGCTGTCCGAGTTGCTGGCGACGGTGAACACGCTGCGCGACCGGCAGATCGACCTCTTGAGCCTCGAGGAGAAGATCGACACATCCTCGGCCGCCGGCGAACTGATCTTCCACGTGTTCGGCGCCATCGCGCACTTCGAGCGGCGGCTGATCTCTGAGCGTACCAAGGACGGCATCGCCGCGGCCCGAGCGAAGGGTAAGCACCCCGGACGTCGCCCGCTCGATCTAAAGCGGGTCGATGCTGCTCTCAAGCTCGTTGAGGCCAAGGTATCGCCTACCGAAGCGGCCCGGCAACTCGGCCTTGGCAGGTCGACAGTATATCGGGAGATGAAGCGCCTCGGTATTAGCAGACCCGCCTAATCTTGTTGATTGGCGTGGCGTCCGCTCTCCAACTGCGGCAGAATCCATCCGCGAACTGGCGCAGCTTCCCCGAGGTGGCCAAGAAAGTGGACGAGATGCTCGTCGCCGTTGCGGGCGTATCCGCCGCGGTGACTCGTCATCATCAGCCTGCTGGGCGCAGTCCCGTGGATCACCGCAACCTTCGAGCTGTCGGCCGCCCAGCCGCGCCGGGAGCTTCCGGTGGCGCTGCTCGCGGGAGCAGACCAGGCGAGTTCCGCGACCCTCCAGCTCCCGTCGGCCCGCCCCTCGGGAGTGCACCCGTTGGATGCCACGGAGCGAACGACATGACTTCGGCAAGGCCATGGGGCCGAACAAGGATGGGCGCCGCCGTTGCGCTGCTTGGGCTCGCGATGCTCGGGGAAGTCAACGCACAGACCTTGTGCAGCATGCCGGTGCAACCGCTTTGCTCGACCGACATCAGCGCGGTTACCACGAAGGCCGATCGACACCGCTGCCTCGAGGACATCGACCGGTTCAGAAGCAACCTGGCCGAATACCGAGCCTGCCTCGACGGCGTGCTGGCCAAGGCGCAGGCGCTCGAAGAGGCCTCAGATCGATTCCGCCGCTGCCTGCGGGAGGAGAGCGGTGATTGCGTGATGAAGCCCGATCGCTGAATGCCGTCAACTACGGCTGCCACAATCAATGCTGCGTCCTCTGTTCCGTCACTCGCAGCTGCCGCCCGCACCAGCTGCTCGCGACCACAGCGGCTAGCCCAACGTATTACTCTGTATACTGACCAAAATCGCCATCAGCTGCTCCGGAGTGTCGGCCGAGCGGAAGGCGCTTGCCACTTCGTCATTCCGTAGTTCCTTAACGATGCCAGCGATTCTGGGCAGGTCCTCGGGGGGGCCGTCCGGAGAGACGAACGCAACCACGATGTCGACGTCCATGCCGTCCGGAGCAGAAAAGGGTCCGGCCTCCCGAAGCACTGCAGCAGCAGCGGCCGGCGATTGCAGGCATTCCATCCTGCCGTGCGGAAGTGCGATCCCCTTGCCGATTGCCGTGGAGCCGAGCTTCTCCCGTGCCAGAAGCGCTTCAGCATATGCTGTGGGATCTCCGCCGAGATCGCTTGCGAGCTGCTGGGCCAGGAGTTTTATGATCGCCCGCCTTTTGTCGCGGGGTACATCGAGCGCTATCCGTTTCGACGACAGAAGGTCACAAAGAGCCATCGTCAGTCACCATTATGTATCGGAGTGTGGCACGAGTATTGCCACCTAGATCACGTATCGCAGGACGGCCTCCCCCTTGTCTTTTTCTTTAGCCAGTTCCAGATTTCCTCGCCGCTCAGGAACAGCGGAATCTGCGCTTGGCCTCCAGTCTGGTCAACGGCCAAGCCGACTTCCACGATTTCTCCGTTCGCACTCACCTCACGTACGATCAGGTCGACGTCGCCGCACGTGACGCGGTCGCCTACTTCCGCCGTCCCTCCAAGCCTGTGGATCATGAATTCGCCGATTAAGCTGTTCAGATGGCGTTCCGGCACCGATCGCAGCTGGTAGGCTTCCACGAGCGCCGATAGCGGCTTCTTGGGATCGAGCGCGAACCTACCGAAGAACTCGGCGTCATCTTCGCTCAGCTTCATCGGACTGGCGAACAGGCGATCCAGAAGCCTAATGTATTGCGGCGCCACGAACATATACACGAGGTCGTTCTCCTGCAGGCGCCCTGCATACTGGTAGCGCATGGAACGCCCCTCCCGCACCACCAGCGAAGGGCGGGCCCAACGCGGCAGACGCTCGCCCTGGAGAACCGGGCTTTCCTTCACAACCCGATAGACGATCAGCTCGTGGTCTGCGCGGCCTGGGAGCTCAAGGCCTACGCGCTCGGCTGGGCCGATCCTCGGCGGAACAATCAGGCCGAGCAACCGGGCCATCGGCCGGATCGTCCATCCCTGGAGCATCAGCGAGGTAAGCACGATAATGTAGGCGATGTTGAAGAGCAGCTGCCCGTTCTCCAAGCCGCCGGCCAGAGGGATGATGCCGAGCAGGATCGAGACCGCGCCCCGTAGTCCCACCCAGGAAACGAACGCTGTTTCGTTGCGCTGAAAGCGGAAGGGAAGCAGGCATAGCCAGACCGCCAGCGGTCGACAGATGAACGTCAGCACCAGGGCGATCCCGACCGCCGGAACTGCGATGTCGAGAAACTCCGATGGCGTGGCCAGAAGCCCGACGGTCAGGAACATCGCTATCTGAGCGATCCAGGTCAGCCCTTCCATGAACCGGCGCAGTCCCCTCTGTCCGGTGATTCCGCTGTTCCCGGCGACAAGGCCCGCGACATAAACGGCAAGAAAGCCACTCCCACCCATCATCCCAGCCCAGCCAAACAGGCAGATCGCCGCGGAGATAACCCCGATGGGGTAAAGCGCACCCTCCAGAGTTATCCGGTTGGCGATCGACACGATGGCAAATCCACCGACAATCCCCATGACCGCGCCGAGCCCCATCTGCATGACGAAGCCGGTTGCGAGGTCCTGCCAGAGACGGCTCTCGCTTCCGCCGGTCAGGATCAACTCCAGCAGCGTGAGGGTAAGGAAGATCGCCATCGGATCGTTCGAACCCGATTCGACCTCGAGCGTCGACCGTACATGCTCGCGGATTGTGATGCCGCCGACCCGAAGCAGGAAGAAGACGGCGGCCGCATCGGTCGATCCTACGATCGCCCCGATCAGGAAGGCTTCGAGCCACGGGAGTCCGAAGATAAAATGCGCTGCGACCCCCACCAGCCCGGCCGTCAGAGCCACGCCGAGAGTGGCAAGCGTAATCGCCGGCGCCGCCGCCTGTCGGAACGATCTGAGTTTGGTATTGAAGCCAGAGTCGAACAGAATGATGGCCAGCGCCAAACTGCCGATTAGATAGGCGGAATTCGCGTCATCATAGGTGATGCCAAGGCCGTCTTCTCCAGCACCTAGACCAATGCTGAGAAAGACCAGTAGCAGCGGCGCCCCGAACCGGAACGCCAGCGTACTCGTCATCACAGAAGCCAGCACGAGCCCTGCGGCAATGAGGAAAGCTGGGAAGATGAGATCCAGCATGGTCGGCTGCAGACACCTCTTTCTCCGGCTCGGCGGGCCGAGCACGTGCTTGTATGATAGCTTATGGACGGTGCACTTAGGGCGGACAAGACCGCAGCGTTCGAGCACGTCCGTCTGGCAGGAGCAGCAGATTCACGCCACGCTGCGGTGTCGATATCCAGGCGGCCGCCAGCCTACACGTGGCCGGCCGCATCGCGCTGCGTGACGCAGCTTGGCCAGTACCACACCGGCCTACAATCCTGCGCGTCGACACCATGCCAGTGACCCGAAGCGAAACGGGACGCTGCTTGCCGGCAATCGCCCCCTCCCGCACATCCCATCGTATCGCTCAGCACGCTGCAGGCGGTTGCCCAGCTTCGCCCTGGTCGAGGAACCGGATGGTGATGTCCCGCAGCGACACGATGCCGGCGAGCTCTCGCCCGCGCAGGACGACGCAGTGGCTGATGCCGAACCGCGTCATGTAGCGGATCGCGTAACGGAGCTTCATCTCGGAGTCGACCGCCGGGGCCGGCTTCTGCATCACCTCGTAGACCTGGATGCGCGAGACCGGCCGGTTGCTCGTCGATATGCCGCGGGCGATGTCCGAGATCAGCAGGACGCCGTACTCGTCGTCGGCATCCCGACGCTTGACGACGACGGAGCTGATGTTCCGCTCCCTCATCAGCGCCAACGCCTCGTTGACGGTGGCCATGCCGTCGATCGTCACCGGGGCGGCCGTCATCATCTCGCCGACGCGCAGGTCTGCACCCTTGGTCATATCTCGTCCTCGATCTTCTTCGAGATCTCGCGGATCTGCGCCGACAGCCCGACGGCATCCTCGATGGCGAGCTGGATGGCGAGACCGGAGCCCGGCACCGTCTCGAACTCGCCGGCCGCGGCGATCCGATCGAGGATGTTCGAGCACATGTTCTCTTCGACGATGAAGAGCACAATCTCGTGCGCTGAGGTCAGGTTGAGACCGAGAAAGGTCTTCTTCGGCGTCATCCCCTCGCCGCGGGCGCTGCGGATGACGGTCATGCCGGTGACGCCAGCCTCCCGGGCGGCCTTAAGAACGGCCTCGACCCGCGCTTCCTCAGCCAGGGCCAGGATCAGCTTAAATCGCACTACGCTCCTCCATTGCGCCGGCGCCCCACCAGCAGTCGAACCTGCGCGAAGGCCAGGAGACAGCCAATCGGCATCAGCAGTGCCAGGAGCACCAAGCCGAAGCCATCCGTCAACGGATCGCGTCCCGGCAGGTTCCTGGCAAGGCTCGCACCGAAGGCCGCGATGATCGGCACCGTTACAACCGAAGTCGCCATCGGTCCACTGTCGAGCGCCAGGGGCACAAACGGCCTCGGAGTCAGGAGCGCCATTATACCGATCACCAGAACCAGCGGAACGAGGACATAGAGGTACGGAAATCCCACGAGGATTCGGATCGTCCCGAGGGCAAGCCCGCCGGCGACTCCGACGGCGACGACAAGCCGGAAGCTCAAAGGGCGAAGCCCACCGCCGGTGAGATCGCGCACCCGCTGCGCCACGCCTGTCAAGGTCGGCTCGATCATCGTTGCCGCCAGCCCCAGGGATGCGGCGAAGGCGACCAGCCACAGCGCATTCAAGAGGGTCGAATGCTCGGGCGCCGCCACCCGCTCAGCCAGCCGTAGCGCCAGACCGTCACCCATTGGAACGAGAGAGAGGTCCAGGCCGGTCCGAAAGAACGAGATCCCGATCACGATCGCCGCGAACCCAGCCAGGATCTTGCCCAGGCGGGGTGGTGCGCTGCGAAACGCCAGTGCTTGGAACGCGCCGATCACGATCGCGATGGGCACCACGTCGACCACGGTCTGCATCAGGCTGGCGGCGAGGAGACTTGCAATGTCGGCCACGGCATCATCCAAGCAACAAGGCACCGAGAAGGATCGTGATCATCGGCATCGCCGAGGCCAACGCGACGACGCCGAAGCCATCGGCCAGAGGCGAGCGCCCTTCCAGCACTGTCGCGAGTCCGATACCGAGGGCCGCAATCAACGGAATGTTGATGGCGGACGTCGCCGCCGCTCCGGCATCGAACGCGATTCCGGCCATCGGGGGCGCCTGAAGCAGCACGACGATGACGGCCACGGCATAAACGGCGAACACTGGTGCCAGGGCGGGCCAGCCCTTGATGATCCGGATGCAGCTCAGCACGACGGCCAAGCCGACGGCCGCCGCGGTCGCAAGCCGCAGGACCAGTGCGATCCGGGAGATCTCGGCCTTTGCCCCGGTTTGCGCCATCGCCGATGCGGCCTGATCCGCCACGGCTATGAGGGCCGGCTCCGCCACGGTGCTGGCGAAACCGATCGCGAACGCGAACGACAAGAGCAGCCAAAGGTTCGCTTTTTGCGCGAACTCCTCAGCAAGTTGCTCCCCCAGCGGAAACAGGCTCGTGGACAACCCCGCCAGGAACAGAGTTAACCCAAGCAAAACAAAACCCACTCCTATGAATTTTTCAGCGACATCGGGAATTGGCTCCTGAATGATTGCAAACTGAAAAAACGAGAAAACCATGATTATTGGTGCGAGATCTCGGCCATTCTGGGCCAGAGGAGAAAACAGTCTCGACAGCAGTTGGAACATTCGGACGGCCAGGCTCACGCTGGGGGCTGATTCCCCGCCACGATAGCCCTAGTATCACGGTGAACGCCACACCGAGAGCGGCCCATGCAGCGGATTCTCATCGCGTCGGACCTATCGGAACGATCGCTGCGCGCGCTCCGCCGAGCGATCGCGCTGGCGCGGCAGTTCGGCTCGCAGCTCTCGGTTCTCCACGTCGCCGATGACGACAAGCCGCAGGCGCTGATCGACGAGGAGTGTCGGCAAGCGACGGCTGCCCTCGAGAGCCTTCTCGACGAGGTGGGCGCGCGCCACCTCTCGCCGTCCCCGGCGATCACTGCCGCGCCCGGCGATCCGTTCCGACTGATCGTCGATGAGGCGGCCAGGATCGGTGCCGACCTGATTGTCATGGGAGCGCACAGGAAGCGCCTGCTCGGCGACGTCTTCACCGGGACGACGATCGAGCGCGTGATGCGCATCGGCCGCCGCCCCGTGCTGATGGTCAACCGTAACGACGAAGCTCGCTATGCAACAGTCCTGGCAGCGGTCGATCTGTCCGACGCCTCCTCGCATGCGCTCCAGACAGCCCGTGACCTCCGACTCCTCGACTCGACGCGGTGCGTTGTCGTGCACGGCTTCCTGCCGCTCGCCGAGGGAATGATGTATTACGCCGGCATCGAGCAGGCGCGGATCGCAGAGCATGTCGCGGTGAGTGCCGACCAGGCGCGCGCAGCGGTCAATGCATTCCTCAGCGATGCCGGCTTCGCTCGGATGTCGGATGCCCTCCTGATCGAGAAGGGCGCTCCGTTCGAGGCGATCGAGGCCGGCATTCAGCATGCGCAGCCGGAACTCCTCGTCATCGGCACGCACGGCTACGGCGGCCTGAAGCGTATGTTGCTGGGAAGCGTTGCCGACGAAGTGCTCCGGCGCGTCGATTGCGACGTGTTGGCCGTGCCGCCACCCGCGCGGCCGTGACCCGGGGCTAGCACTTGAGCAGATCTCCCACCAGCGGGTCCGGAATCCGAAGACATGAACAGGATACTGGTCGCAACGGATCTCTCGACCCGATCGGACAGGGCATTGCGGCGGGCCACGCTGCTGGCGAGGCAGATGACCGCCACCCTCACCTTGGTCCACGTGATCGACGACGATCGGCCCTCGCGCGTTCTGGCAGCTGAGCGGGTCGAGTCTTCGGCCGTTCTCGAAGACCTGGCGAGGACCGTGCGCGATATCGACGGCGTAGCGTGCGAGGCGCGTCTCCTCGAGGGAGAACCGTTCGACGCGATCGCCCGGGCGACCGAGGATACCGGATCCGAGCTCGTGGTGATGGGGCCACACAGGCGGCAGCCGCTGCGGGACATCTTCGTCGGAACGACGATCGACCGCACGATTCGACGTTGCAGACGGCCAGTCCTCATGGCCAATGCCGTTCCGGCCGGACGATACGTCCGTGTCCTGGTCGCGACGGACTTCTCGGATTGCTCGGCGGCGGCGCTGCGAGCAGCCGAGGGCCTGGGCTTTCTCGCCTACACCCACACGACCATCCTGCACGCGTTCGATGCCCCGGTCCGAACCATGGCGCTCCGCACGGCGCTCACGCGAGAACAGACGAGAGACTATATCGCTGCAGAAGAAGAACACGCGGCCGCCCAAATGGCGGAGTTCCTCCGGAGAACCGGGCATCCCTCGCTTCCTTCAACCGTCCAGCTTCTCGACGTGTCGGCGGCGGAAACGATCCGCGACTATGCCCGGACCTACAAGGCCGACCTCGTCGTGATCGGCGCCCATGGACGGATCTCGCCGCCGCCGTTGTTCCTCGGCAGTGTGGTCGAGGAAGTGCTGCGCGGCGCCGAAGTCGACGTCCTCGTCGTGCCGCATGCAGCGCCGGCATCCGCAAACGCGGTTCACTGAGGCAGCGGCGTGACCGTTTGCTATGAGCGCCGCACCAGTCGTCCACCGCCGTGTTCTGGTATCCGTCAACCCTGTCTGGACCACAGGTAGATACAGACCGCGGTGAACCCCAGAACGACGACGGCGAGCAACAGCGTGATCGCCGCCTTGCGGAACTCGTGAGGCTCGCGATCCCCGGCCATGGCACCTCCCCGTTGAGCGCGGCGGCGCGCCGAACCGGCCGACGCCGGAGAACCGTGCCGCCTGCACGCCGGATCCTCGAACACCTCAGCGTGGGGTTTCAAGAGGGTTCCCGAGCGCCAGGATCAGCAGGTTGCTGGTCGCGACTGCGATCAGATGCAAGGTGATCCCCTCGACGATCGCCGACAGCCACCGACCGCGGTCAAATGCGCCATCAAGGTAGCACCAGACGATGGCTGCCAGAAAAGAAATAAGGTTCAAATGAAGATTATACCTGGGGTCGCTGGACAGACACCAGTACAAAATCACACCGATGAAGGCGCCCCGCCTGAGAAGCACAAGATATCGTGGTGCGTCAGACGGGTCGAAGCCTACTCTGGCAAGGAAGTCATTTATCGCCTTCATCGTACTCATTCGCAGCACATCAAGTGCGTTTTATCGCGAAGAAGCAGCCTCCGCAGACTCCGCAGCAGCCCCGGTCCACACGCGACGTCGCTGCCGTTGGACGTTCCGGCGGCACGCTATCACGGTGTGCCGGGGGACTTCCATGTCACCTGTCGGCCAAAGCAGCGGTGTCCGTCGCGTTGTTAACTTCCCCGCGAGCAATCTGCGGGTATGATACCCGAGGCGGTGTATCGCGCGGCGAGGGGATGGGGGGCATCATGGATCCGGCGACCTTGACGGCCATCTACACGGTGCTCGCGGCCCTGGGCTTGGTCGCTACCGATACCTACGTCAATGCGAACACGGTCTATCTGGACACGACCGTCGCCAAGGAAGTGGCGGCGGAGGGGTACAAGCCCTCGGTCGTCAACGGCGTCTTCATCGCTGAGGTCAAGCGGATCACGCGCACGCCCTCGCTGGTCGCGGCCCCCCTGATCCAGTCGAGCGAGACCAAGCCAATCTCGGTGGCCCTGGCGGAGTTCGCCAGGCTGGACGGAGCCCTCGGCGCCATGCAGAGCCTCATGGGCATCATCCCGCCGAAGCTTGTCGCCAGCGTGGTGACGAAGGACCAAAGAAAGCGCCTCGATATTGTCCAGGCGGACGAGGATGGGCGTGTCCGTGAGTACACGGTCGCCGACGAGATGGCCATGCACCTGGTCCTCACCGGCTACGACCCGAAATCCGGCTATTTCGACATCAATGTCAAAGGCCACTCGGCCGGCGACGACTTCGACCATTTGATCCGGGACGCCGCGTTCGAGGCAGTCCTCAAGCTCGATCCGTACCTGGCCCTCCTGTACGACATCAACCGCCGTGCCGAAGCCGGCGACGACCTGGCGGCGGTCCAAACCCTCATCGACCAGCAGCTGCTGGCGTTGCGCAGCGGGCAGACCAGCGACCAGCGCGCGCTGATGGAAAATCTGCACGGCATCGTGGCCCTGCTGGAGCGTGATCAGCCCCGGGCCCGCGAGTACTTCCGGAAGGCCATTGCCGCGAACCCACGGCAACCGGTCGGGTACCTGAACCTCGCCTTCCTCGACGTCCACGAGGATCGGTTCGAGGAAGCGGTCAAGAACGTCGAGCACGTCATCTACCCAAGCTACTGGCCGATGACGGGCAATCCGACCCTGCTTGCCACCGGCTACATCATCAAGGCCGTCGCCGAGTCCGAGATGCGAAAGTTCGGAGCCGCCGAGGCGAGCTTCAAGAAGGCCGCTGCCCTGCATCCGCAGTCGTCCGAGGTGTATGTCTATTGGGCGCGCATGCTGCGGCAGGCAGGCCGGACCGCCGAGGCGGATCGGATGGTGCGGCAGGCGCGTCAGAACGCCGGGTACTTCGAGAACTACCCGGAAATGGCGCTGCTGTATTTCTGGCTGACCGAGCAGGGTGATCAACCCCTGCAGCGACGCACGGGCGTGGCAGAAACCCTCTGAAGGGCTCCACCTTTCTCGGCGCTCGACCGCGTGCCGTCAGGCCGGCGCGGGTGCCAACAGCGCCGGCCGGCTAACCGGGCGGTTCGTGCCAGCGCTGGCGCTGGCGACTGCCCCGCCGGGTGACGGTCGCTCGCTTCTCCACGATGCTGTTCGGCCTCACCAGGTGGGAGGGAGCCATGGCACGCCGGAGGCTTTTGAGCGACGAAGAGCGGCGAGGGTTGTTCGAGGTACCCTGCGACGAGCGCGAACTGATCCGCCATTACACCCTGTCGGCAGCCGACATCGAGCTGTCGAGCGGGCGCTACGGCGCCGCGAACCGGCTGGGTTTTGCAGTGCAGCTCTGCCTGCTCCGGCATCCGGGATTCGGGCTGCGCGCTGGCGAGGATGTGCCGAACGAGCTGCTCACCTACGTCGCCCACCAACTCGGCATTGCCCCAGGATCGTACCAGGCATACGGCCGGCGCCCGCAGACGCGGCTCGACCACGGCCGGCAGCTCACCGAGGCGCTCGGGCTGAGGGCGTTCACGCGCGACGACGTCGGTCGGATGATCGAGGTCGGCAGCACGGCGGCCCGGTCGACCGACCAGGGCCTGCCGATCGTGGCCGCAATTGTCGAAGCCCTGCGTGAAAACCGGATCATCTTGCCGAGCCCAGATACCATCGAGCGTGCCGGTCTCGCCGGGCGGGCCCGCGCGCGCAAGCGGTCAGCCGAGCGCGTGGCAAACGCACTGGACGAGTGTCAACGGACCCGTATCGACGCCCTGTTGCTGAACGATACGGCGCTGCGGTCCTCACCGCTCGCGTGGCTGCGCAACATGCCGGAATCCCCGAGCACCAGCAATCTCAACGAGCTGCTCGAGCGGCTCGCCTATGTACGAGGCCTCGCGCTGGATCGGGACATTGCCGGCTTGATCCATGAGCACCGGTTCCGGCAGTTCGTGCGGGAGGGTAGTGTCGCGCCGGCGTTCCTGCTGTCAAAGTACTCGCACGACCGGCGCCGGGCCACGCTGGCGGCAACCATGGTCGACCTCGAGAGTCGGCTGTCGGATGCCGCGATCGACATGTTCGACAAGCTGATCGGCTCGCTGTTCACGCGGGCGCAACGCGGCCATGAACGCCGCTACCAGGCGACGACGCGGGATGTCGGCCAGCTAATGCGGCTGTTCGGGCGGACCATCGACGCGCTCACGACAGCGCGCGACAGTGACATTGACGCCGTAGCCCTGGTCGACGAAGTCGTCGGGTGGCACCGGCTGCTGGCCGCGAAGCCGCAGGTCGAGGCGCTGGCCGAGCTCGTCGGCGAGGACATGCTGGTGGCGGCCGCCGGAAAGTACGCCACGCTGCGGCGGTTCGCGCCGACCTTCCTCGACGCCTTCACGTTCAAGGCCGCCGCCGGAGGCAAGACGCTGATCAAGGCAGTGGACCTGCTCCGCGACCTCAACGGTCGAAACCGACGCCAGGTCCCCGACGACGCCCCCTTGCCGTTCCGCGGCAGGCGATGGCGGCAGCTGGTTCGGGAAGGTGGGACGGTCGACCGTCGCCTCTACGAGACCGCCGTGCTGGCCACGCTGCGCGACGGCCTGCGGGCGGGTGACGTCTGGGTCGACGGCACCCGGAACTATCGCCGGTTCGATGCCTATCTCCTACCCAAGCAAGAGGCTGCCGTAGCGGCAGCCGACCTCCCGGTCGAGACCGACGCCGCCCGGTACCTGCAGTGCAGGGCGGAGGAACTCGATCGGCGCCTGACCCGGCTCGCCCGCCTGCTGCGCACCGGCAAACTGGACGGCGTGTCGCTGGTGCGTGGCAAGCTCCGGGTAGCGCCTTTGACGGCAGTCACGCCGCCGGAGGCGAGCGCGCTCGACCGCACGCTCGACGGGCTGCTGCCGCGCGTGCGGATCACCGAGTTGCTGCGCGATGTCGCGGCGCGCACGGGATTCGTGTCTTGCTTCAGGGACCTGCGTTCCGGGAAGGAGCACGACAATCCGAACGCCGTGCTCGCCGCGATCCTGGCCGACGCCACGAACCTCGGGCTCGAGCGGATGGCGAACGCCAGCCAGGGTGTGAGCTATGCCCAGCTGGCCTGGACGCACAGCTGGTACCTGTCCGAGGAGAACTACCGGGCGGCGCTGGCGCGCATCGTCGATGCCCATCACGCCCAGCCCTTCGTGCGGCACTGGGGTGACGGCTCCGCCTCGTCGTCCGACGGCCAGTTCTTCCGGGCAGGCCGGGTGCGCGGAGGCGCCAGCGAAGTGAACGCCAAATACGGCGCCGAGCCGGGAGTGAAAATCTACACCCACCTGTCGGACCACTTCGCATCCTTCCACTCGCGGATCATCTCGGCGACCGCCAGCGAGGCGCCGTACGTGCTGGATGGCATGCTGCTTCATGAAAGCGGCCTGCGGCCGCGCGAGCACTACACCGACACCGGCGGCGCCACCGACCACGTCTTCGCGCTGTTCCACCTGCTCGGATACCGCTTCGTGCCGCGGCTGCGCGACCTGGCCGACAAGCGTCTCGGCACGATCAAGCCGCCGGCGTACTACAGGGGGATTGAGCCGATCCTCGGTCGGCCGATCCGCACCGACGCCATCGCCGAAAACTGGGACGACATCCTCCGGCTCGCCGCTTCGATCCGGGCCGGCGTCGTCGCACCGTCGACCATGCTCCGGAAGCTCTCGGCCTACAAACGGCAGAACCGCCTCGATCTCGCTCTCGCGGAGGTCGGCCGCATCGAGCGGACCTTGTTCTCGATCGACTGGCTGGAGAGCCGGCCCCTACGGCGTCGCTGCCAGGCAGGACTGAACAAGGGCGAGGCCCGTCACGCTCTCGCACAGGCCGTCTACGCGCACCGGCAGGGCCGGTTCGCAGACCGGACCTTGGAGAACCAGGAGCATCGCGCCTCGGGCCTGAACCTGGTGATCGCGGCGATTGCCTACTGGAACACGATGTATCTCGAGCGGGCAGCTGACCATCTGCGCGCCCGCGGCGACGAGCTACCCCACGCCCTGCTTGCCCACGTCTCGCCGATGGGTTGGTCGCACATCGGGCTGACCGGCGACTACCTTTGGGAGCAGGTCGATCCAGTCGCACCGGGGAGCTTCCGGGAACTGAACGACCCAGGTGCACGGCTGCGGTCCGTGGCGTGACCGATGTTCATGATTTGTCCGAGAAAGCGCGGGTTGGCGCACAAAGGTTGAGGTGCCCCCTACTCCGCGGAGCGGACGGAGAGAGCTCGCGCCGGCGGCTATGAGGTCATCGTCTATGACGTTCCCCCGCTGCCGCATCACAAGCAATCCGAGCGGATGATCGGATGGGAGATCTTTGCCGATCCGCCCCGCTACATGCGGCAGGTAGCCAAGGGAAGCGCGGAAACCTATGATCAGGCGAAGGTGGAGGCAACCGCGGCGCACTCCGCACTGGTCGCCAACCAGACACGCGGTGGGCTGGGGGAAGGTGACCACACGGACGCCGATGGATTTGCCCGCCAGCGCACGGCGCATAGTGACGCGTCACATCGGTCAGAAAGCCGAGGAATTGGCAGCGTGGTGCAAGTCATCATCGACCCGGAAGTGCTCAAGGAACTCGAATACATCGTCACCCTGCACCGCGAGCACGACGCACCAAATCCGATGGAGAACGTCGAGCAACTGATCGCCTATGTCTTGGCGAGCGTTGCCGCAGGTAGCCGGCGGCCGGGGGCGTGGGAACGGCAGATCGTGGAAATGCTGGGTTTGGTCGCAGAGTGCGACGATCATCAGCTATCCCGCCAGCAATGCGGACCCCCCACAGTGTCTCAATCATCCCAAGTCGGCGACCGGTGAAACCGGTACTGGCACAACCAAACACCATCACTCGGGCAACGTCTCTGTTCGGCAACCATAGTGGACGCTGAGCGGCAATACGGCCTCTCACCCAGATTGTCTCGCTGCACTCTTACTACAAGCCTCCCGTTTCTGAGGCTGACATCCCCTGCACGCGCTCATTCACCCCTGCCGGCCACCAGAAATCGGTCGATCACGTTGCGGGTGATCTGCTCAGTGTAGAAGTCGCCCTTGGCGAGGCCGGTCAGCCATTCGCAACTGCCGGCCGTAAACACCTCCCCCTTGCCGCGGCGCATAGACACCACCATGCCGGAGCCGTAGCGGTGGCGGTCGACGTCCGCGGGGTCGGTGGTGCCGAGCATCGCCGCCTTGCGCGCGAGGCCGGCGTCCTTGAGGTAGTAGCGGAAGCCCTCGCCGTCGTGCATGTCCTCCACGAACATCGCCGGCGCCATCGCGAGGATCTCCACACCCTCCGGCGCGCCGTCGGTGTGGGTCGGATACGGCAGGCCGTCGCGGAAGGTGTAGTCGAGGCCGTCGACCTCGTAGGCGAAGATGCCGGCGTCGCCGCCGATCACGTCGCCGTAGTGGGTGTCGGTGCCGGCGAACGCCCAGTGGCGGTGCCGGTAGACCGTGAAGCCGCGACTGCCGCGCGGCACGAAGCCGCCCCAGGACGCGTACACGCCGCGCATGCCGTTGACGCCGAAGGTGGTCGCCCCCGGCCAGTTGACGGCCGGATCCTCCCAGGCGCAGGTCAGCCGCTCCGCCTCGGCACCGCCGGCAACCGGGTCCTCGGCATGGGCGCGCGCCTTGTAGCAGACCTGCCGCCGGCCCTCGTCCTCCAGGCGCACCTGCCACAGGAAGTTGCCGGCGAAGCGGGCCATGCGGCCACCGGCCTCGACAAAGGCGTCGACGCTGCGGCGCATCTCGGCGGTCCAGTACTCGTCATGGCCGACGATCACCGCGGTGCCGTAGCGCTGCAGGATCTCCGGGCGGTAGTGCAGGTCGCTCTGGGTGATCATGTCGAAGGCATAGCCCTCGCGCTCGGCCCAGACCACGAAGTGGCGGTCGAACTGCGCCCAGCCGGCCGACGCGAAATACTGTGCGAAGCCGTTGGTGTAGGCCCATTCCTTGGTCGGGTAGCGTGGCGCCTCCCAGGGGCCGCGCTTGACCGGGTCGCACAGCCGCGGCGCCCCCGGCGGCAGCCACACCAGGCCGCGGGTCCACGGCCGCTGGAAGCTCAGCTCCGGCGAGAACTGGTTGCCGTCCGGCCCGTCGATGCCGTCATAGGAATTCGCTCCGCCCCAGTCGTTGTAGGCGATCCAGGTCGAGGTCGGCAGGATCAGCAGGAAGCGGTCCTTCGCCGGCTTGCGCTCGACCGGCGTGACCACGAAGAAGTGGTGCTGCACGAAGCGCGAGCCGCCGCCCTGGTCGCAGCTCGACACCACCCGGTAGAAGCCGGAGCCGAGGTCGGCCGGCAGGGTCCAGCGGTGCGCCACCGGCCAGCCGCAGCCGGTGCGGTAGGCCTGCTCCGGCGTCGGATGGAAGACGCCGGGCAGGTCCGCCGCCTCGTGCACCAGGACCGGCCTGGCGCCGTCGCGCCAGATCTCCAGCGACCACCGGCCGGCCGTGCTGCTGCTGTGGAAGCTCACCTCCGCACCGGGCGCATACGACATCGCGTCGGTGTAGGTGTAGACCTCCGGCACCGCCGGGTCCTCGCGCGGCGCCTCGTACCAGTGCGACAGATGCCAGGCCTCGCCCGGGTGCATCACCGTGGTCTGGCGCGGCCGGACATGCATCGGGCCGTATTCGGGGGGACGGCGGTCCTCGGTCATGGCGGCGGTCCTCCGGTCAGGCCAGCGGCGGGCGGCGATCGGCCCAGGGACGGTCTTCCTCGAGCACGGCGGCCAGCCGCAGCATGTCGAGGTCGCTCCACCACGGGCCGACGATCTGCAGCGACGTCGGCAGCCCGTCCGAGGCCCAGCCCGACGGCACCGACACCGCCGGATGGCCGGTCAGGTTGAAGGGGTAGGCATAGGGCGACATGCCCTCGCGGGTGATGCCGTTCGGCTGGCCGTCGACCTCGACCTGGCCATGCGCGGCGTCGAAGTCGACCGGCAGTGCCGTGCGCGTCAGGGTCGGCGACATCAGCACGTCGTAGCGCTCGAACAATCTCTGGATGCTGCGGAACAGCCGGGTGCGGGCGTACTGGGCGGAGCGGAAGTCCGCCAGCGTGTAGGCCTTGCCCCATTCGATGAAGGCCAGCAGCACCGGGTCCATGCGGTCGCCCCACTGCTCGACATACTTGCCGAAGGCGACGGCGATGTTGCCCTGGTACATCGCCCGGCCGGGCTTCTCGATCCAGTCGATGGCGTCGGCCACCTCCTCGACCACCGCACCGCGCGCCTGGTAGGCAGCGAGCGCGGCCAGGGTGTTGGCCTCGACATCGCGGGCGACCAGCCGGTTCGCCATCCGCGGGAAGTATCCGATGCGCAGCCCGGCGAGGTCGCGGCCGAGCCATTTCGGGGTCAGCCGGCCGAAGTCGGGGGCCGCCAGAGTCCAGGGGTCGCACGGATCGGGACCCACCAGGATCGACTGCATCAGCGCCGCGTCGGATACGGTCCGGGCGATCGGCCCGGCGGCAGCATAGCTGGAGAACGCGTCGACCGAGCCCTGGAACGGCACCGCACCGGTGGTCGGCTTCAGCCCGACGACGCCGCAATACGCCGCCGGGATCCGGATCGAGCCGGCGCCGTCGGTGCCGAGGCCGAGCGGCCCGATGCCGGCGGCGACCGCGGCGGCCGCACCGCCGCTCGACCCGCCGGCGTTGCGGCCGAGGTCCCAGGGGTTGCGGGTGATGCCGAAGCTCGGGCCGTCGGTCATGCCCTTATGGCCGAACTCCGGCGTCGTCGACTTGGCGAAGACCACGGCCCCGGCGGCCCGCAACCGCGTCACCAGCACGTCGTCGTGGTCCGGCACGTTGTCGGCGAAGATCGCGGAGCCGTGCGTGGTGCGGATGCCGGCGGTGGCGAACAGGTCCTTCACATGCACCGGCACGCCGTGCAGCGGGCCGAGCCGGTCGCCCGCCATGACCGCCCGCTCGGCCGCCCTCGCCTCCTCGCGGGCACGCTCGGCGCACACCGTCATGAACGGGTTCAGGCGTGGCTGCTGCGTCTCGGCATGCGCCAGCACCGCGTCGAGATACTCGACCGGCGACAGCTGGCGGCGGCGGATGCGGGCGGCCGCCTCGGTCGCCGGCATGAACAGCAGATCGGTCGATGGCGGCATGGCGGCGGATCCTCCGGTGGTCAGGCTTCTGGCGGTCAGGCGGCGTCGTGCAGGTGGCAGGCGGCGGCGTGCCCGGGCGCGATCTCGCGCAGCCGCGGCGGCTCGTTGCGGCAGCGCTCCATGGCGTGCGGGCAGCGGGCGAACAGGCTGCAGCCGGGCGGCCGGTCGAGCAGGCTCGGCACCTCGCCCTTGATCACCGGCGGCCGCTCGCGCCCCACCACCGGGCGCGGCACCGCGGCCAGCAGGGCACGGGTGTAGGGATGCTTTGGGTCGGCGTAGAGCCTGCGCTTCTCGGCGACCTCGACGACCTCGCCGGCATACAGCACCGCCACCCGCCGCGACACGCTGCGCACCACCGCCAGGTCGTGGGCGATGAACAGGTAGCTGAGGCCGAGGCGATCCTGCAGGTCGAGCAGCAGGTTGACGATCTGCGCCTGCATCGACACGTCGAGCGAGGACACCGGCTCGTCGCACACCACGAAGTCGGGGTTCAGGGCGAGCGCGCGGGCGATCACGATGCGCTGGCGCTGGCCGCCGGAGAATTCGTGCGGGAAGCGCTCGGCGAAAGAGGCCGACAGCCCGACCATCTCCAGCAGCTCGGCCACCCGGTCGGCGCGGTCCTTGCGAGAGAACCCGCCGGCGATGTCGATCGGCTCGGCGATCGAGTCGCTGACCCGCATGCGCGGGTCGAGCGAGGCATGCGGGTCCTGGAACACGAACTGCAGCCGGCGGCGCACCTTGGCCAGACGCTTGCGGCCGCCCGGCCCGGTGACTGTCTCGCCGAACAGCCGGATCTCGCCCTCGCTGGCCGGCAGCAGGCCGACCAGCATGCGGCCGATGGTCGACTTGCCGGAGCCGGACTCGCCGACCAGGCCCAGGGTCTCCTCGCGCCCGACCTCGAAGCTGACGCCGTTCACCGCCCGCAACAGCAGCCGGCCGCCCTTCGGCGAACGGCCGACGTCGAAGGTCTTGGCGAGGTCGCGGACCTGCACGATCGGCCCCTCGCTCGCGGCGGCACTCAAGGCTTCGCTCATGACGGGCCTCCCAGCGCCGCGACCCGCGGCGGGCAGCGCACCAGGCGGCCGGCCGACACCGCCAGTATCGGCGGCGGCGGTGCTGCCCGGCAGGCCGGCTCGGCATAGCCGCAGCGCGGGCCGAAGCGGCAGCCGGCCGGCCGGTTGCCGGGATCCGGGATGTTGCCGGGGATGGTCGACAGCCGGACCGCGTCGTCGTCCAGGCTGGGGATCGCCCGAAGCAGCCCCTCGGCGTACGGATGGATCGGCCGGTCGAACAACTCGGCGGCCGGCGCCTGCTCGACCACCTGGCCAGCATACATGACGATCACCCGCTCGGCGAACTCGGCGATCAGGCCGAGGTCGTGCGAGATCAGCATCACCGACATGCCGAGCTCGGCCTGCAGGTCGCGCAGCAGTTCCAGGATCTGCGCCTGGATGGTGACGTCGAGGGCGGTCGTCGGCTCGTCGGCGATCAGCAGCTTCGGCCGGCAGGCGATGGCGATGGCGATCATCACCCGCTGGCGCATGCCGCCGGACAGCCGGTGCGGGTACTCGTCGACCCGGCGGCCGGCATCGGGAATGCGCACCAGGTCGAGCAGCTCGACCGCCCGCCGCCGGGCGGCCGCCCGGTCGAGGCCCTGGTGGATCCGCAGGGTCTCGCCGATCTGGTCGGCGATGGTGAGCACCGGGTTCAGCGAGGTCATCGGGTCCTGGAAGATCATCGCGATCTCGCCGCCGCGCACCGCGCGGATCTCACGCTCCGGCAGGGTCAGCAGGTCGCGGCCCTGCCACAGCACCCGGCCGGTCGGCAGCCGGGTGGTGCGCCGGGCGTGCAGTCGCAGCAGCGACAGCGCGGTCACGCTCTTGCCGCTGCCGGACTCGCCGACCAATCCAAGGCTCTCCTGGGCGCCGAGTGTGAAGCTCACTCCCTCGACGGCGCGCAGCCAGCCGGCGTCGCCGCGGAACTCGACGGTCAGGTCCTCGACCTGCAGCAAGGGAACCGTCATCGTCTCAGCTCTCGATCTTCAGGCGCGGGTCGAGCACGTCGCGCAGGCCGTCGCCCAGCAGGTTCATGCCGAGTGCGGCGAGGCTGATGCCGAGGCCGGGGAACAGCATGATCCACCACGCCTCGACCGAGTAGTCGCGGCCCTCGGAGACGATGTTGCCCCAGCTCGGCGCCGGCGGCGGCGGGCCGATGCCGAGGAAGCTGAGTGCCGCCTCCGCCAGGATCGCGTAGGCGAAGATGAAGGTCAGCGAGACCAGCAGCGGTGCCAGGCAGTTCGGCAGCATGTGCCGGAAGATGATGCGGCCGGCACCGGCACCGCTGACCCGGGCGGCGTCGATGTAGTCGAGCTCGCGGATCACCAGGCCCGATGCCCGCACGATGCGCGCGGTGCGTGGCACGTAGGCGGCGGCGAGTGCGATGATCACGCTCTGGATCTGCGGGCCGAGGGCGGCGTTGATGCCGATCGCCAGCAGGATCGCCGGGAACGCCAGCAGCGCGTCGTTGAAGCGCATCAGCAGCGAGTCCAGCGGCTTGTAATAGGCGGCGGTCAGCCCCAGCAGCGCGCCGCCGATCGCCGCCAGCAGCGACGCCGTGAAGCCGATCCACAGCGACAGCCGGGCGCCGTACAGCACGCGGGTGAAGACGTCGCGACCGAACATGTCGGTGCCGAACGGGAACTGCCAGGACGGCGGCCGGAAGCGGTAGCGGATCTGCATCGCCGTCGGCTCGACGCTGGTGATCACCGGCGCAAGCACCGCCGCCAGAACCAGGATGGCGACGATCACGAAGCCGATGCGGAACGAGCGGTGGCGGAACAGCCGGCGGGCCAGCACGAAACGGCGGCGCGCCGGCAGGGCCTGTGCTGTCGCTCCCCCGATGGCGGCGTCAGTCATAGCGCACCCGCGGGTCGACGGCGGTGTAGATCAGGTCGATCATCACGTTGATGAACACGAAGGCGAAGCCGAGCAGCAGCATGGTGCCCTGCACCAGCGGGTAGTCGCGGGCCATGATCGCCTGCACCAGCAGCCGGCCGATGCCCGGCAGCGCGAACACCTGCTCGACGATCACCGAGCCGCCGATCAGCAGGCTGAGGATGTAGCCGGACACCGTGATCACCGAGACCAGGGTGTTGCGGAAGGCATGCTTGGCGACGGTCTGCCACTCGGTCACGCCCTTGGCGCGGGCGGTGCGGATGTAGTCCTGGTCGAGGACCTCCAGCATCTCCGAGCGGGTCATGCGGGCGAGGAAGCCGATCTGGAACAGCGCCAGCACCACCGCCGGCTGGATCAGCGCCGCCAGCCATGGCCACAGCCCCCGGTCGATCGGCACGTAGCCGGCCGAGGGCAGCCAGCCGAGGGTGACGCTGAACAGGATCACCGACAGGATGGCGACCCAGAAATTCGGTAGCGACACGCCGATCAGTGCCACCGCCATCACCCCGGCGTCGAACCAGGTGTCGCGGAAGCAGGCGGCGATCACCCCCAGCGCGATGCCGACCGGAATGGTGATCACGAACGACACCAGCGCCAGCGACAGGGTGATCGGCAACCGCTCCGCCACCGCCGACACCACGCTCTGGTTCAGGATCAGCGAGGTCCCGAAGTCGCCCTGCAGCAGGTGGAAGATCCACAGCAGCAGCTGCTCCAGCACCGGCCGGTCGAGACCGAGCTGCCGGCGCACCCGCTCGATCGCCTCCGGGCTCGCCTGGTCGCCGGCGATGATCACCGCCGGGTCGCCGGGCAGCAGGTGCATCAGGAAGAAGGTCAGCACCGCCACCAGGAACATGACCGGGACGGCCTGGGCGAAGCGGCTGGCGATGATGCGGGTCATGGAGCTTCCGTGCTGGTCGCGGCCAGGGCTGGTGCGGGCCGGCCGGGAAATCCTCCCGGCCGGCCCGGCGTCCCTACTTGCGGTACACGTCCCAGAAGTTGGTCATGTAGTACGGCCGCACGCCGCCGAACTTGGTCTTGTTGTAGGCCTTCACGGCACCACGGTCGGAGACCTTGATCATGTAGGCCTGGTCGAGCACGCGCTGCTCGATGTCCAGCCAGGCGTCCTTGCGGTCTTTCAGGTCGAGCGACGCGAAGAATTTGGCGAAGGCGTCGTCCAGGACCTTGTCGTCCTTAACGTGCGGGAAGTTGTAGATCATGGTCTTCCACTGCTGCGGGCCGAGCAGCGGGTTCGAGCAGAAGCCGGTGGTCGAGACGTTCCAGCCGCCGGTGCCCTTCTGCATGTTCGAGGCATTGGTGGTCCAGTCGACGATGTCGACGTCCACGTTCATGCCGGCCGCCTTCATCTGCTCCGCCAGCACCAGCACGGCGTCGCGCATGTAGCCGTAGCTGGTGTTCGACTGCAGGACGATCTTCTCGCCCTTGTAGCCGGCCTCCTTCAGCAGCGCCTTGGCCTTCTCGGGGTCGTTGTTGTCGTAACGGCCCTCGGTGACCTTGCCGCCGTAGTACTCGCCGTCGGGATACACCATCGAGTGGTTGCGCCGCGCGCCGCCGCCGGTGACCGCGATGATCTCGTCGACCGCGACGACGCTGCGGATCGCCTGGCGGACCAGCGGGTTGTCGGTCGGCGCCTGCTGCGAGTGCACGATGAAGTACTGCTGGCAGTACGGGAACACCGTCGACACCTCGATGTCGGGGCTGCTCTCCAGCCGCTTCATCAGGTCCGGCGGGATCAGGGCCGCGAAGTCGGCCTCGCCGGTCTGCAGGGCGGCGATGCGGGCGTTCGCCTCGGGCACGAAGTTGTAGCGGATGCTGTCGAGATAGGCGGTGCGGGCGCCGGCGAAGCCGTCCGGGCCCTTGCGCTCGTCGGCGACGTAGCCGTCGAAGCGGTTGATGACCAGGTGGCTGTCCTTCATCCACTCGCCGAGCTTGTACGGCCCGGTGCCGACCGCATCGATGCCGCGGGCCGGCTTGTCCTTCTGGTCGGCCGGCAGGATCACGAACGGGTAGACCGGGGTCTTGAGCACGTCGACGAACACCGAGTTGGTCGTCTTCAGCTTGACCACGAAGGTGTAGGGATCCGGTGTCTCGTAGCTCTCGACCTCCGCCAGGGCCGAGGCGTTCGGGCTGACCTTGGCATAGCGCTCGAAGGTCGCCTTCACGTCGGCCGAGGTCATCTCCTGACCGCTGTGAAATTTCACGCCCTTGCGCAGCTTGAAGGTGAAGGTCTTGCCGTCGGGGGCGACGTCGATCGAGGACGCCAGCAGCGGCTTGGTGGCATAGGTCTCGTCGATGGTGACGAGGCCCTCGTACATGTGGTGGACCACCTCCAGGTCGACCATGCTGGCCGAGACCTGCGGGTCGAGCGTGCCCGGGCCGGACGTGTTCGCGTAGACCAGGGTTCCGCCCTTCTTCGGCGCCGCCTCGACCGCGACCGGGACGGCCGCCGCCAGGAACGCGCCGGCGAACGCGGCCGCCAGGGCGCGCCGCAACGTCGCCCGCCGCAACATCTTATGTCTCTCCATTGTCACCTCCTGCTGAACGCGGATCGGATGGGACCCTCTCGCCGCGTCGGCGCGGCCCCCGGGGTCCTTCTGCGTCGACCGCGTGGGCGGCCGGCGACCGTGAGATGGAAACTATAGAATATATCATATTGGACTGGCAATCGCGGGAGCCGGTCGGAATAGGGTAACCGGGTGAACGGTCGGAGCGGCGGGTGGGTCCCGGAGCCGGGCGCTCGGCGCGCCCCCTCCGGGATGACGAAAAAAGGGGATCGGCGTCACTCCCCAATCGTCATCCCGGAGAGTCCGCGAAAGCGGACGGCTCCGGGACCCACCAAGCGACGGGCAGACGCCGATCCCACATCATCCCTTCGGCCGCAGCACCAGCCGCGCCGCCGCACTCGCGTCCACCGCCGCCGCCGTGTAGGGCGCCGGCACCATCTCGCCCTTCGCCCAGAAGGCGTTCTGGTCGCCGTAATGCGCGCTGCCGGGATGTCCGGAGGCGCCGTGGAACACCACCCAGCGGCTGTCGTCCCAGGAGCCGACGTCGAAGGCGTAGCGCGCCACCGGGCCGTAGGACGCCGCCACCCCGCCGCTCGCATAGGCGCCGTTGGCGCACACGCAGTCGCCGTCGCCCGCCACCTCGTCCGAGACCGGGTCGAGTGCGGCCGCGGCGTCGGGGAACAGTGCCGACAGCGGGTGGACGAAGCGCGGCCGGTGCAGCTCGCCCCAGGTCGCCAGCGCGTCGCGCCCGGCCGCCGTCGCCAGCGCCTCGCGCGCCACCGTCGCCCAGTCGGCGCCATCCAGCAGCGTGGTGTCGCCGGCGCGCACCAGGTTCGGCAGCATCCACCACAGCTGATTCATCGGCGGAATGCCCGGTGCGACCTGCGCGAACGCGTCGGCGGACACCCGATCGAGACCGGAGCGCCGCAGCAGGATCCGCGTCATCTCGCGCCGCACCAGGTAGTAGGCGGCCGCTGCCGTCGAGCCGGCGTCCATCCGGCCGTCCCACGCCTGCAGCAGCCGGCGCCAGCGCCCGGCCTCGCCGTCGGCCGGCGCCGCCACCATCAGGGCGCGCAGCTCCAGCGCCGTGCGGCTCAGCGTGTCGCGGTGGATGGCGGCCATGTCGTCGACCGTGGCCGCCGTCAGCGCCTCCAGCCGCGCCCGCACCCGGTCGGCGCGGTAGGTCGGATGGCAGTCGGTGCAGAGATAGTCGGGGTGGTCGTCCGGCACGATGCGGTTGTTGGCGGTGACCAGGCGGCCGGACGGCGGGTCGATCTCGCGCGGCATGCGCTCCCACGGGATCATGCCGCGCCACTCGTGCTCGCCGGTCCAGCCCGGCACCGGCAGCCAGCCGTTCAGGCGGTCGCGCTCCGGCACCACGGCGCGGACCAGGACGCCGATGCGGCCCTCGACGTCGGCCGCCACCAGGTTGTGGTCGATCAGCCCCCAGCCGCGGGTCGCCTCGTAGAACGCCGGCACGGCCGCGGCCTTCAGCATCGGGACCAGGCAGTCGAGCGAGCGGTCGGTATCGTCGACCTGCACCGAGCGCAGGGTCACGGCATGTCCCGACGCCGGGTCGCCGACGATGACCGGGCCGTGCCGGGTGGTGGTGACCGTCACCCGCACCGGCTCGGCACCGCGCACTGCCACCGTCTCCTCGCGCAGCACCGCGTCCTGCCATTCGCCGCGGAACAGGTAGCGCGTCGGCTGGGCCGGATCGAAGCGCTCGACATAGAGGTCGTGAATGTCGGCGAAGGCGTGGGTGACGCACCAGGCGACCCGGCCGTTGTGGCCGAAATGCGGGAAGCCGGGCACGCCCGGCACGGTCAGCCCGAGCGCGTCGAAGGCGTCGCAGGCGATGTGCAGCTGCGTGTACATGTTCGGGATCTCGAAGGCGCGGTGCGGGTCGCCCGCCACCAGCGGCCGGCCGGACGCGGTGTGCCGCCCGGCGAGTGCCCAGTTGTTGCTGCCGCCGTCGGTCGCCTCGGGACCTGCCATCGCGGCGAGCGCCTGCAGCGCCGGGGCGAGGTCGTGCAGCGAGGCGATCCAGCGTTCCCCGGCCTCGCCCTGCGGCACCACGAAGCCGTCGGGCCCGCCGTCGTCGTAGCGCAGCTTCGCCACCGCCTCCGGGCCGATGCTGCGAAGGGCGGCGGCACGCCAGAGCTTGAACCACACCGAGCCCATCAGCAGCCCGCGCTGGCGCATGACCGCCACCGACTGCCAGGGCTCCCACGGCTCCGGCGCGGTTCCCAGCAGGGCATACTCGACCGGCAGCACGCCGCCGGCGATGAAGGCGTTCACCCCGGCGGCATAGCGCTCCAGCATGGCGGTGGTCCCGGCGTTCAGCGCGGCGGCGTCGCGGCGCGAGGCGCCCTCGATGTCCAGGCGGCGCGACAGCACGTCCATCGCCACCCCCGCCGGCCCGACCCACTCCGCGTAGCGCCCGACCGCCCGGCGCCGCGCCGCGTCCATCTGCCAGAGCCGGTCCTGCGCGTGCACGTAGCCGGTCGCGAAGAACGCGTCGCCGGCCCCGGCGGCGCGGATGTGCGGCACGCCCCAGCGGTCGCGGATGACGGTAACCGGCGCGTCCAGGCCGGCGAGGTCGAGCGTGCCGTCGACGGGCGGCAGCGCGGAGGCGGTATTGACGGCCATGATCGACGCTCTCGTGCGGAGGGGGATCACCGGCGGCAGCATGGTGGCCGGTAGGTCCATATGATATATTCTACAGCAGAGCATGCGGCCGGAGTCGAGCCCCGGCAGGTCGATCAGGATTACCGCCGATGGATTCGGACAACACGCTGGCGCCGGACGAAGCCTGGGCGCGGCGGCTGGAGCCGCCGCAGGATCCCGCCATCCGGTCGCTGGAGCGGCTGGACTCCTCCAGCCTGTCGGAGCGCGTCTACTCGCAGCTGCGCGCCGCCCTGATGCGCGGCGAGTTGGTGCCGGAGCAGCGCCTGAAGATCGGCGACGTCGCCGAGCGGCTGGGCACCAGCGAGACGCCGGTGCGCGAGGCGTTCTTCCAGCTCGCCCGCGAAGGCGCGCTGGAGATCAAGCCGCGGCACTACGTGCGGGTGCGGCGGCTCAGCGCCGGCGAATACCTGCAGGTCCGCGACATCCGCCTGCAGCTGGAGCCGCTGGCCGCCGAGCGCGCCCTGCCGCACATCCGCACCAACGACGTGGCAGCACTGCGGCGGGTGCACGCGCGGCTGATCGAGGCCGAGGCGACGAAGGACTATCCGGCGGCGGTGCAGGCGAATTTCGAGTTCCACTTCGGCCTGTACCTGCGCTCGTCGATGCCGATCCTGATCGAGACCCTGGAGAGCCTGTGGGTGCGCGCCGGGCCGCTGTTCAACTTCCTGTATCCGCACGGCCACCCCACATATGACGGCCCGCACCAGCACGAGACCGTGCTGGCCGCACTGGAGCGCCAGGACAGCTACATGCTGCGCGAGGCGATCCGCCAGGACCTGATCGAGGGTGGGCGCAACTTCGTGCGGCACCTGCAGGCGATGGAGGGGGCCGGAGCGGGGAAATGAGCACGGTGGACAGGCGGAACTCTCCCGCCTGTCCTTCGTGGCGCCCCGCTGCGCGTGGCGCACCTCAGGACGACAGAATTAAACTACATCAATCGCCTACCCCACCTCTGTCGCCCTGAGGTGCACGCCGCAGGCGGGCCACGAAGGGCCGGGTGTGGGTTGGCCGCCGCCCGCCTACACCAGCCCCGCCACCGGCGTCAGGTGCCGCCCCTCCTCGTGCCACGCCCAGTAGGTCTCGCGGATCCGGCGCGACACCGGGCCGGGGCGGTCGTTCGACAGGATGCGGCCGTCGATGCGGGCCGCCGGCATCACGCCGCCGGCGGTGGTCGAGGTGAAGATCTCGTCGGCCTCGTACAGGTCGGCGCGGGTCATCGGGCCGATGCGCAACTCCAGACCCAGTTCGGCGCAGATGTCGATCACGGTCTGCCGGGTCACGCCCTCCAGCGCGCCGCGGTCGGGCGACAGCACCACGCCGTCGCGCACCGCGAAGACATTGAAGCCGGGGCCCTCGGTAACGTGGCCGTCGCGGTCGAGCAGCACGGCGTTGTCGGCACCGGCCGCCTCGGCCTCGAACATCGCCTGCACCAGGTCGCCCCAGTGGTAGTTCTTCACCGTCGGGTCGACGCTCTCCGACGGGATCCGCGGCGTCTTGGCGACGATCAGGTGGGCGCCGCGCTCCTGCACCGGCACCGGGATGACGTCGATCCACGGGATCGCATAGGCGATGTAGCGGTTGGTCATCAGGCTCGGCCGTCGCGGCATGCCCGGCAGCGGCACGCCGCGCGTGGTCACCATCGCGACATAGGCGTCCTGCAGCCCGGCGCGCTGCACGCAGCCGGCCAGGATCCGCGCCTGCTCAGCGGCGTCGTGCGGGATCGTCATGTGCAGCGCCGCCATCGACCGTGCGAAGCGTGCCAGGTGGTCGTCGAGCCGGAAGAACGACCCCCGCCAGACATGCACCACATCGTAGGTCACGTCCGACTTGGTGAAGCCCCAGTCGAGCACCGAGACCGAGGCGCGGCCGATCGGCACGTAGTCGCCGTCGATGAAGGCCGCACCGGCGGCGAAGGATTCGGGATCTGGATCGGCCATCGGGGACCTCCTCTGCGGGCCGTCATCCGGCCTCGGGAAAATGACAGGCGACACGGTGTCCGGACCCTTGCGGTCCGAGGGGCGGATCGTCGAGCCGCGGCTCGATCTCGGCACAGATGCCCTGCGCTTTCCAGCACCGCGTGCGGAAGCGGCAGCCGGACGGCGGGTCGAGCGGGCTCGGCATCGCGCGACCATGCCCGAACTGAGCATTGATACCGGGCCAGCGCTATCCCTCCGGCCACCTTGGTCCACGTAGCGAAACCCGGCCATGAAGGGCGCCGCGTCCATCGCGCGGCAGCCGAAGTGGCCCTTCCTAACCGCCTGATGCGCCCTGCCCTGGCGTGACGCACCAAGCGAGTACCCGCCGCATGCCCGCACCCCCGCCCGCGTTGCAAGGCGCGTTCGCCGAGGGGGTCGAGATAGCCCCAATTTTAGCAATGTTATGCACTGTCTCCGCCTTTCTGAATAAGCGAGAGGGCACGTTTTGAGTACCGCCGTTCGCACTCAGAATTCTGTTTATTTTATCGAGTTCTAGAAGTTTGATGCCACCCGGTACTTTAGAATCGTCGCCTTCCTGCTGGAAAAGTGCAAATCCCTTCCCGATTGTTAGAATATCCTTCGGATCAATATAGACCCGCGGCTTATAACCTTCCGACTCGATACGCGGGCGAAGAAGGTCGAAAATCTAATCCCGATAACGGCCAGTCATCGTATTAGCTCCAGGAAGGATGGCACCGCAGAGGAGTCCGCTGTCCGGAAATCACACTGTGTTCGCTTCACGCCCGCGTTAAGTTCACGAAAACGTAGATGAGAAGCATCGTCTCGATATCTGATAAGCTCTACCAGCGCATAAATTCGTCTTGGGTGCTGCGCATCGCTATCTAAGTTCGATAGATCAATATCCACTATGAGATGAAATCCATTTATCGCAGAAGCCGCGTCGATGTAGCTGTTTTGTCTAACCGGTGTATAAACCACATCAGCTAAACTACAATGTTTTGGATATTGCCGACTGTATGATTTCGGTGACGTTGAAGTACGATCATCAAATTGACATAAGACGACCAGATATTTCGATCCCTTAAGATATAAGGCGACCGCGCGGGAAAACTTCCCCACGTCCAACAGCTCTAGAGTCGATTGCGGTAAATTTTCGATATGGACAAAAGCGACGTTATTTTTCGCGGAAAGTTGGTAAGGATTCCGCCCCGCAACGCCGCCGGGTAGAAATACTTTCAAGCTATGTAGTCCCCGCGGCTCCTCCGATGAGAATGTGAAGGATTGCCCGTAGAGCAGCTCGAGAGTGCCGGCATCGGGGAGCGAATGCACGACTTTCGGTGCTTTGGAAACAAGCCATTTATGCAAGTCTTTACTCATAGTGTTTTCAAAATAGTTCATTGAAAAGTTAAGAGGGTCGAACAGAGCGATCAACCGGTCACGGTCGGACCGACTGAAGAGTGTTGCGCTGGGATTAAGAGCGCGGACGTTGTGCCAACTGGTCATGGACTGCAATAGAACTCTGCAAAGTTCACTTCGTACTTTTGAACGTTTATCAGCGTCGGAATTCCATGTTTTTGTGCTCAACAGATGTCGAAGAACTATTTCATTCATTGTATCAAGTGAATCAAATCGCTCTAATGGGGTTAGCGCTCGCGTCTTCCAGGAATCGCCAGGTATTAAGCTTCTCGATAGTTCAGACAATACACTTTCTTGCTCCGAAGCGGTCAACCTCGAGTGTGTCGTCACCTCTAGGGCGACACACTCCCTTATGCAGACTGTTACTACTGACGTGAATACTAGTGCGAATAAAATCGTCAGGAAGCGTGCCGAATATGCGAAGCACCTGTTCAAACTCAGAATTAAGTCTCCCTTCTGCATGTTGAACCTCATCGCTCCCGCAACCCTTCTTCCGCATATCGCAGCACCGGCTGCAGCACGAACTCGATCAGCCGTCTCTCCCCCGTCCGAACGTCGCCCCTCACCGTCATCCCCAACGTCGGCCGCACCGCGCGGCCGTCGACCATGACGGCGTCGGACGCCAGCGCGATCCGCGCGGTGTAGGGCGGCGGCGCCTGCGGGTTCTGGCCCTGCGGTGATGCCGCACCGACGGCACCCGCCCCGCGCACCGCCTGCAGCTCCCGCGCCCGGTCCGTGGTGCGGCCGGTCTGGCGCGACGCGAAATAGCCGACGGGGAACTGCGAGAGGTGGCGGAACAGCCGGGCCGACAGCTCGATGTCGATGCGGTGCGTCGCGTAGCCGAGCAGCCGGGTGCGCAGCCATCCGACTACGAACTCGAAGCCGCCGATCACCAGCAGCCGGAAGGCCAGCAACTCGAGCGTGGTGAGCCCGTGGTTCACCAGCACCTTGTCCATGATCTCCGCCGCGTCCGCCAGGTCGCGCCGCAGCAGATCGACCGGCACGGGAAACTCGACGATGGTCAGGAGAGCCGCCAACGCCCATACCCCCGGTCCCCGCTATTCTGGCAGCCCCCCCCCTCCCCGCTGTGCCCGACGACGTTCACGGCCTTCACATGCCGTTGACCCGAATACCAGCCGAAATGGTATTCGCGAGTCAAACGCGCAATTCTCAGTCATCAACCGGCGATGCTGCGCAGGCCGTCAGCCGGCCTCGGGAAAATGACAGGCGACACGGTGTCCGGACCCTTGCGGTCCGGAGGGCGGCTCGTCGAGCCGCGGCTCGATCTCGGCACAGATGCCCTGTGCTTTCCAGCACCGCGTGCGGAAGCGGCAGCCGGACGGCGGGTCGAGGGGGCTCGGCGGGTCGCCCTGCAGCACGATGTGGCGGCGCGCCCGCTCGCGCACCGGGTCCGGCAGCGGCACCGCCGACAGCAGGGCGCGGGTGTAGGGGTGGCGTGGTGCCGCATAGAGCGAGCGGGCCGGCGCCAGCTCGACGATGCGGCCGAGATACATGACGGCGATGCGGTCGGAGATGTGCCGGACCACCGCCAGGTCGTGGGCGATGAACAGGTAGGCGACGCCGAGCCGCGACTGCAACTCCTTCAGCAGGTTCAGCACGCCGGCCTGGATGCTGACGTCGAGGGCGGAGACCGGCTCGTCGAGCACCACCAGGTCGGGGGCCGACGCCAGAGCCCGGGCGATGCCGATGCGCTGGCGCTGGCCGCCGGAGAACTCGTGCGGGAAGCGGCCGGCGTGCTCGGGGTCGAGGCGGACCATCGCCATCAGCTCGGCGACCCGCTCGCGCACCGCCGCTTGCGGCTGCCGCTCCAGCATGCGCAGCGGCTCGGCCAGGATGTCGCGCACCCGCATCCGCGGATGCAGCGATGAGTACGGGTCCTGGAACACCATCTGGATGCGTCGGCGCATGCGCCGCATCTCCGGCGCCGGCAGTGCCGCCAGGTCGACGCCGGCGAACCGCATCGACCCGGCACTCGGCTCCATCAACCGCAGCAGGCAGCGCCCGAGCGTGCTCTTGCCGCAACCGGATTCGCCGACCAGGCCGAGGGTCTCGCCCGGCATGATGTCGAAGGACACGCCGGCCACCGCCTGCACGGTCCCGACCGCGCGCTGCAGGAAGGCGCCGCGGCTGATCGGGAACGCCTTCACCAGGTCCTGGACGGACAGCAGCGGCTGCGTCACGGCACGGCCTCCGGCGCCAGGTCCCCGGCGCCCAAGTCTTCTGCCCGGTGGCAGGCGCTATACACGGCACCGACCGCGCGCAGCTCCGGCAGCTCGCTTCGGCAGCGCTCGACCGCCCAGCCGCAGCGCGGATGGAAGGCGCAGCCCGCCGGCAGCCGCGACAAGGTCGGCGGCGCCCCCTCGACCGGGACCAGCGGCCGGAACTCGCCCTCGACCCGCGGGACGGCGCCGAGCAGGCCGATCGTGTAGGGGTGCCGGGTGCGGTAGAACAGGTCGTCGGTGCCGGCGGTCTCGACCACCCGGCCGGCATACATCACCGCGACCGCGTCGGCGCACCCCGCCACCACGCCGAGGTCGTGGGTGATCAGCACCAGGCCGATCCCCAGCTCCTCGCGCAGCCGCGTCAGCATGTCGAGGATCTGCGCCTGCACGGTGACGTCGAGGGCGGTGGTCGGCTCGTCGGCGATCAGCAGGTCCGGCTGGTTGGCGACCGCCATGGCGATCATCACCCGCTGCCGCATGCCGCCGGAGAATTCGTGCGGGTATTGCCGCACCCGGTCGCGCGGCTGTGGGATCGACACCGTCGCGAGCAGCTCGACGGCTCGCTCCAGTGCCGCCCGTGCCGGCAGGTCGCGGTTGTGCAGCCGGATCGCCTCGACGATCTGCGCGCCGACGGTCATCACCGGGTTCAGCGCGCTCATCGGGTCCTGGAAGATCATCGCCATGCGCGCACCGCGCACCGCCTGCAGCGCTCGCGGGCCGAGGCCGAGCAGCTCGCGGCCGGCCAGCCGCACGCTGCCGGTGACGTGGGCCGACGGCGGCAGCAGGCCCATCGCCGCCATCATGGTGACGCTCTTGCCGGACCCGGATTCGCCGACGATGCCGAGGGTCTGCCCGGCCTCCAGCCGCAGCGACACGCCGCGCACCGCCGGCAGCACGCCGCCGCGGGTGCGGAACTCGACCCGCAGGTCGGTGACCTCGAGCAGCGGGGCGGCACTCATTGCGACCTCGGGTCGAGCAGGTCGCGCAGGCCGTCGCCGAGGAAGTTGAATCCCAGCACCACGGTCAGGATCGCCACGCCGGGGCCGAGCGCGATCCACCAGCTGTAGAAGTGCACCGCACCGTCGGAGATCATCGCCCCCCATTCCGGGGTCGGCGGCACCGCGCCGAGGCCGATGAAGCTGAGCGAGGCGGCCAGCAGCACCACCTGGCCGAAATCCATGGTGGCGTTGATCAAGGTCGGGGTCCAGCTGAGCGGCAGGATGTACACGGTCAGCAGCCGCACCCGCCCGACCCCCGAGGCGACGGCGGCGGTGACATGGTCCTGGCCCTTCACCGCGATCACCTGGGCGCGCATCAGCCGGGCGTAGACCGGCCACCACACCGCCACCAGGGCGATCGCGGCGTTCTCCAGGCCGGGGCCGAGCGTCGCCGCCACCGCCATCGCCAGCAGGATCGGCGGGAACGACAGGGTGACGTCGACGGCGCGCATCAGCACCGCGTCGATCCAGCCGCCGAGATACCCCGCCACCGCCCCGACGGCGGAGCCGACAGCGACCGCGCACAGCACCACGGACACCGCGATCGGCATCGAGTGGGTGGCGCCGTGCAGGGTGCGGGTCAGCACGTCGCGGCCCAGCGCGTCGGTGCCGAGCCAGTGCTGCGGGCTGGGCGGCCGCAGCCGGCGGCCGACCATGTCGAGCGGCTC
>Ga0209024_1000941_pt1 | contig 33528 bp, 30 predicted proteins | sample AutmiccommunBRH5_FD_187380 | JGI IMG/M metagenome (GOLD analysis project Ga0209024, IMG submission 187380) | Deep subsurface microbial communities from Mt. Terri, Switzerland - Autotrophic microbial communities BRH/5 (SPAdes) (version 2) | ecosystem: Environmental > Aquatic > Deep subsurface >...
AACAAGGCTTCACGATATTTAACCGGGTCTTGTTTGGCTTGCACTGCAAGTTCATCCACAAACACTTCGGTGGCATAGGCTGTGTGGGTGGAACCCACCGCACGCCACCACTGAATGGGCACGCGAACTTGCTCGTTCGTGGTGTGTAAATCCACCAGCATGTTGGGAATTTGGTAAGGCAGGTTGGACGATCCTTCCACTGAGGTGACATCCACGCCGTCTTTCACCATGCCAGCCTCAAAGGGTGAGCCCTTGGCGATTGACTGGCCCACAATGCGGTTTTCCCAAGCCACAGGCAAACCGTTTTCACCCAAGGCTGCACGCAAGCGGTGGGCGTACACCGGGCGGTAGTAGCCGCCCTTCATGTCGTCTTCCCGGCTCCACACCAGTTTTACCGGTGCTTTGCCTTTGATCGCGTTCACAATGTGCGCAGTTTCAACCAGGTAATCTGCTTGCGGGTTGGCGCGGCGGCCAAAACTGCCACCGGCATACAGCATGTTCAGCTTTACTTTCTCGGGATCCAGGCCCAGCACCCCAGCCACTGCGGCTTGGTCAGCGGTTTGCATTTGTTCGCCGTTCCACACCTCGGCGCTGTCTTTGTCCAGTTTGATCAAACAGTTCAAAGGCTCCATGGACGCATGTGCAAGAAAGGGGAAGTGAAAGTCCGATTCAACAAGCTGTTTGCTGCGTGCAAATAGGCCCTCGGTGTCGCCATCTTCCCGCGCAACTGCACCGCGTTTGCCCAGCAGTTTGGTGTAGTCAGCAGTAATTTTTTCGCTGCTGCCCTTGTACGCCTTGGACAAATCCCATTCAATATTCAGCGCATCACGGCCTTTTTTCGCAGTCCAATAATTCGTGGCCAACACGGCCACCCCACTGGGAATGGTCACCACATCCGACACGCCCTTGATGGCGCGTGCGGCTTTGTCGTCTACCTTCTTCACGGTGCCGCCAAATTTTGGCGGGTGTGCAACAACAGCCACCAACATGCCGGGCAGCTTCATGTCTTGCGTAAAAATTGCAGTGCCGTTGGTTTTTGCTGCGCTGTCTTTGCGGAGCGCGGTTTTGCCGATCAGCTTGAAATCCTTAGGGTCTTTCAAACTCACCTCGCCCGGCACGACTTGCGTGCTGGCGGCTTCGGCCAATTCTCCAAACGTGGCTTTGCGATTGCTGTTGGCATGTGAAACAACACTGTTGGCCACTGTAATTTCGTTGGCAGGCACTTTCCATTGTGCCGCCGCTGCGTTCACCAACATGGCGCGGGCTGTGGCACCTGCCGTGCGCATTTGCTCGAATGAATTGGCAATCGCTGTGCTGCCACCGGTGCCTTGCGCACCCCAGAACAGGTTGTTGTAGTGTTTGGTGCTGGCGCCTGCGCCTTCCACTTTCACGGTAGACCAATCGGCATCCAGTTCCTCGGCCACCAAGGTGGCAAGGCCGGTGTACACACCCTGGCCCATTTCAAGGTGTTTGGAAATAACGGTGACGGTGTTGTCGCTGCCAATGGTTACAAAGGCATTCGGGGCGAAGTTGCCCGCTTCAACAGCACTGCCAGCCTGGCCTGGGCCACCCGCTTTCAGTTTGTTGTTGGCAAACACGGTGGGAATGCTGACTGCCAAGGTAAGGCCAGCGCCTGCTTTCAGAAAATCGCGGCGAGAAACGTTGGTAACAATGCTCATGAATGTTCCTCCTTAAGCCAAAGTTTTGGCGGCTTCGTGAATCGCCGCGCGAATGCGCACATAGGTGGCGCAACGGCACACGTTGCCTGCCATGGCGGCGTCAATGTCGTCGTCAGTGGGTTTGGGGTTGCTGGCCAGCAAGGCCGTGGCCGACATAATTTGCCCCGACTGGCAGTAACCACACTGCACCACGTCGAGCTTTTGCCAGGCGGCTTGCACGGCGGTGCCCACTTTGTCGTTTTGCATGGCTTCAATGGTGCTGACTTTTTTGCCGGCCACACTTGAAACGGGTGTGGAACAGGAGCGCACAGGTTCACCGTCCACATGCGCTGTGCAGGCGCCGCACAGGCCCATGCCGCAGCCGAATTTGGTGCCTGTCATGTCAAGGTCGTCACGCAGTACCCACAGCAGGGGCGTATCGCCATCCACGTCCACACTCACGGCTTTGCCGTTCAATACAAAATCAACCATTCATCACCTCCGGTATTCTAAAAAATGTTGCAGTGCACCGATTGCTACAGTGTAGACCCCTTGATTATCAAGATAAAGGCGGATATGGTGTATTGGTTATTAACGTATGGTTCACAATAAAGGTGTGTATGGTGTTCGACAAAGACCTGCTCGACGGCATTCCCGTGTTTCTCACCGTGGCCGAACACAAAAGCTTCACCTTGGCTGCCGCGCAGTTGGGCATTACGCCCACGGCGGTGAGCAAGGCGATTCGGGTACTGGAAGAACGCCATGGCGTGGTGCTGTTTCAGCGCACCACCCGCAAGGTGGCGCTGACTGAAGCAGGGCAGGCGCTGTTCTCGCGCCTGCACCCGGCCACACAGGAAATTGATGAGGCCATTGCCGCTTTGGGCCAGTTTCGCGACAAGCCCATCGGCACCCTTCGATTGAACATGAAACGATCTGCCTGCACCTATCTGGTCGAGCCCATCATTGCCGAGTTTCGCCGGAAGTACCCCGATGTGAAACTGGACATCACAATTGATGAAGGCCTGACCGATTTGCTGGAAGGTCGTTACGATGCGGGTATTCGATTGGGCGAATCGGTGGACAAAGACATGGTGGGCGTGCGGCTGACTCCCGATTTGGCTTTTCATGTGGTGGGCAGCCCGGAATATTTCAAGCGAAGTGGCAAGCCAACAAAACCGGAAGACTTGCAGCAACACGATGCAATCATGTATCGCTTTGTGACCAGTGGCACTTTTCACCGTTGGGAGTTTGTGCGCAGCAAGCGCCAGTTTTTCGTAGACCTGCCAAGCCCTGTGGTGGTGAATAACCGCGACATTCTGATCAACTTTGCACGTCAGGGTTTGGGTCTGGCCTACGTGGCGCAATACGAGGTGGAGCGCGAGTTGGCAGAAGGCAGCCTGGTGCCAGTGCTCAGCGAATTCATCCCCAAAACATCGGGTTTGTATTTGTACTTCCCGGCGCGCACGCAAGCGCAGTTGAAGTTGAGGGCCTTTATCGACATGGTGACGAAAGTGCGTGGTGGGTCAGCTATCGGTGATTGCTGAACACTCACCACTTCACTTCCAGGCCTGCATACACGCTTCTGCCTTCACCCGGCGCAAACTGCGCTGAATCTGCCCCATTCGCATTCACAATCACACCCGTGGTGGCGGCATACGCCGTGTTGGTCAAATTGCGGGCATCCACAAACACGCGCAGCTGCTCGCTGAACTTGTAACTGGCATTCAAGCCAAGCAACAAATACGGATCAGTAGAAAGCGTATTCGCCAAATCCACAAAATAACCCTGTGGTACGTATTCAATGTTGGGCGATATAGTCCAACCCAAAGTATTTGAGTAATCCAGTTTAGCCCGCACATACTGTTCAGGAATGCCGGGAATCGCAGCATTGCCATACACAGGGTCTTGTTCGAAACGAAAGCGGCCAAAGGTGTAAGCCAGTTGCCAGTTCAAGGTATCCCCACCAGCCAGGCCAATTTCAATACCCTGGTGTACGGTGTCGTCAGCATTCAAAATGGCGCTCAAGCCGGGTGCCAGCGGGTTTAATTGGTAGCTGACAAACTCGTTGCTCAGGCGGCTGTAATAAGTACTCACGTCCCAGCGAATTTCATTGGCTACGCCGCGAGTGCCCAGTTCAAACGTGGTCGATTCTTGTGCTTCAAGCGCACGCGTCGGGCTTGTTTCAGAAAACGTGGGCGGCTCAAATGCGCGGCTTAAGTTGCCATACACTTGAACCGCATGGGTGGCTTGCCACAGCAGCCCCGTTTTTGGGCTGAACTGCGTATAGCGGCGCTGATAACTGCCATCGCCATCGCTTAAAAACTGATCGCCTGCGGTGCGCTTGGCATGGGTCCATTGCAGGCCGTTGATCCATTGCAATGAATTGCTCAGGTGCAAGCGACTCTCGCCATACAATTCCATGTTGTGTGCTTTCTGGTCCTCGTAACTTCTCAGGCTGACCCGATCGCCACGTACATGGTTGAATATTCGCGCTTCTGTAACGCCGTGCACCAGGTTATAACCCACGGTGGTGTCGTGTTGCAGGCCCCACAATTCGCTTTGCGCAACGCGATTCCCAAAGGTGCCCACATCTCGGGTTTGCTGGTCAATCAAACCAAAACTCAACGGGTGGTACAGGTTCTTGTCCACCGCGTACACACCCGCGTTGTATTCAACACCCGCAGGGGAAATCCAGGTGGTTTTGTTGGCCACGCGGGTAATCAGAAAATCACGCTGCGAATTTGTACCGGCCGACGCAGCATTGGCCTGTGTAGGGTCGCTTTGCAACTGGGCTTTGGTCAGGTTGCCCGGTAGCTCTTGGTTCATGTCGCCGTGAATCAGATAGAGACGCGTTTCAAGTTGCGGCGAAATTTTTAAGCCTGCGTTGGCATTCAAGCGGGTATTTTTTTGCCCGCTGAATTGCCGAAATCCGTCCGACCGCAATTGCGACAGCGACGCAAAATAATCCCGGTTGCCCACCACATTGCCGGTTTTGAATTGTGCGCGCGAGAATTCATGGCTGCCTGCGTCCAGGCGCAAAACGCTGTGGGGCGTGGTGTAGCCCGTGGGTGTTACAAAGTTGATGGCCCCGCCCAGGCTGGCTGCGCCATATTGCAAGGCATTGGCACCTTTGTACACTTCAACGTGTTGCAGGGCCAGCGGGTCGATGTCTTGAAAATCAGCGCCACCGTCGGCCAGATTGATCGGTATGCCATCTTGCAGCAAGCGAATGCCCCGCATGTGAAAGGTGCGCGACAAGCCGGAACCCCGAATGCTCAGCCGTGCTTCTTCATTCACGCGGCTTTGTGCAAACACGCCCGGCGTGAAATCAAGCATGTCTTTGATGCTCACAGCCTTGCCAGCTTCAAAATTTTCAGCCCCCACAACAGCCGTACCCCCCGGCGTTTGTGCAAGCTTTTCCTCGGCCACTCGCACACTGGCGGCGCCAAGTGCTTCGCGTTGGGCTTGTACCTGAACATTACCCAATATTGGGTTTGCAAAAACAGGCTGTGAAAATGGGGCAAAGGCCAGCAACAGACTTAGCTTGAAAGGAGCTTGAACGCGCATTGTGTATTCCGGGCAAGGTAGACCAGCCCGGTTTATACGCCAAGCCCAAGCCTGCGAGAATGCGGCATATTGTCGCAGCCGGTGTGCAAGCGCCACAATTTCGAGGCAATCAATCGAGAAGCCACTTAGAATGTGAACATGAGAACAAGCACATTCCCCGAACATCAGCCCTTGATGCGCCTTTGGACCGAAGAATTGATGGATCAAAGCGACCCCTCGGTTCGCCGCCAGCAAATGGTGACCGTGATGTGGATGCGAACGCTTGCGCTTGCGGCACAGGTGATGTTGCTTGCTGTTGTGGGGCTGTTGTTGAAAGTCAGCCTGCCTTGGCCTGTATTGACTGTTATTTTGGGCGCGTTGGTTTTACTCAATGCGATCACCCTGGTTCGCCTGCGGCAAGGCAATTCGGTGGGCAGCTTTGAGGTGGCCGCCCAGTTGTTTGCCGACCTGGCTGCCTTCAGTTTTGTGCTTTATTTCACGGGCGGTGTCACCAATCCTTTTGTGTCGCTTTATCTGCCCCTGCTGGGCCTGGCTGCAGCCTTGTTGCCTTGGGGGCAAGTTGCGTTTCTGGCCCTGTTCAGCGTGGTGGCCTACACCGTGTTAATGGGCAATTACATACCCTTGGTGTTGGCCAATCCAGACGATGGTGTGCATTTTCACCTGGTGGGCATGTGGTTGAATTTCTTGGTCAGCGTGTTGATTTTGGTGGGGTTCGTTGCGCGTTTAAGTTCCTCGATTCGAAATCGCGACCTGGCCTTGGGCCGCGCACAGCAAAGGTTGGCCAGCGAATCCCGTTTGGCGGCGCTGGGCAATCAGGCCGCCTCTATCGCACACCAGTTGGGCACGCCTGTTTCTACAATCGCCACCATTGTTGCAGACTGGAAAAACGACCCGACCATGCAGGCGAATTTGCGGGAAATGAATATTCTGAGTGCGCAGGTGAAATCGATCACCGAGACACTTGCCCAACTGCGTACGCAAATTGATGTTGACCCGCGCCACAATGCCGATGCACAGCTGATCAAGCCCAGTGAGTGGCTGCAAGCCACCTTGTCGGTTTGGCGAACCCGCAACCCGCAACATGAAGTGCGCCTTTTGCCCAGCATTGCTTCCATTGCAGGCGAATTCAAAGTACGCAAGGAATTGCTTGAGCTGGGTTTGATTACCTTGCTGGACAATGCTGCGCAAAGTCAGCAGCGCGTTTCGGTGAGCGAGCCCCTTCAGGTCGGCATGCAATGCGACCACGAAAGTTTGACCCTTTTTGTCAACGACGCTGGTGGCGGCATTGATGCAGAATTGCTTCCCAAAATTGGACAGCAATTGTTTCAAGCCAACGGGCAAGGCATGGGCCTGTTTTTATTGGCCAACCTGCTTGAGCGTGAGGGTGGAAAACTAAGCCTACGCAATCTGAACCCGGGTGTTTGCGCCAGTTTGAGTTTGCCGGTGCTGCCCCTGTGAGCCGATTCATCCTGATTGTTGATGACGATGAAATATTTGCAACCACGCTGGCCCGCTCGTTTGAGCTCAAGCAAATTGAAACCCGCGTGGCACTGAATAAAGAGCAAGCTCTTTTGGCTGCAAGCCAGCAACAGTTCACCGACATTACGCTCGATCTGAATTTGGGTGAACAGTCAGGCTTGCAACTGATCACTCAGCTGCGCAAGCTGCAACCCCAAGCCAACTTGTTGGTACTCACCGGCTATGCAAGCATTGCCACCACGGTGCAGGCCATCAAGCTGGGTGCTGACAATTATTTGGCCAAGCCTGCTGACAGCACAACCATATTGCGCGCGCTTGATGAAGATGTGCTCGATTCAAATGTGGAAGTAACAGAATCCGCTGAATTTCAAACCATGTCCGTGTCGCGTCTGGAGTGGGAACACATTCAGCGCGTGTTCAATGAACACGACGGCAATGTGTCAGCCACGGCGCGTGCCTTGAACATGCACCGGCGAACCCTGCAACGCAAATTGGCCAAGAAGCCTGTGGGGCGATAGGCCCACGCCACGTGTTTCCCGCAGTACGCCTTTTTTGTTGTGAAGCCGGGGAACTTTAAGTCTGTGATAGGCTCCCTCTATAGATCCTCTCGCAGTTTTCTTTCAACAACACAAAAAGACCACCGACATGACAGCAACCACAATTCAATGGATTGCCGCCTTTCTATTTGCCGGCGCGCTTATTCACACTTTTTCTGCCAGCTACTTTGAACACCTGGCCCACCACAGCAAACACCACAGTGGCTTGTTTCACTTGCTTGGCGAAGTAGAGGCCGTCTTCGGCATCTGGGCTTTGTTTCTGGTGGTGGCCATGGCCTTCGCGGTCAATCTGGATTCCGCAGTGGAATACGTGGACACCCGCCATTACACCGAACCCCTGTTCGTGTTCGTGATCATGGTGGTGGCCGCAAGCCGCCCTGTGCTGGATGCCTCACGTTTGTTGGTGGAAGCGCTTGCCAAGCTGATGCCACTGAACAAGGGAGTGGCCTTTACATGGCTTGGCCTTTTTCTGGTGCCATTGTTGGGTAGTTTCATCACCGAGCCTGCTGCCATGACCCTGGCTGCACTGTTGCTGCGTGATGTGCTCTTTTCCAAATCAGTGCCCAACTTCATCCGTTACTGGGGCTTGGGCGTACTGTTTGTGAACATTTCAATCGGTGGTGTGTTGACATCATTCGCAGCACCGCCAGTGTTGATGGTGGCCAGTGCCTGGAACTGGGACACCCCTTTCATGGCCGCCAATTTCGGCTGGAAAGCGGCAATCGGTGTGTTCATCAACGCCACAGTGTTTATTTTCTTCGCAGCCAAAAACCTGGGGGCTGAAGTAAAAACGCCCGAGGCCCTGGGTGAAGACGGTCAACCCTTGGCCCCCGTGCCTTGGTGGGCCATGGTAGTTCACCTGGCTTTTTTGGGTGCAGTGGTTTTGTCTGCGCATCACCCCGCCGTATTCCTGGGCATTTTCCTTTTCTTTCTTGGCTTCACTGCCGCATACAGCACTTTCCAGTCGCGTTTGTTGTTGAAGGAAGGTCTGCTGGTGGCGTTCTTCCTCGCAGGCTTGGTGGTGTTGGGTGGCATGCAGCAGTGGTGGTTGCAACCTGCGGTTAGCGACCTGGACGATGGGGTGCTGTTTGTTGCGGCCATGGCCCTGACTGCGATTACCGACAACGCAGCGCTTACTTACCTCGGTTCGCTGATTGAAGGCACTTCTGAAAGTTTCCGCTACGCCTTGGTGGCGGGCGCCGTGGCCGGTGGTGGTTTGACTGTCATTGCCAATGCACCCAACCCGGCGGGGCTGTCACTTTTGAAACGCCAGTTTCCCGATGAAGCTGTATCTGCCGGGGGCCTGTTGGCAGGTGCCTTGGGCCCCACGCTGGTGGCAGCAGCGTGCTTCTGGTTTCTGTAAATCAGCCAGCAACTGAATTAGCGGCCAAAGGGGCTGACACCAATCAGGTGGACATGCAACCAGGCCGCGAAAATCAGCCAACCCAACACGCCCACCACCACCGTCATCAAGGTGCCTACTTTGGTTGGGCCATCTCCTGCAAACCCCATGGGGATGGCACGCCTGCGGGCTGTTTTGAACAGCAGCACCGCCCACACCAAAAATGACCCAAACAGGATAATGTCGGCCAGTGAGCCGTTTGCGATCAAATGCGCCAATGCCCACACTTTCACCGACAAGGTCATGGGGTGTTGCAGCTTTGCCTTGATGTGGTTCATCGGCACGTAGCAGGCGGCAAGCAAAATCATGGAGAACAACATCAACAGCGCCGCGATGTGGCGCATGGCGGCAGGCGGGCTCCACACAAACACCGGATCCAGCCGCGCCTGACCATACCCGTACACAATCAGCACCAAACCGACAATCGATGCCACCGTGAAAAAGGTGCGGTACTTGCTTTTGCCAAGCCGGGCCATCATGCCTGAACGTCTTTGATCATTCGGAATGCGTACCGCGTGCATGCCCAAAAATAGCATCAGCCCCGCTGTCAATATCAACAAGCCCATTCAGTTCTCCTTTTTGTGGTGAACCGATTATGTCACAGGCTTACGCTGTGCGCCGTGCATCGGGCTTGGGAAGTTTTCGTTCCAGCCAGTGGGGTATTCGTTTCAATCCCAGTACATTGGTTTCGCGCACGCCACCTTCGGTGAACACGCGTGTGCCCATGATGTAGTCAAACCATGGGCGTGTTACACACCAATTGGCACCGGGGTTGTTGCCCATGTGGTGGTCGTAATGCCAGGGCACACGTTGTTCCCCCCAAGCCGGATTCATGTGGCTTTTTTTATGCACCCGATAATAGTTCAAGCTGCAATACCACAGCGTGCCTACAAAAAATGGTGCCAGTGGAAACAGCGGGGCAACCGCCAATGCACCGGCAATCAAGGCCCATGCCTCTTTGCCTTGCGCATGAAGGCCTAGCGGGAAACGTTCGTAATTCGGGTCGCGGTAGCCATGCTCGCGAACCTCCCGGTGGTGTTCATGAAAATGAAAGGCCCAAAAAGTACCCCGTTTTTTGCCCATTCCGTGCAATACATATTTGTGCATGCCCCATTCCACCGCATTGGCGGTTACAAGGCCCAATGGAATTCCCAACATGGTGCGTCTCCGTTGTTGTGTTTGTGGTTTTACAACTGACCCAGTGCTGCATTTAAAGCGCGGCTTCCCAGCTCAACATGTTGCTGTGCCAGTGCCTCGCAGCGTTGATATTCACCAGCCTCAATGGCATCTGCAAGTTGCGCAAGTGTGTCGGTGTCGCGAAATTCATCCTGCATCACCAGTGTTAGCGCGCCCCAGGCGGCCAGATAGGTTTTGTTCATTGAATTGAAGGCCAGTTTGAACACCACGTTGCCGCTGCCTTGTACCACCAATGCCCAATAATCAAAGGCCAGTTGCTGAAGTGTGGGCAGCTCGCTGGTGGCTTGCATTTGCGCCACGATGGGGTGTAATTTCTCAGCAAGCGTTTTGCCGCCATGAAGGGCCGCTTGCCCCGCCACAAGGGGAGCCAGTGCCTTGCGCAATATCACGATGCCGCGCGCTACTGTCAGGTTCACTTGGCCTTGTTCATTCACAACAAGGCTAGGCAGCAATTCCAGCCCGCCCTCGGTTTCAAAGTTTGCCACCTGTGTTGCGCCACCATGTCGCACCCGAACCAGGCGTGCCTGCTGCAAACGCTTAAGGGCCTCTCGCACGGCGCCCCGGTTTACGCCCAGCGTTTCAGACAACTCCCGTTCCGACGGAAGTTCAGCCCCGACTGGTAATACCTTTTTAAGTATGCGGTCTCGAAGCTGCACGTATACTTGTTCAGAGATTGATGTTTTTTGAATAAAACTCATATTTTGGAGGACACTTTTAAACTGGTAAACTGATCATACCAGTTTAAAATCAAAAAAATCAACCCAAGCAGGTGTGAAACCTGTCGTACACTAAACCCACCCGTACAATGAATCCCGGTAACCCCCGTGAACAGCCGCACCAACCCCGCCCAACTTGCCCGAACATCGAACGCCGCATTTCTGCGCGATGCATTGCTGCGCACGCGCGAACGTACCTTGGGTTTGCTGGCCGATTACGTGGCCGCACTCGGCGAAGAATGCAAGGTACCGCGCCGCCCTGAACTGAACCCACCGCTGTGGGAGTTGTGTCATGTGGCCTGGTTTCAGGACTGGTGGTTGGCTCGCAACCCGGATTGGGCCTTGGGTGTGCAGTGCAGCCACAATGCACCGAAACTGGAGTCCCGCCTGGCCAACGCCGATGCTCGCCTGAACTCAAGCACCATTGCACACGACACGCGCTGGGAAATTGGCCTGCCGAATTTACACGGCACACGCGAATACCTGGCGGCCACGTTAAAAGACACACTGCAACTGCTTGAACAGGCAGACGCACTGTGTTGCCGGCAACCCGAAAAAGCGGACCAGTGTTTGTATTTTTTCCGGCTGTGTGTGTTGCACGAACAAATGCACAATGAGGCCGCCGTCTTCATGGCCAGGCTGTTGGATATTCCTCTAAGCCAACACCACGCACAGCGCCCTGGCGTGCAAGCTTGTGGCGAATTGCAGCCATTGAAACTGCCCGCCACACAGTGGACCCTTGGCTGGCAGGGCGATGGTTTTGCCTTCGACAACGAGGTGCCAGCATTCGCCGTGCAGATCGATGCTTTTGAAATGGACTCCCGCCCGGTGTCCTGGGCGCAGTTTCTGCAGTTTGCCCAGAAAACCCAACATGCCACACCGCCTTTTCTTGCGTTCAATAACGGCGATTGGATTGATCAAAGTTATGGCCAGCAACGGCCCTTGAACCTGAATGCACCTGCAGAAAATATCAGTTGGCTGGATGCACAGGCTTACTGTGAATGGGCGCAACGCAGGCTGCCCACGGAAGCGGAATGGGAATACGCCGCACACACACAGGCCGCCATGCAATGGGGGCAGGTGTGGGAATGGACGGCCAACACTTTCCTGCCCTTTGACGGGTTTGAAATGCACCCTTATGTGGATTATTCCAAGCCCTGGTTTCACGACCGAAAAGTGTTAAAAGGCGCAAGCTGGGCGACATCCGCAGAAATGGTACATCCCAAATACCGCAACTACTTCCAGCCAGACCGGCAAGACGTGTTGTCCGGTTTTCGTACCTGCGCGGTTCATTTGGTTTCTGAGGCATGAACATGCGTTTGTCTTGCACCTGGCTTCTTGTGTTTGTGCTTGCTGCCTGCTCCTCGCCTGACGCGCCCCCGGCAGGTTTAATTGGGTACAGTTGCGTGGCCGGTGAAGCCTTGCATTTGATGGCATTTGACCCGCATCCCTCCCGGCGTGCGTGGGCCACGCTGGGCGGAGGTGCTAAGCAAGGGGAAACCCCCGAGCAAACCGCCATTCGGGAATTTACCGAAGAATCAAACTGCGCTTACACCGCTGAAGAACTGCTGGCTGGCGAATTGAAGGGCCCATCCATTTCCCCCGGCGTACCGTTTCACCTGTACACCACCGAAGTGTCATTCAAACCGGTGGATGTCATTGCCCAAACACGCCAATGCGTCGACATTGAGCGCAGCCAATGGGTGTGGGTTCGCCACCTTGATCTGGTGCGTGCCTTGAATCAGTTTGACGGATCTGCAGATGCAGCGGTTACTGTGCCGACGGTGCAGGGTCAACCATTGCAAGTACCGTTGTGGAATCGCGGTGTGGAGTCGCTTAAAAAAGCCCTGCAAGATGGCGTACTGCCCGAAACCATCAACTGCGACCTCACCCGGCTGTCGTGATCAACCGCTGATGAATGCAAAACTTTGCATCGACAATGCGTTGTAGCGCACATCTTCAGGCAAAGCTTGCACATGTGAGCCAGCCCATGCTGCGCCCATTGCAAACGGCAATGGCAGGTAGTGGTCATCGTCCGGGTGGGCGCGTGCAAAGTGTGGTGCATTGAACTCGGCTTGGGCAATCGCATTGCGGTCATCCGCCTGCAAGCGGTTTTGAATCCAGCCGGTGAATTCACTGACATAGGCGGGTGCAGGTTCGCCCCGTTGGTCACCCCGCAAATCCATGTCATCAAAGTTGTGCGTCAGGCTGCCACTGCCAATAACCACAGCGCCATGCTTGCGCGCAAACCGGCCCACAGCGGCGCCAACGTCCATGGCGTTTTGCCCGCTCCAGTCCACTGGCATGCTCAGTTGCAACATGGGTGGACCCCCGTTCGGAAACAGATGAACGTAAGGCACCCACGCACCGTGGTCAAAACCTTGCTGGGGGTGAAGCTCAATGGTCAAATCTTCTGCCAGGCTTGTCGCCAACTCTGCCGCCAAGGCAGGTGCACCGCAAATCTCGGGTTTCAGCTCATACAGTTCTTTTGGGAAACCGTAAAAGTCGTGCACAATCACCGGCGCTTCATGGCTGGTCACCGCCAGTTTTGCGCTTCGCCAATGGGGGCTTAGCACCATCAATGCCTTTGTGTTTTGCGCAATCAGCTGTTGCCCCAGTTGCTCAAGCGCCTGGCCAGGTAATCCGGGTTCCAGCGCGTAGGTGGGTGCCCCGTGGCTGATGAATATGGAGTCAATGCGATGGCTCATCGTGAACGAAGTCTTGAAACATGATTGCTTTAGCTTAACCCGACTATCTTTCCAGATCGAGGTAACTTTTTTGTACAACTCGCCGAAACCATCTGTACAAGTTGCCAAGACCATGCATTATTGGCAACACACTGCGTAGAAAAACCAAGGAATTGACATGAAAAAAATAATACTGCTGCTCATCGTGGCGGCCGTTGTAGCGGTGTTTGCCTTTGACCTGCACAGTTTGCTTACCCTCGACAGCCTCAAAAGCAGTCTGGGGAAGTTTCGCGAATTTCAAGCCGAATCGCCATTCATGGTTGCAGGTGTTTTCTTCGCCGCCTACGTGCTGGTTACTGCATTTTCAATTCCGGGGGCTGCTGTCATGACCCTGGCTGCAGGCGCCCTGTTCGGGTTGCTGCAGGGTTTGATTCTAGTCTCGTTTGCATCCACCATTGGTGCCACGCTGGCCTTTGTCGGTGCGCGTTACCTGCTGCGTGATTCCGTACAAGCCAAATTCGGCAATCGGCTGAAAGCAATCAACGAGGGTGTTGAAAAAGAGGGTGCGTTTTACCTGTTCACCTTGCGCCTGGTGCCGGTATTTCCGTTTTTCCTGATCAACCTGCTGATGGGTTTGACCAGCATGAAAGCCTTCACCTTCTTCTGGGTTAGCCAGCTCGGCATGTTTGCAGGCACCGTGGTGTACGTGAATGCGGGTACTGAACTGGCCAAGATCGACAGCTTGAGCGGTATTCTTTCTCCCGGTTTGATTCTTTCTTTTGTCCTGCTGGGCATTTTTCCGTTGATCGCCAAAAAAGTGACTGACAAAATCAAGGCGCGCAAGGTGTATGCGCAATGGAACAAACCTGCGAAATTTGACCGCAACATGGTTGTGATCGGAGCAGGTGCAGCCGGGTTGGTCAGTTCGTACATTGCATCTGCCGTGAAAGCAAAAGTAACCTTGATTGAAGCCCACAAAATGGGCGGTGATTGCCTGAACTTCGGTTGCGTGCCTTCCAAAGCCCTGATCAAAAGCGCCAAGTTGGCCCACCAAATGCGCCACGCCGCAAAGTACGGCTTGCATGCCACCACACCCGGTTTCAGTTTCAAAGTGGTCATGGCCCGTGTGCACAGCATCATCAAAGCCATCGAACCGCACGACAGTGTCGAGCGTTACACAGGCCTGGGTGTTGATGTAATTCAAGGCTATGCAAAAATTATCGACCCGTGGACCGTGGAAGTGAAACACACCAGCGGCGAAACCAGCCGCCTGACCACCCGAAGCATTGTGATTGCAGCAGGTGCCGAACCCGTGGTGCCGCCTTTGCCCGGAATTGAAACCAGTGGCTACCTGACCAGCGACACCTTGTGGGATGAATTTGCCAAACGCGAAGAACTGCCCAAGCGCCTCGTAGTGCTGGGTGGTGGCCCCATAGGCTGTGAACTGTCGCAGGCCTTCGCGCGATTGGGTTCCCGGGTCACGCAGGTTGAACTGGCAGATCGAATCATGGTTCGCGAAGACCCTGAAATTTCAGCCATGGCCATGGAATCGATGCGCGCCGACGGTGTGAATATTCTGACCGGGCACAAAGCAGTTCGGTTCGAGCGCCGGGGCGAGCAAAAAATTCTGGTCACCGAACACCAGGGCAGCAACGTTGAAATCGAGTTCGATGACATCATTTGTGCCGTGGGCCGCAAAGCCCGCCTGAAAGGCTATGGTCTGGAAGACATTGGTGTGGAAACCAACCGCACGGTGATCACCAACGAATACCTGGAAACCCTGTACCCGAACATCTTCGCCGCTGGCGACGTGGCCGGGCCCTACCAGTTCACGCACGTGGCGGCACACCAAGCCTGGTATGCCTCGGTGAATGCCTTGTTCGGGCACCTGAAAAAATTCAAGGTCGACTACTCGGTCATTCCCTGGGCCACATTCACCGACCCCGAGGTGGCACGCGTTGGCTTGAACGAGCAAGACGCCAAAGAACAAGGCATAGCGTATGAAGTCACCCGCTACGGCATTGATGACCTGGACCGCGCGATCGCCGACAGCGACGCACACGGTGTGGTCAAAGTGCTCACCGTACCGGGCAAAGACAAAATTCTGGGTGTAACCATTGCCGGTGTGCACGCAGGTGACTTGCTTGCAGAATTTGTGCTGGCCATGAAACATGGTTTGGGGTTGAACAAAATTCTGGGCACCATCCACACCTACCCCACCTTGGCAGAAGCGAACAAATATGCAGCCGGTGAATGGAAGCGCGCGCATGCGCCACAGAAATTGCTGGTGTGGCTCGGCAAGTACCATGCGTGGCGGTTGGGGTGAACCGGTGTTGCTGCCAACTCGACGGGGTTGCCCGATTCCGCACTGAAAACCGCTGCTCCCTTTTTGATGTTCATTCTTGCTCAACGAATTCGGCAAAACAGATGGCCGAATTCGTTGTCGGCCGTTGGCCGATCGCTGCAATTGAAAATCAAACGGGGCGGTTTTCTTGAAGTGCGGAACAGTCAAACCCACTGCCAAGTTGGCTGAACGGGATTCATCAACGGCCTGGTTCAAGCCCAATCGGCAGCGTTGTTCCACTTGCTTTGCCTTCAAGAAAACCTGCTCGTGTGAGTTTACACGCAGCGTTCGGCCGCAGGCCGACGCCAAGTTTGGCCATCACTTTTGCCAAACCTGGTGAGTCAGTGTGAATTCAACACGGGGAATTCAGGTTTTCAGGCAAGCGATTGGGACTCGCGCTGATTGGGCTTTTAACCTGCGCGTTACAATAAGACCTACCCAAGCAGCACCCAAGGAGCAAATCACATGACCAAATCCAGCACCCCCTACGATCTCGTTGTCATCGGCGGTGGCTCCGGCGGAGTAGCCAGCGCCCGCCGTGCAGCCAGTTACGGTGCCAAAGTGGCACTGATCGAGTCCAGCCGCCTGGGTGGTACTTGCGTAATCCGTGGCTGCGTGCCCAAAAAACTCATGATGTATGCCGCGCAATTCGGGCAAACCTTGCGCGAAGGGTTGCAGCCCGGCTGGCAAGTAGCACAGGCTGATTTTTCCATGGCCCAATGGCAGGAAGCCAAAGGCAAGGAGATCGACCGCCTCGAGGGCATTTACGCCCGCATGCTCGAGAACAGCGGTGTTGAAACCATTCGTGGCTATGGTGTGATCAAGTCGGCCACCGAAGTGCAAGTGGGCGATCGAATTGTTTCTACCCAGCGCATCCTGATTGCCAGTGGTGCAGCACCCAACCGCAGCGCGTTTGAAGGGCTGGAACAGGCCGCCACCTCGAATGAATTACTCGACCTGTCGGTTCTGCCAAAAAAAGTCGGCGTTATTGGTGCGGGTTACATCGCATTGGAATTCGCCTGCATTTTGCGTGGCCTTGGTTCTGAAGTTTCTGTGTTTTATCGTGGTGATTTGCCCTTGCGCGGTTTCGATGAAGGCATTCGAAGCCGCTTGGTCACAGCCATGGCCTTGCAGGGAATCAAGTTGTTTCCCAGGACCGATTTCAAATCACTCAGGCAACAGGGCAGTGGGTTTGAACTGGAAACAAATGCAGGCACCCACGCCTTCGATTTCGTGTTGAATGCCACAGGCCGCAGCCCGAATACACAAGGCTTGGGCCTTGAAAATATCGGATTGCGCACTGGACCAAGTGGTGAAATTGAAGTCAACAAGTACAGCCACACCGGCATCAAAGGCGTTTACGCCGTGGGCGATGTTACCAACCGCATGAACCTGACACCAGTTGCAATCGCGGAAGGCCGTGCCTTGGCCGAAAATGAATTCAATGGTAAAAACATGACGGTGGACCACACCAGCGTGCCCACAGCCACCTTCACCTCGCCGCCCATCGGCAGTGTTGGTTTGACCGAGGAGCAAGCGGCCAAACAGATGCCAATACGTGTTTACGAAACAGAATTCACGCCCATGAAAACCAAGTTTTCTGGTGGTGAACAAAAAACCTACATGAAGCTGCTGGTGGATGATGCCTCCGACCGTGTTGTGGGCATTCACATGTTGGGCGATGACTCGCCCGAAATGATTCAACTGCTTGGCGTGCTCTACACCATGGGTGCCACCAAAGCCGACTTCGACAAAACAATTGCAGTGCACCCCAGTTCTGCCGAAGAATGGGTGTTGTTGCGAGAGGTGACACGCAAGGCTGGCTAGTTGCCATCCCTCTCTCACTCTATGTGGTGATGGCACTCAGGTTAGACCCATCGCCAACTTCAAATTCCGTTGTTAGAGTCCCGCATGGTTTTACCATTCAGGGCTTCACACAACGTGTCTTTTTCATTTCTTCCTCCGCCACCTGCAGGGCTGCCCGAACCGGGAAACATTGAATGTCCTGTATGGGCATTGCCTTTCGACACTGGTGATTGCGGCCCCGATCTGGAATACGACAACGCGTATCTGGAATTGCAGCAGGCCGCGCGTGGCAAGCCGGAAACGCAATTCGAGCCCGCCACTCCCCCAGACTGGAACGCGGTTGAAACCGGTTCATTGGCCCTGCTTCAGAAAAGCCGCGACCTGCGGCTGGTGGTGTTGTGGGCCGAGTCCCAGCTCAACCTGAAAGGGCTTTCCCGTTTGCCGGAAGGCTTGAACGCATTCGCAGCGTTGTTGGAAGCTGCATGGCCTTCTGTGAACCCGCAGCTGGATGATGGCGATCCCTATGCCCGCTTGAATGTGGTTGAAAGCCTTGGTTTTGGCGGTTCTTTCTTTCAGTCCTTGCGCAATTGCGTTGTGGTGCGTAACCCGCGCATTGGCGAGATCCGATTGAAAGACTTTGAAGCGCTCACCGGCAATTCACCTGGTACGGAATTGCCGGTGGTGCGTGAACAAGTCGAGCAGTTTTTCCGGTCTCCCGAGGGCATGGCAGTCGAACTGCGCAGCGTAGTGCAGGCAAGCCTTGGTGGCATGAAGCGCATTCTCGCGGCACTGACCCCCCATGTTGACATGGACCGTTTGCCGCAACTGCCTGAACTGAAAGCACTGCTTGGTTATCTGCAATCCTGCCTGCCACTTCCCAAAATGGAACAAACCACCGATGCAATGCCACCAAGTCATTTGGCTGATTCAGTTGTGGTTGGCGATCAAGTGGCAAGTGCGCGGCAGGTGGGGTTTAACGGCGCACACGGAATTCAGTCGCGTGCGCAGGCATTGGCTGCCATCGATCAGGTGTGCAGCTATCTGGAACACGCCGAACCCACAAACCCCGCGCAGCTTTTGTTAAAGCGCGCACGCCGTTTGATCGATAAAAACTTCATGCAGTTGATGAAAGACCTCGCGCCGGAAGCATTGGCCGAGGTGGCAAAAATCATGGGGGTCAATCCCGATTCTCTCGAGCAGGAAGATGCATAAAGTCGCCCTGCGTTCAACCACTCTTACTTGCGAGATTTTTCAATGAGCGGACAAAAATTTGTAGGGCGCAACCGTGCACCACGCGTGCAGATCGAATACGACGTCGAGGTGTATGGCTCCCAGAAAAAAGTACAACTGCCTTTTGTCATGGGCGTCATGTCTGACCTGTCGGGCAAATCGGAAGTGCAGCTGGCCCCTGTTGCCGAACGCGACTTTCTGGAAGTCGATGTCGACAATTTCGATGCCCGCATGAAAAGCATCAAGCCACGCGTGGCCTTTCACGCACCCAACCACCTGACCGGTGAAGGCAATGTGGCAGTCGATATCACCTTTGAATCCATGGACGACTTCAGCCCCGCAGCCATTGCCCGCAAGGTTGAGCCGCTGCGCAAGCTGCTGGAAGCCCGCCAGCAACTGGGCAACCTGCTGACCTACATGGACGGCAAAAACGGTGCAGAAGCCCTGTTGGCCAAACTGCTGGCTGACCCGGCACTGCTAAAAAGCCTGTCGGCCACACAAAAGCCAGCCGAATCAACTTCTTCTCAAGGTGAGTAATCATGTCTGAAAAACTGCAAAATCGCGCACTGGATGTGATCGAACTGGAAGGCAGCGAACTGTCTTCCCTGCTGCAAAAAGAATTCAAACCGAAAACCGACGAAGCCAAATCGGAAGTGGAGTCAGCGGTATTGACCCTGGCCCAGCAGGCATTGGAAGGCGTTGAATTGATTGGCGACGATGTGGTTGACTCCATCGAACGAATGATCGCGGCCATTGATCAAAAACTGTCCGTGCAAATCAATGAAATCATTCACCACGACGACTTCCAGCAAATGGAAAGCGCCTGGCGTGGTCTGAGTTACCTGGTCAACAACACGGAAACCGATGAATTTCTGAAAATCCGTTTCATGAATGTGTCCAAAACCGAGTTGGCCAAAACCCTCAAGCGTTACAAAGGCGTGGCCTGGGATCAAAGCCCTGTGTTCAAGAAGATTTATGAACACGAATACGGCCAGTTTGGCGGCGAGCCCTACGGCTGCCTGATCGGCGATTACTACTTCGACCACTCCCCTCCCGATGTTGAAATGCTGGGCGAACTTGCGAAGATCAGCGCATCTGCACATGCACCTTTCCTGTCGGCGGCATCACCAGCCACCTTGCAAATGGATTCCTGGCAAGAGCTGGCCAACCCGCGCGACCTCACCAAGATTTTCTCCACGCCCGATTACGCCGCGTGGCGCAGCCTTCGGGATGCCGACGATTCCAAATATTTGGGTTTGAGCATGCCGCGCTTTTTGGCGCGTCAACCCTATGGTGCAAAAACCAACCCTGTTGAGGAATTCGCCTTCGAAGAAGACACAGGTCTGGCCGATCACAGCCGTTACACCTGGGCGAACTCTGCATACGCCATGGCAGTGAACATCAACCGCTCATTCAAGGAATACGGCTGGTGCTCGCGAATTCGCGGCATCGAATCGGGTGGCGCTGTGCCCAATCTGCCCACGCACACCTTCCCGACCGATGATGGTGGCGTGGACATGAAATGCCCCACTGAAATTGCCATCTCGGATCGCCGTGAAGCTGAACTCAGCAAAAGTGGCTTCCTGCCCCTGATTCACAAAAAGAACAGCGACCTTGCCGCCTTCATCGGTGCGCAGTCCTTGCACAAGCCTGCCGAGTATGAAGACCCCGATGCAACAGCCAACGCCAAATTGGCTGCACGCCTGCCTTACCTGTTTGCAACCTGTCGTTTTGCGCATTACCTGAAATGTATCGTGCGCGACAAAGTGGGTTCATTCAAAGAACGTGCCGACATGCAGCGCTGGTTGCAAGACTGGATCATGCAGTACGTCGATGGCGATCCCGCCAACTCCTCCGAAGCCGTGAAAGCGTCACGCCCATTGGCTGCTGCCGAAGTGGTAGTTGAGGAAATTGAAGGCAACCCCGGCATGTATGCATCCCGCTTTTATTTGCGCCCGCACTACCAGTTAGAAGGGCTAACCGTGTCTTTGCGTTTGGTCAGCAAGTTGCCATCCGCCAAAGCGTCTTAAAACTTGAACTATTAACCAATCAATTACAGAGGGAATAAAATGTCCGTAGACATGTTTTTGAAAATCAAGGGTGTGGATGGCGAATCCGTGGACAGCGTACACGCCAAGGAAATTGATATTGCAGCCTGGAGCTGGGGCATGTCCCAGTCTGGCACAACCCACGTAGGTCGTGGTGGTGGCGCAGGCAAGGTGAGCGTACAAGACATCAGCATCACCAAATTCATCGACAAAGCCACGCCGAACCTGATCAAGGCCTGTTGCAACGGCAAACACTTTGACGAAGCTGTTTTGACTGTGCGCAAAGCCGGTGAAAAGCCTTTGGAATACGTGGTTCTAACCATGAAAGACGTCATCATTTCCAACGTAAGCCAGGGCGGATCTGGCGGTGAAGACCGTTTGACAGAAACAGTGACCCTGAACTTCGCTGAATTCAGCTACGTGTATGTGCCACAGAAGAAAGATGGCGGACCCGATGGCAAGGTTGAAGCCACTTTCAACATCGCAACCAACTCCGAGAAGTAATCGGATAGTCAGGAAACACAATGTCGAAAGTCGATATGTTCCTGGCCCTGGAGGGTTCCCGTCAGGGGGCCATCCAGGGGGAAAGCCAGGTCGGTGGTCACGTGGGTGAAATTGAAATTCAAGGTTGGTCCTGGGGCATGTCCCAGCAAGTCCACTCGTCTTCCCAATTGGCGTCCAAAGCCTCGGTGCGAACCATCAATGTTCAGAAGGCCATTGACAGTTCAAGTACCGCCATCATGAGCGCCTTGAAGTCTGCCGAAATACTCAGCAAAGTGGTGCTGACCTGCCGCGATCCGGGTGGAATTCTAACCATTGATTACCTGCGCATTACCTTGCGAAAGGCTCGTATTTGCGATTATGAAATCGCGGGCAGCGCAAGCGATGGGCGCCAGGTCAGTGAATCCTTTTCCATTGCATTCAAGGAAATTGAGGTGGTGTACACCCCCAAATCAGCCGCCAACCTGAAGGCTGGTGCATGCACTTACATTGACGTGTATGAGTAAGTCCCGAGACGCGCTGCAACCCGCTTTACTGGATCGTCTGCAAGACGACGAGCCCGCGCGTCAAACGGAATCGTCAAATAGCCGGTTCATCACCAAAGAGGCTTTGCGTCACATGGTCCTTCGGGATCTCGAGCAATTGCTCAATGCCACCCGTGTCATTGAGAGCAAACACCTTCAGCAGCAACCGCAGTTGCTCAACTCGGTGCTTGCCTACGGCATGCCGCCTGTCGCCGGGAAAATCGCATCAATGATTGATGTCAAAGATTTCGAGCGAACCGTGGCAGATTTGATTCGTCGTTTCGAGCCGCGCATTGACGGCCAGTCCCTCAAGGTGCAGGCAGAAACCCAGCAAGGTTTAATGCATTTGCACAACGTAATTGGTTTGCGTATTTCCGGTTTGCTGTGGGCACAACCTTACCCCATTGAATTGATGTTGCGCACGGAAGTGGATCTTGAAACCGGCAAGGTGCTTTTGATGCCCCTGTTCGGTTTCTGACCGCACAGAACCTACTTACCATGGACCCGCGGCTGCTTCAGTTTTATACCCAGGAACTTGCCCACGTGCGCGACACCGGGGCAGAATTTGCGCATCGTTTTCCAAAAATTGCATCGCGCCTTGCGATGGACGCCACGGAAGTTCACGATCCTTACGTGGAGCGCCTGCTTGAGGGCTTTGCGTTTCTTACCGCGCGCGTCCAGCTTCGCCTGCACGAAGAGTTTCCACGATTTACAGAACAACTGTTAAACCGCATCAGCCCGAACTTTCTTGCACCCGTGCCAGCCATGGGTGTGGTTCAGTTCAACCCGAACACCACCGATGCCGCCTTGAAGAAAGGCATTGAAGTAAAAGCGGGCACCGTGTTGCAAAGCCAGGTGGCCAAAGGCATACAAACCCCCTGTAAGTTCAAGGTGGGGCATTCAATCACGTTGTGGCCACTGTTCATTGCCAGTATTGAACATGGGCCTTTCAAGGGCATGCCTCCCAGGGTGCCGGGGCATGGGGCAGTGCGCTCTGCGTTGCATTTGAAAATTGAAAACACCGCGCAATCACCCATGTTGCAAGTGCCAATTGATGCGCTTGATCTGCATGTCAGTTGTGGCGATGAATATGCCTACGCCCTGTTTGACCGGGTTTGCTACAAAACTGCGACGGTGGGTATTCGCGCGGCGGGGCAAAGCACATGGACTTACTTGCCGCGCGAGCAACTTCAACCCTTGGGGCTGAACGACGAAGAAGCCCTCTTGCCTGCAGATTCAAGGCAATTCAGTGGCACCCGTTTGTTGCAGGAATTTTTCGCATTTCCACAGCGTTTTCTGTTCTTTCGAATTCAAGGTTTACAGCGCCATTTGGCTGCTTGTAATCAGGCTGCGTTCGAGCTGGCTTTGTGTTTCACCGACCCGAATCCTGAACTGGATCGTGTTGTTGATATCGATTCGCTGGCGCTGAACTGCACCCCGGTAATCAACCTGTTCGAGCAAAACTGTGACCGGGCTTTGCTGGACGAGAAGCTTCATGAAGTGCACGTGTTGGCCAACCGCAGCAAGCCCCAGGATTTTGAAGTGCACAGCGTGTTGAGTGTTCAAGGGCACGGGCAGAACCGGGTGCAGGCAGTTCCACCTTTGTATGCAAACACCGAAGAGAACGATCCCGATTTGCCCCGCTTCATGTTCCGGCGGGTACCTACACAAGTTTCCGGGAAGCAGATTCGCGAAGGTGGGCGTTCCTCCTACACTGGCAGCGAAGTGTACCTGGGCCTGACACTGCCCACCGGTGAATTGCTCAAGGGCCACGGTCTTCAGCAACTGGCTGTGCGCGCATTGTGCACCAATCGCGACTTGCCCTTGTTGATGCCCGTGGGGCAAGGGCCAACCGATCTTGCCTGGCCTGGTAATTTGCCTTTGCAATCCATTCGTTTTTTACGTGGGCCCAGCCGCCCGAAAGCACCTACACACAGCGGGCAAGCCAGCTGGCAATTGATCGAGCATTTGTCCTTGAATTACCTTGGCCTGATTGATCGGGGCGATTCACAGCAAGGCAACGGTGCGGCTGCGTTGACCCAGTTGCTTGCATTGCACGCAGACCCGGCACAACTGTCACACCAGCACCTCGCGCGCGCAGTGCAAGGCATCGAATCGCAGCCGATGGTTGCACGCATTGTGCGGCAGGGGCGGCCTGCGGTGGTGCGTGGTTTGCAAGTGCTTCTGACCGTGGATGAACTGGCCATGCAGGGTGCAGGCGTGGCTGTTTTGGGCAGCGTGCTTGCGCGCTACCTTGCCGCCCATGTGTCGGTAAATTCGTTCGTGCAAACGCGCGTGCACGCCCAGCAAACAGGTGCGGTGTTTGATTTTCCGGCCATGTCGGGAAATCGGCCTTTGTTGTAGCGGTGGTGTGAACACATGAGCAGGTCACTTCCCCCAGCCCCGAACTTTTTCGCACTGTTGCGGCAAATTGAACATGCCAATCCCGGCAAACCCTTGCTGGGCACTTCATTGCGCCTTCGGGACGACCCCATACGCCTGGGTCAACACCCGCACCTTGATTTCGCCACACAAGACTTTCAGCGTGAAGAAACCATTCAGGCGGGGCGCCTGGGGGCCGTTCAAAAACTGTATGTTCAAAACTTCGGTTTGTTGGGGCCCAATGGTGCGCTGCCTTTGCATTACACCGAGCACGCTTACACGCGGATTCATCACTGGAACGACCCGACATTCTCGGAATTTCTGGACGTGTTTCACCACCGCGCCTATCTGCTGTTTTACCGGGCGTGGGCAGAATCGCAACCGCACATTGGTTACCACCGAAAATCACACAATCCGTTTGCGCAACGCCTGAACAGTCTGGTGGGGCACGGGGTGCAAAGCAGTTGGGGCAGGGAACAACTGCCCACACACTTTCGCGCTGGCTTGGCGGGGCACTTCAGCCGCCGCACCAAAACACAGGAAGGTTTGGCCTGTGCCTTGTCCGCATGCACCGGGCAAGCAGTTCAGGTGAAACCATTTCAGGCGCAGTGGCTGCAGTTGCAGAAGCAGGCGGGCGTGCAAGCCTTGGGCCGGGGCGCAATGCTGGGCAGCCGGGTGTGGTGTGCGCAAAGCAAAATCACAATTTGTGTTGGCCCCATGCCGTACCCGGCTTACCAAAAGTTGTTGCCCGGTACGCCCGGGCGCACGCAACTGATTCAAGCCACCCATGCCTATTTGGGTTTTGAATTTGATTGCGATTATGAAATTCAAATCAGCACCCATCACATTCCCAAAGCCCGTTTGAATGGTACGGCCCAGCTGGGTCGCACCGCATGGGCGGGTGAAATGCGCATTCACCAGCGCCAACAACTACCTGCCACGGTGCGCATGAAGTGCCCCGCTGTGCCTTCCCAATCGTCCTTGTCCAGGAGTTCTGCATGAGCAACATCAGCCGTGTTTCGCTGTTCGCGAAGTTAAATCCAATTGCATTCAAGTCAGTTGAGGGGGCCACTGTCTTGTGCAAATTGCGCGGCAACCCGTACGTGGAACTGGTTCACTGGGTGGCGCAAATTATTCAGCAAGACGACAGCGACTGGCACCACATTCTTCGTCATTTCGAGGTGGATGCAGGGCTGTTGCTTGCCGATGTGCAGCGGGCACTGGAACGTCAGCCCGGCGGTGCGCAGGGAATTTCCGATTTGTCGGAATCAATCACCAATGCAGTAGAGCGGGCGTGGGTGTATGCCTCGCTGATGTACGGCGTGCACAAAGTGCGCACAGGCCATGTGTTGGTGGCTTTGCTTAAAACCGATTTTCTGGCACAAGAGTTGTTGCGTGTATCGCCGCGCTTTAAACAAATTCGTGAAGCGGTGCTTAGCGAAAATTTTGCAAACATTGTTGAAAATTCTGCAGAAAATGCTTTGCAGAATACCGATTTGCCACAAGGCGTTGTACCCGGTGAAGCCAGTGGTGCAATGCATGCCGCGCAACTGGGTGGTGAGGAGGCATTGAAACGCTACACGGTGGATTTGACCGAGAAAGCGCGCAAAGGCGAAATTGATCCGGTAACCGGGCGTGAACTTGAGGTGCGCCAAATAGTCGATATTTTGTTGCGCCGCAGGCAGAACAATCCGCTGATTACCGGTGAAGCGGGCGTTGGAAAAACGGCTGTGGTGGAAGGTTTTGCCTTGCAGGTGGCGGCGGGCGACGTGCCGCCCGCTTTGAAGGATGTACGCATTCTTACCCTGGATTTGGGGTTGCTGCAGGCGGGCGCGTCCATGAAAGGCGAGTTCGAGCAGCGTTTGCGCCAGGTGATTGACGAAATTCAGGCCAGTGAACAAAGCACGATCCTGTTTATCGATGAGGTGCACACGCTGGTGGGGGCTGGCGGCAGCCAGGGTACTGGCGACGCGGCCAATTTACTCAAACCCGCTTTGGCGCGTGGCACGCTTCGCACCATTGGCGCAACCACGTGGGCCGAATACAAGAAGTACATTGAGAAAGACCCGGCACTGACCCGGCGCTTTCAAGTGGTGCAGGTGGAAGAACCTTCCGAAACCAAGGGCATCGACATGTTGCGCGGTCTGGCCACGGCCATGCAGGCCCATCACCGTGTTTGGCTGTTGGATGAAGCGGTGCAGGCTGCCGTGCGTTTGTCGCACCGTTACATTCCGGCACGGCAGTTGCCCGACAAAGCGATCAGTCTTCTGGACACCGCCTGTGCGCGTGTGGCTGTTTCCCAGCATGCCACCCCGGCACCGATTGAACTGATTCAAAACCAACTGGGCGCGCTGGTTACAGAACGTGCTGCCATTGAAAAAGAAGTGGCGTTTGGCCGTGAGCACGCTGCACGCCAGATTGAAATTGATGAAAGTACACAGCAGTTGAACGCGCAACTTGAATTGCTGAACACGCAGTGGGAACGCGAAAAGGAAATTCTGGATTCCTTGTTGACCCTGCGTGGCCAAGTTGAAAGTGCTGATGCACCGGGCAGTGAACAGACCCAGGCCCGCCTTGAGCAATTGAAAGCACTGGAATGCGAAATCAAAACGCTGCAAGGTGAAACCCCCATGATCCACCCGCAGGTGGATGCGCAATGCGTGGCGTCGGTGGTGGCTGACTGGACGGGTATTCCGGTGGGTCGCATGGTGCGCAATGAAATTGAAAATGTGTTGAACCTGGCCAATGCGCTGGGGGCGCGAATTATTGGGCAGCCCCATGCGCTGGAAACAATCGCGCGGCGAATTCAAACCAACCGTGCCGGGCTGGATGATCCCAACAAACCTGTGGGCGTGTTCATGTTGGCAGGCACTTCGGGGGTGGGTAAAACGGAAACCGCATTGGCGCTTGCCGAAAATTTGTATGGTGGTGAACACAATGTGATCACCATCAACATGAGCGAATATCAGGAAGCGCACACGGTTTCATCGTTGAAAGGTGCGCCCCCCGGGTATGTGGGTTATGGCGAGGGTGGGGTGCTGACAGAGGCGGTGCGCCGCAAGCCCTACAGCGTGGTGTTGCTCGATGAGGTTGAGAAAGCCCACCCGGACGTGCACGAACTGTTTTTTCAGGTGTTCGACAAAGGCTGGATGGAGGATGGTGAAGGGCGCCGGATTGATTTTCGCAACACCCTGATTTTGCTGACCACCAATGTGGGCACTTCCACCTTGATGGCTTTGTGCAAGAAAGGGCTTCAGGACGGCGCAGAAACCCCTGCACCCGAGGAACTTGTGCAGGCTTTGCGTGCACCCATGTTGCAAGTGTTCCCGCCTGCCCTGCTGGGTCGACTGGAAGTGGTGCCTTATTACCCGCTTTCCAGTGCCATGCTGGCCGAAATTGTTCGTTTGCAGCTTGCACGCATTGAACAACGCATTGCCAGTGCCCATCGAATTTCCGTCAGTATTGCGCCCTCGGTGATTGACCGGATTGTGGCGCGTTGCAATGAAGCCGATTCAGGCGGGCGAATGGTGGGGGCAATTTTAAGCAACACCGTATTGCCCACCGTTAGCCGTAGGCTTTTGCAGGCCACGCTGGAAGGCAAGCCGGTGACCCAATTGAGTATTGACACCGATGGCAATGAGTTCACCTACCACTATCACTAACAGTTTGCAGTCGCCCGCCCGGCGCAATGCGATTTGCCGCATGCTGGGCTTGGCGGGCCTGTTGACAGCGGCACCCCTGGTATTCAGGCGTGCACATGCCGCCGGCGCCAATCAACACCGCCTTGCTTTGTTGATTGGCAATGGTGATTACCCAGTGCCGCACGACCTGCCGCCCATTCATAAAAATGTGATGGACCTTGGCGAAGCCCTGGCCTTTCGCGGTTTTGATGTGACCCAAGCCATGAACCTGGATGAAACCAGTTTGCAGATCACCGTGACAGAATTTGTAAAGCGTGTGGCCGCGGCACCCAGCAATTCGGTCACCCTGTTTTATTACGCGGGCCATGGTTTGCAGGTCGATTCCAACAACCTGTTGCTGGGTTCGGGTTCCAACCCCACCGCGCCGCGCCAAGACCTGGTGTCGCGTTCTCTGGTATTGCAACAAAAGTTGCTGGCTGCTTTGCCTCCCCGCCCGGAAGCATTGAACATCACGGTGATCGACGCGTGCCGAACAGATTTGCGCAATGCCTTGGGCGATGGCGAGGGTTTGAACCAGATGGAAGCACCATTGGGTAGCATGGTGTGCTTTTCAACCGGGGCCGGGCGGCCTGCCGTGTCGCCTGCCAGTGCCGACCAGAATACTTTTTACACGGCTTCGCTGGTCAGGCAGCTTCTGGAGGCAGCTGACCACATTACATTCAATGACCTGTTTCGCATGGTCAAAAGCGATGTAGAGCACACCATGTTGAACCACCCGCTGCCTGCAATTCGACAATTGGCGCAATACCCTTTTATCGCGGACAACACCCGTGTTCAGGTGCCCTTGTCCTGGCGCACTGAAACGGAACTGCCGGTGCCGCAACAACCAGTGGATCCCCAGGAAGCAGCCGCGTGGCTTGAAATTCAAAACACGCCATGGCCGGTTGATCTGCTCAAGCATTGCCAGGCGTTTCTTGAAAAGTATCCTGACAGTGCGCAGGCAAAATCAGTCGCCCTGTATCAGGCAGGTGCAGCTGATTCGCTCAAGGTGTTGCGGTCCAAGGAAGTGAAGTTGTTCAAAACCAGTTTTGTGGTGCCCGAGGAAAAGCTGCCCGGCACCAGCAAACATGAATTAAGCCGTGCTGCCCGTGGCGACAAAGATGCGGCCGCACGAATAGCGCGCCTTCACCGCCAGCTGGATACCGAGCAGGGGTTGTTGCGCTACATTGGTTGGCTGCAATACGCCAGCGGTTTGGGCAATGGCATTGCCAGCTATGAACTGGCCTTGTATTACCGCGAAAACGCCCAGCCTTTGCTGGCTGCGCAGGCTGAAGCGCGGGCGCGGCAGCTGGGTTATTCGCCCCCCCGTGCCCTGGGGCATGAGCGTAAGTGAAAATGGCACGGGTTTTCCGCTGTCCTTGCTGTTTTGCAAAAGGTTTGAAAGGTTCACACTGTAAGCAAGTGAAAAAGGAATCAAAAATGACCCGCCGCGTGTTTACCCTGTTGCCTGTTGCGTTGGCCCTTGGCTTGTTGGCTGCCTGCAACCCCCGAACCAGCCTGAACCACGAGAATTTGCTCAAGGGTGCGCGGGCCGAAACGTTCATATTGAACCACGGGGCACTGTGCGCCCGCTTGCCCAGTCCAGAGGCGATCGACCAGTATTCGCGCGATGCGGTACCCGCCAACAGTGCGGTGGCTCGCGATGTAAGGGCCTGGGACTTGTCTGGTCTGCTGGACATTATGCAAACACGCGATGGCCGCTGGGTCATCATGCCTTCCCAGGGGTTGAAAAAACTGGAGGGTGTGCACTTCCGGCAAGGCCCTCAGGGCGACAACGAAGCCCTGTGTTTCGGGCGGTTGTGGGTTGAAAAAACCGTGGATTATCTTCAGAACAAACCGTTTGGTCTGGACGACGCGGTGTCTGCCCGGTTTGAGGCCACATTGAAAGACGCCCACATGCTGAATTACTTCAAGAACCTGAAAGTGGAGTCGTTCGACCCCAGCGTGTTTACATTGAGTTCAGGCACGGCTGTGGCGGGCACGCTGCAGCCGACGTTTGTAATTGAAATGGCGCTTCGCCCCACCAACACCGGTTGGTACTTGGCCAAGAACGGGGCGCAGTGAATTTGTGCTGTGGCTCAGGCATAATTTCTGTGTGAATGCATTCATGTAGGAATATCCGATTTGAGCCGAAGTAAAAACAGAAACCCCGAACCCGCCAAAACCCCCAACGGCAAAACTGATTTTTCAGCGCCGGGTGCGAAGGTGCGCATCGACAAGTGGCTGTGGGCGGCGCGTTTTTTCAAAACCCGTTCGCTGGCAACCGAGGAAGTGGAGGGCGGTAAGGTGAAGTGCAACGACGAGCGTGTGAAACCGGCCTATGGCGTGCAGGTGGGTGATGTGCTGACTGTGCCTGTGGGTTGGGACGACATGGTGTTGGTGGTGAAAGGCTTGGGCGACAAGCGGGGCAGCGCCACCATTGCGCAAGGCCTGTACAAGGAAACCATGGAAAGCGCAAAGAAGCGGGCGGAACGCGCAGCCAACCGAAAACTGATGAAAGACCCTGCGCTGGAAATCAAGGCGCGGCCCACGAAGCGTGATCGCCGCGTGATGGACGATTTCAAGTGGCGCGACGAATAATTTTCCTGTGCTGTGTGCGGGCTTTAAACTTTCTCGGCCAGTGACTTTTCAATCAGCGCATGCAGCGCTGCGAAATCGGGTTCGCCCACATAAGTTTTGATGATCTCGCCCTTGCGGTTGACCACATAGGTGGTGGGCGTAATTTTCACGTCGTCAAAGGCTTTGGCAATGCTGCCTGACACATCAAGCGCCACATCAAATGGCAGTTGCCGGGTTTCGGCAAAATTCACCACGTAGTCGGGTCGGTCATAGCTCATGGCCACGGCTATCGTTCTAAATCCCTGGTCTTTGAACTTGTTGTACGTGTCGACAATGTCGGGCATTTCTTTCACGCAAGTGGCACAGCTGGTGGCCCAGAAGTTCACCAGCATGACCTGCCCTTGGTAATCGGCAGGCGTAATGGTGTGACCCTTGATGGTGGTGTAATCCACCTGCGGTGCCTTGTCGCCCCCGCAGGCAGCCAGCAGGCCTGCCAATGCAAGGGTTGAACACAGGGAAAGAAATTTCTTCATGGTGTTTTAACGGGGGCCGTTGTCAGCCGGTGGTTGGGTTCCGTTGTTTGGAGTGGCCGACAGGCGGGAAAGTTCAGCTTCCGAAATTAACTCCAGAACCTTTACAACCTTGACCACACCGGGTACGCCCGCCGCAATGGAGGAGGCGCGGTTGGCTTCACGCTCGGTGACCAGGCCCATTAGGTAAACCACGCCAGCTTCGGTGGTGACTTTAAACGAGTTGGCGAAAATGTCTTGGGCGTCCAGCAGCGAGGCCTTGACCTTGCCTGTGATGAATGCGTCGTTTGAACGGGCTGACAGTGAACTTTTGAAGCCAATTTGAACATCGTTCACGACCAGGCGAATATTTGGCAAGGTGGATATGCGGGCTTCCACCTGGCTGCGTGTGGTTTCGTCGGGGACTTCACCAGTCAGCAAAATTTGACGGTTGTACACGGTGGCGTTCACGTGCACTTTTTCACCGAAGCTTTCACGAATGGCGCTTTCTGCTTTCACTTGCAGGGTGCGGTCTTCAACCTGTGTGCCCACGGTGCGGCGGTCAGCTGCGGCCAGTGAACCTGCAGTAATGCCAGCCATGGCACCTACAAAACAGCCGCCCAGCAGCGGGGCTGCCAGTGATGCAACCAAGACGGCGCTGATGGCAGAAGACTTGGTGCGGGCGAAAAACTGGGGTTTACGACTCATTTTCTTCTTCTCCAAGTAGGCTTAGATCGATGCCATCGCAAATGCAATGGATCGCCAGCAAATGTATTTCCTGAATGCGAGCAGTGCGCTTGTGTGGCACGCACACATGCACATCGCTTTCTTTTAGTTGTTGGGCCATTTGACCGCCGCCTTTGCCGGTGAGCGCGACAATGTTCATGTCGCGGGCGTGCGCTGCTTCAATGGCCAGTTGTACGTTTTTCGAGTTGCCGCTGGTTGAGATGGCCAGTAGCACGTCGCCGGGCTGGCCGATTGCAGCGACTTGCTTCGAAAAAATTTCATTGAAGCTGTAGTCGTTGCCGATTGCCGTGATTGCCGATGAGTCGGTGGTCAGTGCAATGGCGGCCAAACCAGGGCGCTCACGCTCGAACCGCCCCACCAGTTCTGCGGCAAAGTGCTGGCAATCGCCTGCCGATCCGCCGTTGCCACATGCCAGCACTTTTCCACCATTGGTTAGCGCATTCACCATCAGTTCAATGGCTTGGGCAATTGGGCCTGCCAGTTCCTCGGTGGCTGCCTGCTTGGCAGCAATGCTTTCATCAAATTGTTGGGTAATGCGTGTAATCAGGTCCATGGCGACAGGCCTTCTGGCGGTTATCGAGCATTCTATTATAGGTGAGCCGCTTGCAGGCATTTTGCTTGGTGCAGCGGTTTGATCCGGGTTTAGTTGCTGATTTGCCACGCATTTTGAACCCACAGCGGTTCGGCACCGTTTTCCAGTGCGATCACATCAAAACGCAGGTGCTGGAACTTGCGTTGACCCTGCTGCACCCACCACAATTTGGCGCAACGCACGACACGGCTTTGTTTTTTGCTGGAAACGCTTTCAAGTGCACTGCCATGGCGGCTGTTGCTGCGCTGCCGCACCTCCACCACCACGGCGGTTTCGCCTTGCGCCATGATGAGGTCGATTTCGCCGCAGCGGCAGCGGTGGTTTTGGGCCACCAGCACAAGGCCTTTGGATTCAAGCAGCCGAAGGGCCTGTATTTCAGCTTGCTGGCCTTGGGACAGAATGGCCAGTTTGTGTGCGTTTGGCTCAACGGGTGTGTTTAGGGTCTTTTCTTTGGGGGCAGACCAAGGAATTGACTGTTTTCGTGTTCTTGATTTGCGTGTGGCCCATGGAATGCCGGACAATTCAGGAACTTTGGATTTGGGTGTGAATGCCATGCAGAAAGCCGGTGAAGTGGATGGGGTGAAGGATTCTTTGAATTCTGAGGCAAGGGCTGAATCGAGGCGCGAACCTTCACTCTATGTGGTGGCAACCCCCATCGGCAACATGGGTGATCTAAGCTTGCGTGCTCGCGCTGTGCTGGAACAGGTGGACCGAATTGCTGCCGAGGACACTCGCAACACAGCCCGCATGCTGGATGCCTTGGGGATCAAGAAGCCACTGATGGCTCACCACGCCCACAATGAACGCGAGAGCGCACAAGGTGTGCTGGCTTGCCTGCAACGCGGTGAATCGGTTGCGTTGGTGAGCGATGCGGGCACCCCTGCGGTGTCTGATCCGGGTGCGGTGGTGGTGCGTTGCGTGGCCGAGGCCGGGTTCAAGGTGGTGCCGGTTCCAGGTGCCAGCAGTGTGTTGGCGGTGGTGGCAGCCAGTGGGCTGGTGGATGGTGCTTTTACTTTTCGCGGTTTTCTGCCTGCCAAGGGCAAAGGCCGTGTTGATGCATTGAAAAGCTGGCTTGCCTGTTCTGAACCCCAGGTGGTGTTTGAAGCGCCCCACCGCGTGATGCAATTGGTGGATGACCTTGAGGCCTTGGGTGCGGGTAATCGCGACATATGTGCCGGGCGGGAGCTGACCAAGCAGTTTGAGACTTTTTACCGGGGCACGGGCGATGTGGTGTTTGCGCAGGTGCGGCAAGACGCCAATGCCGAGCGCGGTGAGTGGGCGTGGGTTATTGGGGGCAATCCGGTTTCACAAACCGGGGCCGA
>Ga0209024_1000942_pt1 | contig 33460 bp, 41 predicted proteins | sample AutmiccommunBRH5_FD_187380 | JGI IMG/M metagenome (GOLD analysis project Ga0209024, IMG submission 187380) | Deep subsurface microbial communities from Mt. Terri, Switzerland - Autotrophic microbial communities BRH/5 (SPAdes) (version 2) | ecosystem: Environmental > Aquatic > Deep subsurface >...
AGGCTCTGGGTCATGACGTTGATCCCGGCCTTGGACATCGCGCTGGGCACGGTGAAGGCGCTGCCGTTCCACACCCAGGTGGTGAGGATCGAGACGACATTGCCGCGGGTCTTGCCCTCGATCCAGCGCTTGCCGATATCGTGGGTCATGTAGAAGGTGCCGCGGAAGACGATATTGGCGATCGCGTCGAAACCGCGGATCGACAGGTCTTCCGTGCGCGAGATGAAATTGCCGGCGGCATTGTTGATCAGGCCGGTGAGCGGGCCGTGCTGCTGCCAGATCAGGTCGTTCATCTCGCTGATCATCTCGGCGCTGCGGATGTCGCAGGGGTGCGGGACGACCTTGCCGCCGTGTTTTTCGACCAGTTCCTCCGCCGTCGCCTGGCAGACCTCGCCGCGCCGGCCGCAGATATGGACCTCGGCGCCGAGCTTGAGCAGGCCTTCGGCCATTTCCTTGCCGAGGCCGGTGCCGCCGCCGGTCACGAGAATGCGTTCGCCCTGCATCAGGCCGTCGCGGAACATGAGTTTGCTGGTGTCCATATCATCCTGTCCTGTTTCTTGTTGGCCTGCTCATGCGATATGAGTCGGCCCGGCCAAACTAGCACTATTGAGGCCCAGGGGAAGCTGGTCATTGGGACAGGCCCGGGCCGCCGCCGGGGCCCAACGAAAAACGGGAGCTTATCCGAAGATAAGCTCCCGCTGCGCCTCTGTTGGGGCTGCCTTTCTCTGGCGAGTCCGGCGGCCGCTTGTTCGGCGTCCGGTTTCCGGGCCAAATGCGTTGATGGTTGGTGGTTTTCCACGGTGCGGCTTGCGCTGCGTCGCTTCGGTTTCCAACCCGCAATTGGTCCAGTCACCTGATGATCTTGGTCCGTCCGATCCGTCCGGGCTTGCACCCTTTCCTTTCGGACTTTCTCCGATCATCGATCCAGAGATCAATTTCCTTTTCTTGCGAAAAACAAACTGGTCGTCCGGACCATCTTCCGGTTTTCGGGCTGTCCTGCGGGTCATCGCTGACTGGTCGCTGGTTCGTCCGGCTGCCTTCCGATGACCCATATATGACTCCGAATGCCGAGTCGCTCCTAGTGGAAAAAATCAAGTTATCCACAGGCCTTCCACTTAACGGTGGAAAACTGCTGCCGAAATGGTGGATAAGACGAGAATTGCGGGTTTTTCCGGGGCCTGCAGCTTGGCGTCCGCTGGTCCGGTTCTTCGCTTAGGGAGGGGATATGGGAAGAACCGGACCTTTGGACCAATCCCGGCGCCGGATTCGGGAGGAGCGTGCGGCACCGGGATTGTAATCACTCGTCTCAGACCTGGACCGTCGAAAGCAAGATCATGCTGCTGACGGAAAGGGCGGCGACTATATTGAACAGCGTTCTCATGGATTTTCTCCTTGTTTTAACGCCAGTCAAACATCTCTTTTCCTGCTTAACTTATGGGGGGCAGATGGTCGCATCATGCGTGGGTTTCAATTGAAAACGGAGCCGTATCAGTTGCATGATTTGCAACTGGAAGAGTCTTTGCGGCTGCAGCCAGGAAATCCGGAACGCAGGGCAACTGGCGCCAAAATGGGTGCTTCTCGCCCCTTCTCCCGTGACGGAGAAGGATGCGAAGACTGGAGGGTGTTCTGCGCTTCAAATTGCAGAACACCCTCATCCAACGCCGCCTAATGCCCCGGAACAAGTCCGGGGTCATAAGGCTCTGTATCGGTACGGCACGACCTCACGGAGTCCTGAAACAAGTTCAGGATGACGAAGGTGAACAGCTGGCTCGCCGCGCCTATTTGCTTTCGGTAAATTCCAGCACGCCGCTTGACTGTTCGGCCGAGATTTCGGTCAGTGCGAGGGAGAAGGGATCGCCCTCATCGGTCTTGCCGGAGAGACTGGTGCCTTCGCGGACAACTTCGAATTTCTTGCCCGACAATTGGTTCGCATACCAGTCGGCGAGCGTGCCGGCTTCGGCGGGGGCCTTGAAACCGATTTTCACCTTGCCGCCCTGGCCTTTCGCATCCTCGATATCAAAGCTGGTGATCTGGCTGCCGGGATAGAGATCGACATTGTTCATGTCGAAATCGTCGCTGTCGAGCGTGATCGACGGCAGATCCACGTCCATCGAGAAGCCGTCGGTCCTGATCGAGAATTTGCTGTCTTTCCCATCGCCGCCGATTCTGATTTTTTCGGCGTCGGGCTTGCTGTCATCGCTGAGGTCGATGGACAGGCGGGAGCCGTTCGCCGCTTCGTCTTCATTCTGGCCGCAGGCGGACAGGGCCAGCGGCAGCGCGGCGAGCAGGATCAGATATTTTGGGGTCATGTGAAAAATCTCCAAGCTGTATTGCCTTGTTAATACAGCTTGGAGTTCGGTCCGTCAAGCGGCAAGCGGATCAGGGCTCGATCGAGGCCCCCGGATTGGCTGCATTGACGATCCCGCCATCGACCGGGATCGTCGTGCCAACGACATAATCGCCGGCCGCGCTGGCCAGAAACACCGCCGCCGCAGCCATATCCTCGGGACGGCCGATGCGCTTTGCCGGGATGCCCTTCTCGACCGCGTCTTCATGGTCGCGGGCGGCCTTGTTCATCGAGGAGGCGAAGGCACCGGGGGCAATGCCGGTCATGATGATATCTTCCTGCACCAGCTTGGAGGCCATCTTGCGGGTCAGATGGATCACGGCCGCCTTGGAGGCCTGATAGCTGTAGGTTTCCCAGGGGTTGACCTTCATGCCATCAATCGACGCGATATTGATGACCTTGGCCGGGCGTTCGAAGCTGGCCGCTGCCTTCAGTTGCGGATGCAGCGCCTGAGTCAGGAAGAACAGGCCCTTGACGTTGGTATCCATGACCTTGTCCCAGCCCGATTCCGGGAAGGAGAGATATTCCTCTCCCCAGGCGACGCCGGCGTTGTTGACCAGGATGTCGAGCTTGTCCTCGCGTGACGCAATTTCGGCGGCCAGCGCCTTGCAGCCCTCGTAGGTCGAGATATCGCCCTGGATATAGGTGCATTTATCGCCAAATTCGGCAGCGGCGGCTTCGCCCTGATCCGCCTTGCGGCCGGAGATATAGACTTTCGCGCCCTGCGCCAGAAAGCCTTCGGTGATCATCGCGCCAATGCCGCGCTGGCCGCCGGTGACAAGAGCGACGCGGCCCTCGAGCGAGAAAAGCTTGTTAAAATCCATCAGTCAGTTCCTTTAATAGCCGTGCATTTCGGCAACGAGATTGGTGTGATAGTTCACGTCGCCCATGAATTCCTGCAGCGCGCGGTCGCGCTTCATGTAGAGGCCGATATCATATTCGTCGGTCATACCGACGCCGCCGTGCATCTGCACGCCTTCCTTGACCGAGAGCGAGGTCGCCTTGCCAGCCTTGGCCTTGGCCACGGATACCATCAGTTCGGCCTTGGACGAGCCTTCGTCGAGCATCTGCTGCGCCTTGAGCACGGTGGCCCGGGCGATTTCCATCTCGCTGTAGAGATGGGCGATACGGTGCTGCAGCGCCTGGAAGGAACCGATCAGGGTGCCGAACTGGCTGCGGCCCTTCACATAGTCGACGGTGATGTCCATCGCGCCGGCGCCGACGCCGAGGGTTTCGGCAGCGGCACCGGAACGGCCGGCATTGAGCAGCCGCCGGAGGATCGCATCGCCTTCGTCGACCTCGCCGATCACCGCGTCAGCATCGACCAGCACGCCATCAAATTCGAGATGCGCCGCCATCGCGCTGTCGACCAGCCGGACGCTGTTGCTGGCGAGACCGGAGGCCTTGGCATCGACGGCGAACAGGGTCAGGCCCTTGTCGTCGCCGGCGCTGCCGCTGGTCCGCGCCGCCACGATCAGCATGTCGGCGGAGCCGCCCTGGACCACGAACTGCTTCTTGCCATCGAGCTTGAAGCCATTGCCTTCACGGGTCGCGGCCATGCTGATCTGCTCGGGGCGGTGCTTCGGGCCTTCGTCGACCGCCAGCGCCAGCACCGTGTCGCCGGAGAGGATGCCGGGAAAATATCTGTCGCGCAGCGCCTTGCCCCCGGCGTTGAGCGATTCCACGCCCGCGACCGCGGTGGTCAGAAAGGGGGACGGTGTCAGGTTGCGGCCGATCTGCTCCAGCACCACGCCGGCTTCGACATGACCCATGCCGAGACCGCCTTCGTCCTCGCCGATCAATATGCCCGTGAAGCCCATTTCCGCGAACTGCTTCCACAACGCGTGCGAAAAGCCGTCCTTGCACTGCTTGTCGCGAAATTCACGCAGATGCGAAACCGGGGCCTCGCCCTTCATGAATTCGGCGGCGCTGTCGTGCAGCATCTGCTGGTCTTCGTTCAGATATAATGGCATCTTTTTATCCTATTTCTTGCGTCATTCCGGACTTGATCCGGAATCCAGCGCTTGAACCTCATTGATCGTTTGCTGTCGCTCTGGACCCCGGATCAAGTCCGGGATGACGATCCTCCTCCGAGCCTGTCGGCTATTGTTTATTATGCACCGGGCAGATGCAATATCTGCTTCGACACGACGTTGAGCATCACCTCGCTGGTGCCGCCTTCAATACTGTTTGCTTTCGTCCGCAACCAGCTGCGCGCGGTCAGCCCGCCATTGCTGGCATCGCTTTCCCACTCCAGCACCTCGCTGCCGCCGGCCGCCATGATCAGCTCGTGGCGGCGCTTGTTGATTTCGGTGCCCGCATATTTCATCATATTGGGCTGTGCCGGATGGCAGAGACCCGCCTTGAACGTGTCCCCAAACCGCTCCGCCATCGCGCGGAAGGCGAGCACGTCGATATCCATCTCCGCCATTTGTGCGCGCAGCATCGGATCGTCGAGACGGCCCATCTGGTCGCGGCCATATTGATCGGCAAATTTTGCACCGAGCGAGGTCGACCCTTCGGAGCCACCGCCCGAAATCATGCTGCGTTCGTGGCCGAGCAGATATTTGGCGACGTCCCAGCCCTTGTTCACTTCATAGACCACCGAGGACACGCCGTCGGCATATTCCTTCGGCACCTTGACGTCGTCGAAAAAGGTTTCACAGAAAGCCGACTGGCCGGAGATCAATACGATCGGCTTGGTCGACACGCCCTCGCTGGCCATGTCGAACAGCATGAAGGTGATGCCCTTGTGCTTTTCATTCTTGTCGGTGCGGGTCAGGCAGAAGATCCAGTCGGCCTTGTCGGCATAGCTGGTCCAGATCTTCTGGCCGTTGACCAGGAAATGGTCGCCCTGATCGACGGCGCTGGTCTGCAGCGAAGCCAGATCGGAGCCGGAACCCGGTTCGGAATAGCCCTGGCACCAGCGGATTTCGCCGCGCGCGATCGGCGGCAGGAAATATTTCTTCTGCGCCTCAGTGCCGAAATGCAGCAGTGCGGGGCCAAGCATCCAGATGCCGAAGCTCGAAAGCGGCGAGCGGCATTTCAGCCGCGCCATTTCCTGTCCGAGGATTTTTGCTTCGGCGCGCGAAAGTCCACCGCCGCCATATTCCTTTGGCCAGTCCGGGACGGTCCAGCCCTTGGCGGCCATGATGTCGAGCCATTCCTTCTGGCCGGGCTTGAAGGTCGGGTTGCGCCCGCCCCAGACGGCATCGCTTTCGTCGACCATCGGCTGCCGCATCTCCGGGGGACAATTGGCTTCCAGCCACGCAGCGGTTTCCGCGCGAAATTTTTCCAGGTCAGACATTACGAAATTCCTTTTAATTGCTCGATTAAAGTTGGACTATCATAATTGCGATGAATGATTCAATGATTCCCTTGGCCGAATGCCGAAAATAATCGGGTCGTCCGGCGCGAGGATTTCTCCCCGCCCGGCCAGCCTTGCGAATTCCGTAACGGAAACCGGTCTGGCCAGCACAAGTGATTGACGATCAAAAACTTCAGCGCTTTAATGAAGAAAAAAAGGAAGCCAAGAGGATGCGATTTGTAGGCAAGACCGTGGTCATAACCGGGGGTGCGTCGGGCATTGGACACGGCAGCGTCGAGCTTTTCCTGCGCGAGGGCGCCACCGTCGTCATGGGTGACATAGACGAAGCGCAAGGCACCGCGATGATGTCGTCGCTCGGCGAAAACTTTCTGTTCCGGAAATGCGATGTCACTCAGGAGAGCGAAGTCAAGGCGCTGATGGACCATGCTGCGGAACAGACCGGAGGCATAGATGTCGTTTTCAACAATGCGGGGGCCGGCGGCCCGCGCGATGCGATAGACGAGATCAGCGGCGATGAATGGGACTTTGCGATGGCGCTGTTGCTGAAGTCCGTGGCCATGGGGATCCGCCATGCCGCGCCGCATCTCAAGCAGCGCGGCGGTGGGGCGATTGTTAATACAGCCTCCGTCTGTGCCTTTCAGGCAGGCTATGGCCCGATTGCCTATTCCACGGCCAAGGCCGGCGTGCTGCATCTGACCAAGATCGCTGCGGCCGAACTGGCCCGGTATAAAATCCGCGTGAACGCCATATGCCCCGGATTCATCCAGACCAATATTTTCGCTGCGACCGTCGGCGCCAATGAAGAGGAAGCCCGGGAGATAAATGCATTTCTCGGCCAGGCCGCCGCCAGCGTGCAGCCCGTTGCCCGTCCCGGCGTGCCCGACGATATTGCCGAAGCAGCGGCCTATCTGGCCTCGGATGCGGCAGGCTTTGTTACCGGCACCCATTTGCTGGTGGATGGTGGCTTGCTGGTGGGCACCCAGGGCAGCTGGAATCCGGAAATACCCGGCCTGCTGGATACGATCCTGCCGGAGCATCTGCGTTGACGGCGGCTTCGGACAAGCTGCCGCTCAAAACCAAGATACTTTATGGCTTTGGCGCCTCGGCCTACGGGATCAAGGACAACGGATTTTCGGTCTTCCTGCTCTATTACTACAATCAGGTCGTGGGCATGCGCGCCGATGTCGTCAGCCTGGCGATTGCGATTGCCCTGTTCGTCGACGCGTTCATCGATCCGCTGATCGGCCAGATGACCGACCGGACCCGGACCCCGATCGGCCGTCGCCATCCCTGGCTCTATGGGGCCGCCATTCCGATCGCCATCGCCTGGCTGTTGTTGTGGCATCCCCCGGAAGCAAGCCCGATGATGCAGTTTTTTTATCTGCTGACCATGGCAATGCTGGTCCGGATCACCTTGTCCGCCTACGAGGTTCCGTCGCTGGCGCTGCTTCCCGAACTCAGCCGGGATTATCATGATCGCACCAGCACCTTGCGCTATCGCACCCTGTTCGGGTGGGCGAGTGGCCTGGGCATCATGATACTGGCTTATGGTGTTCTGCTGGTGCCCAGCGAAAAATATCCGGTCGGGTTGCTCAACGTGGATGGCTATTCCACCTTCGCGATCATTGGTGCCGGCGTCATGGCCGTTGCCGTTCTGGTATCGGCGATCAGCACGCACAACCGGATGGTGCAACGGTACAAGGCGGAAAGCACCCCGCCGGAAACGGCCGAAGGCTTTGCACAAATGCTGTCGGCCTTCCGGTTCAAGCCCTTTCTCCTGTTGATGTTTGCCGGCGTTTTCGCCTTCACCAATCAGGGCCTGACCTTTGCGATGACCCCCTATCTGCTGACTCACGTCTGGGAATTCGGTTCCGCCGAGCTGACCCTCTATTCCGCCGTCCTGTTCATCGGGGTCCTGCTGGCCTTTCTGCTGGTCACGCCGATTTCGAGGCGGACCGGCAAGCCGAACGGTGCCGCCCTTCTGACCCTCTTTGCCGTGATCCTGGGCACCGCACCTTACTGGTTGCGCATGATCAATCTGTTCCCCGAGCCCGGATCGCCCTATCTCATTCCCAGCCTTTTTGTCCTGCTCGTCATCGGCATCGGTGCCAGCATCTCGGCGATGATCCTGACCATGTCGATGATGGCCGACGTTGCCGACGCCTATGCCTATGAAGTCGGCAAAAGAACGGAGGGTCTGTTCTCCTCCGGCATGTGGTTCATGCAGAAAACGGTCGGCGGTATGGGCATATTATTGTCCGGACTGATCATTTCCTCCATCCAGTTGCCCGCGCAGGCGGTTCCCGGTACGGTTGATCCCCTGATTGTCGACAATCTGGCGCTGATTTTCGTGTCGATGGTCACGGTGATTGGACTTGCGGGCACATGGGCCTACACTCTGTTTCCGCTGAGCGAACGGGACCATAGCGAGCGCGTAGCGAAACTGGCTGCGGCAATGCCGCGGGTCAAATGAAGATGACGCAAGGAAAACTCCACCGACCGGCGCTTTCGCTGTGGCAAAGCGGGGCCGCCTCTGATAAGTTAATCGCATAGTTAAATTATAAGAACTAAGAAAAGGACTTGGGAATGGATTTCGATCTCACCGAAAAGCAGGAATATTGGCGCAACCGGGTGCGCGAGCATATCGAGAATCATCTGCGCCCGCGCGTAGCCGATTTCCATGAAGAAGAATCGACCGGCGAACGCTGGAAGGTCCTGCAGGTGGTCGAGGAAGAGAAGAAGAAGGCAAAGGAAGCCGGAATCTGGAACCTGTTCATGCCGCCGTCCAACCCGAATCTGCCCCATGTCGACGATGCGTTCGAATTCGAAGGTCCTGGCCTGACCAATCTGGAATATGCATTGTGCGCCGAAGAAATGGGCCGGGTCGGCTTTTCCTCCGAAGTGTTCAACTGTTCCGCGCCCGATACCGGCAATATGGAGGTGTTCCACCGCTACGGTACGCTGGAGCAGAAGGAACAATATCTGCGGCCGCTGATGAACGGCGAAATCCGCTCTGCCTTCCTGATGACCGAGCCTGCTGTCGCATCCTCCGACGCGACCAATATCGAAACCGCGATTGTCCGCGATGGCGAAGAATATGTCATCAACGGCCGCAAATGGTGGTCGTCCGGCCTCGGCGATCCGCGCTGCAAGATCGCGATCGTGATGGGCAAGACCAGTTTCGAGGGCAGCCGCTATACGCAGCAGTCGCAGATCCTGATGCCCACGGATGCGCCTGGCGTGAACGTGATCCGTCACCTGCCCGTATTCGGCTATGACGATGCACCGCATGGCCATATGGAAGTCGAGATGAAGAACGTGCGCGTTCCGGCCGAGAATATCATTCTTGGCGAAGGGCGCGGTTTCGAAATCGCGCAGGGTCGCCTTGGACCCGGCCGGATCCACCATTGCATGCGCACGATTGGCGTGGCCGAGGAAGCGCTCGAGAAAATGGTCAAGCGGCTGCAGTCGCGGATCGCGTTCGGCAAGCGGATTTCCGAGCATAGCGTCTGGGACGAGCGTGTCGCCCGCGCCCGGATCGATATCGACATGAGCCGGCTGCTCTGCCTGAAGGCCGCGGACATGATGGACAAGGTCGGCAACAAATATGCCAAGGCCGAAATCGCCATGATCAAGGTCCAGGCGCCGAACATGGCGCTGAAGATCATCGACGATGCGATCCAGGCCCATGGCGGTGGCGGCGTTTCCAACGACTATGGCCTCGCCAGCGCCTATGCCCATCAGCGGACCCTGCGGCTTGCCGATGGTCCGGACGAAGTGCACAATCGCACGATCGCCAAGATGGAATATGGCAAATATGCCGAAACCGCCGACGGCAGCAAGATGAAGGAAGATTTTTCATCCGGTGATCTGGCCGTCACTCGCTAGGAGCAGATAATGAAGGCAGCAGTACTGGTCGAAACGGGCAAGCCGCTCGTCATCGAGGACGTCGTGATTTCCAAGCCGGGACCGCATGAAGTGCTGATCCGGACGGCGGCCTGCGGGCTCTGCCATTCGGATCTGCATTTTATCGACGGCAGCTATCCGCATCCCCTGCCAGCGATTCCGGGGCACGAGGCGGCGGGCATTGTCGAGGCGATTGGCAGCGAGGTTCGCACGGTCGCGGTCGGCGATGCCGTGGTCTCCTGCCTGTCGGCCTATTGCGGGCATTGCGAATTTTGCGTGTCCGGCCGGATGTCGCTGTGCCTTGGCGCAGACACGAGGCGCGGGCCGGATGAAGCCCCGCGCCTCACCCGGCCCGACGGTTCGGCTGTCGGCCAGATGCTCAATCTCTCGGCCTTTGCCGAGCAGATGCTGATCCACGAACATGCCTGCGTGCGGATCGATCCGGACATGCCGCTGGATCGCGCCGCCGTGATCGGCTGCGCGGTCACCACCGGCGCGGGCACGATCTTCAACGCCTGCAAGCTGACTCCGGGCGAAACCGTAGCCGTCGTCGGCTGCGGCGGTGTCGGTCTGGCGACGATCAATGCCGCCAAGATCGCCGGTGCCGGACGGATCATTGCAGCCGATCCGATCAAGGAGAAACGCGATCTTGCGATCAAGCTGGGCGCGACCGATGTTATCGATGCGTCTGCGGATGATGCGGCAGCACAGATCATCGAACTGACCAAGGGCGGCGTCGATCATGCGGTCGAAGCCGTGGGCCGCCCGGCATCGGGCGACCTGGCTGTCGGTTCGCTCAAGCGCGGCGGTACCGCGACCATCCTCGGGATGATGCCGCTCGACCACAAGGTCGGGCTGAGCGCGATGGACCTGCTCTCCGGCAAGAAATTGCAGGGCGTGCTGATGGGATCCAACCGGTTCCCGGTGGATATCCCGCGCCTCGTCGACTTTTATCTGCGCGGACTGCTCGATTTGGATAGTATTGTCGCCGAAACAATTCCGCTTGAACAGATCAACGACGGTTTTGAGAAAATGAAAAAAGGCGATGCGGCCCGGTCCGTGATTGTCTTCAGTTAAAGGAAGAGGGACTTCCATGAATCCACAGGAAGACATGACCGGCACGATGGCCGTGCCGGAGAAGGACAAGCTCGACGAAGCGGCGCTGCAGAAATGGATGGAAGCCAATGTCGAGGGCTTTGCCGGTCCGCTCACGCTGAGCAAGTTCAAGGGCGGCCAGTCCAATCCGACCTACAAGATCGACACGCCGACGACCGCCTATGTGCTGCGCAAGAAGCCGTTCGGCAAATTGCTGCCGTCGGCCCATGCGGTCGACCGCGAGTTCCGGGTGATTGCCGGCCTCTATCCGGCCGGTTTCCCGGTCGCCAAGCCTTATGGCCTGTGCGAAGACGACAGCGTGATCGGCACGATGTTCTATGTCATGGGCATGGCCGACGGCCGGACCTTCTGGGACGGCACGCTGCCGGACAGCAATCCCGCGGAACGCCGCGCGATCTATTTCGAGATGATCGACACGCTGGCGCTGCTGCACAGCTATGATCCGGACGAACTGGGACTGGAGAAGCACGGCAAGCCCGGCAATTATTGCGAGCGCCAGATTTCCCGCTGGACCCAGCAATATCGGCTGTCCGAACTGCAGGAAATTCCGGAAATGGACAGGCTGATCGAGTGGCTGACCAGGACCATCCCGGAGCAGAAAAGCTTCGGCATCGTGCATGGCGACTATCGGCTCGACAATATGATCTTCGCGCATGACGAACCGAAGGTCATCGCGGTACTCGACTGGGAACTGTCGACACTGGGCGATCCGATTGCCGATTTCGCCTATTGGCTGATGGCCTATGAAATGGAGCCCGAGGGCCGCAGCGGCCTCAAGGGCGTGGATCTGGCCGCGTTGGGCATCCCGTCGCGCGAGGAAGCCATTGCCCGCTATTGCGAAAAATCCGGCATGGCAGAGCTGCCGCCGATGGACTGGTATCTGGCCTATAATTTGTTCCGCATTGCTGCTATCCTGCAGGGCATTCAGAAGCGGGTGGCCGATGGCACAGCCAATAGCGCCGCGGCCGCCGAAATGTCGGACCGGGTGACACCTTTGGCGCAAGCCGGATGGGAAGCCGCACAACGCGCAGGAGCGTAACATGGACCTCAGGGACAAAGTCGCGATCATCACCGGTGCCGGCAGCGGCATCGGCCGCGCGGCGGCGCTGCTCTTTGCCGAACATGGCGCCAAGGTCATCGCCAGCGACATTACCGATGCGGTGGAGGACACGGCTAAAGGCTCCGAAGGCAATATCATCGCGATCAGGGCCGATGCCGGATCAGAAGGCGATGTCGAGATGCTGGTGGAGGCCGCGGAACAGCGCTTTGGCGACCTGCACGTGTTCTTCGCCAATGCCGGGATCGGCGGCGGCTTCGAAGGGATTTTCGACAGCAGCGTGGCCGAATGGCAGGAAGTGCTGCGGGTCAACCTGATGGGTCCGTTTCTGGCCTGCAAATATGCCGGCAAGGTGATTGCCGAAAGCAAGCATGGCGGATCGATCATTTGCACCGCCAGCGTCGCCGGCATAAGGTCCGGCGCCGGCGGCCCCGCCTATTCGGCGTCCAAGGCCGGGGTGATCAATCTGGTCAAGGTCGCATCACAACAATTCGCGACCTCCAATGTCCGCTGCAACGCGATTTGCCCGGGCATCACCGAAACCGGGATGACCCAGTTCATCTACGACAAGGCCCGCGAGAAGGGCAAGGAAGACCGGCTCGGCTATCTCAACCCGTTGCGCCGCGGGGCTGCACCGGTCGAAATGGCGGAAGTGGCGCTGTTTCTGGCATCCGACCGCTCATCCTATGTCAATGGCCAGGCGATCGCGGTCGACGGCGGCCTGAGCGCGTCGCACCCGGTCACCCGTCAGGAATTTGGCCGCACTGCAGTCTAATTCGCAAAGGCGAGATCGCCGTTGTCCAGCTGAACGAAATCGACGCGGCCGTCTCTGGTTCCGCAGAGAAATGTGCGCTGCTCACTGTTCGACAATTCGCCTTCGACTCGCCAGCCGGCGCCATCACGGATCACTGAATCGATCACGGCAACGCGCGCGTCAGCGCCCGCCTGCCGTTCCGCCGCATCGGAGCAAACTCTGATCGCGGCTTCCAAGTCGCCCGATCCGCGATCATAGCGACTATCCTCGCGCGGGTGGCTGTTCCGGTCATTATAGCGCTGGTCGTCCGTACGATAGTTGCGGTCGTCGTAGCGCCGGTCATTGCTGTTTTTCGAGGCGGCGCTGGCGATCGCCGCAATGCCGCCGATGATCAGGATACCAGCCAGGATGTCGCCCCCGTCGATACCATCGCGATGACGGCGATGGCCACGATAGCCACGGTAACCGCGATAGTCGCGCCAGCCGTTGACCTTTTCCCGTTCCGCAGACCAGCCCAGCGCAGCCGTATCCATCGGTGTGGCAATGCCCATGCCGCCATGCATGGGCGCCGCCATGGCTGGCGAAAATCCGGCAAGAACCAGCGCAGCGGATGCCGCCAGGGCAGAAAATCTGGTCATCTTGGTCATGTGAGATACCCCTATCAAGCGCAGCTCTCGTCTTCCCAAAGCTGCAATGGGACGAAATATATCGGTCCAGCCTGTCACCAGGCTGAACCATATTTGTTTTGGGGGCTTTGCTTATCGCGCTTAGCGACGGCTGTAATTGAGTCCGCTGTAACGAACGTCGCTCACCCGGTTGCCTTCGATATAACAGGTAAAATTACCCTTGTCCGAGCCGCCCCTGCGGTAGCGATCACGGCCCTGCTGCACGAGAATTCGTCCCTTGACGCGATAACCATAGCGGGTCCGGTCAATGTCGCGAATGTCGGTGACATTGGCGCGGCCATAAGCGGTGGCACCCCTTTCAGCCGCACGGACACAGCGATTCACCGCCTGGCGCTGACCAATCTGACGATAGCCGTTGCCAAAGCGGCTTTCCGAATAGCGTTCATTCCCGTAGCGGTCATTGCCGTAGCGGTCGCCGCGATAATCATTGTCCCGGTATCCCCGGTCCCTGTTGCCGGAGCTGGCAATGGCGGCAATCGCTCCAATGATCGCAACACCGGCGATAATCTCGCCGGCACTCGGACCACCGTTATCCCGGCCGTCCCGGGCCATTGCGGGGGTAGCAGAAACGGCCATTGCAGCAGCAGCGGTTCCGACAAGAGCTTTGTTTAACTTGTTCATGTCCACTTTCCTTTCACACTGCCCGAAACCATTCCCGAGCTTGCACAGTCCTTCTAGAGGATATTGCTTGAGTGAAGGCTGAACTGGCCCGACAGGCGCCGTTCATCTTTTGCGGTCTTTTTATGAACAGCCTCCGACCGGCCAGGAAGAATGCGGCTGCACCAGCCCTGTTCCTGCCGGCGGACCGGTCATTCCGTCAGATCGAATCCCGTCGCGTGGGCGAGAAAGGCGTAGATATCCGAATATTCCTCGATCACCTTGTCCGTCGGCTTGCCGCTGCCATGACCGGCCCGGGTTTCGATCCGGATCAGGTGCGGCGCGTCCCCCGTGTCCAGCGCCTGTAGCCGAGCGATATATTTGAAGCTGTGACCAGGCACGACCCGGTCATCGGTATCGGCGGTGGAGACGATCAGGGCCGGATAGTCGACGCCGCTTTTCAGATTATGATAGGGTGAATAGCCAAGCAGGGTCCTGAAATCCGGCTCCCTGTCGGGATAGCCATAATCATCGACCCAATAGCGTCCGGCGGTAAACCGGTCGAAGCGGAGCATGTCCATCACCCCGACCGCAGCATGGCCGGCAGCAAACAGATCGGGTCGCTGGTTCATGACGGCGCCGATCAGCAGTCCGCCATTCGACCGGCCCTCGATCGCGAGACCGTCTTCCGGCGTGATACCTTCGCTGATCAGATATTCGCCGGCGGCGATAAAATCGTCGAACACATTCTGCTTGTTCTGCAGACGACCGGCATCGTGCCATTCCTTGCCATATTCACCGCCGCCGCGCAGATTGGCCGAAGCGAAAACGCCGCCTGCCTTGATCCACGCCATCCAGGCCGGCTTGTATTGCGGCAATACCGAGATATTGAAACCGCCATAGCCGTAGAGCAGGGTCGGTGCACCCTGCGAGAGATCCTGGCCTTTTTTATGTACCAGAAACATCGGAATTTTCGTCCCGTCCTTGCTCTGGTAAAAACGCTGCGTCACCTCAACGGTCTCGGGATCAAATGGCAGTGAGGGAGCAGCCCAGACGGTAGGAGCGGATTCCGGTTCGTAGCGGAAAACCGTGGTTGGCCGATTGAAGCTCTGGAAAGTGAAAAAACCTTCATCGCTCTTTATCGAGCCACTGAGTCCGCCCACCTGACCGGGTCCGGGAAGATCGAGCGTACCGAGTGCCTTTCCGTCGAGATCAAATGTCGCAAGCTGGCTCTTGGCATCAACGAGATAGCTGATCACCAGCCGGTCGCCGACGATCATCGCACCATCGATGACCGCGTCGCTTTCCGGCACGAGTTCGACAAAAGTCGGCTCGGCCACGCCGAGATCGGTTTTCATCACCCTGAGGCGCGGCGCATCCATGTTGGTCGTAAAATATAATGTGTCGCCGACGCCGTCGATCAGCCGCCAGTCATTGTCGAAACCGCTGACCAGCTTGCGCGTTTCAAGCTTGGGCGCATCGACCTTGACCAGCGTGAGTTCATAGCGCTCGTCGGTCCCGGAGGAAGACGTAATGACCACCCATTCCTTGTCCGAGGTCAGTTCTGCCGTGTGATTGAGGTCCGGTTGGTCGGGCGTTGCAAAGACTTTCGTATCCTTCGCCTGATGGTTGCCGACAAGGTGCAGATAGACCGCCTGATCCTTGTTCAGCGACTGAAAGGCGGCGCCCTCGGCCGGTTCCGGAAAGCGGGAATAGAGAAAACCGACATTATTGGGCATCCACGCCAGATCGGTGAACTTGGCCCATTCGATCGTATCCGCCCTCACCTCTCCGGTGGCAACGTCGAGCACCTTGAGCGTTCTCCAGTCGGAGCCGCCATCCTGAATCGCATATACCAGCAGGCTGCCGTCACCGGACGGCTTCCACGACGCCAGCGCCGTGGCCCCGTCGTCCGACCATGTAGCGGGATCGATCAGTACCCGCTCTTCCCCGTCGACACCATCCCGAACGTAGAGCACGGCCTGATTCTGGCCACCGCTCTTGCGTTCGTAGAAATATTTCCCGCCCGCCTCGACCGGAATGCCGAGATCGTCAAAATCGAACAATTCCTTCATGGATTGCGCGAGGACGTCGCGTCCCTCGAGATTTTCGAGATAGGCATCGGTGACCGCATTCTGGGCTTTCACCCATTCGGCAACCTGCGGGTCTTCACGCACGTCATTTTCCAGCCAGCGATAGGGGTCGGAAACAGATTCGCCAAATTGCTCGTCGACGACGTCAACGATCTTCGTGTGCGGGTAGGTCAGGGGATTTTCCTTATTCTCGTGATTCGCCGCCAGCACCGGGGAAGTTGCGGCCAATCCCATGGCCAGCGTCAAAAGGGTCAGACTGCGCATATTCACTCCGGACAAAAGAAAAGAGACCGCGAGCTTATCGCTCACGGCCTCTCATATCAATTGAAACTGTCTCCTGGATGAAGAACCTAGGCGTCCTCGTATTCATCATCCTGGGCATTCTGGTCCGGACCGCTGTCCTGACCCTTGGCATCCACGTCCCGGTCAACCAGCTCGATGATCGCCATCGGAGCGGCATCCGAGCCACGGAAACCGGCGCGGATGATGCGGGTATAGCCGCCATTGCGTTCGGCATAGCGTTCGGCCAGAACTTCAAAGAGTTTCTTTTCCTGGGTCTCGTCCATCAGGCGCGAATGCGCAATCCGGCGGTTGGACAGGCCACCGCGCTTGCCAAGGGTGATCAGTTTTTCGACAACCGGGCGCAATTCCTTGGCCTTCGGAACAGTGGTCAAAATCTGTTCGTGCTTGATCAGTGCCGCGGCAAGGTTCTTCAGCAGAGCCTGACGGTGAGCACCGGACCGCTGCATACGGCGGCCCTTCATTCTATGACGCATGATATTTCCTTCGTTCGTTAAGGGGCCGTATGAGGTACCCCGCAGCAGGTTGACTTAAGGAGCAACCCATTACCCGTATTCGTTAGTCCTGAGCCTGTCGAGCCGGAGGCCACCGCAGGTGAACGGCGCCTCTCGTCCGACAGACGTGGTTCGACAAGCTCACCACGAACGGTAGATCGATTAGCCCAGCAGCTCCTGTTCGAGCTTCTTGGCCATTTCCTCGATATTTTCTGGCGGCCATCCGGGGATGTCCATGCCGAGACGCAGGCCCATGCTGGACAGCACTTCCTTGATTTCGTTCAGCGACTTGCGGCCGAAGTTCGGGGTGCGCAGCATTTCGGCTTCGGTCTTCTGCACGAGATCGCCAATATAGATGATATTGTCGTTCTTGAGGCAGTTGGCGGAGCGGACGCTGAGTTCCAGTTCGTCGACCTTCTTGAGCAGATAGCGGTTGAGCTGGTTGGCGTCGCTTTCTGCCTGGCTCTGCTGAGCGGCCATGCCGATCGGCGAAGACACCTGTTCCAGCGCTTCTTCGAAATGCACGAACAGCTGCAGTTGGTCCTGCAGGATGCGGGCCGCATAGGCGATCGCATCTTCCGGGGTGACCGTGCCGTCGGTTTCGATGGTGAGGTTCAGCTTGTCAAAATCCAGTTCCTGGCCAACGCGGGCATTGTCGACCTTGTAGGATACCTGACGGACCGGCGAGTAAAGCGAGTCAATCGGGATCAGGCCAATCGGTGCATCGGCCGGGCGGTTGGCAACAGCCGGTACATAGCCCTTGCCGACATTGACGGTCAGTTCCATGTTCAGTGAGGCGCCTTCGTCGAGATGGCAGATCACCAGGTCCGGGTTCATGATTTCGATATCGCCGGATACGGCAATGTCGCCCGCCTTGACTTCGGCAGGGCCGGTTGCGGAGAGTTGCAGACGCTTGGCATCTTCGCTTTCCATTTTCAGGGCGATCTGCTTGATGTTCAGGACAATGTCTGTCACATCTTCACGAACGCCGGGCAGCGACGAAAATTCGTGCAGGGCATTTTCGATCTTGATCGAGGTAACTGCCGCGCCCTGGAGCGAGGACAGGAGCACGCGGCGCAGCGCATTGCCCATGGTCAGGCCAAAACCACGCTCGAGAGGCTCAGCAATGAAAGTCGCTTTGCGTTTCGGATCACCGCCGGGCTTGATGTCAAGGACGTTGGGCTTCTTCAGTTCTTGCCAGTTCTTCATATTGACAGTCATGGACTTCCCCTAGTGGTTCAAAGAGCGGCTGTGGACGTCATCACCGCTCTGAATTTTAAAAATGCGGGACCGGCCAACCGGACGTCCCAGAAACTCGAGCGGTTTAGACGCGGCGCCTTTTCGAGGGGCGAACACCATTGTGCGGAATGGGTGTCACGTCGCGGATCGAGGTGATCGTGAAACCAACAGCCTGAAGCGCACGAAGAGCGGATTCACGACCGGAACCGGGACCCTTCACTTCGACTTCCAGAGTCCGCACACCATGGTCGGCGGCTTTCTTGCCCGCGTCTTCCGCTGCAACCTGAGCCGCATAAGGTGTAGACTTGCGAGAGCCCTTGAAGCCCATCATGCCGGCCGAGGACCAGCTTATCGCATTGCCCTGGGCATCGGTGATGGTGACCATCGTATTGTTGAAAGTGGCGTTGACGTGCGCTACGCCTGCCGAAATATTCTTGCGCGCACTTTTCTTTATGCGCTGCGGTTCGCGTGCCATGTGATCAATTCCTACCTAATATCTTGAAGATACCTGTCCGGAGACAAGTCTTATTTCTTTTTGCCAGCAATCGCCTTGGGCTTGCCCTTGCGGGTGCGCGCATTGGTATGCGTGCGCTGTCCGCGAACCGGGAGGCCCTTACGGTGACGCAGGCCGCGATAGCAGGCCAGATCCATCAGACGCTTGATGTTCATTGCAACTTCACGTCGCAAATCGCCTTCAACCGTATGTTCGGCATCAATGGTTTCACGAATGTGCAAAATTTCCTGATCGCTGAGGTCCTGAACCCGGCGGGCTGGATCGATCTTCAATTTTTCAACAATTTCAGCCGCAGCCGTGCGTCCGATACCGTGAATGTAGGTAAGCGCAATGATTACGCGCTTGTTAGTTGGGATATTTACCCCAGCAATACGTGCCAATATTTTTCTCCATGCTCCACAGGGACCGATTCGCCGGCGCCTATCTCATAGCCAAGTCGTTAAAAACATTACTCAAAACGCACAAAACCAGCGCGCACCCAAAAAGGCACTGCCGGTTCAAATCGGTTTCGAATGCCTGTTATTTAGGGAGAGATGGTCAGGGTGTCAAGCGCAGAAATATGCCGTTTGCCATAAGAATGATGGCCGAACGCCGTGACCCTAGCGAAAGGACTGAACCCGTGCAATTCCCCTCCTCCCTCATCGCGGGGCTGGCCGACGATCCTGACATCCCATCGCGAAAAGTACTGCCCGCACCGGTCAAGGCATCGGACGTGGGCCGGACCAGCGGAACGGCAATGGCAGCGCGCGTGATAATATTGGTACGGCCGGCAGAATTCGAACGCATCCGCATGGGGAGAGGCGGTTCCTGGTAATTTGGCTTGCGAATTGCAAAACTCCTGCGCCATAGAAACAAGGCGGTTCGGGGGGAATGAAATGAGCAATAGAAACAAGCATGATCTGTTCGAAATCGCCGGGCAAATGGTTGCTCCCGGCAAAATCGGCGACATTGCCATTCCGGTCAGCGACCTGTCTGCGGGCATGCAGGCCAATATGGTCATCCGGGTGTTTCACGGGAAGCGGAGCGGACCCACGATCTTTATCAGCGCGGCGATCCATGGCGATGAAATCATCGGTACCGAGATCATCCGCCGGGTGATGAAGAAACTCCATCCGAGCCGCATGGCCGGTACCGTGATATTCGTCCCGGTGGTCAACATGTTCGGCTTCATCACCCACAGCCGCTATCTGCCCGACCGGCGTGACCTCAACCGGTCTTTCCCGGGCACCGAGAAGGGCTCGCTGGCTTCGCAACTGGCCAATATCTTCTCCACCGAGATCATCGATCATTGCTCGCTGGGCATCGACATCCACAGCGCCGCGCAACACCGCTACAATCTCCCGCAGATCCGTATTGCCTCGGGCAATCCCGAACTCAAGGAACTCGCCATCGATTTCGGGCCGCCGGTGATCATCGAGGCGGAATTGCGGCCCGGCTCGCTGCGCGCCCTGGCGCGGGAAGCGGGTGTCGACATGCTCCTGCTGGAAGCCGGAGAAGCGCTGCGATTCGATGAATTTTCAGTGCTGACCGGGGTCAACGGTATCCTCCGGGTGCTCAAGAAACTGGAAATGATCGAAACCAAGCGGCTGAGCAAGCGCGGCGCACCCCCGGCCCAGGCCACCCGCACCATCTGGCTGCGCTCGACCAAGGGCGGGATCTGCCGGCTGGTGTCGCCATCCGGAACCAAGGTTCACAAGGGCGATGCCGTGGCCTGTATCAGCGACATCTTTGGCGATGGCGAGGAGGCGATCATCTCGCCGGTAGACGGCATCGTCATCGGCCACAGCAATCTGCCAGTGGTCAACCAGGGCGATGCGCTGCTCCACATCGCGGAAGTGCGGATTTTCGACACGGTGGGCGAGCGGCTGGAGCAGATCGAGGGCGCGATTACCAGCAACCAGCTGCTGGACGAGGATGAGGTGATTTAAGGGTTGGAAGCAACAAGCCTTGCTTCGCAGGCTAGCAACGCTGCCTGTTCAGAGGAATTTGGGAAACGGTAAGCCGCACACCAGGGAGCAACAGAGGTTCGCAAAACCTTCCGGCCGGGGCCGCATTGCCCCGACAATATAGTCCGGATCCGTCATCCCTTGCCGCGCGTCTTGGTCTTTCCGGGCTTGGCATTTTTCTCGATAAAATCGATAATCTGGCCCGCCACATCCTTGCCGGTGGCATTTTCGATGCCTTCGAGACCCGGCGAGCTGTTCACTTCCATGATCACCGGGCCGTGATTGGAGCGCAGCATGTCGACGCCGCACACATTCAGGCCCATATGCTTGGCCGCGCGCAAGGCGGTCAGCCGCTCCTCGGGCGTGATCTTCACGATCTGGGCGCTGCCGCCGCGGTGCAGGTTGGAGCGGAAGTCGTCCGCTGCCCCGGTGCGTTTCATGGCCGCCACCACCTTGCCGCCCACAACCAGCGCGCGGATATCAGTACCGCCGGCTTCCTTGATGAATTCCTGCACCAATATATTCACATTGGCGCCGCGAAAGGCCTCGATCACCGACTTGGCGCTCGACATGGTCTCGGCCAGAACCACGCCGATGCCCTGGGTGCCTTCCAGAAGCTTGATGACCACCGGCGGACCGTTGACGGCCTTGATAATCTCTTCCGCCTGCTTGGGATCATTGGCATAGGCGGTCAGCGGCAGGCCCAGGCCATATTTGGCGAATATCTGCATCGACCGCAGCTTGTCGCGGCTCCGACCAATGGCCACGCTTTCGTTGAGCGACCAGACTCCGGCCATTTCAAACTGCCGCAGCACCGCGGTACCGTAATTGGTGATCGACGCACCAATGCGCGGGATGACCGCGTCATAGCCTTCCAACGTGTTACCGTTATAGGTGATCGTCGGTCGGTGACTGGCGATATGCACGGTACAACGGGTCGTGTTCAGGATGTCGAGCACATGCCCGCGCGCCTCGGCCGCCTCGGCCAGGCGCTTGTGCGAATAAAGGTTCGGGTTACGGGCAAGCATGGCGATTTTCATAAATTATCTTTCTTGATGCCGACCAAGCATCCATCGTCTGGCGCTGTTGACGAGAAAGCCCCGTTTCAGCGCCCGGCGACCTATCAGGACCGGAAATATCATTGACTGCCGATTGGCAAGCGTCATGTGACCTACCCATTCGAGCGGTCCGAGTTTCATCACGGTTTCTATCACATATCGGGTTTCCATGACACCATTGCTACTTTTTACTCGTCGCTGGCCATAAACCGGTGCTTCGCAATGATAGTCGGCAACGCCGCTCCCCATCGGGATCGTAAATTGTACAAATGCCTGGCCATCTTTCTCGAATGGCTTGATCCGGGTGGCGTGCAGAGACGAGGTGGCCGCCCCGGTATCGACCTTGGCATGCAGGTTTTTCACGCCGAAGGCGGGCAAGTCGATCAGCTCGCACCAGCCTATTTCGCAAGGCTCCTTGAGCTTGCGGCGGTACCGCTTCACCTTCGGGATATTTTCCTGCGCCATCGACCGATTATCTGGCCGATGGCGCATTCGTGCGCAAGATAATTATAATCTACAGAACACCATAGGCCAACATCGCATCGGCCACTTTCTTGAAACCGGCGATATTGGCGCCCTTGACATAGTCGACATAGCCGTCACCCTGATCGCCATATTCGACGCACTTGCCGTGGATACCCTCCATCAATTCGGTCAGCATGGTGCCGAGCCGTTCGTGGTTCCAGCTGATCCGCTCCGCATTCTGGCTCATTTCCAGGCCGGATACGGCCACCCCGCCGGCGTTGGCGGCCTTGCCGGGACCATACATGATTTTGGCATCGTGAAAAACGTGAACCCCTTCGAGCGTGGTCGGCATATTCGCGCCTTCCGAAACGGCAATCACGCCGTTGGCGACCAGTTCCCTGGCCTCTTCCTCGTTCAGTTCATTCTGTGTCGCGCAGGGCAGAGCCAGCTCACAGGGCACGGTCCAGGGGCGCTTGCCCTCGTGGAACGTTGCACCGACAAAATGATCGGCATATTCGCTGATCCGGCCCCGCGTGTGGGTCTTGTGATTCTTGACCCAATCGATCTTTTCCTGATCAATGCCGTCGGGATCATGGATGAAGCCGCCGCTGTCCGAAAGCGTCAGGACCTTGCCGCCCTGCTTGACAATCTGCTCCGCGGCATGGGTGGCGACATTGCCGGATCCGGAAATAACCACGGTCTTGCCAGCGATCGCATCCCCCTTGTGCTTGAGCATATTCTCCAGGAAATAGACCGCGCCATAGCCGGTCGCCTCCGGCCGCATCTGCGAGCCGCCATATTCCAGACCCTTGCCGGTCAGGACGCCTTCCCAGCGATTGGTGATCCGCTTGTACTGGCCGAACATATAGCCGATTTCACGGCCACCAACGCCAATGTCCCCAGCCGGAACATCCGTGTCCGGCCCGATATGACGGTAAAGCTCGGTCATGAAGGACTGGCAGAAACGCATGACTTCGGCATCGGACTTGCCCTTGGGATTGAAGTTCGCTCCCCCCTTGCCCCCACCCATCGGCAGGCCGGTCAGCGAATTCTTGAACGTCTGTTCAAAGGCGAGGAATTTCAGCACGCTTTCGTTGACGCTCGGGTGGAAGCGGATGCCGCCCTTGTACGGGCCGATGGCATTGTTGTTCTGGACTCGGTAGCCGCGCTGGACGCGGACACAGTGATTGTCGTCTTCCCAGCAAACACGAAAGGATATCACCCGGTCCGGCTCGGCAATCCGCCGCAAGATCTGTGCTGTGTGATAGGCTTCCTTGTCCTCGATGAAATCGAAAATATCCATCGCGACTTCCTGAACCGCCTGGATGAATTCGGTTTGCCCCGGATTGCGTTTCTTGACGCCCTCCATGAATGTCGGAAAATCTACATGATCGGAAACGGCCATACTATACCCCCATATATTGTATATCAGCGCGACCCGATTATCGCTGTCGACCTCCTCGAGTCGGCAACGGGTATGAACACTTAATAGAACTAATCATCGGCTTTGGTAAAGCGTTGACAGGGACAGGAAAATCAGTCCTGATTCCCGTCCTCAGCGGTGCCGATTTCCTTGCTGTCCACCGGTTCGGTCGCGCCGTCCGGCTCATCGGCTTGCACTTCCCCGAACAGGGCCGACAGCCGCGCCAATTGCTCGCCGATCACGCCGTCGACGGCGGGCGCGATCTGATCGACGGGCGGTTCCATATATCCGCCCACTTTATAGGTAAAACGAACCACCGTGGCTGGACCCTGGGGCTGGAGCTGCATCGTCAGCGTCCCGGTTACCGCTTCCGCCTGGAGCGGCCCCAGCGCACCGGACATGCGCAGCATCTTGTTGTTGTGCGCATATAATACGCGCATGTGCTGGACGCTACCCTCTGACGATTTGATATTGTCGCCGGACGTTGTCCGGATCAGTTCGCAAAAACAGCCGCCGGCCTGCGGTACGAGATAGAAATTTTCCGCATCACCGGTCCAGCTATGATCGCTGTTCCAGTAACGCGACGGAGCCACCATGGCTTTCCAGACCTTCTCTGCGTCGCCAGCAATTACCGCTTGATGCTGCACGGTAAAGCCGTTGTCGGCGGTGTTGGTCACTTCCGCCCTGGCACTGGTCATGCTGGCAATCGCTGCGATTCCCAAAATTGCGTGAAATGCCAGCTTGGCCATGACCATGTCTCCCGTGATATCTCTCAGAGCGAAAGAACCGCCTCTATCGCTTCATTGACTTCCACCATGCTGCCCATGCCATCGACCTTGCGGACGATCCCGCGCGCTTCGTAGATCGGCAGGATCGGAGCTGTCTTGGCGCGATATTCCTTCATCCGGGTGCGGACGGTTTCTTCATTGTCGTCGGGGCGGCGCTTGAACTCGGTGGCGCCGCATACGTCACAGACTCCCTCCACCGCCGGTTGCTTGAACTTGTCATGATAGCCTTCGCCGCATTTGGCGCATGTGAAACGGCCCGTGATACGCTCGACCAGCGCGTCTTCGTCGACGGCAAGCTCGATCACGTAGGACAGGACGCGATTCCGTTCAGCCAGTATTTCGTCGAGGGATGCGGCCTGTGCGGCCGTGCGGGGATATCCGTCGAAGATGACGCCCTGGTCCGGACCCAGTTCATCCAGCTTGTCGCCGATAATGCCGGAAACCACCTCATCAGGAACCAGTTCGCCTGCGTCCATCAATGCCTTGGCTTTCAGACCGACTTCGGTGCCGGCCTTTACGGCGGCCCGAAGCATATCGCCGGTCGACAGCTGGATCATGCCATGCTCGTCTTCCAGACGGCTCGCCTGGGTTCCCTTCCCGGCACCCGGTGGTCCCAACAAGATGATGTCCATATGATTACCCCCGAGATGATGGAAAAAGACTGTGTCGATGGAGCCGGACCGATATCTAGCGTTTGCGCCGTCCGCCCTTGAGCTTCGACTTCTTGAGCAGGTCGCCATATTGCAGAGCCAGCAGATGACTCTGGATCTGGGTCACGGTGTCGATCGTGACGTTGACCACGATCAGCAGGCTGGTGCCGCCCAGGAAGAAGATCGGCAGGCTCGTCTGGGCCATCACATATTCCGGCAAGACGCAGACAAAGGCAAGATAAGCCGCACCAACCACTGTAATCCGGGTCAGCACATAGTCGAGATAATCGGCGGTATTCTTGCCCGGACGAATCCCGGGCACAAACCCGCCGTTCTTCTTGAGATTCTCGGCCGTCTCTTCGGGATTGAAGACAACCGCCGTGTAGAAGAAACAGAAGAAGATGATGCCTGCCGCGTAGAGCGCCATATAGAGTGGCTGGCCGTGCGCCAGATACTGGTTGAGCGAGATGATGAAGTCACCAAACGCGGATTCGCCGGCGACGGTATTGCCGGCAAACTGCGTTACCGTGAGCGGCATCAGCAGCAGCGAAGATGCAAAGATCGGCGGAATGACACCAGCAGTGTTGACCTTGAGCGGCAGATGGCTGCGATCGGCCTGCATCACGCCATGCTGGGTCGCGCGCTTGGGATATTGAATCAGCACCCGTCGCTGCGCGCGTTCCATGAAGCTGATGAACAATACCAGACCGGCTACCATCACAATCAGGCCGACGATCGTCAGGGCGTTGATCGAACCGGTGCGGCTGCCCTCCATCAGATTGGCGACGAATGTCGGCATCTGCGCGACAATGCCGGCCATGATGATCAGCGAAATCCCGTTGCCGATACCGCGGCTGGTGATCTGTTCGCCCAGCCACATCAGGAACAGGGTACCGCCAACCAGACTGATAACCGCGCCGACGCGGAACATATAGCCGGGTTCGACAACTGCCTGCAGGCCCGATTGGGAAGCAAAGCTCTCGAGACCCACGGCTATGAAATATCCCTGGACAGCGGTCAGGCCGACGGTGCCATAGCGGGTATATTGATTGAGTTTCTTGCGGCCGGATTCGCCTTCCTTCTTGATCGCGGCGAGTGTCGGCGACAGCGCCGCTGCCAGCTGGACCACGATCGATGCGGTAATATAAGGCATGACGCCGAGAGCGATCAGGCTCATCCGCTCCAGCGAACCACCGGAAAATGTATTGAAAATATCGAGGACGCCGCCGCGGGTCTGGTCATAGAGGTCGGCCAACACCACCGGATCGACGCCCGGCAATGGCACGAAGCTGAGCAGCCGGAAAATCACCAATGCACCGAGCGTAAACCAGATGCGCTTGCGCAGTTCGGTCGCTTCGCCAAATTTTGCCAGGCTTAGATTCGCTGCGACCTGATCGGCTCTTGATGCCATGCTTGACTTCCCTGCCCACTATTAGTTTGCAACGCGCCCCTGCGGAGGCAGAGGCCCATCTCCAACTATTGCGTCCTGTTGCAATCTCCGGAGATGAATAGCCGCTTTTGCCGCTATGCAACCCGCCCCATATCGGATGTTAGTGCATCAAAAACAAGGGGCCAGAAAAAGAGGCGCTAAAACTAGCGCCTCTCGAAGATCAACCGTTCTTTTTCGCCTTGTTCGCGGCTTTTTTCTCGCGCGCGGGCTTGGAAGGCACAGCCTTTTTCTCGCCCTTCGGACGGCGCTCGCCGCTGGCTGCGAGGATTTCGACCTTGCCGCCTGCCTTTTCAACCGCAGCAACAGCTGCCTTGGATGCGCCAGCAACGGCAATCGTTATTTTCGCGGTCAATTCGCCCTTGGCGAGTAACCGGACGCCGTCCTTGCCGCCACGGGCGAGGCCAGCAGCCTTCAGGGTTGCGTGATCGATGGTGCCCTTGGTGTCGAGACTTTTGCTGTCGATGAATTTCTGGATCATGCCCAGGTTCACTTCCGCATAATCGGTACCGAACGGGTTGTTGAAACCACGTTTTGGCAGGCGCATGTGGAGCGGCATCTGGCCGCCTTCAAAGCCGTTGATCGAGACACCGGAACGGGCCTTCTGACCCTTCTGGCCACGTCCGCCGGTCTTGCCTTTGCCCGAGCCAATGCCCCGGCCAATGCGCATGCGCGACTTGCGCGCGCCTTCATTGTCTCTGAGTTCGTTTAATTTCATGTCTTGTACTCGCTTTCGCTTTTATTCGCACGGAGGTGTCGGGTGTTACCCTTCAACAACCTCCACCAGATGATGTACTCTACGGATCATGCCGCGCACTTCCGCTGAGTCTTCCAGTTCGGAAACACGGTGCATCTTGTTGAGACCCAGGCCGATCAGTGTCTTACGCTGAACTTCCGGACGACGGATCGGGGATCCGATCTGCTTGATTTTCACTTTGGCCATCAAAAATTACTCCGTAACTGCGGCGGCATCAGCTGCCACTTCAGCAGCCGAACCGCCAGCACGTGCAAGCAGGTCGGTGACTTTCTTGCCGCGTCGCTGGGACACGGATTTCGGGCTCGACTGATCTGCCAGCGCAGCAAAGGTTGCGCGGATCATGTTGTAGGGATTGGCGGTGCCGTTGGACTTGGTCACAACGTCGGAAACGCCAAGGCTTTCGAACACGGCACGCATCGGACCGCCGGCAATGATGCCGGTACCGGCAGGTGCCGAACGGACGGTCACATTGCCCGCGCCAAACTGGCCGGTGCCATCATGGTGCAGGGTCCGGCCCTCACGCAATGGTACACGAACCATCGACTTTTTCGCAGCAGCGGTTGCCTTGGTAATGGCTTCCGGCACTTCGCGTGCCTTGCCCTTGCCGAAACCGGCGCGGCCCTTGCCGTCGCCGACCACGACCAGTGCAGCAAAGCCGAAGCGCTTGCCGCCCTTGACCGTCTTGGAAACGCGGTTGATGTGAACCAGCTTCTCGATCAGCTCTTCGCCGCCCTGATTGTCACCACGGCCACCGCGGCCGCCGCCGCGATTGTCACGGCCACCGCCGCGATTGTCACGACCGCCGCCACCGCCACCGCGGTTGTCACGACCACCGGCACCGCCGCGATTGCCACCGCGCGACTGACGCTCGGGACCACCGGTCTTGGCTTCGGGTGCTATTGCTGCTTCCGGCTGATTGCCTTCGCCAGTGGTGCCCGGCTGTGCCGCGCCTTCTGGGGTTGTTTTGTCATCAGCCATATTAAAACTCCAATCCGCCTTCACGTGCTGCGTCGGCCAGGGCCTTCACACGTCCGTGAAACAGGAACCCGCCACGGTCAAAAATTACTTCTTTAACGCCCGCCTTCTTTGCAGCTTCGGCAACGCGCTTGCCGACATCGGCAGCAGCCTTGCTATCCGCACCGGTTTTGACTTTGGACGCCTTGTCGATGGTCGAAGCGGAAGCCAGCGTTTTGCCCTCGGCATCGTCGATAACCTGGGCATAGATATGCCGGCTCGTGCGATGCACGGACAAACGAGGCTTTGAGAGCCCGCGCTTGCGCAATTTGCTGCGTACGCGTTGCTGGCGCCGTTTGAACTGAGAAATATTCGCCATGGCTTATTTCTTCTTCCCTTCTTTGCGGAAAATATATTCGCCGCGATATTTGATACCCTTGCCCTTATACGGCTCGGGCTTGCGCCAGCGCCGGATTTCGGCAGCGACCTGGCCAACTTGCTGCTTGTCCATGCCGGAAATTTCGATCGTCGTCTGATCCGGGGTCTTGATGTCGATGCCTTCCGGAATCGGAAAGTTCACATCATGACTATAGCCGAGCTGCAGGTTCAGGATCTTGCCCTGAGCCGCGGCACGATAACCAACACCGTTGATTTCCAGCACCTTGGTAAAACCTTCGGTGACACCGTCGACCAGGTTCTGCACCAATGTACGCTGCATTCCCCAGAATGCGCGCGCGGTTTTCGACTTGTTTGCTGGCATCACCAGCAAACCACCGTCGCCCAGTTCATAGGTCAGGTCATCAACCATCGGGGTCGAAAGCTCGCCCTTTGGTCCTTTGACCTTGACCAGACCATCTTCCATCACGGCAGTGACGCCGTCCGGAATAGCTACTGATTTTTTGCCAATACGGGACATGATTAGAATACCTCAGCCAGTACTTCGCCGCCGACCTTCGCCTGACGCGCTTCCGCGTCGGACAGAACACCTTTTGGCGTCGATACGATTGTTATGCCCAGGCCGTTGCGAACCCGTGGCAGATCTTCCGACCCGCTGTAGACGCGACGGCCAGGCTTTGAAACACGGGCCACGTGGCGAATTGCCGGCTGCCCTTCAAAATATTTCAGTTCAATCCGCAGACCGGGGTGCTTGTTGACCTCTTCTTCGCTGTAGCCGCGGATATAACCTTCGCGCTGCAACACTTCGAGGACGGCACCACGCAATTTGGACGCAGGGGTTACGACGCTATCCTTGCGTGCCTGTTGTCCGTTGCGGATACGGGTGAGCATGTCACCCAAGGGATCGGTAAAAGCCATATTATCTCTCCCTTACCAGCTTGATTTCGTGACGCCAGGAATCAGGCCTTTATTGGCCATGTCTCTCAGCTCGATGCGGCACAGGCGGAACTTGCGGTAATAGCCGCGCGGCCGTCCTGTGGTTTCACAGCGGTTGCGCACACGCGTCGGATTTGCGTTGCGCGGGATTTCCGCCATCTTCAGGCGCGCCATCAGACGTTCGGTCTCGTCGAGAGACTGGTCTGCTGCCATAGCCTTCAGTTTCGCATAACGACCGGCGTATTTCTTCACCATCCGCTTGCGTTTTTCGTTTCTGTTAATGGAACTCAGTTTCGCCATGACTTAAGTTCTCGTCCTTCCGTATTACGAAGCGCGCTCACGCGGCTTCTTTTTCTTCCGCTTGTTCCTCTTTGGGGAACGGGAAACCGAACAATGCCAGAAGCGCACGCGCTTCTTCGTCTGTTTTTGCTGTTGTCGTCACGATCACGTCCATGCCGCGCACCACGTCGATATTGTCATAGGCGATCTCGGGGAAAATGATCTGCTCTTTCAGGCCCATGGCAAAATTGCCGCGACCGTCAAAGCTTTTCGGATTCAGACCCCTGAAATCCCGGATACGTGGCATCGCGACCGTCACGAGACGATCGATAAATTCATACATCCGTTCCCGGCGCAGATTGACCTTGCAGCCGATCGGCATGCCTTCACGCAACTTGAACGTCGCGATCGAGTTTTTCGCCTTGGTAATCACCGGCTTCTGGCCGGCAATCAATTCCATTTCGGAAGCAGCAGTCGCGACCTTCTTCTTGTCCTGGCTGCCTTCGCCCACGCCCATGTTGATCGTGACCATCGTGATACGAGGCACTTCCATATGGTTGGAATAGTTGAATTTCTCCTGCATCGCCTTGACGATTTCCTCGTCATATTTGGTGCGCATGCGCGGAATATATTTTTTGTCAGCCATCGACTTTCTCCCCGGACTTTACAGCGATACGCTGCATCTTTCCGTCTTCTGTCTTTTCAAACCGGACGCGCGTCGGTTTGCCGTCTTTCGGATCCGCCAGTGCCACTTTGCTGATGTGCAAGGCCGCTTCCCGACGTTCCAGGCCACCCTGCGGGTTTGCCTGGGTCGGCTTGCGATGGCGCACGGCAATGTTGATACCCGAAACGATGCACTTGCCATCCTTCGGCATCACTTTGCTGACTTCACCCGACTTGCCCTTGTCCTTGCCGGACAGGACCACGACGGTGTCGCCTTTTTTGATCTTTGCATTGGCCATGATCAGATTACCTCCGGCGCAAGGCTGATGATTTTCATATGCTTCTTCGCACGCAGTTCGCGAACCACGGGGCCAAAAATACGGGTGCCAATAGGCTCCTGGTTGTTGTTCACCAAAACCGCAGCATTGCTGTCGAACCGAATGACCGATCCGTCCTTGCGGCGGATGTCCTTCTTGGTACGCACGATCACCGCCCGGTGAACGTCGCCCTTCTTGACCTTGCCGCGCGGCGCTGCTTCCTTGATCGACACGACAATGATGTCGCCGACGCCGGCAAAGCGACGCTTCGAGCCGCCCAGCACCTTGATGCACTGCACGCGTTTGGCGCCGCTATTGTCAGCGACCTCCAGGTTCGATTGCATCTGGATCATGGATCCAATTCCTTCTTCATAAACCCGGAAGACCGGGCGTTTCCTACTTCGTCACCCCGGCAAAATCCGGGATATTCTAAATTACTCGGCTGCTGGCGCAGCTTCGGCCTTTTCATCGGCCGCCGGTTTTACGGGTGCCTTGACCTTTTCGTCCTTCGGATCGCTTGCGGTGATCTCGCTGACTGTCGGCGTTGCCACACCGGCTGCTGCACCCACGCGCTCCAGAACTTTCCAGGTCTTCAGCTTTGAAATCGGGCGGGTCTCTTCGATCCGCACGGTTTCGCCAAGGCTGATTTCATTGTTCTCATCATGCGCATGATATTTCTTCGAGCGCCGGATGATCTTTCCGTACAGCGGATGCTTCACTTTGCGTTCGACATTGACGACAACAGTCTTGTCGCCCTTGTCTGACACAACCGTGCCGGTGAGAATACGTTTTGGCATATCGGTTCCTTACGCCTTTTCTGCAACGGCGGCTTTCGCACGCTCGTTCTGCAGGGTTTTGATTTTTGCGATCGTGCGGCGCACTTCCCGTATCCGACTTGGCTTTTCAAGCTGGTTGGTCGCAGACTGAAAGCGCAGGTTGAATGCCTCGCGCTTCAGTTCGCCCAGTTCCGTCTCGAGCTGATCGTCGGTCTTGGTCCGCATATCTTCTGTCTTGATGCTCATCTAGCTTAACCTTCCAGATGTGACGTATCGCCGAGGCGGGCCACAACCTTTGTCTTGATCGGGAGCTTCATCGCCGCCCGCTCGAACGCAACCGCTGCAATCGGTCCGGGAACGCCGTCCAGTTCGAACAGGATCCGGCCTGGCTTGACCCGGGCAGCCCAATATTCAACCGAGCCCTTGCCCTTGCCCTGACGAACTTCGGCAGGTTTCTTGGATACGGGCACGTCCGGGAAAATCCGGATCCACAACCGGCCCTGACGCTTGATGTGACGCGTGATCGCACGGCGAGCCGCCTCGATCTGACGCGCGGTAATCCGGTCAGGTTCCATGGCTTTCAGGCCATAGCTGCCGAAATTCAGCGTGGCACCACCAGGAGCCTTGCCCTTGATCCGGCCTTTGAAAGCCTTGCGGAACTTATGTTTCTTGGGTTGCAGCATGATGCTCTACCTATTCCTCAAAAATCAACGTTGATGCTGCGGACGGACGCCGGAAGTTTGTGCTTCCACCATCAACCGATCCTGAGCCATCGGGTCGTGACCCAATATCTCGCCTTTGAAAATCCAGACCTTGATACCGATGATGCCATAAGCGGTCAGTGCTTCATATTCGGCATAGTCGATATTGGCGCGCAGCGTATGGAGCGGCACGCGGCCTTCGCGATACCATTCGACGCGCGCGATTTCCGCGCCGCCCAAACGGCCGCCACAAACAATCTTGATGCCCTCGGCACCAAACCGCAGTGCAGACTGCACCGCGCGCTTCATGGCACGACGGAAGGCAACGCGGCGGATCAGCTGATCGCCGATACCCTGGGCAACGAGCTGGGCATCGACTTCCGGCTTGCGGATTTCGACGATGTTCAGCGATACGTCACCGGACGACATGTCGCTCAGCTGACGACGCAGCTTTTCGATATCCGCGCCCTTCTTGCCGATGATCACACCGGGGCGTGCGGCATATATGGAAATGCGGCAGGTCTTGGCCGGACGCTCGATCACAACCTTCGAGATCGCTGCCTGTGGCAGGGTCTTGATGATGAACTTGCGCATCTTGATGTCTTCCATCAAGAGGTCGCCATAGTTGGAACCTTCCGCATACCAGCGAGAGTCCCAGGTCCGGTTGATCTGCAGGCGAAGCCCGATAGGATTGCTCTTTTGACCCATGGTTACGCCTCTTCCTCTTCATGCTCGCGCACGACGATGCGGACGCGGCTAAATGGCTTGATAATCTTGGCTGAACGGCCACGTGCCCGCGCCTTCCAGCGCTTCATCGTGATCGACTTGCCGACGCTCGCTTCGTGAACGATCAGCGCATCGACATCCAGATTGTGATTATTCTCGGCATTGGCGATCGCTGAAGCAAGCACCTTGCTGACATCCTTTGCCATCGACTTTTTCGAAAAGGACAGGATGTTCAGAGCGTCTTCCGCTTTCTTGCCACGGATCAGCTGTGCAACCAAGTTCAGCTTCTGGGCAGAACCACGAATGGAATTGCCAACAGCCAAAGCTTCATTGTCGCCCACACGGCGGGGTGATGATGCCTTACCCATTATTTCTTGCCTTTTTTGTCAGCGCCATGGCCGTAATAGTTGCGCGTAGGCGCGAACTCGCCAAGCTTGTGACCGACCATGTCTTCATTGACGGAAACCGGAATGAATTTCTGGCCATTGTAAACACTGAAGGTCAAGCCGACGAAATCAGGCAATACGGTGGAGCGGCGCGACCAGGTCTTGATCGGCGTACGCACACTGTTTTCCTGCGCGGTCTGCGCTTTTTTCAGCAGGTGGAGGTCAACGAATGGACCTTTTTTGATGGAACGAGCCATGCTTACCTCTTCTTCTTCGCGTGACGCGACCGGATGATCATCTTGTCAGTCGATTTGTTGCTGCGGGTACGGGCACCCTTGGTCGGCTTGCCCCATGGCGTCAC
>Ga0209024_1000945_pt1 | contig 33303 bp, 34 predicted proteins | sample AutmiccommunBRH5_FD_187380 | JGI IMG/M metagenome (GOLD analysis project Ga0209024, IMG submission 187380) | Deep subsurface microbial communities from Mt. Terri, Switzerland - Autotrophic microbial communities BRH/5 (SPAdes) (version 2) | ecosystem: Environmental > Aquatic > Deep subsurface >...
CAGCGCCACGGGCACGACCCCCGCGCCTACCTCATCGATGTACTCCGGCGTCTCGTCGCCCAACCGAATCGCCACAACCCCAGCAACCTCAACGCTCTCACCCCCGCACACTGGAAGGCCAAGTCCTGAGCCGTCCCTTTGCCTCAACGCACGAGGTTGAGGCCGAGTCTGGACCGCTTACCGCGTTCGCGGCAGTACAGAAACCACTCGCGGCGGTACAGAAACGGTTCGCGGGGGTGCAGACATCACTCGCACCGTGGCAGAACTGACTCGAGCCGATGCAGAAATGGTTCGAACCTGCGCAGAAGTCACTCGCGCCATGGCAGAAATGACTCGCGCCGGTACAGAAACGGTTCGCGGGAATGCAGAAGTCATTCGCGGCGATGCAGAAGTCATTCGCGGCGGGTGCGGATGGGTTCTGCGGGGCGGCGGCTGAGGTCGGATGGCGTTTGGGTGGGTTCTCCCTGCGTCCGGGCGGGTTGAGGCAGGGGCGGGATGGTTTGAGGAGCGGCTTGGGACGTGACGGACGTCGGGCGGGACGGGTCTGAACCGGTGCGGCAAGGCTCGGAGGGGTCGCGTGGCTCTGGCTCTCCGGAGCGGGGACAAACGTCCGAGGCGGGGCAGATGGCTGGGGCCACATTGACCGCGTTACCGCCAGGGTGGCGGCGTTCCCGGTGGTTACGCGGAGTGCGCGGGGACACATTCCGCAGTTATTGAGGGTGATGGCGGGCTGAGTCGTCCTGAAGAGGCGGGGTGTGTGGGGCTGCGGGGACTGGATTGCGGGCGGCGTGGGGGGCAATGGCTTTGAGCCGGATGGCCAGCCAGACGGTGATGATGAATGCGGTGATCGCGACGAGGCCCGCTCGGGGATAGCCGTGGAGCCGTCCGGACCCGTCGGCGACGACGAGCAGGCCGGCGATGACGTTGGCCAAGGCGCTGAATGCCTGTTGGCAGGCGGAGTTCAGCGACATGAATCCGCCGCGGTGGCGCGCATCGACGGCGTTGGTGACCATGGCCATGGCGGGCGCAAACCGGCCGGACATGCCAATGAAGAAAAAGGTGGTGGCGATCAGGGCCAGAGGGAGCGAGACGGGTGGCAGGTTGGTGAGGATCAGCACGGAAACGACCGCGATGACTGTTATCCAGCTGAGCACGTGGAGTTTGTCATAACGATCTGAGAGCCGTCCGAGCCATGGCATGGTGAAAAAGGTGCAGATGCCGCCGGCTGCGTAGATCCAAGGAATGTGCGAGGCGGCAATGCCGACATTGATCTCCATGGTTGGGGCCATGAAGGGCACCACGCTGGCCCCTCCGAAGACCAGTAATCCGCCGAGGATCAGCCCGCGCCGGTGCGCCTGGATCGAGAGCAGGTCGATCATTTGGCGAACCGGGTGTCCCGTGCCGGGTGCGATTTTGACCGCGGGAAGGATTTTCCAGGCCAGGATCCAGACCAGAGCGCTGGCGGTGGCCAAAAGAAAAAACGGTGCGTGCCAGCCCCACCAGTTACTTAAAGCGAGTCCTGCAGGAACGCCGAAGACCGACGCGAGGGGAAAGGCGGTCATCACCGTGCCCATTGCTTGCCCGCGGCGTTCCGGCGGAATGACGTCCCCCACCATCGCTGTGACCAGGGATCCGGCGACGCCCCCACAGCCACCGGCGGCGACCCGGGCCGCGAGCAGGGTCCAGAAGTCTCCCGAGAGGGAACAGGCAAAGGTGGCCGCGCCGAATCCGGCGTAAAGGACCAGCAACGCGCGTTTACGATCAAAACGGTCAATGAGAAAGCCGCCAATCAAGCCGGTGACGGCTGCGGCCAGACCGTAACTGGCCACCAACCAGCTGAATTGCGCCGGGCTGATTGCGAAATACGTCATCAGGCGCGCGCCGAGGGGCATCATGATCATGAAGTCCATCACGTGCGTGAACTGAACCGCGGCCAGCGTGTAGAGCAGCGTCCGCTCTTGAGCCGCCGGCAGAGCGACCATCGGTCTCGTCGACATGGCAGCGAGATGAAAGCTCGATTCCCCCAAACGCAAGCGAGCGGAGTGATCTTTGTGCGCACGCGGCCCCGCGGCTTATTCGAGGATGAGGGACTGCGGACTGGTCGCGGCGGCGGGAAGCACCCCTTGGCGGCGCAGGAGCTCTAGCTGGTGGGGAGCGGGGCGTAGATCGCGGGCGCGCAGGAGGTGGGCGGCTTTTTCGATCAGTTCAAAGTAGCCGGAGACGATCGGTGAGGCGACGGCTTCCGGTTGTTTTTGCAGTTCAATGAACTCCCGAAGCACGCCTTCGCGCAGCAATGCGAGGCTGGTCGGTGCGAACTCGAGGGGAAAGGCTTCCAGCAGATTTGCGCCAAAGGCCTTCTCGAGGAGCTCTGCGTAAACGGTGGGCAGCCGGCGCGTCATCAATGTTTCGTCGTCGAGCAGTGCCAAGGTCCGGCGCATGCCATCGGCCATGTCTTTGAGCGCGATCTGGTGTTGGGCGAGGAGGAGCTCGATCCGCCCGTTGGAACGGATGGCGAAAAACGGGCAGGCGGCAAAGGCGAGTGGAAAGCTGAGGTTGGGAAAGATCTCAATCTTGAGGTAGCGCCGGGCAATGTCCGCAAAGCGGCTCCACGATTCGAGATTTTCATAGTCCACCCGCTCGATCGGCGCCCATTCCAGCTTGGGTTTCTCCGGGGAAACGGTGTCGTTGGCCGCGTCGAGGTAGAGATTGCCGAACTGAATCGCGTTCTGAAAGTAGCGGTCCTGAAGAAAAATGAAGACGGGCTTGAGCGTAAGCCCGCGCGCCACCAGATCCTGAAAGAACGAGTCCGCCCGCATTCGCTCAAGCACCCCATCCCGGATCTGTTGACAAAAACCGATCGGATAGTGAGCCCAGTCGCGGTCACCATAGACTTGATCCGGATTGGGTTGCGCCCGGGCAGCGGCAATCCGGGGGGCGAATCCCTGATCAACCGCCTCGCGAAATGCGGCCAGGCGTTGGAGAACCTCGTCCAGTCGAGGCGTCAGGTGGCGGGCGGAGAGCCGCCGTTGCTCCGTGGTTGCGCGTAGGTCCAGCGAGCGCGCGTTGGCGATGATGCGGTTGAGGCTCATCGCGTTAATGCAGGCTGGTCGAAGCCGTTAACGTCATACGCCTGGAGGAGGCATCTTTTCCGCGCGGCGGCGACGGCGGTGAATCAGCGCCCCAAGTCCGATCAGGAGGCCACCGGCCAAGGCAGTTTCCGCCGGCTCGGGCACGGCTTGCGGCGTAATGGTCAGGCCGGTGTTGGGCAGGTCTTCCCATGCGCCGTAGAGGGCGATGCCGTCGGAATAGTTGGTGGTGGAAAAGTCGAACGCCACCCAACCGTAGTGCGATTGTCCCTCGAGGTCGAAGCGCAGCCCGAGGTAGTTGACCCCGGCGTTGAGGAAGAGTGAAAAATCGGCGTAGCTGTTGAAGGTGCCTGAGGCATTGAGGGTGTCGCCGAGGGAGAGCGGCGCGGCCGCATACACCACCGACTGATCCCAGAGGATGGCGGTCCCCGAAAGGCCGGAAATTTCGGCGTAGCCGGCTCCGTTGTTCGCGAAGACAGAAAAGTCGTCGGTTCCGTCGTCATTGATGTCGAAGGAAACCGTGGTGGTGTTGACCAGCGGGATATTTTCAATGCCAGAAGCAATGACGACAGCCTGCGCTTCGCCCATCGCGAGCAGGCTGGAGAGAGCGGCTACGGAGCCGAGAGAAGATAGCATACTACCCATAAGATCCGTTAATCGGAGCGGATCGACGCTGCTTGAGGGGTATTTTTTGAGCTGATCAAGTTTTCCAGTGGCGCTTAATCAGGGCGTTCACGGCTTCGATCGCCGCTGGTGCCAGGCGTGAGCCTCTTTTGTGGATTCGATGGCTTTGGGAAGCGTTTCAGAGAGGGCTGCTTTTTGGGCGGCATCGAAGTGGGGATCACGGATCAGGGCTTGCTGAATGTCGCTCCAGGGAACGTCGCCGCCGTAGGCCCAAGCGGTGTAAACCCGTTCAAGAAACGCCTGTCGGTAGCCCATTGCCGCTGAAAGCTGGTCGATTCTCGAGAAGAAAGGGGTGGGATCAAAATGCGCGGAGGACTCATCCGCGTCGTCGAAATACAGTCGCCAAGGGGTGGCTTCGCTCCGCGCTTGGTCCAAGGCGGCTTCGAGCACTTCCTGATAAACCAGCGGTGAACCGATCTGATCCGCCAGCTCGAGTAGTGACGAGGTGCCAAAGGTGCGCGCCCACGCGGGTGCACTGGTTGCAAGAACATGCTCCCGCGCTTCCCCCGGAAGTTGGTCGAAGTAAATCTGCGCAGCATCGGGATCGCTCTGCATCAGATGGGAGAAGAGCGCCCCATGAACGGGCTCGCGCAAACCCTCGGGCAAACTGCCGGTCGCTGCCAGTGCTTCGGCAGGGTTTTCTGCAATCCACCCGTCGGCGAGTGCGACTAGGGCTTGAGCCCGCCGGAGCGGGTCGGGGAGCTCGAGTGCCCATTGGCGGAGGGCGAGGGTGTCGGCAGGATGTTCAAGGTAAGCGGCAAGGTATCCCGGAAGAAGGTGCGTCATGTAGCCCTCGCCCTGTGGGTGGCCGATCACTTGCGCCGTGGCGCGCTCCCACAAATCGATAGCTTCTTCCGCACTCCCCCATCGTCCAAGGCTCAACAAATCGAGAGCCATCGGGAGTTGTTCCGGAGTCAGTGCGTCATGCTGGAGCAGAAGGTTCAGCGTTGCGGCAGTGTTTCGATGATCACCCTGCGGTCCGAACCGTAGCTCACCGAGCACCACCATCCAGTCGGGGGGTGCCTGCTCATCGGTGAAATAGCGGGTGGCGGATTCCGGATCGATCTGAAGAAGGTTCGTCCAAAGTGCCTGCAAGGCCTCGCCACGGATCTGGGGATCCTCTACCGCAGCAATGGCGGCGAACGCTCCTTCCGGATCCTGGGCCGCCCATTCAGCCGTGAGCACGCTGAGGGATGCTTCGCGTGCCCGGGTGTTGGTAAATTGAAGGACTTCGGCCAAGGCAGTTCGCCGGCCGGCTTCATCCAGGCCCGTAAACGCCATTTGGGCCTGGCCTGAAGCGGCTTTCAGGTTGTTGTGTTCCAGCATGTTTGCGACCACCGCCCGGCGACCCGCATCGTAAGCGCCGGAGAACACAAAGTTCGGACGTCGCGCAGGATCGAAGACTTCGGGAGTGCTGGCTTCCGCCTGGCTACTATCCGCGTTCGGAGGAAAAGGAGTAGCGGCGAGAGGCCGATGCTGAAGCTGAGTGGCCGCCTGAACTTCCGCTGAGGGTGTTGGCTGCCAATGATAACCGGCCCCCGCGGCGAGCACGAGCGAGCAAGGCCAGAGGAGGTGAACCGGTTTCATTTAGTAGAGCGGACGAGGAAGGTCGGCCGGACCCGCCTGCCGAATGAGGTTTTGTTGATGTTGTTGCAACCAGAGATGGAGCTCCCAGGTAGGCCGGCCTTGGCGCACCATCTGGGCCAGCTCGGGACTGAGGTCGTCGGCGGTGAATAGTTCCGCTCGCGCTTGGGCCGGATCCGCTCTCAAGAGCGCGTGGGCGGCCTCGATTTGGAGGTGTCGGCGGGTCGTTTCCGGAATGGGGACCGGTTCCCGCAGCGCGGCCCACCATGCCCTGGGGGAGACTTCTGCCCGCATCCGGGTCAGAAGCGCTTGGGAAGCGGCCGGTTGCAGGGTTTCGAGCCCCTTTGTATTCAGAATTTGGCGGAGCGCGGCGTCGGTAAGGTGAGAAATCAAAACGTCCTCGACCTGCGGCGAAAGCGAGGACGCTTCAAGCGAGTGGTTGCTGATCACCGCGAGCATCGCTTCGGGCATCTCTTCCGCCAGAGAGACGAGGGGGTCGTGCCTACCGCGATCCAGTGCGGGCTCGGAAACGCCCGGCTGCAGAAGCGACCGCAAGGTTTCTTCCGGAGCGAGACGGGCGCGATAGCGAAGGATGTGGACCTGGAGGTCGTATGCTTGCGGATCTTTGCCTTCCAACCAATGCGGCGCGAAGGGCTGAAGGTGTGCCTCCAGCCCAAGCCGGGCAACGCCTTGAGCGATCTCTCGATGAATCGCGGAGTTGATTTCAGCGGCTGTTTTTCCCGCCTCCGAAGTATAAAAAGCGAGCGTACGTTCCGGCTGGTGGAGCAGCGCCCAGCCCCAAGTGTCGTCCGCGTAGCGGCGTGCATCGGCCCGCAGGCTGTCGGGTGCTGCCGGCTCGGCCAGCCAAGCCAAGGCCGCTTCTGGATTCGCACAAGCCCAGCCTAGTATCAAATTAGAATTTTCAAGATCCAGAACGGCTGCGGCATCAATGCTCGCTTCGCCGAGGAGGTAGCCGAGGCGGAATGAAAGGTGTCCTGTCGCCGAACTCCCGGATCGTAGACGATCGCTTTTATCCAGATAAGCGAGCGCAGCCAGAACACCTTCTGCATCCAGTGCCTCGGTCAGCTCATTGAGGCCGAGGTAGGCGGTGCTGTAATCGCTCTTTGCGAGTGCATCCAGACGGACAAGCTCCTCGCCCAGTGCATCCGTGAATCTCAAACGTGTGTAGCCGTAAGTGCTTGCGGTGGGAATGCGGTTAATTCTGTGGCCCCACTTGCTTTGACCGGGGATCAGCGCCCCAACTTCCTGCGCAATGGTGGGGTCATGGAATTCAAACGAACTGCTTGGGCTTGTTTCGTCACCCCGGTGTCCGGCGAGGTGAGCGAGGGAAAAAGCAAGCCCCACAGATCCAAGCCAGAGCGCTCCCAGTGCCGTGCGTCGTGTCCATGATGCTCCCATCGCAGGTCAGAAAAGCGTTCCCGAACCGCCTGCACAAGGTGAATGCTTCATGCCGGTTGACGTTGCTCAAGGCGTTTAACTTAAGAACAAACGTCGCCCCATGGTCCCGTCCCCTGCCCTACTCTTCCAGCTCAGCCAGGACGGCGTCGATCGAGCGCAGGCTTTCGGCCGGGAAGAAGCTGTTGAACCGGGTGATGATTTGCTGAATGACGCCGTCCGGACAGCTGGCCCCGCCGGTGATGAGCACGCGCACCGGTCGGCCTTCCGGCCAGGGGTAGGTGCGGTCTTCCTGTTGGCCGGCCAGTGGATCGCCGGGCGTGCGGGCGAAATGGTAATGCTGAACGCGGCCGGGCGCGGTTAGATTATCTTCACTTTGGATATAGGCGGCGCGGGTTCCGAGGCGGTCGGCGCAAAGGCGGTAGAGCTGGTAGGTATTGCTGGAATTGGTCCCACCGGCCACCAATGCGAGGTCCAAGGGGCTTTCCAGCGCTTTTCCGAGAGCGTCCTGGTTTACCTGCGTGGCGTAACAAAGTGTATCGCCGCGGCTCTGCGTGTGCATGTGCTCGCCGAGGGCTGCTGCACCGTACCGGTCGCGCAGGGCTTCTTCCAGTTGCTCGATGATGCGCAGGGTTTCGTTGCGCAGGAGGGTTGTTTGATTGACGACGGCGATTTTCTGAAGGTCACGCGCCGGATCAAAGCAGCTGCTGTATTTGCCGACGAAGCTGACTGCCAGGCGCTCCCGTTGTTTGGCCGGATCGGTTTCGCGGATGATGTCACAGAGGATCTGGGCTTCTGCAAAATCCCGGATGATCAATGCCGGCCCGAAGTGCGCCGTGTTGGAAAACGTCGCCTTGGTTTCTTCGTGTTCGGCTTTACCGTGAATGATGACGGTGTGCCCCTCCTCGGCAAAACGACGGGCGGCCTTCCACACTTTTTCCACCAGCATGCAGGTGGCGTCGAATTCATTGAGTGGAAGCCCCTTCTCAATCAGGCGCACCTTGTCCTCATTGGTCGCGCCAAAGGCGGGAATGATGACAATATCCTCGGCTGAAAGCGTTTCCCAGTAGGGCAGTCCGGTGTCGGGATCCTCAATGGGCCGGCCTTTGTCTGTTTGCAGATAACGCAGTCCTCGCCGCTGGAGGTCGCTGTTCACGAAAGGGTTGTGAATGAGCTCGCTCAGCATGAAAACCCGTCGGCCCGGATAGGCAGCAATGACTTCATAGGCGCGCTCAATCGCGTTTTGCACACCGAGGCAAAAGCCGAAATGACTTGGCAGAAGGTACACCACTGGACCGAAATCCAGCGCTGCCGGTGCGCCACTGCGGTTCTCTTTCAGGCGGCGGAGGGTCTTGATGGCAGCGCAGAGCTGGCTCTGGTAAAGGGCTTTTGAGGTGTTGTCGTCCTGATAAATGGCGCGGTTGCGCTGACGATCGGTGCGGAAGCGATAGATGAATTCGTTCGGCCCGAAGTTGAGGTAAGGAATGTCAATCGCCCGCCTCCGAACCTCCGGGTGGAGCGTCTTCCAGATCGGATCGAGCGTCTCGGGCGCATCGCGTAGACGCTCCCCAAGGGTCTTCAGGGACACCCAAACTCCTTCTTCATTTGGCTGATAATCCGCTTCGAGAGGCAAAGAAAGCCGAGCCCAGTAGACTGAGCGGGGTTCAGGGGAGTCCAGATCGCAGACCCAGCGGGGCGTGCCGGCGTCGGGCCAAACGGCGTCGAGTTGGTTCGCGACAGAATCGGGAGCCGTTTCACCGCTCCAGCTGGGTCGCCAGGGAGCCACTAACGTGCCTAGTCCTTGCACCCAGACCTGATTGCGCGCATTAAACAGCAGCGCCGTCACCGCTGTCGGTTGACCGGTGGAGGAAGATGCAGGAACGCTTGCCGATTGCGATGCCATATCAATTAGGTCAAGGCAGGTCCGGCCCGAGGGCAAATGGATTTCAGCGCCGGCTATCCGGCGGCTCGGGGGGAGCCGCTCGCCGCCTTCCCCTGATCACGATCATCGTGCCGCCCGCTGCCAGAATTGCCGCGGCATAAAAGGCAGGGGTCGGCTTTTCTCCAAGGACAAGGTAACCGATGATTCCGGCAAAAATAAATTGGGTCAAACTAAGCGTCGACACCACCTGCCCGCGGAACTGTTTGAACGCCCAATTGATGATGCTGTGCCCCAATACCGTGGGAATCAGGGCCAATGCGAGGATGAGCATGAGCTCGCGGACAGGATCCGGCCCCAGCCAATGGACTGTGCCCCGCGCAGGCATGAAGAGAATAGCAGTGCCCAGGCAGCAGAGACCCGCCACGAGGTAAACCGGAACAACGTAGAGATAGATCGACGGGATTGCACGGTTCCGGCTGCCAAAGCCCAAATAGCCGGAGTAGAGCAACATCGATACGAAGCAAATGATGTCTCCCCACGCGTGCTGCGTTGAAAGAGTGAAATCAGCGGCCCCGAGCATGACGACTCCGCTGATTGCAATGACCGTACCCAGCCATTCCTGCCGGGTCAGGACCTCCCGAACGCTGAGAAACAGAACAAAAGGCATCACGACCGGCGTCATGTTCACCACCAGTGTGGCGTTGGCGGCCGGGGTGAGCCGGGCACCGAAGATCCAGCTGATGAAGTGGCCTGCCAGAAAAACGGCGGGCAACAACACGCTGCGTCCGGGGTGGGTCATCCGAAAATCCGGGTGCTGACGCTTGGCCCGCCACGCCAGCGGAATGAGGCATGCGCCGCCCAGCAAAAGCCGGTAGGCAGAGAGAAGAACCGGATCTGTCTCACTTGCCTTGATGAAAAGCACTGCGAGCGAACCGCAGAACATTCCGAAAAGAAGAATCAGCAATGGCATGATGAAGAGGAGGCATCACCATGTTTGGTGGACGGGTGTGGAGCAAGGGTGGCTGAAAGATCAAAAAACGTGAACAAAGTAACACTTTCCCCTTGCGGGGGTTCGGGGGTTTTTCAAGATGGGCACCGCCAGCATGGCAACCTTGCCGCTGCGGACTCACCACTGATCCACGATTCTCATGGCCCGTTCCATCACTCCGAAAGCCGCCGCCAATACGAACGAAAAGGCACTCGATTTCGCCCTCTCCGCGATCAACAAACAGTTTGGTGCGGGAGCGATCATGAAGCTGGGCGACGCCAGCAAGGCGGATATCGCTGTGATTCCGACCGGTTGTCCTTCCATCGACCTTGCTCTGGGCGTAGGCGGCCTTCCTAAAGGACGAATCGGCGAGATTTACGGACCGGAATCTTCGGGCAAAACCACCCTTTGCCTTGCACTGATCGCCGAAGCACAGCGCGCCGGTGGCAATGCAGTCTTTATCGACGTGGAACATGCCCTCGATCCGCGCTACGCTCGAGTCGTGGGGGTCGACATCGACAACCTGATGGTGGCTCAGCCTGAGAGTGGTGAAGATGCGCTGAACATCACCGAAACGCTGATTCGCTCGGGTGCCATCGACATCATCGTGATCGATTCGGTGGCGGCGCTGGTTTCCAAAAACGAGTTGGATGGCCAGTTCGGCGACAGCACGGTCGGCCTCCAGGCGCGCATGATGAGCCAGGCAATGCGCCGTTTGACCGCCGCGATCAACCGCACGCAGTGCGTCTGTCTCTTTACCAACCAGATTCGGGAAAAGATTGGCGTCATGTTCGGTAATCCCGAAACCCAGCCTGGTGGTCGGGCGCTGAAGTTCTTCGCCTCAATCCGGATGGATATCCGCCGGATCGGAGCGATCAAAGAGCCATCCGGCAAAGTCGTCGGCAACCGGACGCGGCTCAAGATCGTCAAAAACAAGGTCGCCCCACCCTTCACCGAGTGTGAATTCGATATCATGTATAACGAAGGCATCTCGCGCACCGGGTCAGTGCTCGATCTCGGAATCGAACACAAAATCCTCGAAAAGAAGGGCTCGTGGATTTCCTATAACGGCGATCTCATTGGCCAAGGGCGGGAAGCCGCAAAACAGTTTTTTCGGGATAATCCTGAGGCGATGAAACAGGTCACCAAGTCCATCTACGAGAAAGTCGTGGTGGTGGGTGGAGCGTCTCTTGGTGTGGCGTCCGAAAATGAATCATCCGACGACCTCGATGCTTCGGGAGGCGAGGAATAAAGCCGGAACTGAGCAATTGATGGATGTCTGAGAGCGACACGTTTGCGGCGTTGGCCACCCCGCCCGGAGAGGGCGCGCTGGCTGTGATTCGTATCAGTGGATCTGATACGAATACGGTCCTTGAGGCGCTGGGGTTCGATCGGAATGCCCCTCCCCCACCCCGCAGTTTTCAGCGGGCTCATTATCGGGATCTGGAGGGCGTGGTTGTCGACAATCTCACCTTTGTCTTCTTTCGGGGACCACGGTCTTATACGGGAGATGACATGATCGAGCTGACTGCTCATGGCAGCCCGTTTATTGTAGAGAAAATCCTGCAGGACCTTCAGGCTCGAGGGATCGGTTTGGCCGAGCCCGGCGCATTCACCCGAGCCGCTTTTTTGAACGGAAAATTGGACCTCGCCCAAGCGGAGGCGGTGGTGGACCTCATTCGCGCGCGCAGTGACCGCGCGCTCCGCGCGGCTCAGCAACAGCTTTCCGGCGTACTGGGTAAGAAAGTGGAAGAGCTTGTCAGTCAACTTCTTCGCGTGACTGCAGGGCTGGAGGCCTATATCGATTTTCCGGAGGAGGATCTTCCTCCCGAAGATCAAGAAGGGCCGCGGGGCGATCTCCGGAAGCTGGCGGAGGCGTTGCGAAATTTGGCGGCCACGCGAAAATATAAAGACCGGCTGCAGGACGGGGTTCGTGTTGTTCTGCTTGGTGAACCTAATGCGGGTAAAAGCACGCTCTTGAATGTGCTCATTGGCGAAGAGCGGGCCATTGTCAGCGAAGAAGCGGGAACCACTCGGGATTATATCGAGGTGCGCGTTGGGTTGGGGCCTCATTTGGTCCGATTGATTGATACTGCGGGACTGCGGGAAAGCATCTCCAAAGTGGAGCGCGCGGGGGTCGAGCGCAGCAAGCAGTTGGCCCGCGAAGCGGATGTTATCCTCTTGGTTCTGGATCGAACGGCTCCCCCACCCTCTTTGGATCCTGAGATTGCTGAAGCACTCCGGGGAAAACCATCGATCGTGATTTTGAATAAAGCTGATCTCGATCTGCGGAACGAGACGGCTGCGTTTTTGAGTGAACTCCCGCGTTGTGTGGTTGCTGCACAAACGGGATTGGGCGTGGAGGAGTTGCGTCACACTCTGATTCGGTTGCTCAATTCAGATTACGCGGTTCCGGAAACTGCAGATGTGATCGTTTCTGCGCGGCATGCCGGCGCTTTGGATGAAGCGCGCCGTCATGTTGAGTGCGCATTGGCGAATCTGGTGGACGAGCGTCCTCCCGAGTTGGCTGCGAGTGACCTTCATCTGGCGATCGAAGCGATGGAACGCATTGTGGGTAAGATTGACAACGAGCGGATGCTGGATGAGCTCTTCGGCTCATTCTGTATCGGCAAGTGATGTCTTCTTACTCAACTCATTTCGAAGTAATCGTCTGTGGCGCGGGTCATGCGGGCTGTGAAGCTGCTTTGGCTGCCGCCCGAATGGGGGCCCGAACGCTCCTTTTGACGGGAAATATTGATACAATTGCGCAAATGAGCTGCAATCCCGCGATTGGAGGGCAAGCCAAAGGGCATATCGTGCGAGAAATAGACGCCTTGGGCGGCGAAATGGCGGTGAATACGGATGTAACCGCCATTCAGTTTCGATTGTTGAATGCTTCCAAAGGGCCGGCGGTGCGCGCACCTCGGGCCCAGTGTGACAAGAAGGCGTACCAGTTTCGGATGAAACACACGCTGGAGCTTCAGGAGAATCTGACGATTTTTCAAGCGATGGTGACGGGCTTGGTTTTTAAAGAAGGCAAGGTGGTCGGAGTACGTACCCAGCTGGGCGTTGATTTCAGTGCGGATTCGGTTGTTGTTACGACCGGAACCTTCTTAAGGGCGCTGATGCACATTGGGGATAATCGCTCTGAAGGGGGCAGGATGGGGGACTTTAGCGCAAAAACGCTTTCGGCTAGCTTTCTGGAGGCTGGAATCGAGCTGAATCGGTTCAAAACGGGGACTCCTTGTCGTCTTTTGGGCTCGTCGGTCGATTTTTCGGCAATGGTGGAGCAGCCGGGAGATCACGAGCCTACTCTGTTTGGGTTTTATGATACCCGATCTGATGAAGCGTTGTTCCACGTGGAACAGTCGCGGAAGGTTTTTGGCCCTGCCTTTGATTGCCTGATGTTCCACGTGGAACATCAGGGGCAAAAGCGAAGTGGATGGCATCCAGGGTATGAGCAGGTGTCCTGCTGGACCACGCAAACGAGTGCGCAGACGGAGGCGGTGGTTCGGGATAATTTACACCGTTCGGCCCTCTACGGCGGCGAAATTGTGGGAACCGGACCGCGTTATTGTCCCAGTATTGAGGATAAATACGTGAAATTTGCCGATAAACCGCAGCATCGCCTCTATTTGGAACCGGAGGGACGTAGTACGGACGAATGGTATGTGAATGGGCTCTCAACGAGCCTACCTTTTGATGTTCAGTATGAGATGCTGCACTCTATTCCGGGGCTTGAGCGCGCCCAGATGTTGCGACCGGCCTATGCGGTGGAATACGACTACGCGCCTCCAACCCAGCTTTTGGCCTCGTTGGAGTCCAAAAAAGTTGAGGGTTTGTTTTTTGCGGGACAGATAAATGGCACTTCCGGCTACGAAGAGGCTGCGGGGCAGGGGCTTATTGCTGGGGTGAATGCAGTCCGAAAGGTCCGACGAGAGCCTCCGGTGATTGTGGGGCGCCATGAAGGTTATTTAGGGGTGTTGATTGACGATCTGGTGACCAAAGGAACGACTGAGCCTTATCGCATGTTCACCAGTCGGGCTGAGCACCGCTTGTTATTTAATCATGACAGTGCGGAGTTGCGTCTGGGGGAATTGGCTGCTGATGCGGGATTGCTGGACGAAGCCCGCGTGAGGCGGATTAGAGCCAAAAAGGTGCGCATCGAGGAAATTGCGGCGAAATTGGAGCGCGAAACCTGTGCGGGAGGAACTTTTGGTGACTTTATTCGTCGCGATGGTGCTGTCGCGGACCTGCCAAGCTATGTTCGAGTGCTGGCTGCGAGCGAGCAGGACGAAGTTCTTTATCGGATTCGCTATCGTGGATACCTTATGCGGGAGCACCGGTGGATTGAGCGGTTGAAACGGACGGAGCAGGTTCGGATTCCTGCGGATTTCAACTTTGAATCCATCAGGGGCTTACGGAAAGAAAGTATCCAAAAGCTTACTACGGCACGCCCGCTGACTCTCGGACAGGCCGCGCGCTTGAGTGGCGTCAATCCCGCCGATATTACGGTGCTCCTGATTGCGTTGGAGCGTGGCTAAGTGACGAACTGGCAACCACTAAGTGACACTTTGGTTACGGAGAATGAAGTTGCTTCCATCAGCCTGTTTGCTGTTTATGAGGCAGGAGACATGATGAGTAATCTTGTTGGTAAACGCATTCTTGTGGTGGACGATGAGCCGGACGTCACTGACCTTCTGAAGTTCAAATTGAGCCGTGAAGGTTATGTGGTGGAAGCAATCAATAACCCCTTGGAGATTCTTGGAAAGGCCCGCGAATTTAGTCCGGATCTGTTTCTGCTTGATATCATGATGCCGGATCTAGACGGCTTGAAGATTGCGCGGATGATCCGAGCCGATGGAAAACTGAACGCGGTGCCCATCGTTTTTCTGACGGCGCGCGGGGAGATTGAAGACCGAATCAAGGGCCTGGAGCTGGGGGCGGATGACTACATCGCTAAGCCTTTCGACTCCAAGGAGTTGGTTCTCCGTATCGGGCTGATCTTACGCCGGATCAAAGAGCCTAAAGCGGAGGAGGATACACGGTTGTGCGTTGGTGACGTTGAGCTTGATGAAGGATCTCATGCAGTGACTGTGAAGGGCGTTCCAGTGGAGCTGACGGCGACGGAGTTCAAGTTGCTCAAGCTTTTGATGGAGCGGAAGGGCAGGGTGCAGAGCCGGGAAAATCTGTTGGTCAATGTCTGGAACTACGACACCGATACGGAAACGCGGACGATCGATACGCACATTCGTCGGCTTCGCGAGAAGTTGGGGGAACAGGCGGCTCTCATTGAAACCATCCGTGGTGTGGGCTACCGGATAAGCGAGTAGGCACGCTGATCAATGGCATGGCTCCTTTCCATATTGCTCGCTGTTGCTGTAGGTGTATTAGTAATGCGGTTACGTATTATCGCCTCGGAGGTCAGGCGCATGACCCAGGCAGCGGGTGAGGGTAGGGCTCTTCTGGTCGAGCAGAGTGGCGGCGTAAGACAGGCCCATGGACTTGCTGGTTTGCAGGTGGCTCTGAACAATCTGGTGGCGGAGAATCGCCGTTTGTCGCAGACCGAAAAGAGTTATTTGGACCAAATAAGCGCGACCTTGGGTAGTGTGCAGGAGGCGGTGCTGATCGTGAACGCGGACAACTACGTCATGCTGGCGAATGAAGCGCTTCAGCAGATGTTGCGTTCTCCCGAGTCTCCCATCGATCGGCGACTTGAGGGGATGATCCACGGCTCGGATTTCTATGAGTACGTCCGGCGCGTCAAGAGCGGGGGCAGTGCGGATGTTTTCGTGAGTGAGGTGAGTGTTGGCGGCCGGACGCTGTGGCTGGAGGTTACCGGTGCGCGGCTTCCGACTCAGGACGGGACCTCCAGTGTGCTGACGCTCTTCGTATTGCATGACATCACCAAGCAAAAGCAGTTGGAGCGAGTGAGGACGGAGTTTGTCGCCAATGTTTCCCATGAGCTAAGGACGCCGGTCACGATTATTAAGGGCTTTGTCGACGCGTTGATTGACGATTGCGCGGGTCTGAGCGCGGAAGAGCAGCAGCGCTTTCTGCGCAAGATTCAGAACAACGTGGCGCGCCTTCACCAGATGCTGGAAGAGCTGCTGATGTTGTCGCGACTCGAGTCGAATCCAGACGCGATCAAACGGGAGCGTCATTCTCTAGGTCGGGTGGTGGCCGAATCCGCCGAGAGCTTTCAAATGCGATTGGATCCCGCTCGCCAGCAGCTTAGGGTCGAGCTGGCCCAGGAGCCGGACGTGGTATTGCTGGATCGGCTGCGGATTTCTCAGGTGGTCGAGAACCTGTTGGAGAACGCTTTGCGCCACGCACGAGGGTTTACAGCTCTGACCGTTCGCACCCGCGTGGTGCCACCCAATGTCATTTGTGAAGTGTGTGATGATGGAGCGGGGATTCCGGCCAAAGATCTTCCTCACATCTTCGAGCGCTTCTATCGAGTGGACAAGGGGCGCTCGCGGGAGAGTGGGGGGACTGGATTGGGGCTGAGTATTGTGAAGCATATCGTTCAGCAGCACGGCGGTGAGATTTCCGCGGAAAGCACATTGGGCAAAGGGACCACCATCCGCGTTGCGGTTCCTTTTCCGGAGGCTCTGGCCGAACGAGCGGTTCTCAGCTTTGTGCGAGACCGGGCGCAGGAGCGTCAGACGGATAATGAGAATGCTTAGTAGCGTTTTGCCCTTGATCCTGGCGCACCGAGCGGCAGGGTGCCTGCGATTCCAATGGGGGATTACGCACAACAACTTGTTCTGAGACAGCAACGTATTGCCGGCCTGCGCGCTGCAATTGAAAACGCATTCGCGCCCGGCGCTGCGATTTCACTGGAGCTGGGGTGCGGGCATGGTCACTGGCTCACCGCCTTTGCGGAGGCGGAACCGGATCGGGCCTTTCTCGGATTGGACCTGATTTCCAATCGGGTTGCGCGGGCGCAGGCCAAGAAAAACAAACGTGGCCTAGAGCATTTGCATTTTCTAAAAGGGGAGGCGAGTGAGGTTTTGGAAGCCTGGCCGGAAGATCGTGGTTTGGCGAACGTCTTCATGCTGTTTCCCGATCCTTGGCCGAAGGCCCGCCACCACAAGCATCGCATGGTGCAGGTGGCATTTCTCGATCGCTTGGCTGAGCTGATCGCTCCGGGCGGTTGTTTCTGTTTTCGCACCGACCATGGGGAGTATTTTGATTGGACTCGTGCGCTGTTGCATGAACACAGCGGTTGGGAGATCGACGGGGCTGCCCCGTGGCCATGGGAAACCGAAACGGTCTTTCAGCGTTTTATGGATTCCTGGCAGTCGCTGGTTGCGGTGCGGACGAGCTGCTGATGTTGGCGTTAACTGCCGTGGAAGCGGGAAACTGTAACGGCATTTACCACATCCAAGCGATGAAGGCCCCTTGTGTTGCCAATCCCGCTAGGATTACCAGCCCCGAAATCCATAATACTGGATCAAAAGCCATTGGTCGCAGTTGTGCGTCCAGAGGGATCGTCACCTCATCAGGGGAGGGAGAGGGCTCCCGCAGAGCCTTTTTTGACCGCAGTTGAACGAGGTTTTCGGTGAGATCGCGGGGCGAGGGCATCGGCGGTGGGATAGTAATCAAACTAATGAACTCTAAGGAAATTTCCAAGCGCTTGGAATAACCACATTCTTCCCTTCCCGCAGACCTGTCAAAATCCAATAAGGGGTTGACGGCGCAAAGGGTACGCTTCATCCAAACTCCTTTTCACGAGATAACAGACTCCCTAATCTTCACCATGAAGCGGATTATTCAGCTTTCGGCAGTTGGCTTCGGCCTGCTGGCGACCTCCACCGAGGCTTTTGCAGTCTCGGCGAGTCCCTACCGATTGTATGATGGGGACGGCCTTCCCATCACCAACTCTATGCTCATGGGGTGGGTCATCTCTTTGCTGATCATTCTTCTCGTCCGCTCGATGGTTCGGCGGCCTCAGTTGATCCCCTCGACCGGGCAAGCTTTCATTGAAAGCGGCTTGGGTGGGATCCGCGGCATCCTCGAATCCATCGTGGGCCCGCGCATGATCGGACCGACGTTTCCGTTTCTGATCGGGTTGTTCTTTTTTATCCTCCTGCACAACTGGAGTGGCTTGCTTCCCGGGGTGGGGGCCTTTGGCCACTTCGATTCCGCCGATCACTTCCTTTATTGGGCGCGTCCAGCCAATGCCGACCTGAACATGACCATCGCGCTCGGGCTGCTTTCGGCCTTCGGCGCATGGTTCTTCTTTGTGTTTAAGTATGCGGGTTTGAAGGTCTTGGGGGCCGATCTTTTTGGCAACAAGGCCAACCGGCAGGAAGTCGGCACCGGAATCTGGATCGCGTTGTTCCCCATCTTCTTTTTTGTCGGATTGATTGAAGTCGTTTCGATCGCTTTCCGTCCGGTCTCCCTAGGTTTCCGCTTGTTTGGGAATGTGTTTGGGGGCGAAAACCTGCTCGTCAACATGACCAGCCTCGTGCCGTTCGTGGTGCCGGTTCCCTTCTATTTTCTGGAAACGCTGATCGGCCTGGTGCAGGCGTTTGTGTTCACCCTCCTGTCGGCTGTCTATATCGGCCTCATCTGTAACCACGGAGACGGCCACGCCGAGGCACACTAAAAACAGAGACCACTTTCCTGGCTGGGACCGGTGCCAGAGGTAGCCAATCCTCACCGAGTGCCGGGCAGCCAAGAACAAACGTTACGATATCAATCCACTAATTACTGAAGACATGATTGAAATTCTCGCTCAAACGGGTATCGAAGCCGGAGAAATCCAAGGCGCCATCGGTTGTTTTGCCGCCGCACTCGGTGTGGGCATCATCGGCATGAAGGCTGTCGAAGCTGTCGGCCGCAACCCCGGCGCTTCCCCCAAGATCCTGGTGCAGTCCATCATCGGGATGGCGCTCGCGGAAGCTATCGCGTTCTACGCACTCTTCCTCTAAGAATCTTTGGTCGGCCGCGGGGGGAAACTAATTCCCCCGCGGCTTTCTTTCTCTTTTTAAACGCGCACCATTATGCTCGACTCACTCCTCGTTATTGCCGCGACCGAGGTCGTTGATCCCGGAACCGAGATCACGATTTTCGAGATGTTCGGCATCACCTTCGGGATTGATTGGAAGCTGATTCTCGCGCAGGGAATCAATTTCCTCCTCGTTGCCTGGCTTCTCTGGAAGTTCGCTTTCAAGCCCGTCGTGGCCACGATGGACGAGCGGCAGCGGAAAATCTCCGACGGCTTGCAGTATGCCGAAGAGGCCAAGCAGCAACTCTCCAGCGCCGAGAAGGAGAAGGCTGAGAAGCTGCGCGAAGCCAACACCGAGGCGCAGGCAATCGTCCAGGAGGCGAAGGTGCGGGCAGAATCACTGGCGGCCGAACAGAAGGATCAGGCCGAGCGCGAAATCGCTGAACGGCGCACACGCGCTGAAGAGAGCATTGAGCAGGAACGCCGCAAAGTTCTTCTCGAAGCCCGTCAGGATATCGCACGTTTGGTGGTGTTGACCTCGGGCAAGGTCTTGGATCGTGAACTTTCCACCGAGGACCGGAGCCGTTTCAATGCTGCTGCGGCCCAAGAGGTCGCCAAGCTTAACTAACTTTTGTTTCCATGGCGGACCTTGATCCTACATCACGCAAGCTCGCCCGGCGTCTGGCGTATTTCACTGTTCAGGCCGGAGAAAATGCCGCCGGGCAGATCAACGCTGCACTTCAGCGTCTGGTGGGGGATCGCCCCTTGGCTGAACGGCGCGCCTTCATCAAAGTTTACCTCAACGATCTCCGCCGCGAAATCAGCGCCAACCAATTGGCCATTTCCCACGCCGGTCCGCTGTCGGAAGACGTAGTGCAGGAAATCGTCAATGCCTTCAGCGCCCGAGCCGGCCGCAGCTTTTCAGTCGTTACTGAGGAAAAGTCGGAACTGATCGGCGGCTTCCGCTTGACCCAGGGCGACAACGTTTACGACGCCTCCATTGCTGGCCGACTTGAGCGGCTGGCAGCTTCAGGAATTTAATTACTTCTTCTCCATGAGCACGCTTCTCGAACAAATCGAAAACGAAATCGCCGGTCTCACCACCGGCGTCAGCAAGACCAACACCGGCACAATCATTGCCGTGGCAGATGGTGTCGCCCGCGTCGAGGGCCTCTCCGAGGTCATGTATAATGAGATGGTGTCCTTTCCCGGCGGCATCATGGGGATCGCACTGAATCTCGAAGAAGACGCTGTCGGCGTAGTCTGTCTCGGCGACGTTGCGGACCTCAAGCAGGGCACCGAAGCGCGCACCACCGGAAAATTGCTTTCTGTTCCCGTCGGCAAAGCGCTGCTTGGGCGCGTGGTCGATGCGTTGGGACAACCGGTGGACGGCAAGGGCCCGATCGCTGCGACCGAGACGTATCCGGTCGAAAAGATCGCTCCGGGCATCATCCCGCGCAAATCGGTCGATCAGCCGCTGCAAACCGGGATCATGGCCATCGATTCGATGATTCCGATTGGTCGCGGCCAACGTGAATTGATCATTGGTGACCGTCAGACCGGAAAGACCACCATCGCGATCGATACGATCATCAATCAGGCCAAGATCAACAACCAGCACCGCAACGCCGACGGCACCTTCCAGGAAGGCTTCCGTCCGGTCTACTCGGTGTATGTGGCTGTCGGCCAAAAGAATTCCACCATCGCCCGGACGATCAATGCGCTCGAAAAGGCGGGGGCGCTCCAATACACGATCATTGTTGCTGCACCGGCCGCTGACAATGCCGCCAACCTTTACATCGCACCATTTGCCGGCTGCGCCATGGGTGAATGGTTCATGCAGAACGGCATGGATGCGCTGATCGTCTATGATGACCTTTCCAAGCACGCAGCTGCCTATCGGCAGATTTCGTTGGTGCTCAAACGTCCGGCGGGTCGTGAAGCCTATCCTGGCGACGTTTTTTACCTGCACAGCCGCCTCCTCGAGCGCTCGGCGCGTCTTTCCGAAAACAAGGGTAACGGCTCCTTGACGGCCCTGCCGATCATTGAAACGCAGGCGGGCGACGTTTCGGCTTACATTCCGACCAACGTGATCTCGATCACGGACGGACAAATCTTCCTCGAGACGGACCTCTTTAACCAAGGGATTCGTCCGGCGGTCAGTGTCGGTCTCTCCGTAAGCCGCGTCGGTTCCGCCGCCCAAATCAAAGCGACCAAACAAGTTGCTGGTAAGGTGAAGCTGGAACTGGCTGCCTACCGTGAGCTCGCTGCGTTTGCCCAGTTTGGCTCCGACCTGGACGCGCGCACCCGTCGTCAGCTCGATCGCGGAGCGCGCACGGTGGAACTCTTCAAGCAGCCTGCTTACCAGCCGAAGCGGATTGAAGTGCAAGTTGCGCTCTTGTGGGCACTGCAGAATAACTTCTTTGACGACATCGCAGTTGAGAAGATCGTGAAGGCAGCTGCGTCTCTTCAGGAGTTCCTGCAAACCTCGCGGGCGGGCGTGCTCGACCAGATCCTCAAGGACAAGAAACTGACTGATGCGAGCGAAGCTGAGCTCAAATCCTCGGTGGAAGCTTGGAAAAGCACCTTCGCTAACGCCTAACCTGGAAAAGCCGGACCTGACGACACGCGTTTCATCCATTCTTCGCCGATCTCCCTAGCTTCATGCCTAATACGCGCGACATCCGAAACCGCATCCGCGGGGTTAAGAATACCGCCAAGATTACCCGGGCGATGCAGCTGGTGGCTGCGTCGAAGATGAAAAAGGCGCAGGATGCGGCCCTCCTCGGCCGGCCTTACGCCGACTTGCTGTCCCGTATCCTTGGCGCACTGACTGATCATCTCCCCGAATTCAAGCACCCGTTTTTGGATCAACGTCCGATCCGGAACCGCGGGGTATTGGTGATTACCTCAGACCGCGGTTTGGCGGGCGCGTTAAACGCCAACCTCTTCCGTGAAATTGCGAAATTCGACACCGCCACAACTGCGTTCTACACGATCGGTAAAAAGGGGCGGCAGTTTATCAGCCGGACCAACCGCCGGCTGATTGCCGATTTTCCCATTTCGGAGTCGGCACCGTTCCGCGAGTTCCGCCCGGTGATCGAGGCGATGATCGACGCCTACAAAAAAGGAGAGATTGACACCCTCGAAATCCTCTACCCGCGCTTTCGCAACACCCTGATTCAGGAACCACGGGTTGCAGCGTTCCTTCCCTTGCAAAACTTCCGCAGCTCGTTGGTCGAACGATTGCAGAGCGAGGGTGGCGAACTGGTTCAAGATGAGCGTGATTTCATTTTCGAACCGGATCCAGCCACCATTCTGGACCAACTGCTCGACCGCTTCCTGAAACGCGAGACCTATCAGTTGCTTCTCGACGCCCGCGCTTCCGAGCACAGCGCCCGGATGGTTGCCATGAAGGCGGCCACCGACAACGCCAAGAAGCTTACCGATCAACTTACGCTGCAATACAACAAGGCGCGGCAGGCCGGGATTACTCAGGAGATTCTTGAGATCACCGCGGCTGCCCAAACCTCTTAATCTTCTCTTCCCCTTTCTTTGGAGTTTCCCCAGATGAGCGAAAACAAAGGCAAAATCATCCAAGTGCTCGGCGCTGTCGTCGACGTGCAATTCGAGTCGGCCAATGTGCCGGCCATTTATCAGGCGCTTGAAGTCAACTATCAGTTGCAGGGCGCTCCGACGCGCCTCGTGCTCGAGGTGCAGCAACACTTGGGAGAGGGCCTGGTTCGCACCGTCGCCATGTCGACGACCGAAGGCATTGTTCGCGGCATGGAAGCGGTAGACACCGGAGCCGCGATTTCCGTCCCAGTGGGGGAAGGTGTGCTCGGCCGCATCTTCAACGTCACCGGTGACCCGGTCGATGAGCGCGGACCCGTGAAATACGAGAAGCGCTACCCGATCCACCGGCAGCCGCCGCCGTTGACCGACCAAAGCACCCAAGCCGAAGTGCTCGCCACCGGAATCAAGGTGATCGATTTGATCTGCCCCTTCACCAAAGGTGGTAAGGTCGGCGCATTCGGTGGTGCCGGTGTTGGTAAGACGGTGGTGATCATGGAGCTGATCAACAACATCGCCAAAAGCTACGGGGGCTACTCGGTATTTTGTGGGGTGGGCGAACGTTCCCGTGAAGGAAATGACCTCTACTGGGAAATGTCCGAAGCCGGCGTTATCGATCAGGAAAACATCGAAAACTCCAAGGTCGCCCTTTGCTACGGCCAAATGAATGAGCCCCCCGGTGCACGTATGCGGGTCGGATTGAGCGGCCTGTCCATGGCCGAATACTTCCGTGATGAGAAGGGCCTGGATGTGCTTCTCTTCGTGGACAACATTTTCCGCTTCTCCCAAGCCGGTTCTGAAGTTTCGGCCTTGTTGGGACGTTCCCCTTCGGCAGTGGGTTACCAGCCGACCTTGGCTCAGGAGATGGGTAACCTGCAGGAACGTATCACTTCCACCAAAAGCGGCTCCATCACCTCCTTCCAGGCCGTTTACGTGCCGGCCGACGACCTGACGGACCCGGCTCCGGCCAATACCTTTGCCCACCTCGACTCAACCATCGTGTTGGAACGCCGGATCGCCGAGCTCGGTATTTATCCGGCGGTCGATCCCCTCGGCTCGACCTCGACGGCGCTCGATCCGGAAGTTGTGGGTCGTGAACACTTTGAAGTGGCGCGCGGCGTCCAAGCGGTTCTTCAGCGCTACAAGGATCTTCAGGACATCATCGCGATTCTCGGGATCGACGAATTGTCTCCCGATGACAAGCTGGCGGTGTACCGCGCCCGTAAAATCCAGAACTTCTTTTCCCAGCCGTTCAATGTGGCCGAAGTCTTCACCGGGATTTCCGGAAAGATTGTTCCGCTCGAAGAAACGGTCCGTGGATTCAAGATGATTCTCGATGGTGAGCTCGACCACGTCGATGAATCGGATTTCCGCTACAAAGGCGGGATCGACGAGGTCCTTGCTTCGGCCGAGAAGGCATCGTAACCTGGTTGCACACTTGTTTCCCATGCCGCTTTCCCTCGAAATCGTCACTCCCGAACGGGCTGTTTTTAAAGACACGGTTGATCACGTTGTTCTTCCTACGGAACACGGCGGAGAAATCGATGTGCTGCCGGGACACATCCCGTTGATGGCGATGATTGAACCTGGCCAATTGACCTTTTATAAGGACGGCAAGGCCGATTCGATCGCGATCGACCGTGGATTCATCGAGGTGATCAATGATGTCGTGAGTGTGCTGACAGAAGCGGCGATCGAAGTGGAGCAGATTGATCCTGCTTCACTGGACGCCGCACGGCAGCGCGCGGAAGCGGCATTGAAGGAGGCTCGTGAAGCAGGAGAGGATCCGGAAGTTCTGGAGGAGCTCGAGACCAAGGCACGTTTTGCCGTTGTGCAGAAGCTGATCCGGGAACGACGCTAATTCGAACGCCCCGACACAGAGGCGGAGCATCTACCTCGGGAGCTTCGCTTTCCATTCTATTTGTAGGGTGGAAACACTGAGCAAATGGCTAATTTCGTTTGCGGCGCCGCATGTAAGTTCGCAAAGATCAGCGGTATTAAGTTGATCTGCTTCATTTTCAGCCCCTAAAACCTTTCGGAAGTCACCTTCCACACCCCGGCATGCAGAAAGTCTATATTATCGAAGACGAGGTTCTCCTGCGGGATCTTCTCTGTGATTTAATCGATTCTCAAATGGAGCTCGAAGTCGCTGGCTATAGCGGCGACGGCACAGAAGGGTTACGCCAATGCCTCTCGCTCAAGCCAGATATTCTGGTGACAGACCTTCAGCTACCCGGCCTGAACGGGGTGGAGATTATTCAGCGGGTTAAGCAAGATCTGCCCCGAATTAAAATTTTGGTGGTGAGCGGCACCTTCAATCTTCCACGATTGAAGCAGGTGCTGATGACCAAGGCAGACGGCATCATTGAAAAGGCTGCCGGCCTTCAGGAAATGGAGAAGGCGTTGCAAACCGTGGCGGGTGGACAGTCCTACTACAGCCCAACCGTGATTCAGCGTATGCCGGAATTGTTAACCATTTCCGAGCATCAAGGTTCACTCGCCAGCCTGACTTCCCGCGAACGGGAGATTCTCCAGTTGATCGGGGAGGGGAACACCACGAAGGAAATCGCCGCAAAGCTGCATATCAGCACGCGTACGGCGGATGTTCATCGGACGAATATCATGCAGAAACTGGACGTGCATAACGTCGCCGGTTTAACTCGAATGGCAATCGCCTTTGGGTTGGTGGAAACGCCCAACGTTTAGGATTAAGTCTTCACGTATCCTCGCGCAGTAAATCAAGGGTGAGCGCGAGTAAGGAGCAAGCGGCTGTTTCAACTCGAAGGACGCGGGGTCCCAAGCTGACTGGCGAGAATTGGGCTGCAAAGATCTGCGCATATTCGCCCGGCGCAAAGTCACCTTCCGGGCCGACTAGCAAGATGACCTCTCGTGTTTCTGCAGACATCGACCAAATGGTGCGGATCGGCTGAGCATCAGGAGTCAATGCCGCCACCAGCCGGCGCGAGTGGGGATTCAGCGAAGTAAGAAAGGTGCTTAAGGTCACCGGCGCGGCAATTTCGGGAAGCCAAGGATTTCCGCACTGCTTGAGGGATTCAAGCGCGGTGTGTTCCCACTTCTGTCGCTTTTGTTCCCCGCGGTGTTGATCCAGTTCGACCTCACTGTTTTGCGAGAAGAGGGGAACAATGCGGTCAGCCCCGAGCTCGGTCGCTCGTTGAACAACGGCGTCCATTGTTTTTCCTTTGGGCAGCGCTTGAGCCAAGGTAAGGCTCCAGTCGGGGCGCGGCGCTCGCTCGATATGCTCGACCGTTAACACGGCTCCTCGTCCATCCGCTCGAAGCAGTTGGGTCTCGGCTCGAAAGCCATTTCCTGAGATCGCCTCCACTCGGTCGCCGGCGCGAGCCCGCCGGACCCGGACGAGATGATGGCTTTCTGCAGGATCGAGTACGAGTTCTTTGGCATCTGCTGCAATCGAACTGAAAACACGGAGACCGGCCATAGCCAATCAGTCGAGATGCACGGATCCCTGCTGGCAATGCTCTTCGGCCGAGAATCGGCAGTGGAAAAGAGCGGGTGGATAGGGGACAAAAAAAAGCCGCCTGTTCTCAGCAGGCGGCTCTCCAAGTGCTAAACCAAACTACAAACGAAACTATGCTGATCCTAACTCATAGTCGCTCAGTAAAATAGATGCTCAGCTCGCAGGTTCGTTCAAAAGAGCTCAAAAAAGTGACTTCGCGGGATTTCTCCGGCTCTGCAACCGGCGCTCAAAGCATCGGAAAAGAGCCCAATAAAAAAAGCCGCCGGATAAATCCGACGGCCTTCCCAAGTGCTAAACCAAACTACAAACTGAACTGAAAACGTTGTCGATAATGTGTCGACATGGGAGTAGACGGGAGGGAACTACAGATCGTTCAACAAATTTTGTGTTCTTTCCCAAATTCTTTTCCGACAGTTCAGAAAAGTGCTCCGGCGGCCGAACCGACGGCAGAAATCGGACCGGAGTCGCCGACAGAATCGAGCGCCTGATCGGCTTTCTGGAGCATTGCGCGCAATTCCCTGTAGAGGGAATCGTCGGTAACCAGTTTGCCGAGTGTTCCTTCTCCCGAGTTCAGCTTTTCGGAAAAAGCACGGATATTGGCCACGGTGGCGTCGAGTTCGTTGGCGAGGGTGTCGTCGTAGAGCAGCCGTCCGACCGTGCCGTTTCCACCGCGGACATCATCCAGAATACTGCCGGCATCGGCCATCATGGTGCGGGCGTCGGTGGCCGCCGCTTTGATTTCTTCAACCATCGCCAGGAGTTCGGTGTAGGCACTGTCATCCGCAATCAGTTTTCCGAGCGTTCCTTCGCCCGAGGAAAGCTGATTGGTGATGACTTCAAGATTCTCCACGATCTGGTTAATTTGAGTGCGGTTATCCGTGACCAAACCATTGAGGTTGCTGAAGAGGTCTCCCGATTCTCCGCCGCCGAGGCCGGAAAATGAATCTGCCACCGCCCCAAACCGCTCTCCCAGATCGCTGATTTGGCGCATAACGTCGTTGATATCTGCTGTTTCGCGCACTGTGATCTGCGCCCCGTCTCCCAAATGGGCTGCCGATGCCGTGCCGTATTCCACCGCCAAATAGTTTTGGCCGAGCAGGCTGGACATGCCGATGGAGGCGACGGAATCTTCCGGGATTTTAACTTCCGGATCGATGCGCAACTGGACCATGCCGCGTCCATCGACCAGGCCGATCTGCCGAACGGTGCCGATGCGTACGCCAGCCATCCTCACGTCCGTTCCGGCTGTCAGGGTGCGAACATCCTTGAATTCTGCCTGCAGGAGGTAGCCTTCCTCTTCGCCGAACGTTCGGTCGCCGACTACGGCGAAGACCGCGTAGATCAATACGAGACCGAGGGCAAAAAATATGCCGACCCGGACGGCTTGCATGCTGTGTTTCATAGTGGGTTTTCCTTGGGCTGAAGTCGTGGGATCAGGAACGCGCCGGAACGGCTTTGACCTGGGGATTCATAAAGGAGCGCAGTGTTTCGTCTGTCGTGTTACGCACTTCATCGGGTGTCCCGACAAAGATTAGCTCACCATGCGCCAGCAGTGCGATGCGATCGGCGATCCCGAGCGCGAGATCGCGGTCGTGCGTGACAACAAAACTGGTGGCTCCGGTGTCGTGACGTACCTGCGAAATGAGTTCCGCTACGGTGGCTCCGGTGACAGGGTCGAGCTCCGAAGTGGGTTCGTCGTAAAGGATAACCTGAGGCTGCATGACGATGGCGCGTGCAACCGCGACCCGTTTGCGCATACCTCCAGAAAGCGTAGCCGGAAGTTTTTTGGCGGCATCCTTGATCCCCAGCGCTTCCATCGCCGCTTCCACGCGTTGCCGAATTTCGGATGGGCTGCAGAGGCGGTGTTCGCGGAGAAATAATGCCAGGTTGTCGAACACCGTCATCGAGTTAAAAAGTGCACCGGCCTGAAAGACCATCGCGGTCGAAATGGCGTCGCGGGTGGCTGGATCTGCAGCGTTGTGGCCTCCGATGGTCACTGTGCCGCGATCCGCCTGTTCCAAGCCAACGATGTGTTTGAGAAGCACTGACTTCCCTGAACCACTGGAACCCATCAAAACAAAGATCTCCCCCGGTTTTACTTCAAGGCTGACCCCTTTGAGCACTTTCTGGGAACCAAAGCTCTTGTGAAGGTCTTCGACGCGAACATCGACGGCTTCAGCGGATCGGTTACGGGAAATAGTCATGAATCAGGCCCCGAGGAGGAAGGTGGTTACGAAATAATCGACCGCGAGGACGAGCGTTATGCAGACCACGACAGCCTTGGTTACGGCCTGACCGATTTCCCGCGGCCCGCCGCTCGTCCGGAGACCGATGTGACAGCTCACAATAATGATCAGCAGTCCGAAGATCTCCGCTTTGATCAGACCGTCGATGAAGGCTTCGACATCCACAAATTCGCGCAAGGACTGATAGTAAGCCTCCGTGGAGAGGTTGATCCAGGGGACATATTCGACCACCAGATGGCCGCCGATCCAGCCGGTCACGATCGATGCGGTGGTGAGAATAGGCATGACAATGGCCATTGCCAGCAGCCGGGGGAGCACCAGAAAGCGCTCGGGGGGGATGTTCATCGTGGTCAGCGCATCGACTTCTTGATAAACCCGCATGGATGCGAGTTCAGCGGTGGTGGCGGAACCAATGCGGCCGGCGACCATCACGGCCGTCATCACCGGGCCGAGCTCGCGAACCATGGCCACGCCGATGATCGAGCCGATGAACTGGTTTACCTGCAGGTCACGCATGCTGAATGCAATCTGCAGCGCCAAAACGGCACCGATCGAAACACTGAGCAATATCACGAGAGGGATCGTGGCATAGCCCATGAACAGGCACTGATCAAGCAGCCGTCCTGCCTGCCGCGGAAGCGTGGGGAGGTAGCGGATTGCCCGGGCGCACATGATCACCGCGTCACCGAGATTTCCGAAAAACTGCTTAAAGTAGGAGGTCATGGCAAAGCGTCGACGGGATCAAAACGAGTTCCAGAAAAAGGTCCACTGCTTCTCTTCGCCGATTCGTTTTCGGCCGATCAGACCCTTCAGAATGTTCCAGTGACTCGCGTCGCTGGTCTCCACCTGTTCGAAAAGCGGGCCAATATGAACAGAGCCGGTGTTGTCGGACTTGTTTTCAATCGCAATAAAGTTCCAGAGTACGGAGTGGCGCGTGCGTTCTGGTTGGCGGTCAAAGCGGTAAATCGCGAAGAGGGGCGTCCAGTTTTCCCGGATCTTTTCGTTGCGGGGAAAGAATGTCCCTAGCGGATCGAATGCCTGTAGCTGCCGGTGTCCTTGCCCGTTGTTGGTATAGGCAAGAAGGGGCCAGAGGTAGGATCGCCGCGCGAGGAAGTCGTGTGCCGGGTTGGTTTGTTTTTCATCCCGGTAGAGGAAAAAGAGCACTCGCGTCACATCACGGTTGAGCCCGGGAAGTTCATACTGTTCCTGCTTGAGGATCGGCCACAGATACCACCGCTTGGAATATTCAGGACGTCGCTCGTGGGCGTAAAATGGGAGCAGGCGGTTGACGTGTTTTTCCTCGCCCCGGCCTTGGACAACGAAGGGATAAAAGTAACGCACTTCGCGGTATATAGAACGTGGATCGGACTCGTGCGTATAGCCGAAGAATGGCCAGCCATAGGTCTCGCTACGCATTCCCGCCGCACGTTCCCTCGCATAAAAGGGCAGCACGCCAAAGCGTTCGTAGGGAACTTCCGCGTTTAACCCGTCCTTATAATTGTAGAAGAAAGGCCAAGCTGCCCAAGTGCGATCGTAGGCCCCGGCCCGTTCAAAATGGCCGTAGATGGGCCAGACGCCCCATCCTTGGCTCTCGGGGCCAGTGCGGTACTGAATAAAGGGCCACGGAGTGCTGTAACGGATTTCTGAACGCCGCTCGCTGCGGACATATAGAGGCCAGAGCACAAAATCGACCCGCTCGCGCCCGAGGAAGTTACGCAACGTACCGATCGCGGGCCAGAGGGCGCGGTGGGAGGTCTCCGGATCGCCCGTTTGTCGCGAAAAGTAAAAAGGAAAGACGTCGAAGGATGTATAATGCCCCTCATCCCGTTGTGCCCTTCGCACCAGATTGAGCAAATGCCAGTGGGAAGCGTCTCCTGCCGCATAATGATTGAACAGCGGGTAAAGGAGGTGGTGACTCGACGCATCACGTTCCCTGCTTTCGAATTCAGTCCACAGTGGGCGAATGGAAAATATATCGCTGGTTCCAAAGGTGCGACTCGAGACAATCGGACCGACGGCGGTCCAGTCGTCATGGGCAAGGGATTCGACAGGATCCCTGGTAAACAACGGCCACCAGTTGGTCATCGTTGCCCGGGCGGGCAAAACGAGTGAGAAACAACCAAGCGCGAGGGCGCAGAGTCGAAATTGGGAGGGAATTCCAAGCACGGTTCTAGACACGGTAAAGAGGCAGAATCGGCACCTGAGCGCAAAAGAAATCCTTGCCAGAATCGACTCGGCATCGGTCAGGCAGAACCCCACCTTTGGTTTTATGAGGATAACTGGAGGTCGAGCCCGCGGTGTTCCGGTGCGGGTGGAAAAAGGAGACCGTGTCCGCCCTGCGACGGACCGGATGCGCGAAGCCGTGTTTTCCTCCCTCGGACCGCTGGTTGCCGATGCGCGGGTGTTGGACCTGTTTGCCGGAAGTGGTGCCTACGGGCTCGAAGCCCTTTCGCGGGGAGCTCGGTCGGGCACCTTCATCGAAAAGGACAAACGGGCGGCCAGCTTGATCGAGCTTAATCTTGCAGCGGTGGCCAAGAGCATGAGCGTGTCCCGACTGACTGCAAAAGTGATTCCGACGGATGTGTTTGCCTGGCATCCACCGGAGGTGTTTGACCTCATCTTTATCGATCCGCCCTACGAGATGATTGCCGCCCGTGCGCGTGCGCTTTTTCATTTGGCGGAAAGTGCTTTGGCTCCAGGGCCGCAGTCCCGGCTTTGTTTTGAGCACCCGGGTGGTGGCGCGTTGTTTGCCGCGGGCTGGCGCTGTCTCCGACAATTGGGCGGAGGCGCGGGGCAGCCGGCCATCAGCATCTTTGTTCGGGATGGGGAATCAGCGGAGGAAGCACGCTAAAGAACGCCCTGTCGTGCAAGAATCAGGGCTAATCCGGCGGCAACAGCTGTTTCCAGACGCAAAACGCGTTCGCCCATCGAACAGAGCGTAAACTGTGCTGCGCGGAGTGCCGTGCGGTCGGTAGCATTCCAGCCCCTTTCCGGGCCGAAGGCCAAAATCACGCTTTCCGCTTTTTGTGGGGGCAAATTTCCCATCCGCTGCGACCCTTCGTAGACGTCCAGCGCCCATCGTTCTTGCTGCTCAGGATTACAAGCGCCCAGCGCAGCGCTCATGGACCCATGAAGTATGGTCCGCGGCAGCCATGTGGAAAATGCCTGCTCTGCCCCGAGTCGCCGGGCCTCCTCCCAGCCTCCGGCGGTCCAGAAGCGACTGTGTGCATAGGCAGGATCGCTTTTTCCAGAGGTGAAAAAATGGATGGAGCGGACACCAAGTGTAGTGGCATCCATTATGATTTTCCGGGCGGTGGCCGGGCGGGGGAGGGCGACGAGAAGATCAATCGGTGCCGGAGGTGGGGGATGATCGCCCCATTTCACCGTCACCTCCAGGCTTTCGCGGTTGGCCGAAAGGATGGTGGCTCGCCCGCGGGGACCGTTTTCTGCGCCGACATCGAATGAATCACCCGGTCCCAGGCGGAGTACGCCTCGCACGTGTTCCAGCCGTGGATCGCGGGCCGAAAGAATTTGGAGGGTCGCTTGGGAGGAAAGAAGGAGAAGGTTCATCGGGCAGAGCACATACACATCCAGACTAACGCCCGCTGATGAACGATGAGGAAGCAACGGAAAAAGCCGCTGTTCTCCAATCGCTATGAAGAGGGATTGGCCTGATAACGCTTCGTTTCCTCGGCTGCGAGTAACTGTACAGTGGGTTCTGGTAAGATGCGAAGCCGGCTGCGGGTATCATCGGCAAAATGATCCAGAAAATCGGGAACCGCTTCCAGCAAGCGGGCGATCAGGCGCACTTGATTGACCGAAGCATGGGTGCCTTTTTCGCCCAGATATTCCTGCATCTCACCTTCCAACGCCGGGTGAAAACGTCGCGTTAGGCGCAGAATGGCATCGCTTTCTGACACATGGGGCAACCCCGCCGTTTGGCCTTCGAGATCAGCTCGGATCAGCGATGCCAAATAGGCCGAGACTTTTCCTCCGTAAAGACGCTCTGCTTTTTGTTTCGCTTTTGCGGCTGTTTCTTCCTCAACCCAAGCCGCAATTGAAGTTCCGTTGCTCATGTTTTCTGCAGATTCCCGCAGGAACCTGATTGACCGCAAACTTCAGATCCTTAAGGTCCTTTAGAATCGAATGGATGCTTTGGGAGAAAAGGTGCGGTTCAGAACAAGCCGAATCAACGGGAGCATGTCACTGGAAGTGCTTGCTCTCGAGCTGGTGAGACGGTCGGGGAACGAACGCGCCCGCCTTCTGCTTGAGAAGGTGCTTTCTCACCCCGAGCATCTGACGGAGCGACAAAGCCGCTTCCGGCACCCTCTTGAAGTGGCAGCCGCCGAGTAAAAAAGCCGCTCCTTCAGGGGGGGGGCGGCTTTTTAGAAGTGCGGGCAGAAGGAGCCCCGTTCTGGCGGCTTGGTTTTTGTTTCTCTCTACGGCTCGAATTCGGAGATCCTACAGCTTTCCGGCTTGCCCGAACTGCAGGAAAAGCAGCTTGGAGGGAAAGCTGGAAAGGCTCCGAAAGGATTTGCCCACACTGTGTGGAGTCGGGAAGCGTCGAAGGGAGAAGCTTTTTTACCTTCAATTAATCAGCACCCATTGATCGGTCGCTTGGTGATGCGCCCAAATCCCTTCATTGGAAGAGAAGCAATAGATCCATCCATGGTCCAAGGAAAAGACCCAAGGATATTGATCATTCCAAGTCCATCCGGAGAGGTCAAACGGGAGGGTTTCGGGAACATAGACCTGCATGGTTCCCGACTGGTTTCCCGCTGTACTGGAGATGGCGAACGTGCCAGTGGTGGCTGAGTCAAAGGACAGTGTTTGAGCCACCGCCACCCCGACTTCGGAATCCTGCACGGTAAGTGTCCCGCTATGTGCTCCGGTTTTTTCGTAGGTATAAGTTCCCGCAGAATCGATGACATTGACGCCATCGCCGCGCAGGATGTAGCTGCCATCCGCGTATAAACGCACCCAGTAACGCCCGGCTTCAGCAAAAACGCCGGATCCAGATGAAATAGATATGATAAAAGTTCCGCCCGCGATGTCGGAGGGTGCCGACGCGAAGGCCGACGACACACCGGCCAAGCAGAGCGATAGCAACAGAGAGATAGTTTTCATAAGTCGATTTATTAAGAGTTGATCAGATGTTGTTTGTAGTGCTTTCGCAATAATTAGAGGATTCCATCCTGGCTGAAGGGTGTAATCATGTTTGGTAGCAGCTAAGCGGCGTTTCGCCAGTAGTTATCCCAGTTATCGTTGGCGCGGCAGACTCTTAGCTGGGCCATGGCGTTGATGTTATCTGTTGTCCACCATGCCCCGGAGATCTTGAGGCGTTTCTGGAGCACGTGGCGGTGACCGCCTTCAATCATCCCGCTGCCGA
>Ga0209024_1000946_pt1 | contig 33287 bp, 32 predicted proteins | sample AutmiccommunBRH5_FD_187380 | JGI IMG/M metagenome (GOLD analysis project Ga0209024, IMG submission 187380) | Deep subsurface microbial communities from Mt. Terri, Switzerland - Autotrophic microbial communities BRH/5 (SPAdes) (version 2) | ecosystem: Environmental > Aquatic > Deep subsurface >...
GTCAGGAAGGTGCGCATCTCCTCCAGCTCGGCATTCTGCCGCTCCAGCCGCTCCTGATAGCCGACGAGGTCGGCATAGGTCCGGTCCATCGCCTGCAGCACATCCAGCCAGGCGTCATCGGAGAAATGCAGGGGCCGCTCGGGGCCGGCGGGGTGGTCGAGGGTTGCCATGCCCGGAATGCTAGAAGCGCCCATGGGGGATGGGAAGGGAAATCGGCGGGGGCGGGTCCGGGGCTTGCGGCGCGGCGTAGATGGTGGGTTTCTTTCCAGATCTGGCGCCGGATGGACAAGCATCTTTGCAGCGCTTGCCCCTGAAAAGCCTGCATTTTTGGCAGGTTCCCTTGGGATTTCAAGGCCCTGCACAAAATGCACCCGCCCTCGCATTTTGCTTCCGGATGCCGGTGAAATCCATACTCTCACTTCTTGCCGGATGTGAAAGCCGTCCGACCAGCCACGAGGGGGGAGACCCGTGACGCAGCGAGTTCTAATTCTGGGCATCGGGAATGTCCTTTGGGCCGATGAGGGCTTTGGCGTGCGCTGCGTCGAGGCGCTGGCCGACACCCACGCCCTGCCGGGCAATGTGCTGCTGCTGGATGGCGGCACGCAGGGGCTGTACCTGCTGCCGTTCCTGGAAGAGGCCGATGCGCTGATCGTCTTCGACGCCATCGACTATGGCCTGCCCGCCGGCACGATGAAGATCATCCGCGATGGCGAGGTGCCGGCCTTCATGGGCGCCAAGAAGATGAGCCTGCACCAGACCGGCTTTCAGGACGTGATCGCCACCGCGCAGCTGATGGGCTATTGCCCGGCGCGCATGGTGCTGATCGGCTGCCAGCCGGTGGAGCTGGAGGATTTCGGCGGCGGGCTGCGGCCTGCGGTTGCGGCGCGCATCCCCGAGGCGCTGGCGATTGCCCGCGATGTGCTGGCCGAATGGGGCATCGAGTGCTGCGAGGGCCGCACCGAAAGCGACCTTCTGGCCGACCCCTCGATCCGCCGCAGCGCTTATGAGGCGGGCCGCCCGTCCGAGGCCGAGGCGTGCCGGCTCGGCGATGACCGCTTCTTCCCTGAGGCGCGGTGATGTGCGTCGGCATCCCGATGCAGCTGACCGCCATCGACGGCATCGCCGGCCATGCCCTGGACAAGGGCGCGCCGCAGCTGCTGGACCTGTCGCTGCTGCCCGATGCGCGCGTCGGCGACTGGGTGCTGGGGTTTCTGGGCACGGCGCGTGAGATCCTGCCCCAGGCAGAGGCGCTGCTGATCCTCAAGGCACTTGACGGCCTCTCGCGGATCATGGCGGGCGGCGATCACGGCGATGCCTTTGCCGACCTTGACGCCCGCACACCGACGCTGCCCCCCCATCTTCAGGCCGCGCTGGACGCGGGCCAAGCCACAGGGTGACCCCATGCATGACCACGCCCCCCACGATCTGCCCCCCGCCACCGATCTTCACCCGCTGATCGCGCGGCTGGAGGCGGAGTTCGGCTATCCCCGGCTGGATTGCCAGCAGGAGGTGGCCGAGTTCCTGGCCCGCCCCGGCGTGCATTGCCTGTTCGTCCCCGGCGATCCGCGCCGCAACCTTGAAACCGCCGATGCGGCGGTGATCCTGCCGGAACTGCGGCTGGCCTTTCAGGGGGCCTTCGACTGCGCGGTGGTGGACGATGCCATCGAGGCGGCGGTGCGCGAGCAATACCGCGCGCTGAAGACCCCCGGCCTGCTGTTCTTCCACGGGGCCGAGTTTCTGGGCGCGGTCGAGAAGGTGCGCGACTGGTCCGACTATCTTGCCCGCATCACGCATTTCCTGTCACTCAAAGCCGCCTGAGGTCATCATGGTTTCGCCCTTCACGCTTCCGCCCACCGGCTTTGGCCCCGGCTCGCAGCCCGACCCGGACGGCGAGCTGCAATACCTGCCGATGCCTTCCGGGATGCGGACCTATTCGCCGCATATCCCGGATGCCGATGACATCGCCGCGCTGGCCGAGACGCTGGCGATGCTGGCCGAGATGGCGGTGGCCTGCGAGGTGGCGGCGCAAGGCGGGCCGGCGGTCAGCTTCGATCTGGCGGCGCTCTCGCCCGCGGCGCGCAAGGTGATGGCGGATGCGCTTGGGCAGGGCGAGGTGTCGATGAAGATCCGCGGCCTGCCGGCGGTGATGGTGCAGGAAAGCGTCTTTGCGGGCGTCTGGATGCTGCTGGCCGCCGGGATGGATGTGGTCGAAGTTGCGCCGGTTCCCACGCTGTCGCTGACTCGCGCCCATCTGCCCCACAGCCCGGCGGTGGGTGTTCTGGCCAAGCGCATTCCGGGGCTGGCGAACGCCCCTGCCCTGCTGGCCGAGCTGGTGGACAAGTCGCTGTCCCGCCGCGCCGGCGAGATCGCCCATGTCGTGAACCTGTCGCTGCTGCCGCATACGCCCGAGGATCTGGTCTGGTTGTCCGAGGCTTTGGGCGAGGGCGCAGTCACCATCCTGTCGCGCGGTTACGGCAATTGCCGCGTCACCTCCTGCGCGCAGCCGCATGTCTGGAAGGTGCAGTTCTTCAACTCGATGGATACGCTGATCCTCGATACCTACGAGGTCTGCGAGATGCCCGAGGTGGCGCTGGCCGCCGCCGAAGACCTCGCCGACAGCGCCACCCGCATCCGCGACGTGATCGAGGCGATCCGATGACCCCGGGGTTTGAAGGCAGCTTTCTGGGCGCGGCCGACAAGATCAGCCCGCTGGCGATCATGGAGTGCAAGATCTGCTGGACGCCCTATGATCCGGCCGAGGGCGATGATACCCGGCAGGTGATGCCCGGCACCGCCTTTCTGGACCTGCCGGACGACTGGTCCTGCCCCGGCTGCTCTGCCCCCCGCGCGCAATTTCTGGTGCGCGAGGATCCCGGCGCGCCCTCGGCCGCGGTGATGGCCGAGATGGAGGCGCGGACCAAGGCGCTGGTCGCCGATTTCACCGAGATCTTCCATTCGCGGATGCGCGATCTGCCGATGGTCAACCAGGCGCTGCATGTGCAGGCGGTGGGCTTCCAGCCCTACGAGGGCGGGTTTCTGGGCGTGCTCGTCGCGCCGTGGTTCATGAACCTGCTGCTGCTGCCGGGACCGGACCGTGCCGTGCTGAAGGTCGGCGCGAAGGAGACGGTGACCTTCCCCTCGGGCGAGTACGAGTTCATGCATGCGGCGCGCGAGATGGTCGGGCCCTACATGGCCTGCGCCCTGTTCTCGCCGATGGGCGATTTCACCAGCCAGTTGCAGGCGGTGGAGGTGGCCCGCGCGGCGATGGGAGAGTTGTTCCGGGCGGAAAACCGCGCCGAAACCGACCGCGCCGCCGAGATCCGCGCGCTGCGCGAGGCGGAGCTGGCGCCGGAGCCGGAACCGGACCTGGCGCCCTCGCGCCGCAAGCTGATCACCGGGGGCCTTGGCGAATGACACTTGGCGCGGCGCAGATCCTTGCGGGCAGTGCGGGGTGGCGTCTGGGCCGCCAGCCCGGCCCCGATCTGGCCGCGCTGGTGATCGGCCGGCCGGTGGAGGAGGTCGCGGCGCTGCTGCCGCGGCTGTTCAACCTCTGCCGGATGGCGCAGTCGACGGCGGCCTGCATGGCCTTGGGACTGCGTTGTGAGGGCGACCCCGGGGCCGAGGTGATTGGCGACCATCTGGCGCGGATCTTCGTCACCCTGCGCCGGGCGTTCGGCATGGCCTCGCTGCGCCCGGATGTGGCGGGGGCCTTCGGCCCGGGCGGCCTGCCCCGCGATCCGGCCGGGCTGACGGCGTGGCTGGCCGCCGATCTTCCCGCCGCTGACCTGGCGCGCGCCGTGGCCCAGACCTTCCCCGTCGGCATGGCGGTCTGCCGCCCCTTGCCCTCGCCGCAAGGTGCGCAGACCGGCGCCTTCGAGAACTCTCCCGCCGGGCGGCAGGCATCGCATCCGCTGTTGCGGGCCATCGAGGCGGATCAGGGTCGCGGCCCGCTCTGGCGCTATCTCGGGATGCTGGCTGACCTTGAGTCCGCGCTGGCGGGCCATCTCCCTGCCCCCCGCCGCCTGCCCGATGGCACCGCCATTGTGCAAGCGGCCCGCGGGGCCTATGCGCTGCGACTGGACCAGTCGGACGGGAGGGTGACAATCATGCTGCGCGTCACCCCCACCGACCACCAACTCGCCCCCGGCGGCGCGCTGGAGCAGGCGCTGGCGGGCCTTCCCGCCGGCCGCCCCGATCTGGCGCTGCGGCTGGTGGCGCTGCACGATCCGTGCATCCCGGTCACGCTGGCGGAGCCCTGCCATGCATGAGATGAGCCTTGTCGAGGGCATCCGCTCCATCGTCGAAGATCAGGCCCGCGCCCATGGCTTTGCGCGCGTCACCGTGCTGCGGCTGGAGATCGGGCGCTTTGCCGGGGTCGAGAAACCGGCGCTGGACTTCGCCTTCGATGTGGTGATGCGCGGCAGCCCGGCCGAGGGCGCGCGGCTGGAGATGATCGACCTGCCGGGGCAGGCGCTTTGCTATGATTGCGCGCGGACCGTGGAGATTGCCCACCGGCTGGACCCCTGCCCGTTCTGCGGCGGCGGCAAGCTGATCCCGCAGGGGGGCGACGAGATGCGGATCAAGGATATGGAGGTGGTCTGATGTGCACGGTTTGCGGATGCGGCGACACGGTGACGGCGGATGGCAAGCCGATCAGCCATGACGAGGCGCATCGCCTCGGGCTGCCGCATTCCCATGTGCCGGCGTTCCAGCCGGCCGCCCTGCCCTTTCCGCATGTTCAGGCCGGGCACCACCACTACGGCACCGGCGCCGCCGGCGTCTCGGTCCCCGGGATGAGCCAGGCGCGGCTGATCGAGGTGGAAACCTCGATCCTGGCCAAGAACGATGCGCTGGCCGCCTCCAACCGCAGGGTGCTGACGGCGCTTGGGGTGCTGGCGCTGAACCTCGTCTCCTCGCCCGGATCGGGCAAGACCACGCTGCTGTGCCGTACCATCGAAGCGCTTGGCGAGGCGCCGCTGGCGGTGATCGAGGGCGACCAGCAGACCAGCGCCGATGCCGACCGCATCCGCGCCACCGGCGCGCGGGCGATCCAGATCAACACCGGCAAGGGCTGCCATCTGGATGCTGCAATGGTCGGGCACGCGGTGGATGCGCTGCGGCCGCGCCCGGGGTCCTACCTCTTCATCGAGAATGTCGGCAACCTCGTCTGCCCCGCCGCCTTCGACCTTGGCGAGGATGCCAAGGTGGCGATCCTGTCGGTGACCGAAGGCGAGGACAAGCCGCTGAAGTATCCCGACATGTTCACTGCCGCGCGGCTGGCGGTCCTCAACAAGACCGACCTTGCCCCGCATTGCGACGTGGATCTGGACCTTTACGAGGCGAACCTGCGCCGGGTGAACCCGGATATCGAGATCCTGCGCCTGTCGGCCCGCACCGGCGAGGGCATGGCGGCCTGGCTGGACTGGCTCCGCGCAAGGCTGGCGGAGAAGGCGGCATGACCAGCCCGCAGCCCACCATCCTTCTGGTCGATGACGAGCCGCATTCGCTGTCGGCGATGCGCATGGCGCTGGAGGATGAGTTCGACTGCCTGACCGCCGCCGACGCGGCCACGGCGCTGGCGATGATGGAAGAGGATTGGGTGCAGGTGGTGATCTGCGACCAGCGGATGCCGGGGCGCACCGGGGTGGAGTTCCTGACCGAGCTGCGCGAGCGCTGGCCCGACGTGGTGCGCATCATCATCACCGGCTATACCGACCCCGCGGCGATGGCGCAGGCGATCAACGATGCCGGCATCCACCAGTTCATCACCAAGCCCTGGCATCCCGATCAGCTGCTGATGTCGGCCCGCAACGGCGCGAAGCTGTTCCAGCTGGCGCGCGAGAATGAGCGCATGTCGCTGGAAATGCGGTTCCTGGCCACCACCAGCCAGAGCAAGCTGGAAAAGCGCCGCGCCGCGCTGCGCGAGGGCATGGGGTTCGAGAGCCTGCTGCGCAGCCCGCAAAGCCCGATGAACGCGCTGATCGACACCGCCCGGCACTTTGCCAGCTTCGACGTGCCGGTGCTGCTTCTGGGCGAGGCGGGCACCGGGCGGGCAAGGCTGGCGCGGGCGATGCATTATGGCTCGCTGCGGTCGGACAAGCCGTTCCACGCGCTGAACCTTGCCGGCCTGCCCGAGGATCTGGCGCTGGTGGAGCTGTTCGGGGCCAAGCGCGGCATCCTGCCGGGCGGGGTCAACAAGATCGGGCTGGTGCAGAAGGCCGACCGCGGCACGCTGTTCGTGGAGGGGGTGGAGCATGCCTCCCCGGCGCTGCAGCTGGCGCTGTGGCGGCTGGTCGAGGAAGGCAGCTTCAGCCCGCTTGGCGGGACCGAGGTGCTGACCACCAACCTGCGGCTGATCGCCGGGGCGGGGGCCGACCTGCCCGCGCGGGTGGCGGATGGCCGCTTCCGGCTGGACCTCTATTACGCGCTGGCGGTGACGGAGCTGGCGCTGCCGCCGCTGCGCGCCCGGCGCGGCGACATCGCGCTTCTGGCGCAGCATTTCCTGTCGGACCTTGCTGCCGCGCACGGCAAGGCCGCGCATGGGTTTGCCCCCGCGGCGCTGGAGTTTCTGGAAGGCTATGACTGGCCCGGAAACCTGCGCGAGCTCTACAACGAGGTGACGCGGATGCTGATCTTCGCGCAGTCGCCGGTGCTGGGGGCCGAACTGATCAGCCGCCCGATCCTGCAGGCGATGCCTTCGGAGAACGGCGCCGACCGGGTGGCGCAATCGGTGCTGGTGGCGGATGGCACGCTGAAGGACCGGGTGGAGCTGATCGAGATGCGCATCCTGCGCGAGACGCTCACGCGGCACCGCTGGAACAAGAGCCGGGCGGCGGTGGAGCTTGGGCTCAGCCGCGTGGGCCTTCGCGCCAAGCTGGACCGTTACGGGATCATGGACCCTTCGGGGCATCTGCAGGATGAGGAGGACTGAGCCATGTGTCTGGGCATTCCCGGCAAGATCATCGCCATCACCGACGCGGCCCGCCTGATGGCGATGGCCGAGGTCTCGGGCGTGCGGCGCGAGGTGAACGTGGCCTGCGTCGCGGGCAATGATCTGGAGGCGCTGGTGGGGGCGTGGACGCTGATCCATGTCGGCTTTGCCATGAGCCTGATCGACGAGGACGAGGCCGCCCGCACGCTCGAGGCGCTGCGCGATCTGGGCGAGGCGCAGGAAGCGCTGGAGCAGATGGCCGCAGCGGACGAGGCACTGGCATGAGCGCCCCGTCCCTCAAGTTCGCCTCCGAGTTCCGCGATCCCGCCGCCGCCAAGGTGCTGCTAGCCGCCATCGCCCGCAAGGCCGACGCGATCGGTGCCACGCGTGCCAAGCCGGTGCACATCATGGAGATCTGCGGCGGGCATACCCATTCGATCTTCCGCTACGGCCTCGACAAGCTGATCCATGACGGGGTGGAGTTCATCCACGGCCCCGGCTGCCCGGTCTGCGTGCTGCCGATGGCGCGGGTGGATGAATGCGTGGAAATCGCCGAGAAGCCGGGGGTGATCTTCACCACCTTCGGCGATGCGATGCGGGTGCCGGGGCATCGCAAGTCGCTCATCCAGGCCAAGTCTGCCGGCGCCGATATTCGTATGGTGTATTCCCCGCTGGATGCGCTGGAGCTTGCCCGCCGCAACCCGGGGCGTGAGGTGGTGTTCTTCGGGCTGGGGTTCGAGACGACGACGCCCTCCACCGCGCTGTCGATCCAGCAGGCGGCGCGCGAGGGGCTGACGAATTTCAGCGTGTTCTGCAACCACATCACCGTGCCGGAACCGATCAAGGCGCTGCTGGATGATCCGGACATGACGCTCGACGGCTTCATCGGTCCCGGCCATGTGTCGATGGTGATCGGCATCCACCCCTACGACTTCATCGCCGCCGACTATGGCAAGCCCATCGTCGTGGCGGGGTTCGAGCCGACGGACCTGCTGCAGTCGGTGCTGATGGTGCTGACCCAGATCGCCGAGGGGCGCGCGGCGGTAGAGAACCAGTATGGCCGCGTGGTGCCCGAGCATGGCAACCCCGTCAGCCTGGCCGCCATCGCCGATGTCTATGAGCGCCGCCCCAGTTTCGAGTGGCGGGGGCTGGGAGAGATCGACGCCAGCGGGCTGCGCATCCGGCTGCGCTATGCCGCCTTCGACGCCGAGGAGAAGTTCGGCATCGGCTATGCCACCGGCCGCCGCAACGTGCCCGAGATGGAGGGCTGCGCCTGCGGATCGGTGATGATCGGCAAGCTGAAGCCCACGCAATGCCCGCAATTTGGCAAGGGCTGCTCGCCCGAGATGCCGCTGGGGGCGCTGATGGTGTCGTCCGAAGGGGCCTGCGCGGCCTATTGGCAATATGCCGGCGCGCGGGAGGCGGCGGAGTAGATGGCCCTGCGCGATACCCATGTGACGATGGCCCATGGCGGCGGCGGGCGGGCGATGCGCGACCTGATCGACGAGGTCTTCACCTCGGTCTTCCAGCCGCCGGGCTCCGAGGATCAGGCGCGGCTGATGGATGCCGCCCTGCAACAGCCCGGTGCGCGGTTGGCCTTCACCACCGACAGTTTCGTGGTGACGCCGCTGGAATTTCCGGGCGGCGATATCGGCAAGCTGGCGGTCTGCGGCACGGTGAACGATCTGGCCGTGGGCGGGGCGCGGCCGTTGTGGCTATCGGCGGCCTTCATCATCGAAGAGGGCTGCGAGATTGCGCTGCTGCGCCGCATCGTCGCCTCGATGGCGGCAGAGGCGGCGCTGGCCGGGGTGCGGATCGTGACCGGCGATACCAAGGTGGTGGACCGCGGCAAGGGCGACGCGGTGTTCATCACCACGGCGGGGGTGGGGGTGATCCCGCCCGGCGTCGACATTGGCGCGCAGCATATCCGGCCGGGCGATGCGGTGATCGTCAACGGCGTGCTGGGGGATCACGGCGCCACCATCTTGGCCGCGCGCGGCGATCTGGCGCTGTCGGTGGACCTGCTGTCTGACTGCGCCGGGCTGGGGCACCTGATGCAGGCGGTGCTGGCCGCCGCGCCGGGCCTGCGCGCCGCGCGTGACTGCACCCGCGGCGGGCTCGCCAGCGCGCTGAACGAGATGGCGGCGGAGGCGGGGATAGCGGTGGAGCTGGAGGAGACCGCGCTGCCGCTGCGCGCAGAGGTGGCGGGGGTGTGCGAGCTGCTGGGGCTCGATCCGCTCTATCTGGCGAATGAGGGGCGGCTGGTGCTGTTCTGCCCCGCGGAGCAGGCCGAGGCGGCGCTGGCCGCCATGCGCGCCCTGCCCGAGGGGGAAGGCGCCTGCATCATCGGCCGGGCCAACACCGGCACCCCGGGCCGGGTGACCCTGCGCACGGCCTTTGGCGGCGCAAGGCTGGTGGACATGCTGGTGGGCGAGCAGTTGCCGCGGATCTGCTGACCCCTCAGAACCCGCTGACCCTTGGCAGCCATGTCGACAGCACCGGCACGAAGGTGATCAGCAGCAGGGCGACCGCGAGGGCCGCGAAGAACGGCGGCATCTCCCGGATCAGCGTCGACGGCCGCAGGTTGGCGGTGGAGGCGACGACGAAGATCAGGCTGCCGACGGGGGGCGTGCAGAGGCCAAAGGTCAGGTTCACGATCACCAGGATGGCGAAGTGGTTGGGGTCGATGCCAAGCGCCAGGCTGATCGGTGCCAGGATCGGCACCAGGATCATCACTCCCGGCAGCGGGTCCATGAACAGGCCGAAGACCAGCAGCAGCAGGTTCACCGCCAGCAGGAAGACGATGGGCGACAGGTCCCAGGCAATGATCGTTTGCGCCAGGAACTGCGGCAACCCCTCGATGATCAGGATCCAGGCGAAGGCCCGGGCCGCGCCCAGGATCAGCAGCACCGCGCCCGCGACCAGCGCCGCGCGCAGGATGATCGCGGGCAGGTCGCGCAGGTGCAGCGAGCGGTAGACGAACATCCCCACGAACAGCGCGTAGAACACTGCGATGACCGAGGCTTCGGTGGGCGTGAAGATGCCAAAGCGGATGCCGCCGACGATCAGCAAGATCAGCAGCAACGCCGGGATCGCGTAGAAAGCGATGCGCGCGATCTCGGCGAAGGGCGGCATCGGCTCGCCGCTGACATAGCCGCGGACATGGCTGACGCGGGCATTGGCGATCATCACCAGAAGGGTGATCAGCAGCCCCGGCAGCACCCCCGCCATGAACAGCGAGCCGACCGAGACATTCTGGTCCTGCATGGCGTAGATGATCATGGTGATCGAGGGCGGGATGATCGGCCCCACCACCGCGCTCGCCATCGTCAGCGCGCCGGCATAGGGTTTGTCGTAGCCGCCCTTCTCCATCATCTTGATCATCATCGAACCCGGGCCCGCGGCATCGGCCAGCGCACTGCCCGAGATGCCCGCGAACATCGCCGAGCTGAGCACGTTGGCATGGCCGAGCCCGCCCTTGAGGTGCCCGACCAGCGATTGCGCCAGACGCAGGATCGCCAGCGTCACCGCGCCCCCCGTCATGATCTCGGCCGCCAGGATGAAGAACGGCACGGCCAACAGCGGGAAACTGTCGAGCCCGGTGAACATCTCCTTCACCACGACGAGGCTGGGATAGGAGGACCCGAAGCTGAGCGCGACGAAGACCGAGATGGCCATGGCGAAGGCGACGGGCACGCCAAGCGCCAGCAGGATGAACAGGGCCGGGAACAGGATTTCAGCCACGGGCGCCTCCGGGCATGGGGGTCGCGGCCTCCGCCTCATCCATCGGCTTGAAGGCGCCGGCGGTGATGAAGGGCCGGGCGATCAGCAGCAGATGCACGATCAGCAGGCCGAAGCCCACCGGCATGGCGGCATAGACATAAAGGAACGGGATGCGCAGCGCGGGCGTCACCTGGAACTGCATCCGCTGCGCGTATTGCACGCCCACATGCACCATGAAGCCGAAGAAGACCAGCAGCCCGACCACGAGGCAGGCGCGCAGGATCTTCTGCCCCATCACCGGCAGTGCGTCCTGCAGGTTGGTGATGGCGACATGGCCGCCGATGCGCAGGATCAGGCCCGCGCCAGCGAAGGTCATCCAGATCATCAGGTAGCGCGCCGCCTCATCCGCCCAGGACAGCGAATGCGAGGATGTGTAGCGCAGCGTGATGTTCGCGCCGACGATCAGCGCCATCGCCGTCAGCATCAGGATCAGCGCCCATGCATTCAGCGTGACGAAGAGGGTTTCCAGCTTTTTCACGGATCGGCCTTCGGAGGGGGCCGGCGCCGAAGGGCGCCGGCATCAGTCGTTACTGGAAGTTGACGATCGAGTTGACGAAGTCTTCGCCATAGGTGTCGTAGTAGCCGTCATAGGCCGATTGGATCGAGGCCTGGAACGCGGCCTTCTCTTCGGCCGACAGGGCGTTCACCTCCATGCCGCGCTCTTTCAGCGTCTCGACGCCGTTCGCTTCGACATCATCCACGTAACCGCGCATGGCGCCCACGGCCTCGGTCGCGGCCTTCTCGAAGGCGGCCTTCTGCGTGTCGTCCAGCCCTTCCCAGAACGGCTTGGACACCAGCAGCATCGCCGGCGAGTAGACGTGGCCGGACAGCGTGAGATACTTCTGCACCTCGTTCAGCTTGGCCGAGACGATCACCGAGAGCGGGTTTTCCTGCCCGTCGATGACGCCCTGCTGCAGCGACGAGATCACCTCGGGCCAGGCCATCGGCGTCGGCGCGGCACCCATCGCGTTGAACGCGGCCAGGTGAACCGGGTTTTCCATCGTGCGGATCTTCAGGCCCGCAACATCGGCCGGGGTCTTGATCGGATTGCGGTTGTTGGTGATGTGGCGGAAGCCCTGCTCGCCCCAGGCAAGGCCGACGAGGCCGACATCGTCGAACTTGGCAAGGATGTCCTGGCCGATGGGGCCATCCAGAACCGCACGGGCATGGGCCAGGTCGCGGAACAGGAACGGCACGTCGAAAACGCCGGTTTCGGGCACGAAGTTCGCCAGCGTGCCCGAGGAGACGATGGTCGCCTCGATGGTGCCAAGCTGCAGGCCTTCGATGACCTCACGCTCACCGCCCAGACCCGACGAAGGGAAATGGGTGAAGGTGAACTGGTCGCCGGTTTCGGCGGTCACGACCTCTTCGAACTTGTCGGCGGCAACGCCGTAATGGCTGTCGGGCGCCAAGGCGTAGCCGATCTTGACTTCGGTCTGCGCAGCGGCCGGCAGGCCAAGCGCGACAAGGGCACCGGTCGCAGCCAGCGCACGGAAATGAAGTTTCATGGTAGTCCTCCCCTTTGGTGTTAACTTGCTACAGGCGGCCCATTTGGGTTGCAACCCGCCACGGCCTCAGCCGGGCTTGCGGAACAGTGTCACCAGCTCCGGCACATAGGCCTGGCCATGGCCGCCCGTCACCGCGGCCCCGAGCGCGGCCGACACGCCGTCGGCGATGGTCATCTGCCCGCCCGCGGCGTCGGCCATCGCCCGGTAATAGTCGATGTCCTTCTGCGCATTGCCCACGAAGAACGGCAGCCCCTCGCGGTCCCCCGCCACGATATAGGGGGCCAGCCGGTCCAGCGCCGCGCTGGCACCGCCGCCGCCCGCCAGCACATCGACGAAGATCTGCGGATCGACATTGGCATCGGCGGCCTGCGCCGCCGCCTCTGCCAGCAGCGACATGAAGCCGATCGAGACGTAGTTGTGCAGCAGCTTCAGCCGGTGGCCATGCCCGAGCGGCCCGACATGCTGGACCGATGCGGTGAACGAGGCCAGCACCGGGCGGACCCTTTCCAGCACCTCGGCCTCGCCGCCGACCAGCAGGTTGAGCGTGCCCTCGTGCGCGTGTTTCGCGGTGCGGGTCATCGGCGCGTCGAGATAGGCGCCGCCCGCCGCAGCGACGAGCGCCCCCATGCGCAGGGTCGAGTCCGGCAGGGCGGTGGAGCAGTCGACGACCACGGTGCCGGGGGCGATGGCAGCCCCCAGCCCATTCTCGCCGCCCACGATGGCCTCCACCTGCGGCGAGCCGGTGACGCAGAGGATCACCACGTCCGATGCGGCAGCAACCTCGGCCACAGTGGCGGCAGGGCGGCCGCCGAGGCCGGTGATCTCCTCCACCGGCTGGTTGCCGGGGTGGTCAAGGAAGGTGAGCCCGAACCCGCCCCGCAGCAGCACATTGCGCGCAATCCCATGGCCCATCAGGCCAACCCCGATCAATCCGACACGCATGGTTCTCTCCCTATGGTTCTTCCCGACCCGGCCGGCCTCAATCCGCGTTGATCCAGATCGCCTTGGTGTCGAGGTATTCGTCCAGATGCTCGGTCCCGCCCTCGCGGCCATAGCCCGACATCTTGACCCCGCCGAAGGGCACCGCCGGGTCGATGGCGTGATACATGTTGACCCAGACCGAGCCGGCCTTGATCCGGTGCGCCAGCTTGTGCGCGGTGCCCAGATGCGTCGAGAACACTCCCGCCGCCAGCCCGTAGGGCGTGGCATTGGCCCGCTCCACCACCTCGTCCAGCGTGTCGAAGGGCAGCGCGGAGATGACCGGGCCGAAGATTTCCTCGCGGGCGATGGTCATGTCATCGGTCACGCCGCCGAACACCGTTGGGTGGATGAAGTTGCCGCCCTCGAGCCCGGCCCCCTCGGCACGGGCGCCGCCGGTCAGCACTTCCGCGCCTTCGTTCGGCCCGGCGGCAAGGTAGCCCGCGATCCGCTCGGCCTGGCGGGCCGAGATGATCGGGCCGACATCGGTGCCCTCGTCGATGCCGTGCCCGATGCGCAGCTTGGCCGCGAACTGGGCCACGCGGCGCACGAACTCGTCATGGATCTCGCGCGCGACGAACAGGCGCGAGCCGGCGATGCAGATCTGGCCGGAATTGGCGAAGACCGCCATCGCCGCCACCGGCACCGCCTTGTCGATATCGGCGTCGCGGCAGACGATCACCGGCGACTTGCCCCCCAGCTCCAGCGACACCCGCTTGAGGTTGCCGGTTGCCGCGCGGGCGATGGCCTGCCCGGTCGCCGTGGACCCGGTAAACACGATCTTGTCCACGCCGGGATGCGCGGCCAGCGCCGCCCCCGCCTCGGCGCCAAGGCCAGTCACCACGTTCAAGACCCCGTCGGGCAGCCCCGCCTCCTGCATGATCCGGGCGATCATCAGCACGGTCAGCGAGGCCTCTTCGGACGGCTTCAGCACCACCGTGCAGCCCGTCGCCAGCGCCGGCGCGATCTTCCAGACCGACCCGGCGATGGGCGCGTTCCACGGGATGATGGCACCGACCACGCCCACCGGCTCGCGCACCGTCTGCGAATAGATCTCGCCGGGGAAGGAGTTCGGGATGGTCTGGCCGTGAATGCTGACAGCCTGCCCCGCGTAGAAGCGCAGCATCCCCAGCACCCGCCGACTGTTGGCCAGCGTGCGCTGGATCGGCATCCCCATGTCGAGCGTGTCCGACAGGCAAAGCCGCTCCCACGCCGCCTCGAACCCGTCCGCGATGCGCAGCAGCAGCGCCTGCCGCTCGAAGGGGGTGAATTTGGACCAGGGCCCCTCGAAGGCCTTGCGGGCTGCGGCGACGGCGGCGTCGATATCCGCGGCATCGCCTTGCGGGACGGTCGCCAGCAGCGCGCCATTGGCGGGGTTGCGCGCGTCCATCACCTTGCCGGAGCGGGCCTCGCACCACGCGCCGCCCACGAACATCGGGCGGAAGCTGCCGTCATAGAGCTCTGCCGCAAGCGCTTTCCAGTCGGTCATCTCGTCTCCTCCGGAGGGCGGCGCAGCTCGCCGCGCGGATACCTAAGCCAGTCGGCGGGGGCCCCGCAACCTCGATTGCCCGGGCGCAGCGGCACGCGGCCCCGCGCGCCCGAGAGGCGCGGCGCCGAGATTCCTGTTGGGAAGATCGGCCGGGAAGGGTACACTGGTGCAATATTGTACCGTGGCCGTTTTTTTTGGCTGACCGTTTTTTTGAGTCGGAGTGTATTGTGCAGCCTTTGCGCCGCCTCTCTCCACGCGCCCCTGCCATTGCGGCAGATTATCGCGGGCTGCCCCGGCTTTCGCCGGCCGATACCCCCACGGGCCTTGGCCTGCCCGGCGTGGGCGAGCTGATCCTGCGCAACCTGCTGCTCATCCTTGCGATCACGCTGGCCGGGCTGACCATCACCTGGTTTTCGGTGAAGGCGCAGGAGCCGCGCTATGAAACCGTGGCGCGGATCGTGCTGGAACGGGTTTCGGCGCATCTGGACGAAACCGCGGCCGAAGTGCGCCAGACCGTCGTGTCGGAGGCCGAGGTGGCGACCGAGCTCGACGTGATGCGCTCGCGCAGCTACCTGCTGCTGGTCGCGCAGCAGCTGAACCTGTTCGCCGATCCCGACTTCAATCCCTTTGCCACGGACGAGGATGATCCGGCGGACCCGACGGTGGAGGCACAGGAGGCGGTGCTGGCCAAGCTGCTGTCGACCTTCTGGCTGACCGCCGCGCCGCGGTCGCTGACCATCGACATCCATGTCGCCGATACCGATGCGCAGCGCGCCGCCGACATCGCGAATGCGCTGGCCCAGACCTTCATCTCGCAATCGGTGGAGGTTCAGCAGGGCGGGCTGCGCGAGATGGCGCAGTTCCTGGAAGAACGCCTGACCAAGGTGCGTTCGAACCTCGAGGAGGCAGAGCTGGAATCGGCCACATGGATCCGTTTCAACCAGCTGGACGATCCGGCGCTGCGCAGCGGCCTTCTGTCCGATCTTGACCGGGTGACGGCGCAGATCGCCATCGCCGGCACCGACGCGCAGGCCCTTGCCCAGTTGCGCGCCGAACAGGAGCGGATCGACGCCGCCCTGCGGGACTGGTCGCAGGCGGAGCTGCGGCGCGTGCGGATGGACCGCTATCTGGACACGCTGCGCGCCCGCGAGGGGCTGTTCAGCAACCGCTACGACGCGCTGCTGGCCCAGCTGTCGATCCTTGCGCCCTCGGCCCGGCAGATGTCGGTCGCTCATGTGCCCTCAACGCCCACGGCCCCGAACCTCAAGACCGCGATGGCGGGGGGGCTGGTCGGGTCGCTGGCCATCGGCTTTGTGGCGGCGATGCTGCGTGCCTCGGTGGACAGGCGCGTGTGGACGGGGCAAGCGGCGGGCGCGGGGCTGGACACGCTTGGCCGAGTGCCGCGCGTGGGCCGCCGGGCGGCACGGGGCGGGCCAGAGGCGGTGCCGCGGGCGCTGGAGGATGCGGTGCGCCCGATCCTCACCTCGATCCGGTTGCGGCGGGCGCAGCAGGGGCCGTTGGTGGTGCTGCTAGGCTCTGCCGGGCGGGGCGAGGGCCGTTCGACCCTTGCGCTGGCGATGGCCGCCTCTGCCGCGGCAGAGGGCGACTGCGCGCTGGTGCTGGACCTCGAGGCAGAGGGGCATGGCGCGGCCGAGCTGCTGGGGCTGGCGCGGTCGGGGCTGGGGCTGGCCGCTGCCGCGGGGAATGTGCAGCTGCTGACCCGCGGCATCTACCGGCCCATGGGGCAGGACGGGCTGTCGCTCTTCGCCCCCGCCGCGGGATCGGCCCTGCCGCGGCACATCTTCACCCCGCAGCCCGCCCGCGCCCCCGGGCGTTCGGGTCCGGGCGGGCTGCTTGACCTGCTGTGCGCGGATTACGACCTGATCGTGATCGACGCGCCCCCGATCCTGAGCGGCGATGCCTGCCTGCGGCTGGCGGCGCATTGCGACGCGGTGGTGATCCTGTTCCGCCCGTCGCGCACCGCCGCCAAGCGCCTGCGGGATGCGGTCGGCCTGCTGCGCCGCAACGGGATCGAGCCGGTGGGGCTGGTGGAAAATGATGCGTGACGCCCTCCCCAGCACATGCGGCGGGACAAAGCGGTGGCCCGCATGATCCTGCGCCGCATCGCCAGGAATGCCGGATGGTCGCTTTCGGCCCAGATGATCGGGGCGGGGCTGGGGATCGTCTCGCTGGGTCTTGCGGCCCATGCGTTGGGGGCGGCGGGGCTTGGCGTGCTGGCGATCGTGCAGGCCTATGCGCGGATCGTGGATCGGCTGTGCCGCCTGGAGCCGTGGCAGGCCGTCATCAAGCACGGCATCGCGGCGCTGGATGGCGGCGACCCGGCGCGGTTCAGGCGGCTGGTCAAGGCCTCGATGCTGGTCGACATGGCCTCGAACCTGCTCTCGGGGGGAACGACGCTGCTTCTGGCCTTCTTCGCCGCCTCGCTTCTGAACCTGCCGGAGGGCGGCGGCAGCTATCTGGCGGTGCTGGCGGTGGGCATGTTCTTCACCCTGCGGCCCACCGGGCTTGCGGTGTTGCGCATCTATGACCGCTTCGACCTGCTGGCCAAGCTGGATGTGTCGGTGGCGACGGGCCGGCTGCTGCTGTCACTTGCAGCCTATCTGGCAGGGGGCGGGATCTGGGCTTTCGTGCTGATCGCGCTGCTGGAAAGCATGGCCAACGGTTTCCTGCCCATCGTTATCGCGGGTCGGCAGTTGCGCCTGCGCGGCCATGACGGGGTGCTGCGCGTGCCGCTGGCCGGAGTGCTGGCAGAGAACCCGGGGCTGCTGCGGCTGCTGTGGAACTCCAACCTCAACGTGATGCTGCGGCAGACGACGCAGCGGATGGACGTCGTCATCCTTGCGCTGTTCGTCACGCCGGCGCAGATCGGCTATTTCCACGTCGCGCGGCGCGTGGCGGATGTCTCGCTGAAATTCTCGGGCCCGCTGATCCAGGCGATCTATCCCGAGCTGTCGCGGCTATGGGCCGCCGCCCAGACGGCGCGGTTCCTGCGCCTGATCCGGATCGCCAGTGCCATCGTCGCCCTGCCCTGCCTGCTGGCGCTGATCCCGGTGTCGATGGTGATGCCGGACCTGCTGGCCTTCACGCTTGGCGCCGACTTTCGCGCCGCCAGCCAGATCGTGATCGTCCAGATGGTGGCGGTGTTCATCTACATGTCCGCCTCGACGCTCAGCGCCGGGCTTCTGGCGATGGGGCGCGACCGCGAGTTGGTGCGGGTCACCATGGTCGGCAGCGTGATCTTCCTGCTGTCGATCGCCCCGCTGGTGATGATGCTGGGTGCGGTCGGCGCGTCCGTCGCGCATGTGCTGTTCAACGGCATCCTGGCGGCCGGGTTCTTGCGGCAGGTGATGGGCGCGCTGAGGCCGGTGGCTGCCCAAAGGCAATTCGCATGATCGCCCACCCGATCTGGCGCGGGGCCGCCCCGCAAACCGGCGCCCTGGCCCAGACCGCGAGCGAGCGGCTGGAGTTCATGCTGGTCGCGCTGGCGGTGCTGCTGTCGCCGGTCAACTACCTGCGGATCGAGGCCTTCTACTTCACCGCCGCCGACGCGGTGATGCTGGTGGCGGCGGTGGTGATGATCGGCAACCGCCGCTTCAGCCTGACGCCGCTTGGCCCCGCCACCTCGCTGTGGCTGGGATCGACCCTGCTGATCATGGTGGGGCTGATGCTTGGGTCGATGGTCAATGGCGATCCGGTGCGGGGGGTGGTCGGCATTGCGCAATATGCCTTCTCGCTGGTGCTGGTGCCGCAATTGCTGATCAACCGTCCCAGGCACGAGGTGGTGCAGCTGATCGGGGTCTTCGTGCTGGCGATGGTGCTCGTGTCGCTGCATGGCATCTACTATGCCGTCTACCATGAAGGCCCCTCGCCCTTCGTCGCCGGCAGCGGGCGGCTGCGGTCGCTGGTGGAGCGGGCCAACGAAAGCTCCAGCCTGATGGCGCTGGCGATCGTCTTCGCGCTTTGGCTGCGCTTCACCAGCGCCCTGCCGATGCTGCCCTTTGCCATCGCGCTGCCCTCGCTGTGCTACGCGCTGCTGCTGACCGGATCGAATACCGGGCTGGTGCTGACCATCGCGGGCGCGCTGGCGCTGGCCTTTCTCAGCGGATCGGTGCGGATCGGGCTGATCTTGCTGGCCTGCGGCGGCGCGGCGCTCGCGGTGACCATCCTGTGGGGCGAGCTGTTCCTGCCCGAGATCTTCGTCCGGCGGGTGCTTGGCGCCCTGCAATCGGGCGACCTGTCCGAGGCCGGCACCTTCCAGGGCAGGCTGCTGCTGATGCACGAGGCACAGCGGATCGCCAATGACACGCTGCTGATCGGCATCGGCGTCGATGAATACCGGACCGTCAGCGCCTATAACAATCCGGTCCACAACGTCTATCTGCTGCTGCTGGCCGAGGGGGGGCTGATCGCGCTGATGGGGCTTGGCGGCCTGCTGATGAGCAGCATCTATATCGGCTGGCTGGCGATTGGCCGTGCCGAGTCGCGTTGGGGGGCAAGCCTGACGCTGACGGTGGTGGTGATCTTCGCGCTGTGCCTGACCGGCATCCCGCATTTCTATGCCCGGTTCTGGGCGGTGCCCTGGGCACTGTCGATGGCGGCGAGTCTTTCAAGGCTGCCCACGGGGAGGATTTAACGGGTGCAGTTTCGAGTATGGGACGGAGGCCGCGATATTTACGCGATGCGACTCGGCAATTCTGTGGTAGGGTTAACATGGTTATTGTGCATTATAATTTTTGAATGAGATTTCCGGTGACGCCAGTTCGTCCTTTCCTATGCGCCATTCTCATGTCTTCGCTGATTGCAACCGGCGTGCAGGCCGAAAGCTATCGCTTTGGCGGTGGCGAGCGGATCGTGCTGCGGGTTGGCGAGTGGAACAGCACCGAGCGGAACTTCACCACCTGGCCCGGCCTCAGCGGCGACTATGCCGTGGCGCCCGATGGCACGCTGATGTTGCCGCTGGCGGGGCAGGTCGTGCTGACCGGCAAGACCGCCGATGCGCTGGCCGAAGAAATCGCCGCCATGCTGCAACGCCGGATCGGCCTTGCCCAGAAGCCCGCCGTGTCGGTCGAGGTTTCGGCCTACAAGCCGATCTACGTCACCGGCTCGGTCACAAGCCCGGGCAGCTATCCCTTCGACTATGACATGACCGTGGAACAGGCCATCGCGGTCGCCGGCGGCGTGTTCCGCCCCGCGGCCGCGCTGAACCAGAGCGCCGGGCAACAGCTGATGCAGATGCGCAACGAGCTTGACCGCATGCAAAGCCGCATCACCGAGCTGGAGATCACCGAGGCGCGGCTGGTGGCCGAGATCGAGGCCTATGACCAGTCCAACCTGTCGGATCCGGTCAGCTTTGCCGGCTCCGGCTCGCGGCAGGGCCTGCTGCAGATGCAGATCCTGGAGGCGAACCGCGCCGCCATCTTGAAGCGCAGGGCGAGCCTCTCCGATCTGGAGGCGCTGCTGCGCGAGCAGATCACCACCCTGACCACCGAGATCGGCCTGCGCGACAGTCAACTGGCCTCGGCCCGCGAGAACCTGGAAAGCGCGGAGTCGCTGGCCGGGCGGGGGCTGGTGGTCAATTCCCGCGTCAGCGACCTGAGCTTCGCCGTCAATGACTACGAGGCAAAGCGCCTGCAGCTGGAAATGGCGAAACTGACCGCCGAGCAGGAACTGAACGGGGCCCTGCGCGACCGGGCCTCGCTGCTGGCCGATGCCAAGGCCAAGCGGCTGGAGGATCTGAGCAGCGTGCGCAGCGAGCTCGACGACTCGCGCCTGCGCCTCGGCGGGATGCGCGACCTGTATGCCGAGGCCTCGCTGGCCGCGGGCGCAGTGATCGCCGAGGCGCCGGTGCCGGTGCCACGCTATGCGGTGTCGCGGCTGAAGGACGGCAAGATCATCTCGCTGCCGCTGGGTGCGACAGACCGGCTGAAGCCGGGCGATACGTTGAGTGTCGAAGTCGTGCTGAGTGTGGGCGTCTCGAACTGAAGCCACAAGGAATGCCTCATGCATCCAGTGAAGGTCCTGTTCCCGTTCGCCGGTGACACCGTTTTGGGTGGCAGCCATATCTCGGCGCTCAATCTGGCGGCGGCGCTGGACCCGGCCCGGTTCGCGCCGCTGGTGCTGATGCACAATCGCGCGGGGGTGGTCGGGGATTATGCCCGGGCGCGCGGACTTGACTGCGAGGTGCTGGAGGATGTGCCCCTGCTGGGGGCGCGGGCCGGCCAGGGGGCAGATCGCACCGGACCCTTCGGCTATGCGGTGCGCACCCTGCCGGCGCTGGTCCGCAAGATCCATCAGGTGGATGCGGCCATTGTGCATACGCAGGACGGGCGGATGCATGTGAACTGGTCGCTGGCCACCAAGCTTGCCGGGCGGCGGCATGTCTGGCACCACCGGCAGGATCCGGGCGCCTTTGGTGTGAACCGGATCGCGCCGCTGCTGGCCGACCGCATCATCTCTGTCTCGCATTTTTCGCGCCCATCGCGGCCGCTGCGCCCCATCGATGCCCGGTTCGACGTGGTGCGCAGCCCGTTCGAGACCGGCGGCGCCCGGCCCGACCGCGCCGCCTGCCATGCCGAGCTCTGCGCCGAGATCGGCGCCCCGGCGGATGCGGTTCTGCTGGGGTATTTCGGCCTGCTGAACCCCCGCAAGCGCCCGGTGCATTTCGTCGAGGCGGTGGCCGGGGTCCGCGCCGCGCTGCCCGGCCGCGCGGTCCACGGGCTGATCTTCGGCACGGTCGAGAGCAAGGCAGACGGGCTCGACCTGGCCTGCACGGCGCGGGCGGCAGAGCTGGGGCTGGCCGGCAACCTGCATCTGATGGGCTTTCGCGCGCCGATAGACCGCTGCATGGCCGGGGTCGACGCCACCCTGGTCACCGCGCTTGGCGAGCCCTTCGGGCGTACCCTGATCGAGGCGATGTGCCTTGGCACGCCGGTGGTGGCGACCCGGCATGGCGGCAATCCCGAGGCGATTGAAGACGGCGTGACCGGCTTCCTGGTCGATCCCGCCGACCCGGCGGCCTTTGCCCCGCCGGTGCTGCGGCTGGTCAGCGACCCCGCGCTTGCGGCGCGCGTGACCGAGACGGCGCAGCGCCGGGTGATCCGCGATTTCGGCACCGACATCCATGCCCGCCGGATCATGGAGATCTACGACAGCCTGATCCCACCGCCAGCCAAGGGGGGCCGCGCCGATGCGTTTGCCTGACATCGACTTCGTCATCATCGGGGCTGCGAAATGCGCCACCACCTGGCTGCAGCGCTCCTTGCAGCGCAACCCCGCCTTTGCGATGCCCGACCCCGAGCTGCACTATTTCTCGGACGAATATGGCCGCGGCGACGAGTGGTACCTGGCCCAGTTCGGCGGGCCGCAATCCGGCACGATCCTGGGTGAGAAATCCAACTCCTACCTGACCCATCCCGAGGCCCCCTACCGGATGAAGGCCGCCCTGCCCCATGCGCGCCTGATCGTGCAGATGCGCGATCCGGTGGCGCGCGCCTATTCCGACTATTGCATGCTGCTGCGGCGCGGCACGGTCTCACGCGATCTGGCCCGGCATCTCGATCCGCGCAGGGCGTCGGCGTCGCGCTTCATCTCGCATGGGCGCTATGCCTCGCATTTGCGGCCTTTTCTCGACCTCTATCCGCGCGATCAGATCTTGCTGCTGGTCTACGAGGATATCGCCCGCGATCCGCTGGGTCAGCTGCGGCGCCTTTCGCAGCATGTGGGGTATGAGGGCGTTCTGGCGCCCCCGGTGGCCGAAAAGGTCAAGGATAGCGCGGCGGCCGTGGTGCCGTTGCCGCTGCGCCGGGCGCTGAAGCCGCTGCGCCCGCTGCTCGACCCGTTCCGCGAGGCCCCGCCCCTTCGCCGGATCCGCGAAGCGCTGGCCCGCAAGGTTGAGTATCCGCCGCTGCCCGCCGACCTCGCCAGCCGCCTGCGGGATCACTACGCCGCCGACATCGCCGAGGTGGAGGCCCTGCTCGGGCGCAGCCTGCCCGAATGGTCGCTGGGAACCGGGGGCGCAAGCGCGCCGGAGCGGCCCCGCGCCGTGCTCAAACCGGGCACTGCCCACGGATGACCCTGCATGTCATCACCAATTTCGCGGCCAGCGGCGGTGCCGGGGCGGTGCTGGCCCGGCTGCTGTCCGTCTCGCGGCAGCCGCAAACCGTGGTGTCGCTGATCGGCAGGGCATGATCATCGGCTGGCTGGCGGCCTGCATGACGGGTCACCCGGTCATCCGCGATACGCTGGAGGATGCGCCGACCTGACTCGGCAAGCGGTGGCGGCGAGCACCCTGGCCGCGCTTATCCGACGGAGCGCGGCAAGTCACCGAGCGCGCCTTGCGCCGTCGCCGCACGATAGAGTGCGTCATGCGCCTCCACATAGCGGAGCATCGAAAATTTCTCGCAGATACGCGTGCGTCCTGCTGCGCCAAGAGCCCGGCGCGCGGCCGGCTCGAGCGCAATCAGTTGCAGCAAACCCTCGACCTGCGCCAGGGTGTCGCCAGGTCGCACAACGATCCCGTGTTCTCCCACGATCCATCTGGTGTCGCCCACGTCTGTCACGACAACAGGCACCCCGGAAGCCATCGCTTCACATACCGCAAGCGGAAACGCTTCACCCCAAGCGGAGGGTAACAGGAAGATATCGAACCCGGCGACAAGGCTGGGAATGTCGCGCCGTTCTGCAAGCGTGGTAACCCGGTCCTCGATGCCAAGCGTTCTCGCCATCTGTCGGGCGCTGCCGCTTTCCTGTCCGGCACCGATCAGAACCGCGTGCACGTCGTGACCGGCCGCAGCCAGTTGTGCGACGGCTTGAATCATGCGGGCTTGGTCCTTCATCGGATGATCGCGCCCGACGTTGCCGATTATGATCCGCCCCGCCGGTATGTCGGCTGTTGCACATAGCCGGGCCCGTGCCTCCGGATCGGGCCGAAACTCGGCAGTGTCGATGCCGTTCGGAATGATCACACGGCGGTCCTGGGCGAACCCCGCGGACTCGTGCTGCCCGGCGGCAACTGCAGAGCAGTATGAAATGCCGGCAACACCATTGGACATCCTTGCACTGCCGCGAATGACCCACTGGGTCGCCCGACTTTCGTTCCGAATGTCGTCCAGCGAATGGTGCACCCCCCAGACGACCGCAGGTTTCTGACCCAAACCCAGCCGGCCGAAACTTGCGGACAGGTTCCCGTGATACATCCATCCGTGAACCAGATCAGCCCTGAAGTTCCGGAAATGGGACCGAACCCGCAGAAGAGCCCGCGGGGAGCGGCTGCCCTGCGACATGGCAGCCGTGACGACTGGCACGCCGAGCGACGCAATCTCGGGTGCGAGGGACCCCGGCGACATGAGTGAAAGAACGACATGGTCCTGCGCGCGCGCGCCAAGTGCCTGAAGGTAACGCAAGAGCATGACTTGCGCCCCGCCCACCTCGGTACTGGTAATGCAATGCAATATCTTCATTACAATCGCTATGATTTGCGGGCAATACTGGCTGCAAAGGCTTGTTTTGCTAGCTGCGGCAGTGATTTAGCGTAGGCATCCGCCCTGCACCTGTCAAGGCGGCGCCGACCAGAACTGAATAGGCTCGCCGCCATTTTTCTGATAAGGAGAATAGACGACAGTTTGGTCCGCAACGACCGCCCTCTCTTGGGTATGTTAACGGTTCCGGGATTTGACGTACTCCGGACTCCGAGGGCGGGTCGAAAAGTCGCGGTCTGGTTCCGGTATCGCCCGAACACCGGGCAGATTCGAGGCATCCCATGACATTTCATCGTTGGGCGGGCAGGGCGATGGGTCTTGTGGTTGGCGCCGCGGCCCCCCTGGCTGCCGCGGATCCGGCGGCAAGGGAGGCATTCCCCGGCGCCATCGGCTTTGGCAAATCCGCGACCGGCTGGCGCGGCGGCGAGGTTGTCGCGGTGACAACTCTGGCCGATGCCGGCCCCGGATCGTTGCGCGCCTGCGCCCAGAATGGCGGCGCCCCCCGGATCTGCGTCTTCGATGTCAGCGGCACCATTATACTGGACGAGCCGATTGTGCCCGGATCGAACCTTTACATCGCGGGCCAGACGGCACCGGGCGAGGGTATCCAGCTGCGCAACGGCCTGTCGCTTCAGGCGCCGCTGGTGCTGTGGAACGTGCATGACATCGTGGTGCGGTTCCTGAAACTGCGGCCCGGCCCCAGTGTCACCCCCTCACCCACCGTCGATGCGCTGTCCATAGAAAATGGCTCGCGCCTGTATTTCGGCAACCTGTCGCTGATGTTCGCCACGGATGAGAATTTCAGCCTGCAGGTCACCCGCTCGACCGTGGTCGATATCACGCTGGAACGCAGCATTGTCGCGCTCAGCCTCAATCACTCCACGCATCCGAAGGGCGGGCATTCCAAGGGTGCTCTGATCTGCACCAAGGATGGGCTGCTGAACGATTGCGGGCGGATCACGCTGTGGGGCAACCTGTTTGCCCATAACCGCGACCGCAATCCCGATGTGAACGGAACCGATATCGGGCCGATCGAGGTGGTGAACAACATCTTCTACGACCCGATCAGCCAGTTCGCCGAGCTCTATGACCATACCGGCAACCTCGACTTTGTCTATGTCGGGAACGTCGCCCTCACCGGGCCAAGCTCGACGAAGAACGCCGCGGCGGCGGTCGAGACCTTCGACTTGTCGCCCGAGTACGACATCTCGCTTGTCGTGCGCGACAATATCGCGATGCACCGGCCGGGTTGTGGCGGCGGGCAGCCGCTGCCGATCCTGAACGCGGCGGCAGAGTTGCAGGCTCGCGAGGATCCAGGCATGCCATCTTCGGTCACGGCGCTGCCCGCGGATCAGGTGCTGGACCTTGTTCCGCGCATCGCCGGCGACCGGCTGGCGGAGCGCAGGCCGCCCGACCGGCTCGATGCACGGGTGATCGAGGATCTGCGGCTGTGCAGGGGCCATGTGATCGACACGGTCGAGCAGGTCGGGGGATGGGCGCATTTGCCGGAGGCGCCCCGCCGAATGGATACCGACGGCGACGGGCTTGAGGACAGCTGGGAGGCTGCGCGGGGCCTGAACGCCGAAGAACCGGACGAAATCTGGGCCATCGATGCGGTAACGGGATACCCGCTGATAGAGGCCTATCTGGCCGAATCGGCGGGCGATCTTCCGCCGCCTTAAGCTGTTTGCCGCCGAAATGAAACTCTTTCTTGGCGGCGCTCTGCCGATTGTTTCTCCGACCATCGGCTGATTCCGGCCTAGCGCCCGGTGACCACCCATAGGGTCTTGCGCCAGGATTGCCGATTCGCCCCCTCAGACCCCGCAACATTTTGAATAAAATAGCCCACCCCCGCCCACATATCGAGGATTTCCCGCCAGACCTGCAGGTCACCAGCATCATGCAACCCAAGGTAGAAGTCCGCGATCCGGTGCAAAGTTCCGAATTTCATCTGCGGCCAAAATGTGTTAATAATTAGTCATGGACGATTTACCGAGGCCGAAGTTTTACGAGTAAGCCCCCAGAGTGTCGGGACCGCCTGACACCAGTATTCGAGATCTACCCACTGCTTGCATCCGCGCCCGGTGTTCTGCATCGAAATTTATTCGACTGCCTGGCGTCATTTTAAACCCAATTTTCCTCAACCCGCGTGATCGGGGCGGCCGAGCATTGGCCGCAGTGACATTTTAAATGGGGGCCGCGACGGAATGGCGTTTATCAATTTTTCCGATTTGATCGAGACACGAAACACTTCCGGCGCAAAACGACTTTCATCCTTCACCGCGCGGCGAAAACTGGAGCTTCGGGCCAATTGGCGGCTTGTCGTTGCAGATGCACTGGCGATGGCTTCCTCGGTGGTATTCGCCTTGCTGGTCGACCAGACGGCGCATGCCCCGGGCGCCGAATTGCGCAACCTTCTGATGCTGGCGCCCTTGTCGGCGCTGATCGGATTGCCGGTCTTCGCCTGTTTCGGATTTTACCGCAAACATGCCAGTTCGACCTCGGTTCCCGACCTGCTGCTGATCGCCAAAGGCGTCGGGTTGGCGACCGTTATCCTCTACCTCTGCGCGGTGCAGATCGGCTCGATCTCGGGCGTTCCGGCATCGGCGCATGTCCTGCAGTTCCTTGTCGCGATCCCGGCCCTTGCGGGGCTGCGTCTGACCGCACGGCATAGGGAAGTCGTCCGCCGGACCCGGCTGAAGACGCAGGCCGAGGCGCGCAGCCCGGTCTTGCTGGTGGGGACCGGGCCCAATGCCGATCTCTTCGTGCGTTCGCTGCGCACGCCGGGGGCGAAATTCACCTTGATGGGTATTATCGACGATGTGCGCGACACCCGCGGCCTGTTCTTCCACGATGTCGAGATCCTTGGCTCGGTGCTGGAGCCTGACCGGGTCATCGAGGGTCTTCGTGTCGGCAACCTGCTGCCGCAGCGCGTTTTTCTGTCGGAACCCCTGACGCATTTCGACAGCCTCGGCATCGGCAAGATCGTCGCCTGGGCCGAAGCGCATGGCATCCCCGTCTCGCCCCTGCCGCGGATCAGCGACAGCGAGCCGGACATGGCCCAGGGAGGCAAGCCGCGCACCGTCGACCCCGAAGACATCCTCGACCGGCCGCAGAAGGCGGTGGAACGGACGATGCTGCGCAACCTGATCGAGGGGCGGCGCGTGCTGGTCACCGGGGCCGGCGGCTCCATCGGCAGCGAGCTGACGCGGCAGATCGCCTCGTTCGACCCGTCGGAATTCATCCTGATCGAGAACAGCGAGCTGAACGCCTATACCATCGACATGGATCTGGCGCGGCACTTCCCCGCCGTGCGCCGGCGCATCTATGTGGCCTGCGTCCGCGACGCGGCCCGCGTGGACGAGATCTTCGACCGCCATCAGCCCGAACTGGTGTTCAACGCCGCCGCGCTGAAGCATGTGCCGATGGTCGAGGCGAACCCCTGCGAGGGCGTGCTGACCAACATCATCGGCACCCGCAACATCGCCGACGCCTCGCGCCGGGTGCGGGCCATCGCCATGGTGCAGATTTCCACCGACAAGGCCGTGAACGCCACCAGCGTCATGGGCGCGACCAAGCGCGTGGCCGAGTTCTACGTGCAGGCGCAGGACCGCATCACCTCGGAAACCGATGAACGCACGCGCTTCTTCTCGGTCCGGTTCGGCAATGTGCTTGGCTCTTCGGGCTCGCTGATCCCGCTGTTCCAGCAGCAGATCCAGCATGGCGGGCCGCTGACCGTGACCGATGCCCGGATGACCCGCTTCTTCATGACCATCCGCGAGGCGGTGCAGCTGTCGCTTGTCGCCGCGGCCAAGGGGCTGGCCAACCGTGCCCGCCATGGCGAGATCTTCGTCTTCGACATGGGCGAGCCGGTGGCGATCGTCGACATTGCCCGGCGGATGATCCGCCTTGCGGGGCTGGAGCCCGGCAAGGATATCGAGATCCGCATCATCGGCATCCGCCCCGGCGAGAAGCTGTTCGAGGAGCTGTTCGACCGGGCCGAGCAACGCAAGGACAGCGGCATCCCCGGCGTGCAGTCGGCCGTGCCCGCGGGCGTGACCATGCCCAGGCTGCGCGCGGCGATCCGGCGGATCGAGATCGCGGCGCGGGCGGGGGATGAGGCCTCGGTCAAGGCCGGGCTCAAGGAGCTGGTGCCGGGCTACCTGTGCGAGCATGAGGACGAGGCCGAGCAGGCACCGCTCACCCCTGCGCTGCCCAAGTCGATGCCGCCCCAGACCGAGGTGCGAGAGCTCGCGATGGCCGGCGATTACCGACAGATGGCGAGGCCGGCATGACCCTGTCCTCCAATCCCCTGATGACCGTGCCGCAGGTCGATCCTGGCCTGCGCCGGGATGGTGCGGCCACCCTTCCGGGCGGCGCGCGGCGCAAGGTGGTGGTGATCGGCAGCCTGGCCTGGTCGCTGGTGAACTTCCGGCTGGACCTGATGCGGCGGATGATCGCTTCGGGGCATTCGGTGGTTGCGGTGGCGCCCGACATCGACCCCGCCATCCGCAGCCGGCTTGCCGCCGAAGGCATCGCCTGCCGCTCGGTCCCGATGGACCGCACCGGGCTGAACCCCGTGCGTGACCTCTCGACCCTGCGCGCGCTGGTGAAGCTTCTGCGCGACGAGCGGCCCGACGTGGTGCTGGCCTATACGATGAAGCCCATCGTCTACGGTTGCCTTGCCGCACGGCTGGTCGGCGTGCCCGCGATCCATGCGCTGTTCACCGGGCTTGGCTATGCCTTCTCCGAGGATCGGCCCAAGGGCCGCCGCCGTGCCGTGCGGGCGATTGCGGTGCAGATCCATCGGCGGGCGCTCAGCGGCGTCACCTCGGCCTTTTGCTACAACGGGCAAGAGCGGCGCGACATCCGCCGCTTTCGCCTGATCCCCCCGCGCACCCCGCTGCATGATGTGCCGGGCTCGGGAGTGGACACCGCCCGCTTTGCCCCGACCCCGCCGCCCGAAGGCCCCGTGCGCTTCCTGTTCGTGGGCCGCCTTCTGCACAGCAAGGGTCTTGCGGTGCTGGCCGAGGCGGCGATCCTGCTGCGCCCGCTAAACGTCGTGATCGAGGTTCTGGGCCCGCAAGACAGCAACCCCGATGCGGTGGACGCCGCCACACTGGCCGACTGGCAGGCGCGGGGGCTGTTCCGCCTCCTGGGCGCCACGCAGGATGTGGCCCCGTATTTTCAGGGCTGCAGCGTGTTCGTGCTGCCCTCGCTGCTGCGCGAGGGCGTGCCGCGCACGATCCTCGAGGCGATGGCCTCGGGCCGCGCCGTCATCACCAGCGACGCCCCTGGTTGCGGCGAGACCATCCGCGATGGCGAGTCCGGCTTCATCGTGCCCCGCGGCGATGCCGCGGCACTGGCCCGCGCGATGGCGCGGTTTCTGGATGATCCGGGCCTTGCCGCGCGCATGGGGGCCGCGGCGCGAACCCGGGCCTGCGCCCATCACGATGTGCACCACATCAACCGGCTGCTGCTGACCCATATGGGTCTGGAGAACGGCCTTGCGACCCCGAGCATGGAGGCTGCGGTGGCGTGATGGGCAACAGGCGCACCCTTTTCCCCGAGATGACGCGAGGCGCCGCCCGGCGGCCGCTGGCCTTCATCGCCGTGGGCGTGCTGAACACGGCCGTGGGCTACGGCATCTTCGCCGCGGCGCTGGCCGCCGGGGCCTCGCCGCGCCGGGCGGTGGCCGCGCAATTCGTGCTGGGGGTGCTGTGGAACTTCACCACCCACCGGAGGCTGGTGTTCGGCACTGGCGGGCTGTCGCGGCTGCCGGCCTATACGCTTGGCTACGTCGTGATCTATCTGGTGAACATCGCGCTGCTCGAGGCGCTGATGCGCGCCGGGCTTGGCCCCTATGCGGCGCAGGCGCTGGCGATGCCCGCCGTGGTGGCGCTGTCCTATGGGATCGTGGCGCGCACCCTTGGCGCAGCGCCCCGCCGGCCGGAGGCGCTGTCATGACCCGGGCCGCAATCCTTGGCGCCCGGACGACGGCAGGCTCCCGCCGCGCGGTACTCCGCGCCGCGGTCTGCGCCGGGGCGCTGCTGCTGCTGGCGCTGCTGCTGGGGCGGATGCTGCGCTTCGGGATCAGCCGGGACGAGATGATGTTCGTCCCGCCCGCCGCCCTGCTGGGGCAGCTGTCGCTGTATTCCGACATGTTCTTCAACCACATGCCGCTAAGCGCATGGCTGTTCGCGGGGGCCCATTGGCTGTTCCCCTCGGCGGGGTTGCTGCTGGTCACCCGGCTGACGGTGTTCCTGGCATGGCTGCTGCTGCTGGCGGGAACGGGGCTGGTGGTACACCGGACCTCTCGCTCGGTGCCGGTCACGGGGGTGATGCTGGTGGCGCTGGTCACCAATGAATCGCTGCTCGACCAGGCCGGGATGACGGCCACCAACAACCTGCTGCCGCTGCCCTTCGCGGTGATCGGGCTGGGGCTGGTGCTGATCATGCTGCTGGAGGGGCCACGCCCGGCCGTAGCCTTCGTGGCGGGGCTCTGCCTGGCCGTCGCCATCGGCTTCAAGGTCAGCGCCATCGCGTTCGTGCCCCCGGTGCTGGTGGCAGCGGTGCTGCTGCCGCGCCACCTGAGCCTTGCGCAGCGGCTGCGGCGGCTGGCACTGCCCGGCCTGCTGGGCGGGCTGGTCGGGGCGGCGCCGATGCTGTGGTACCTGGGCACGGCACCCGACCTGTTCCTGGCGCATGTGCTTGGCTTCCACACCGGCCCCCATGTCGCCTATTGGCAGGCCAATGCGCCAAGCGAGCCCGGGCTGGCGATGGGCCTTTATGGCAAGCTGCTGCTCGCCTACAGCGCCTGGCTTCTGGGCAGCGCCCTGCTGATGGCCTGCGTGACGCTGGGGCTGCTGATCCTCGCCCTGCCCCGCCGCGCGGCGGCAGAGCCGGGCTGGGCCGGGGCGCTGGCGATCGCGCTTGGCGCACTCGCGGTCACCGCGGTGATGGCCTTCCTGCCGACGCCGGCCTTCCCCCAATACTATGTTCAGCCGCTGGTCTGCCTGCCGCTGGTCGCCGCCGTCGCGGCGCGGGGGCTGCCGCGCAGTGCTGCGCAGGCGCTGACACCGCTTCTGGCCTCCTCGGCGGCCCTGATGCTGCTGCTTGCCGTGCCGCGCCTTGCCCCGGCGGCCAGCGCCTATACCGCCCCCGGCCAGACCGAGGTTGCGCATTTCCAGCAGGGCGGACGCATCTTGCGGGGCACCCTGGCGGACCACGACGCCCCCGCGGGCCCCATCGCCACGCTGATGCCGCTTTACCCGCTGGAAGCCGGCCTTTCGGTCTACGCGGAATTCGCCACCGGCCAGTTCGCCTACCGGGTTGCCGAATACACCGACTCCGAGCTGGCAAGCTTCTACGCGATGGCGGGCAAGGACGCGCTTGCCGCGCTCTTTGACGCCAACCCGCCCGCCGCCTTCCTGCTGGGGTACGAGCCCCTGCTGGAGGAACCTTTCGCCGCCTATGCGCAGGCGGCTGGCTATCGCCTGGTCGAGATCAACGGCCTGTCGAACCGATACGGAGACGGCATCCTGTATGTCCGGGTGCCGGAGGAGCGAGGGTAAGCGCCGGAGGTTTGGCGCGAAACAGGCCGATCAGGCCGTTGGAACGAGTGGAGGACACTGACATGCAAACTGTGCTTCTTGCAGGCGGTCTCGGATCGCGACTTGCCGAGGAAACCGTGACGATCCCCAAGCCGATGGTCGAGATCGGAGGCAGACCGATCATCGCCCGGGTGATGGATATCTACAGCCAGTTCGGGCACCGGAACTTCATCGTTTCGGCGGGCTACAAGGCGGTGATGCTCAAGCAGTTCTTCGCGAACTACCATCTGATCGCCAACAACATCAACGTGTCGGTCGATACCGGCAAGGTGAAGCTCTTCCCCTCCAGCCCCGGCGGGTGGAACGTCTCGGTCGTCGATACCGGATCGCATACCATGACCAGCGGGCGCATCCGCCGCCTCAAGGACTGGCTGAAGAACGAGACCTTCATGGTCACCTATTCGGACGGCCTGGGGAACATCGACATCGACGCGCTGCTGGCCTTCCACCGCTCGCATGGCCGGCTGGCGACGGTGACGGCCGTGCAGCCGCCGGCGCGCTTTGGGGCGATCAACCTTGCGGGCAACCGCGTGGGCTCGTTCAGCGAGAAGATCAAGCCGGCCGACAGCTGGATCAACGGCGGCTTCTTCGTCTTTGAGCCGGGTGTGATGGACTATTTCGTCGATGACAACGAGCCGCTGGAACAGTCGCCGCTGATCAACATGACCCGCGACGGCGAGCTGATGGCCTATCGCCACAGCGGCTTCTGGCACCCGATGGACACGGTGCGCGACCGCAACTCGCTCAACGCGATGTGCGACGAGGGCACCCCGCCCTGGCTGTGCTTCGACGAGGCCCAAGTCCCGATGCCCGCCATCGCCATCTAGGATCAGCAAGATGCGTTTTCAGCCTGACGTTTCTTTCGGCGGCGATATCGCCAACGATTTCGGCGGAGCCTTTGCGGGCCGGCGCGTGCTGCTGACCGGGCATACCGGCTTCAAGGGCGGCTGGCTGGCGCTGTGGCTGGCCAGGATGGGCGCGCATGTGACAGGCATCGCGCTGCCGCCAGAGCCGGGGCCGTCGCTGTTCGCGGCCTGCGGGCTGGCGGACCATGTCGACAGCCGCATCGCCGATATCCGCGACCTGCCCGCGCTGCAGGCGCAGATGGCGGGGACGGACCCGGAACTGCTGATCCACATGGCGGCGCAACCGCTCGTCCGGCTGTCCTATGCGCAGCCGGTCGAGACCTTCGCGACCAACGTGCTTGGCACCGCGCATGTGCTGCAGCTGGCGCGGGCGATGCCCTCGCTGCGCGCCATCGTCGTGGTGACCAGTGACAAGTGCTACGACAACCATGAATGGGTCTGGGGCTACCGGGAAACCGACGCCTTGGGCGGGGCCGATCCCTACAGCGCCTCGAAGGGCTGCACGGAAATCGTCGCCCATGCCTGGCGGCAGTCGTTCTTCGCCGATCCCGATGGCCCGCAGCTTGCCACGGTGCGGGCGGGCAATGTCTTTGGGGGGGGGCGACTGGAGCGCGGACCGTCT
>Ga0209024_1000951_pt1 | contig 33063 bp, 48 predicted proteins | sample AutmiccommunBRH5_FD_187380 | JGI IMG/M metagenome (GOLD analysis project Ga0209024, IMG submission 187380) | Deep subsurface microbial communities from Mt. Terri, Switzerland - Autotrophic microbial communities BRH/5 (SPAdes) (version 2) | ecosystem: Environmental > Aquatic > Deep subsurface >...
CCTGTGCATCCACATCTTCCTGAAGTTGCTGGAGCGCGTCGGCATGCTGCCGTTCGTGATCTACCGCTTGATCCTCGGTGTGGTGCTGCTGGTACTGTTCGCCGGCGCCTGAGCGCACCTGCTGATACGTTGAACGCCTTGCCGCGGCTTGCGATCCCTCGCGCTGCCGCGGCGCTGGCCGGAGCGAGGTCGCCCAATCAGCCCTGAGGCAGGTCGATCAGCAGTGGGCCGAGCAGGACAGCTGCGATACGCGCCTCGGTGAACATCTTCTCGGTCAAAGGCACGCTGCGTATTTCTGCGCTGCCAACAGGTTGCGCCTGAATTCGCGCTACCTCTCTGAACGAGTGACCATCTGCCCAGACCATGGTGGACTGACGCTTCTTATCGCACTTCACATTCGCTTCCTTTGCCTGCGGGGGTGGCACATTGCACATATTCGGCCACTACAGATCACTTAGGTTTGGGGCCTGAAAAAAGTTCGTCGTGTTACACGATATTTCTGCAATGGAAATGTGCCAGTGTGAGCAGGTAAGAGATTTGGCACACGGGCAAGGATAGCGGTGGGATGAGCCGGGACAATGCGGGAGGAAGCCTGACGGCCAGTAATGACGCGGGGTGCGGGCGAGCGGCGGCCGGGCGTGACGGGGTGGATTGTGCCAAAGCGCTGCGAAGGCACCTCGATACCCGAGCGCCTTCGATTAAGCCAGTTCGCGCAACATTTGGCACCCGCTCACTCAGCGCCTAGTGAGTCAGGCGCTCAAATCATCCAGCCACCGGCCCAGACCACGCGGCCGACTATCTCCAGGTCAGCCAGGCGGTCCCTTGGGACGAGCATGTCACGGTACGCCTGGTTCTCGCTGATGATCTGCACTGAGCCATCGAACTGGCGCTGCAGGCGCTTGGCGTACAGGTGGTCGTCCAGGCGGATCACGTAGACGGCCTCCCCCTCCAGGGCGTTGCGGCTGTGATCGATCATGACCGTGTCGCCGTCGCTCAGCAGCCCCTCCATCGAATCACCGTCGACGCGGATTGCGGACAACCGCGCCGGCTCAAGCCCCTTCTTGCGCAAGCTGTAGCGGGTGAACGCCAGTTGAGCGAGCACTCGGCAGCCTTCGTTCCAGGAGCCGTAGCCAGCACTGCACCGGGCATCGTAGAGCGGGATCAGCGCGAACTGGTCCTCATCGAGCGATGTAGTAGTTGGCGGGGCCTCCGGCGCGATCTCTCCAAACGCTAGCCATACGGCTGATACGCCAACTGCTTCGGCAATCTGCCCCAGCCTGTCGAGCGTCGGGTAAGTGTCCCCGCTCAGATAACTGCGTATCGCGCCTTCAGACAGCCCACATTTACGCGCAAAAGCGCGCCCCCCAGTGCTACCCATGACCTGTTTGAGCCGATCACGGAAGCATCCGATTGCGTTCGAGGGAATCGGATGCTCGATGTCAGCAGCATCCGTTTTATCCGATTCCTCGTAAGTCATTGTTTTGCATTGCCTTTTCATTTTTCCGAGCAGCGTTGCGTAAAAAAATGAATCGGATGCTCGTTTATCCGATTGCACTGCGCATATTTCCGCGCCATGTTGTGCCTTAGGTGACGTTAGACACCCCAAAAAAACCACCCTGCCAGGTGGTTGGAAATGGATGAAGGGCATGAACAAAACAGAAATACCGCTCGATCCGACCCTGCGCTGGGAATGGATCAAATACCAACTCCGAGCACGGGGCACCTCCCTGGCACAACTCTCCCGTGAGCTGGGCGTCTCGGATACCGCGGTAAAGAACGCCAAGCGTACCGCCTACCCGCGCATGGAGCGCGCCATTGCTGCAGCACTCGGCTTGAAGCCGTCCGACCTCTGGCCCGAGCGCTGGAACGCCAACGGCACACCCCATCGTATTCGCCGCCGCCGCGCGGAAAACAACGCAACGTATAGCCAAAAGCATACCGCAGCTTATGACCTTGAACACGTTAAAGCCGTCACCGGACGAGGTGGTCGCCATGCGTAAGTGGTTCACGGCACAAGAGCTTGCCGGCTTGCCCGGCGTGCCTGGTACAGCGCGTAACGTGAAGGCGATGGCCGACCGCGAAGGCTGGGAAGGCCAGCGCCGCCTCGGCAGCAAGGCTATCGAATACGCCTTCGCCGTCCTGCCGCCTGAAACCCAGGCCGCCCTGCTCGCCGCCCAGGTCAACGACCCTGCCGCCAAGGCACCCGAGGCACCGCCTGCGCCCGTAGCGAAACCGCAACAGCGTGACACCATTTCAGCGTCACGCCTGAGCGATTCGCAGCGCTCCGTAATGACGGCGCGCCTGGCTTTCGTGCGTGAAATCGAGCGCATGAGCCAGCTGGTCACCCAGCAGCGCGCCATCGAAACACTGGTGAGCCTGGCCAGGACTGGCGAACTCAGCCCCTACCTGGAAGAGCGCGTCAGCCGCGCCAACGACCGCAAGACCGAAGACCGCAGTCTTTCCGAGCGCACCCTCAAGCGCTGGCTGTCGGACTACCGCAAGCACGGTGAAACCGCCCTCGCGCCGGCTCGGCGGCAGAAGGACATGGGCGTACCGGATTGGGCCGCCGACTTCCTACGCTGCTTCCAACGGCCGACCAAGCCCAGCGTCGAAGCCGCCTATGCCGAGTTCGCCGGCAAGTGCCAGGACGAGCGCCCGAGCATCCACCAGGTGCGCCGCTTTCTCAACAAGCTGAGCCCGGAGGCCCGCGAAACGGGCCGCCGCACACCACAGGAACTCAAGGCCCTGCAGCCGTTCAAGCGCCGCAGCACGCAGAACCTGCTGCCGGGCGACGTCTACACGGCCGACGGCCACAAGTTCGACGCCGAGGTGCTCAACCCGCGCACCGGCAAGCCGTACCGCCCGGAGACCACCACGGTCATCGACGTGGCGACCCGGCGCATCCTCGGCATCAGCGTCGGCGAGGCCGAGTCGACCATCGGCGTCATGGACGCCCTGCGCGACGCCGTGCAGCGCGGCGGCATGTTCGCCATCTTCTACGTCGACAACGGCTCCGGCTTTGCCAACGACACCGTGCGGGAAGTGGTCGATCGTCTCGGCGGCACCATGACCCACGCCCTGCCCTACAACAGCCAGGCGCGCGGCCTGATCGAACGCGCCCACCAGACCGTATGGGTCAACGCCGCCAAGAAGCTGCCCAGCTACATCGGCGCCGACATGGACAAGCACGCCGGCACCAAGGTGCACCGGCTCAGCCGCAAGCAACTACGCGAAACCGGCAGCACCCGGCTGATCCCCGCCTTCGGCGAGTTCATGGCCGGGGTCGAGTACGAAATCGAGACCTACAACAACCGCCCGCACCGCGGCCTGCCCAAGGTGCGCGACCCGCACACCGGCAAGCTGCGCCACCAGAGCCCGAACGAGGCCTGGGAAGCCGCCCGTGCTGGCGGCTGGGAACCCCTGCTGGCCCCGGCCGAACTAGTCCATGACCTGTTCCGCCCGCAAGTCATCCGCAAGACCGTGCGCGGCGAGATCGCCTGGGCCAACCAGCGCTACTTCCTCGGCGAACTGCGTGAACTGCACGGCCAAGAGGTCCGCATCGCCTACGACGTGCGCGACGCCTCGCGCATCTGGGTTCGCACCCTGGAGGGCGAGCTGCTCGGCGAAGCCCTCATCGACGGCAACGCCAGCGATTACATGCCAAAGCCACTTATCGAGCAGGCCTACGAAAAGCGCGAACAGGGCCAGATGGCCCGCGCCCTGGACAAGCTCGAAACCCTTACCGGCAAGCGCGTCGAGCTGCTGGCGCCAAGCAGCGCGCCGAGCGCCCAGCTCAGCCACGAAGAAATGGCCGCAGCCCGCCAACACGCAGCCCAGCAGATCGAGCAGCTGAGCACCTTCCAGCTACCCGGCGACAGCGTCGCCCGCTACCGCCTGTGGAAGCAACTCGACGCCCGCGTGCGCGACGGCGGCGAGCCGCTGAGCGAGCACGAAGCGCGCTGGCATGCCCATTACCCAAGCCGCAGCGAGTTCACCTCGATGCGCGATTTGTTCGACGCGGACCAGAGCCAACAGGTCCAGGCGTAACCCACCGGCCTCGGGGGAGGCCAACAAGGAGAGCAGTAAATGAGTGTGACCAAGATCGTACCGCTGACGAACGTCGGCCTTCTGACCAGCGCCATCGAGCGCGCCCAGGCACGCCCGCTGGGTCTGCCGGGGCTGATCGCCATGTACGGCCCCAGCGGCCTGGGCAAGTCGGTCGGCGCCGCCTGGGCGGCCAACCGCTACCGGGCCTACTACGTCGAGTGCCGCGATACCTGGACCAAAAAGGCCTTTCTGCTGGCCGTGCTGCGCGAGATGGCTATCACCCCGGCGCGCAACATGTCGGAGATGGTCGACCAGGTGGCCGAGCAGCTGTCGCGCAGCGGCCGCCCGCTGATCGTCGACGACGTCCAGTACCTGCTGGACAAGGCCGCCGCCAACATCCTCACCGACATCTACAACGCCAGCCAAGGCACCCTGGTGCTGATCGGCGAAGAGCGAGTGCCGGCCAGCCTGGCCAAACTGGAACGCCTGCACAACCGCGTGCTGGAGTGGGTGCCAGCCCAGCCGGCCACCCTGGAGGACATGCAGACCCTGGCCCGCTCCAGCTACCCGGAACTTGCGCTGAGCGACGACCTGCTCGAAGACCTTCGCGATGCCGTTCGGGGCTGCCTGCGCCGCGTCGCGGTCAACCTCTACCGCATCCAGGGCGAGGCCGAAGCTATCGGCCTGCAGGCGGTCAACCTGGCGCAGTGGAAGCAACTCGGCCGCGCCTGGTTCACCGGCGAAGCCCCGGCCCGGAAGCGTGGCTAATGGCAGTCGGTCGTAGGCCAATCAATCTGGAAATGAACGGCCTCAAAGACAATCGGCAGCGGATATGGGAAGTCCTGCGCGCCGAAAAGCGTGATTTCACCGCGCAACACATCGCCTGGATGGTCGACCTCGATCTGGAGACCGTCCGCTATCACCTCAACGCATTGAAACGTGCCGGCTACATCGAAGCCGTCAGTACCAAACCTCTGCGCGGTGCCGAACAGTTCCTGCGCCTGGTGAAGGACTGTGGCGTGGAAGCTCCGTCCGTCACCCGCAAGGGCACGCCGCGGCTCAGCGGTCTCGGGACAGAAGCCATGTGGCGAACCCTGCGCATCCTCGGCGAGATCAGCGCGGAGGAACTGGCAGAGCAGGCGTCAGCCTCGGTGCCAACCAGCCCGAAGACGGCCTACGCCTACCTGCTCTGGTTGCAGCGCGCAGGCTACGTGACCGCCATCGCGCCGGGCAAGAGCGGGCCCAACGGCAAGTGCGCGCGCTACCGCCTGCTGCCCGGCAAATACACCGGCCCCAAGCCGCCGATGGTGCAGCGCAACGGCCAGCTGTTCGACGCCAACCTGGGCGAAGTCGTCTACATCCACCTGCCAAAGGCCAACCCGATGGAGGGTGCCCGCGTATGAGCCAGCCAACCGAACGCCTCAGCGCCTGGGGCGCCGAGCCTCCCCTGTGGGTGCGCCTGCTCGATACCGAGGTGCAGCGCACCAACATCACCGCCGCCGCCAAGCGCATCGGCATGAACCGCGCCACCGTCAGCACCGTGCTGCGCAACTGCTATCCGTCTAACAGCACGGCCGGCGTGGAGCGCCGCGTGATGGACGCCCTAGGCCGGCTCGACTGCCCGGCCCAGGGCGCGGTCGTCACCGTCGTCGAGTGCCAAGCATTCCGCGAAAAGCCGGCCCCCACCCACAACCCATTGGCCATGCAGCACTGGAAAGCCTGCCAGCACTGCCCGCACAACCCCAGCTGCCACGCGCAGGAGAGCCGCCATGCAGACCGCCGCTGAACGCACCCTCAAGGTCCTGACTCCGGCCCTGGCCGGTCGCCTGCAGAGCTTCAACGAAGCCGCCCGCGCCTTGCGCCGCATGGAGGTGCGCCTGCACCACTTCGACCCCACTGGCCACCGCCTGGTCATCGACCCGGACGATGCCCGGCGCCTGCTCAAGCACCAGGTGCTGCAGGGCTTCACCCGCTCGGCCAGCGCCGGCAGCACCAAGTACACCGCCCTGTTCATGGGCGTCACCCTCGAATGGCGCGAAGCCATCAGCTACAGCCGCCCCGAAGAATGGGCCACCCGACACTAAGGAGTACCCGCATGACCGCTCAAATGATCCCCGCCGGCTACCGGCAAGACGCCCAGGGCCGCCTGGTGCACGAAAGCATGATCAAGCCCCTCGACATGGAGCGCGACCGCCTGGTGCGGCACCTGGTCGATCGCGCCGGCGAACTCAGCGCCGAGCTGCGCGACTTCAAGGAAGCCGCCTTCGGCGACATCAAGGCCTTCATCGAGATGAGCTTCGAGGAATACGGCGCCCGCGTCGGCGGCAAGAAGGGCAACGTTACCCTGCTCAGCTTCGACGGCCGCTACAAGATCCAGCTCGCCGTGCAGGAAAGCATCGTCCTGGACGAACGCCTGCAGGCCGCCCGCGCGCTGATCGACGAATGCCTGCGCGACTGGACCGAAGGCGCCCGCCCCGAGGTCGTCACCCTGGTCAACGACGCCTTCCGCACCGACACCAAGGGCGAGATCCGCACCGCCCGCGTTCTGGCCCTGCGCCGCCTGGAGATCGGCGACGGCCGCTGGCAACGCGCGATGAAGGCCATCGGCGAAGCCTGCCAGGTGGTCGGCTCCAAGGAGTACATCCGCGTCTACGAGCGGGACGGCGACAGCGACCAATACCGCCCCATCAGCCTCGACATTGCGGGGGTGTGACATGCACGTCCGCATCGTCTGCGCGCTGCCAGCGCGCTCGCCGGAGCTGGAGGCCGAAAGCCGCCGGATCGCCGCCAGCGCCTGCCGTGCCGCAGCCGGTCGCCACACCGCAGCCGGTCGGGCGCATCGCCCAGCCGGCACCGACAACGCCCAGCCCGGTGGCACTGATCCGCGCCTGGGCCCTGCTCGGCCGCACCCCGAAAGACATGGCCGAGCGCCTGAACATCACCGAAAAACACCTGCGCCAGCTTTGCCGTCAGCACGGCATCGCCTGCCGCCAACGCTAGGAGGCCCCATGGCCGAGTACACCATCACCATCAAAGACGAAGGCGACGGCCTCTCCATCGCCATGGCCGGGCCTGCAAGCAGCGACAGCAAGGCCGCCCAGCTCGCCCAAGGCCTGTTCGGCATCCTGCCGGGCGTGATCTCGACGATCACCCAGCGCAAGGAAAAACCCTGCGACTGCGAGCAATGCAAGGCCGCGCGCGGCGAACACCCCACCACCAACAAGACCATCCACTGAGAAGGAGCACCCCATGACCATCACCATGAAAGAGCTGATCGACGCCATCACCCAGGAACTCGGCGCTAGCGGTACGCCGATCAGCAAGACCCAGGTGGACGCAGTGCTCAACCGCTACTCCGTCGTCGCCGCACGCACCCTCAAGGCCGGCGGTGACGTACCGCTGCCGGGCCTTGGCAAGCTCAAGCCGGTCCAGCGTGCCGGCCGTACCGGCCGCAACCCTGCCACCGGAGCGGTCATTGAGATCCCGCCCAAGAACACGGTGCGCCTGGCCGTCGGCAAGGGCCTGGACGAAGCAATCAATCGACCCTAAGCGAAACCACCCCGGCCTGGCCGGGGCGGTCTGCCGGGCGTGGTGGCCCGGTACTGATGAGCAGCCGAGGAAGCAATGGACCACAAGAAGGCCCTGGAAAAGATCAAGAAGTGCCTGCGGCTCGCCGCAAGCAGCAACCCCCACGAAGCCGCCGCCGCAATGCGCCAGGCTCGTGCCCTGATGGAGAAGTACCAGGTCGGCGAAGCCGATGTGCTGATGGCCGACGTCATGGAAGTCGCTGCGCGCAGCGGCTCCAAGGTCACGCCGCCGCAGTGGGAAGCGAGCCTGGCCGGCACCGTTGCGCGGGCCTACAGCTGCCGCGTCATTTTCATCGCGGGCCCCGGCAACTGGTCGTTCATCGGCGAGATGGCCGAGATCGCCGGCTACGCCATGACCCTACTGCTGCGCCAGGTCCGCCAGGCCCGCCGCGACTACATCGCCGACACCCTCAAGCGTTGCAAGCCGGCGACCAAGACCAAGCGCGCCGACATGTTCTGCGATGCCTGGGTCTGGGCCGTGCGCACCAAGGTCCTGGAATTCGCTGGGAGCGCGGCGCCTTCGACCGCCGTCGAGGCCTATATCCAGAAGCACCACCCCGAGCTGCAGAACGGCACAGCCAAAGACCGCAACGCCAGCAAGGGCCGGCTCAGCGAACGCGCCCTCAACGACGCCGCCAACGGTGTTCGCGCGGCCAGTGGCGTACAGCTGAATCACGGCGTGGCAGGTTCGCAAACGCTGGCGTTGAACTAAGCGAAACCACCCCGCAGTAGCCGGGGCTGGTCTGCCAGGCGTGGTTGCCTGGTACTGATGAGCAGCCGAGGAACTATGCACCTGTTACGCAACCGCGCCGAATGGGCCGCCTGGGTCGAGCGCCTGGCGGGTATCAGCCTGCGCCCGGCCTACAACGTCCCGCCCGAACCGGCGCACTACCCCTGCTACGGCTACGCCGTGCTGGTGATCGGCCTGGCCGGCTACGAGACCGAGGAGCCGCGCTACCTCTACGCGGCCGATGTCGCCGCCATGGCGATGACCCTCCTGGAGCACGCCGCATGAGCCATGAAACGCCAACCGACCGCAAGCGCCGACTGGCCCGCGAACGCCAGACCAATCGCCGCCAGCGCATCGCCCAGCACCGCCAAGTCATGCAGGCCGAAACCCTCAAGCTGGAGATCTACGGCGGCACCCGCGCCGACCTCGATCTTGTGCGCAGCCGTGGTGGCTTCGAGGAAGACGCCGAAGCGCTGACGCTCGGCATCCGCTACCTGGCCAGGCTGGCCAGGACCGACCCGGCCGGCTTCGCCAAGGCCATGGACCCAAGGAGCACACCATGAGCCTGGCCAAGATCCATATCGCTAAGGCCCAGCTCGGCCTGGACGATGACACCTACCGCGCGCTGCTGGCGCGGGTGGCGGGGGTGCGCTCGGCCAAGGACCTCAACCGCCGCCAGGTCGGGCTGGTCATCGCCGAGTTCCAGCGCCTGGGCTGGCAGCCCGCCCCCGCGCGCAAGGCCGGGCGGCAGCCCAAGCCAACGCCCGATCGCAAGGCGTTGATCGGCAAGATCGAGGCCTTTCTCGCCGAGGCCGAGCGGCCTTGGGCCTATGCCGATGCGATGGCCTTGCGAATGTTCAAGGTCGAGCGGGTAGAATGGCTCGATAGTGGCCAGTTGCAACGCCTGGTCGCCGCCTTCGCATACGATGCCGAACGCCACGGGAGACCGACCTAGCCATGCAACTCGACCAGGTGAAAGCCCTACTGCCCCGGCAGATTCAGGAGCTAGCCGAGGCCATCGGCCTGCCGGCGACCCAACGCCTGGTCGACCAACTCGGCGGCACCACCTGGACGGTCGCCAAGGGCGTGCGCCGCATCGGCGTGATCCGCCACGCGGCCCTGGTCGAAGTCATCGGCGAGCGCGCCGCCAACATCATGGTCGAGCGCTGGGCCAACGTGCCGCTCTACATCCCCCGCTGTTCCGCCGCCCTGCGCCGCCTGCGCGATCTGGAGATCAACCGCCAGTTCGAACAAGGCGTCCGCGAAGGCGTCAGCGCCAACACCCTGGTCGCCGAGCTGGCCCGCAGCAATGGGCTGTCGGATCGGCGGGTATGGGAGATCCTCAAGCAGCCCGGCCCTGATGCAACTGGCGACCTGTTTCACTGACAGACCAAGACTCTCGAAGCCCCGTTAGCGGGGCTTTTCACATATGGAGGTGTACATGAAAAAGTCCGTAGTTCTTGCTGTCGCGCTTCTTGTGCCTGCACTAGCCTCAGCCGAAATCGAAAGCGTCTACACCGACGCCGAGGCCGCCGTTAAGGCCAAGGAACTACTCCAGGCAGCCAAGGATCTGCGCAACGAAGTCACCGAACTCTGCGTCGCGCGCGCTGTACCAAAGCTCCATCAAGCAGCCAAGCATGCCGATGCAGCAATTGAGCAGTGGCCAGACGACCATCTGAAATATCGCGCGCTGTTCCCCTACAGCGACTGCCGGCAGGCGATGATCGACGTACAGGCCTATGCGACCACTTGCGCTGTGGGAGGCTACAAAGGCGAGGCGGCAAAGTATGACCAGAGGCGCTGGCAAGAAGACTCGGCGGCATGCGAAGCAGCCATAGCCAACCCCGACCTTTCACTCAAAGACTTCTGAGCAAAGCCCCGCCGAAGCGGGGCTTTCCGTTTTGAAAGGGGTCAGCAGCTACCATAGAATCGGAGTTCAGCAAGCCCAAAAAATTTCCGCTCGGGCTTGTTGGGTCTTGGAAAAGTGTCGTTATCCTCGGGTATGCCATGTGGCAATCACTCAAGGAAATCCGCTTATGCTAAGCCCTGCCGCAGAATGCGCCATGTCGCGCATCAGCACCCTGACCCGCTGTCTGGATGCCGTGGGCGATTTGATGATCCCCGAGCAAGACCTGAGCGTCGTCGACCGAGATGGCGTAGCCTGTCTCATCGCATTTCTTGCCAAGGAATACGAAGTCGCTCAGCGAACCTTCAGGCAGGCCATGCAGCCGCAATGAAGTGAAAAGCCCCGCTCCATGCGGGGCTCTTTGTATCTACTGAACCCCCTCAGAATCCCCTGATATCCAGCCGCCACGGAACATGGCGGCATGGATATCGAAGCCCCCAAGCGCCCCCTGTGCCACGCCCGCGACTACGCCCAGGCCATCGTCGATGCCTACCCGGACGTCGCCCGCCAGCGCGAGATCTTCGCTAGCTGCCCGATCGAACTCCGGCCCATCGCGCGGACCATGGCCAAGGACGGCATTGCCCGCATCGAGGCGCGCCGCAATGCCGTCAAGGCGCACCGTGAGCTGCACCGCAAGGCGGCCGCCGCCGACCCGGCGCCGCTGAAGCCGACCCGCCGCATATCCGAACTCAAGCAATCCGCCCCCGAGGTCGGCCGCGCGCGCCTGGCCGAGCTGCGGGCGGCCATCGGCCACAAGGAGTCCGCATGACCCGCCCGAGCCCCCGCGGCATCCGCAACTACAACCCCGGCAACATCGAGCGCAACGGCACCCGCTGGCAGGGCATGGCGCTGGACCAGTCGGGCGACGCCCGCTTCATCGTCTTCAGCCATCCGGTGTGGGGCATCCGCGCCATTGCCCGCACGCTCATCACCTACCAGGACGCCCGCCGCGCCCGTGATGGCAGCCGCATCGACAGCGTGCGCGAGATCATCGAACGCTGGGCGCCGGCGCACGAGAACGACACCCCCGCCTATGCCAAACAGGTCGCCAAGGCGCTCGGCATCGGCCCCGACGACGAGACGGTCGACGTCTACGACTACCCCACCATGCGTGCCCTGGTGCAGGCCATCGTCCGCCATGAAAACGGCCCCGGCCCGCTACCAGGCGGCCACTGGTATGGCGACAAGCTGATCGCCGAAGGCCTCGCCCTGGCCGGCATCCTGGAGGGCGTGCGCCATGGCTGAGTGCAAGCACTGGAGCCGCAGCCGCACGCTGTGGGTCAACGCCATCGCGGCCGGCCTGGTCGCCCTGGAGGCCGGCACCGGCCTGCTGCAGCCGCACCTGCCGGTCAGCCTGTACACCGCGGTGGCCGTCGGCCTGCCGGTGATCAACGCCGTGCTGCGGGTGATGACGCACCAGGCGGTGCACGCATGATCGCCCGCCTGCTGCGCTTGCTGGACGGCCTCTTAGGTACCCCGCGGCTGTGGGTGCCCAGCTGCCGCTATCTCGTGCCCTTTCCGCCGGAGCGGCCGGGCAAGTCCGGCGTCGCCGCGGCGCGCCGTGCCGCCCGCAAGGCCCGGCGCCTGCGGAGGGCGCGCCATGTTTGAGCGCCTCACCAGCCTGCCGACCGGCGTGCTGCTCGCCCTGCTCGGCTGCCTCATCTGCGGTGCCGGTGGCGGCGGTATCGGCTACGGCTTCGGCTATCGCTACGCCGAGGCGCTGGGCAACACCGCCCTGCAGAACGAACGCACCACCCAGGCGCAGCAGGCGCTTGCCGCCGAACAGCAGGCCCGCATCGAGCTGCAGCAGCAGGTCACCCGCGCCAACGCGGCCGAGGCGCAGCTACTCGCCGACCAGGCCACCCACGCCAAGCAAGTCACCGAACTGGAGGGCCGCATCGCCCATGTCTCCGCTCAATACCGGCGCACGCCCGATCAGGCACCTGAGCCTGTGCCTCATTGCGTGTTCACTGTTGGCTGGCTGCGCGACTACAACGCCGCCCTCGGCGTGCCCGGCGCCTTGGTCGGCCCCGTTACCAGCCGCCACGGCACAACCCCCTTCGCCGCCCCCGGCACTGACGCCGAACTACTCGAAAGCGGCGTCAGCCCCGCCGACATCCTCGCCCACGCCCAGGACTACGGCCGCTGGGCCCGTGGCCTCGCCAGCCAGGTAACCGCCCTGCTCACCCTCCGCAAGGACGCCACCCCATGATGCTCCAGATGGAACTCAGCCAGCTGATCGGCTGGGCCACCGCCCTGCTCAGCCTGTTCGCCACCGTCGTCACCGCCCTGGTCAAGCTCCTGCTGGCCCAGTTCGAGAAGCGCCTGGCCGATCGCTTCGCCGCCCAGGACGCCGCTCGCCAGAGCGCCAGCCGCCATTGGGAAGAGAGCTTCGCCAAATTGCTCGATCGGCAGGACAAGGAAGCCGAGACGGTCAAGCAGCTGGAGCGCGCCCTGATGCGCTTCCAGGCCGACCTGCCACTGGAATACGTGCGCCGCGAAGACTTCGTGCGCAGCCAGTCGGTGATCGAAGCCAAGCTCGACGGCCTGGCCCTCAAGTTCGAAAACGTCCTGCTCAAAGGAGCGCGCCATGATTGATGCCGACAAGGCCCGCCGGGAAACCCTGCGCTGGTACATCCTGCTGACCCTGAACAAATCCCGCCCGGTAGACCCGCACGAAGCCGTGGTGCTGGCCACCATCCAGGGCATCTACCCCGACGCCACCGCCCTGGAGCTGCGCCGCGAGCTGGACTACCTCGCCGACCGCAGCCTGGTCACCCTGAAGAAGGAGCCCTCCGGCGTATGGATCTGCGGCCTGACGCACTACGGCGTGGACATCGCCGAGTACACCGTCGAATGCCGCCCCGGCATCGCCCGCCCGGAAAAGTACTGGAGCGCCTGACATGCCCCCGCGCAGCAAGGTCGCCACGCTCCCGGCCGAGGTCAAGGCCTGGCTCGACCAGGCCCTGGCCGAGAACAACTTCAGCGACTACGAAGCCCTGGCACAGGAGCTGACCGAGCGCGGCTACGCCATCAGCAAGTCGGCGCTGCACCGCTACGGGCAGAACTTCGAGGAGCGCCTCTCGGCGCTGAAGATGGCCAGCGAGCAGGCCCGCGCCGTCGTCGCCGCCGCGCCGGACGAGGAAGGCGCCGTCAACGAAGCGCTGATGCGCCTCGTCCAGGAACACCTGTTCAAGCTGCTGATGACCGAAGGCGACCAGATCGACCTGCCCAAGGTCGCAAAGGCCGTGGCCGAGCTGGGCAAGGCCAGCATCGCGCAGAAGAAGTGGCAGGCCGAGGTGCGCGCCAAGGCCGAAGCGGCTGCTACCGAGGTGGAGAAGATCGCCAAGAAGGGCGGCCTCGATGCCGAAACCGTGGCCGAGATCCGCCGGGAGATTCTGGGGGTGGCGGGGTGAAGTCAGATGTCGTTCTTGGTTCGTACAAAATGCGAGCATTTAGGGCAGACGAAACCATAGGCGCGCGGCTGCAGGATAGCTTTTGTGCCGCCATCCCAGCACGTACAGCAAAGATAGTGCTCCGGCTGCTCGACCGAAATCAGGGATGGCTTCAGCCGATATGCATAAGACCCAGTTTCAGGGAACTGGTAAAGAGCGTATTGCTCTTGAAGCTCCCGCTTCTGTTCATTTTCTCGCCTTTCAGCTTCAAGCGCCTGCACTTTCTGAACAAGCTCCATCTGTTCAATTTGCGCCCTCATCAATTGTTGTTGAAGGTCCATAAGGCTGTTGGTCAGTTCAAAAACCCGGCCGCGAATCATCTCTTCGTCGCGAAGGGTCATCAGGCTTTTGCTGATCTCCTTGGCAGCGTTGGCGCTTGCTACAGCTGTCGAAAACCATTCGAACATCGGCACAGTCCCTCGCAGGTTATTTGGCACCGCGAGCCTACCACCGCGAGGCTTGCCGCATGAATATGCCACCAGTGCTGGACAACACTGCCGCCCTCGACATCCCCGCCGTTCTGCTCGCCTACCAGAAGAACTGGATCGGCCTGCGCGCCCCGCTCAAGGTCGGCGAGAAGTCGCGCCGTATCGGCCTCACCTGGGCCGAGGCCGCGGACAACGTCCTGGTCGCCGCCTCGGCGCGCAGCGCGGGCGGCCAGACCGTCTACTACCTCGGCTACAACCAGGACATGACGGTCGAATATATCCAGGCCTGCGCCATGTGGGCGCGCGCCTTCAACTACGCCGCCAGCGAGATCGAGGAAGGCATCTGGCCCGACGAGGACCCGGACAAGCACATCAAGACCTTCACCATCAGCTTCCCGTCGGGCTTTCGCATCGTCGCGCTCACCAGCCGGCCGTCCAACCTGCGCGGCCGCCAGGGCGTGGTGGTGATCGACGAGGCGGCGTTCCACCAGGACCTGCGCGAGCTGCTCAAGGCCGCACTGGCCCTGCTGATCTGGGGCGGCGAGGTGCACGTCATCAGCACCCACGACGGCACCGACAACCCCTTCAACGAGCTGATCGAGGAGATCCGCGCCGGCAAGCGCAAGGGCGTGCTGTTCCGCTGCACCTTCAAGGAAGCCGTGGCCGACGGGCTCTATCGCCGCGTCTGCCTACGCAAGGGCATCGAGTGGACAGCCGAGGAAGAAGCCGCCTGGGTCGAGAGCGTCTATGCCTTCTATGGCGACGCCGCTGAGGAAGAGCTGGACTGCGTACCCAGCCAGGGCGGCGGCGCCTACCTCTCCCTGGCGCTCCTGGAGCAACGCACCAGCCGCCAGGTGCCGGTGCTGCGCCTGGCCTACCCCCAGGGCTACGAGACCATCTCCGAGCACCTGCGCCTGGCCGACTCGCTCTCCTGGTGCGAGCGCGAGCTGCTGCCGCTGCTGGAACGGATGCCACGCGAGGCGCGCAGCTTCTACGGCATGGACTTCGGCCGCAGCGGCGACCTGTCCGTCATCGTGCCGCTGCTGCAAGAGCAGGACCTGCGCCGCCGCCAGGCCTTCCAGGTCGAGCTGCGCAACGTCCCCTTCAAGCAGCAAGAGCAGATCCTCTTCTTCATCGTCGACCGGCTGCCCAACTTCCTAGGCGGCAAGAACGATGCCCGGGGCAACGGCCAGGCGATCGCCGAAGCGGCAGCCGTGCGCTACGGCCACACCCGCATCGAGCAGGTGATGCTCACCGAGGGCTGGTACCGCGACAACATGCCCCCGTTCAAGGCCGCGCTCGAAGACGGCACCCTCTACGACCTGCCGGCCGACAAGGACACCGTCGACGACTATCGCGCGCTCAAGGTCATCAAGGGCGTGCCGCGCGTACCGGACAGCCGCACCACCGAGAAAGGCGGCGGCAAGCGCCACGGCGACGCCGCCGTCGCCGGCGTGCTGGCCCATGCCGCCAGCCGCACCCCGGCCGCCCCCATCGAATACACCCCCGCCCCGCCCAAGGCCGACCGCTGGGCCGGTGGCGACGACGATCAACCCGGCAACTGGCAAGGCGCCTGGTAGGAGCATCCATGGCAATCGTAGACATCCACGGCAGGCCCTTCGAGAGAGAGGTCCTGCGCGAACAGCAGACCTCGCGCTTGGCCCAGCTGCACGCCGAATACGCCGAACACCCCTCCAGCGGGCTGACCCCGCCGCGCCTGGCGAGCATCCTGCAGGCAGCCGAGCGCGGCGACATCAAGGCGCAGTGCGAGCTGTTCCAGGACATGGAAGAGAAAGACGCCCACCTGCTCGCCGAGATGGGCAAGCGCCGCCGCGCGCTGACCACCGTCGACTGGACGGTGCTGCCGCCACGCGACCCCAGCGCCGCCGAGCAGGCCGAGGCCGACTGGCTCAACGAAGTCCTGCAGGATCTGCCCGACTTCGAGGATTTGCTGTTCGACCTGCTCGATGCCATCGGCAAGGGCTTCGCCTGTATCGAGCTGGACTGGCAGCGCCTGGGCCGCGAGTGGCTGCCCGCCGCCTTCAACTACCGCGAGGCGTCCTGGTTCCAGCTGGACATGGCTACCCGCAACGAGCTGCGCCTGCGCGACGGCTCGGCCGAGGGCGAGGCGCTCAACCCCTTCGGCTGGATCGTCCACCAGCACAAGGCCAAGTCCGGCTATGTGGCGCGCGGCGGCCTCTACCGCGTGCTGGCCTGGCCGTACCTGTTCAAGAACTACGCCGTGCGCGATCTCGCCGAGTTCCTGGAGATCTACGGCCTGCCGGTGCGCCTGGGCAAGTACCCGGCCGGCGCCTCCGGCGACGAGAAGGCCACCCTGCTGCGCGCCGTGGTCAACATCGGCCACAACGCCGCCGGCATCATCCCCGAAGGCATGGCCATCGACTTCAAGGAAGCCGCCAAGGGCACCCATGACCCGTTCGACTGGATGGTCCAGTGGGCGGAAAAGAGCATGTCCAAGGCCGTGCTCGGCGGCACGCTCACCAGCCAGGCCGACGGCAAGAGCAGCACCAACGCCCTGGGCAACGTGCACAACGAAGTGCGCCATGACCTGCTCAAGAGCGATGCCAAACAAGTCGCCACCACCCTGCGCCAGTACCTGCTCTATCCGCTCCTGGTACTCAACCGCGGCGGTGACCGCGACCCGCGCCGCCTGCCGCGCTTCCAGTTCGACCTGGTCGAAGCCGAGGACATGGCCACCTACGCCGAGGCCCTGCCCAAGCTGGTCGAGGCCGGCATGCAGATCCCCGTCGCCTGGGCCCATGAGAAGCTGCGTATCCCGCAGCCGGGTCAGGGTGATGCCGTGCTCGGTGCGCCCGCCGCCGAGCCCAAGCCGACCGCCGCCGCGCGGGTCGCCGCGCTCAAGGCCGAGGCAGAGGCCGACCCGCTCGATGACCTGGCCGAGCAGCTCGCCGGCCAGTGGCAACCCGTTGCCCGCATGGCCGAGCCGGTGCAGCAGCTGCTTGCCCAGTGCAAGAGCCTGGAGGAATTCCGCGAGCGCCTGCCCGAGGTCATCCCCGACCTCGATGCCGGCCAGCTCGTCGAGCTGATCGCCCAGGGCATGTTCGCCGGCCACCTGGCTGGCCGGACGGGAGCCGTCTGATGGTCGAGCTGCAGGCGCTGCCACCCGAACAGGCGATCGCCTACTTCCGCCAGAAGGGCTACGCCGTCGGCTTCGACTACCGCGACGTCTGGCAGGCCCAGCATCAGGCCGCGTTTACCGTGGCCAAGGCCATGCAGCTGGACCTGCTCCAGGACATCCGCGCCGAGGTCGATCGCGCCCTGGCCGAAGGCACCACCCTGCAGGAGTTTCAAAAGCGCCTCATCCCCACCCTGCAGCAAAAGGGCTGGTGGGGCCGGCAGACCCGGCAAGACCCACTCACTGGCGAGGCGCGTGACGTCCAGCTCGGCAGCCCGCGCCGGCTCAAGGTCATCTACGACACCAACCTGCGCACCGCTCACAGCGAGGGTCTGTGGGAGCGCATCCAGGCGCGCAAAGCTAGCTTTCCCTACCTGCAGTACGACGGCGGCAACTCGGAAAATCCGCGCCTGCAGCACAAGGCCTGGGACGGCTTAGTCCTGCCGGTGGACGATCCCTTCTGGCAGAACCACATGCCGGTCAAGGAATGGGGCTGCAAATGCCGCGTCTTCGCCCTGACCGCCGCCCAGCTGCAGCGCCGCGGGCTGGAGGTGGGCGAGTCGCCCAGGGTGCCCACAACGCCCTACGTCAACGCCCGCACCGGCGAGGTCCAGCAGATCCCGGCCGGCGTGCACCCGGCCTTCCACTACCCACCGGGCGGCCGACGCGGCAGCCTCGTCCAGCACCTGGTCGACAAGCTCGAAGCCGCCCCGGCAGTCGTTGCCCGCTCGGCCATCGCCGACCTGGTGCAAGGCGAGGCCTTCGCCGAGTGGTACCGCAAGCCGGCTGGCGGCTTCCCCTTGGCCTACCTCAACCCGTCCGACCTCCAGCAGTTCGGCACCCAGGCGGCCGTCGTGCTGCTGGCCGAGGCGGTCCTGCTCGACCAGTTGGCCAACCAGCCCAACGTGGTGATCGAGGACTACGCCCTGGTGCAGCAGATCCTCGACACCGGCACGCCGACCCGACAGGAAGACGGCGGCCTGGTTTACCGCCTGCAACAGGCCGATGGGTCAGTGCTGATGCTGACGGTTGAGCGGTCTGGCGTGGCCGTGGTGGTTCGCAGTTTGGTGCGGGTACTGCGGTAAAAAAGCGAGGAGCGCTGGCGAGGGCGCTGGCGAGGCGATTGGTGTTGCGCTGTTACCGTGGGAGGGATTAAGCGTCAGAGATGCTTAGCGGATCGTCTAACGGCCTTCTAACGGTATCATCTTCACCAAGATTAAGTGCCGACCGGGAGCAAAGCATGGAAGCCAACCAGTTTTTAGGTCTGATTAAGTTTTTCCACAATCCAGAATATCTGGAACTGCTTCTCGATGGATGCGTGCACTGCCAGACGCCCGAGATCTATCGACGGTCGTCTAAGGAGGGGCAAGGCGACCGCAATGAAAGCTGTGTCATGTCCTGGCGTCAGTGCCGGGGAGACGCCGACATCGAGCTTCACATCAATGGGCACCATATCCCCATCTCGGACCTGGAGGCCCTAACATTGCAGAGGGAAGGCGGAGATTCATGGCTCACCTGCTGGTTCTGCCTTCGTTTGCCAGAGCTAGAGGAAGATGTGGAAGCCCTGAAGGCCGACCTCGCCAGGATGAAGCAGGAGTTCGGGCGGCACTACGCCTTTGTGCCGGCTTACCATGCGAGTGCCTTCATAGATCGAATCAAGCAGCATACTGATAAGCCAGTGTGGGCGCAGGAAGTCGCATATAAAGACGAGAGCATCCATTGGTCTGCACGCTGCAAATCAACTGCGTACCGATACCAGCGGGAGTACCGTATCGGCTTTGGCGAATGCGCCGTTAGTGAAACCAACCCTTACGTCTTTCATTGCGATGGTGGCTTCCGCGATCTGGTACTTGCCAACGTTGAAGTTCAACTGGTCCATAACGAGACAGGACAGGTATTCCTGGACGTCGGCTCGATCTAAGTCCTCACTGAACCCCCTCACTCTGCACTAGCCAAACCATGCCGCCGACACTGGCGGCATGAAGACCAAAGCCTCCCCCACCGCCGCGATCGCCGCCTGCATCTTCGAGATCCAGGCGGAGGGTCCGGCCATCCAGCTCTTCCCGGTCGGCGCCTTCAAGGCCCGCGACGGTCGCCCGCGTGATGTGGCGGCCGGCGCCTGGTTCATCGACGCCCAGGTCGCCCAGCGGCTGATCGCCCAAGCCGCAGCCCGCGCCACCGACGTCGTTATCGACTACGAACACCAAACCCTCAACAGCGCCGAGAACGGCCTGCCCGCTCCGGCCGCCGCGTGGTTCTCCGGCAGCGGCCTGGAGTGGCGCGAGGGCCAGGGCCTGTTCGCCACCGGCGTGCAGTGGACCGACAAGGCCAGCGCCATGCTGGCGGCGCGCGAATACCGCTACCTGTCCCCCGTCTTCACCTACGACAAGCAGACCGGCGAAGTCCTGGAGCTGCTGCACGTCGGCCTCACCAACTACCCCGCACTCGACGGCATGGCCTCCCTGCCGACGCTGGCGGCTGCCCGCTTCGAACTGGCCATCCCGGCCGCCCCTTCCGCACAGGAGAACCAACGTGTGAACCGAGACCAACTGATCGAGGCGCTGGGCCTGTCTTCGGACGCCAGCGACGAAGACATCCAGACCGCACTCACTGCGCTGAAGGCCAACGCCTCCAAGGCAGACGACCTGCAGCAGTCGCTCGCCGCCCTCAAGGCCGAACGCAAGCCGGACCCGGCCAAGTTCGCCCCGATTGAGGTGGTCGAGGCGCTCAAGCAGGACATCCGCGCGCTCAAGGCCAACCAGGTGGAGGGCGAAGTCGGCCAGCTGGTGAAAGCCGGGCTTGAAGACGGCCGCCTGCTGCCGGCTCAGGAAGAGTGGGCGCGCGATCTGGGCAAGAAGGATGTGGCCGCGCTCAAGACCTACCTGGAGAAAACGCCGGCTATCGCCGCGCTCAAGGGCCAGCAGACCAATCGCCACCAAACCGCGACCCCGAGCAAGGTGGATGAGCTGGATGCCGAGGCCCTTGCCGTGTGCAAGGCCATGGGCGTCAGCCCGGAAGACTATCTGGCCACGCTCAAGGCGTAAGGAGACCCCATGTCCGCTCTCACCCGTGACCGTAACACCCCGCTGAAGAACGCCGAAATTATCGGCGTCCCGGCCGCGGCCGGCGCCAAGGTTTATGCCGGCGCCCTCGTCGTCGCCAACGCCACCGGCTACGCGGCGCCAGGCACGACCGCCGTCGGCCTCACCTACCTCGGCCGTGCCGAGGAATCGGTCGACAACACCAGCGGCGCAAACGGCGCAGCCACCGTACTGGTGCGCCGCCTCAACGCCTTCAAGTGGGGCAACGACGGCTCCATCACCCAGGCCCACCAAGGCAAAACCGCCTACATCGTCGACGACCAGACCCTGGCCGCTACCGATGGCACCGGCACCCGTTCCGCCGCTGGGCGAATCGTCGGCATCGAGCCTGACGGCGTCTGGATCGAATAAGGAGATCTCCGAATATGCTCATCAACAAAGCAGCCCTCGCCGCCGTGTTCCTGGCGTTGAAGACCACCTTCAACAAAGCCTTCGAAGCGGCACCCAGCACCTGGCAGAAGATCGCCATGGAGGTTCCGTCCAACAGCGGGCAGAACGACTACTCCTGGCTGAGCAACTTCCCGAAGATGCGCCGCTGGATCGGCGCCAAGGTCGCCAAGGCCCTGGAAGCCTACAAGTACGTCGTGGTCAACGAGGACTTCGAAGCCACCGTAGAGGTCGACCGCAATCACATCGAGGACGATCAGCTCGGCATCTACCAGCCGCAGGCGCAGATGGCCGGCTATTCGGCCGCTCAGCTGCCGGACGAGCTGGTGTACGAGGCGGTCAACGGCGGCTTCGGCAAGCTCTGCTACGACGGTCAGTACTTCTTCGACACCGATCACCCGGTCGGTGCCGGCTCGGCCAGCAACAAGGGCACCGCTCCGCTCTCCAACGCCACCCTGGCGGCGGCACAGACGGGGTACGGCGCTGCCCGCACGGCCATGAAGAAGTTCAAGGACGAGGAAGGCCGCTCGCTGAACATCACGCCCAACGTCCTGCTGGTCGGGCCGGCCCTGGAGGACATCGCCCGAGCGCTGCTGACCGATGCCAAGCTCGCCGACGGCAGCTCAAACCCCTACAAGGGCACCGCCGAACTGGTGGTCGATGGCCGCATCGAGTCCGACACCGCCTGGTTCCTCCTAGACACCAGCAAGCCGGTCAAGCCCTTCGTCTACCAGCCGCGCAAGAAGCCCGTGTTCGTCTCGCAGACCAACCCGGAAGCCGAGGACGTGTTCAACCTGAAGAAGTACAAGTTCGGCGCTGAGGCCCGCGCCGCAGCTGGTTACGGCTTCTGGCAGCTCGCCTTTGGTTCCACCGGCACTGGCGCGTAACGGAGGACTTCCACATGGCTAAAGCACCAACCAAGACTGCGGTGAAGCCCGCAGCCAAGTCCGCAGCCAAGCCCGCCGCGAAGAAGCCTGCCGGCACCGAGTCGACCATCAAGGCCATCTTCGTGCGCAGCTTCCCGGAGACCTTCCGCCGCGCTGGTTTCGTGTTCACCCGCGAGGGCCACGGTATCTCGCTGGACCTGCTGACCAAGGAACAGCTCGCAGCCATCGAGGCCGAGCCCATGCTGCATGTTGAGCATTGCGAGATCGAGGCTGACCCGCAAAGCGGTGACGCACCGCTGGCGGGCGATGGCGATGCCAAACAACCCGCGAGCGATGCGCCGCCTGCGGACAGCTCGACCGGCCCGGCGACTACCAATGAAGACGGTCAGTCGAACCCGGTCGACGGCGAAGGTAACGCCTGATGTACGCCAGCGCCCTCCAGCTGCTCGCCCGCTACAACGCGGACGAGATCGCCCAACGTGCCGATGCCAGCCTGCCGCCCCTGGTGGACGGCGAGCTGCTACGCATCGCCGCTGCGGCGGGTGACCTCTCCAGCTTCACGGCTGAAGAGCAGGCCGCGGCTGCCGCGGCGCTGGCCAAGGTCGAGCGCGCCCTGGGCGACGCCGAGCAAACCATCGACACCTACCTGGGCGGCCGCTACCAGCTGCCGCTCAGCCAGACACCCGACGTCCTGGAGCGCATCGCCTGCCAGATCGCCCGCTTCGTGCTGTTCGACGACGCCGCACCCGACCAGGTCAAGGCCCTCTATCAGGACTCCATCCGCTTCCTGGAGCACGTCGCCGCCGGCAAGGTCCAGCTGGGCCTGGCCAGCGACGGCAGCACCGCGCAGCCCTCGGCCGGCGCCGAGATGGTCAGCGGTGCCCTGGTGTTCGCCCGCGACAATAGCCGGGGGTTCATCTGATGGCCGTCAGCATCCGCCTCAGCCACAACCTGCCGCAGGTCCAGCGCCTGTTCCAGCAGATCCGCCGGCTTGGCGGTGACCCGCAGCCGCTGCTCCAGGACATCGCCTTCCTCGGCGAGAACAGCACCCGCGAACGCTTCCGCAGCCAGACCGGCCCGGACGGCGAGCGCTGGAAGCCGAGCCTGCGCGTGCAGCTCAGCGGCGGTAAGACGCTGACCCGCGACGGCCACCTGGGCGACTCCATCGGCAGCTACGCCAACCAGCGTTCGGCCGTATGGGGCGTCAACCGCATCTATGCAGCCATCCACCAGTTTGGCGGCACCATCCGCGCCAAATCCTCGCGCGGCCTGCGCTTTCGCATCGGCGATCGCTGGTCGACCAAACGCCAGGTCAGCATCCCGGCGCGGCCGTTCCTCGGGATCTCCGATGGCGATCGCCAGGACATCCTCGACCTGGTCGAGAACCATCTCGCCAGCCTGGTGCGCCAGGGCGCGCCGGGGGGTGCCTGATGCTCGGCCAGCTCGAAGCCCATTTGATCGACCTGCTCAAGGCCAGCCCGCTGGGCTCGCGCCTACGCGCCGTCGACAGCCTGCCGGACACCCCGGACAAGGACCTGGTCAAGCGCTGGGGCGTGGACGCACCGGCCGCCTACGTGGTGGCCATGGACGGCACCCTGAGCCAGGCCCTAGCCACGCCGCAGTTCGTCGTCGTGCTGGTCGCACGCAACGCCCGCAGCCACCAGGCCGCACGGCATGGCGACGGCAAAACCATCGGCCTCTACGAGATGCTCGATGCCGCCATCGCCGAGCTGCACGGCGGCGTCGCCGGCGATGCCAGCTGGGAGGTCACCCGCTACCAGTTCATGCAGGACGACGCCCTGCGCGACCAGGGCCTGCACGTGGCCCTGGTGCTGATCAAGGCCGACGTCGACCCGCCGCAGAAGGACGCGGTCAACCTCGCCGACTTCCTGGAGTTTCACGCCGACTTTGACATCCAGCCCTTCGCCACCGCGGCCGATCGCCAGCGCTGGGCCGCTGAAGACCACGCAGAGCCCGCCCCGGATCTGCACTCGCACATCAACCCGCAGGAGGGCTCATGAGCCAACCCGTATTCCTGGTGCCCGCCGAGGGCCTGAAGGTGCGCCACCCGCTGGGCGGGCACCTCAAGCCCGAGGGCGACTTCGTCGTGCTCGACAGCTACTGGCGCCGCCGCATGGCCGACGGCTCGGTGGCCACCGGCACCCCACCCACCCGCAAGCGCCAGGCCGCGCCGAAGGAGTAAGCCATGGCTGAGAATGTCAGCTTCAACGAGGTGCCCGATAACATCCGGGTACCGGGCATCTACATCGAGATCGACCCGAGCAAGGCGGTCAGCGGCGGCGCGGTGATGGAGCGGCGCCTGCTGCTCATCGGCCAGCGCCTGGCCAGCGGCACCGCTCCGGCCGGCGTGGCCATGCGCCTGGGCAGCCAGGCCGGCGACCAGGCCGCGCAGGCGTTCGGCCAGGGCAGCATGCTGCACGGCATGGCCAAGGCCGCGCGTGGCGCCAGCGACTACGTCGACCTCTGGGCCATTGCCCTGGACGATGACCCGGCCGGCGTAGCCGCCATCGGCAGCGTGACGCTGACCGGCAGCCCGACCACCAGCGGCACCCTGGCGCTCTACATCGGCGGCAAGGTCGTGCGCGCCATGGTCGTGGCCGGCGATGCCGCCAGCGCGATCGCTTCGCGCCTGGCCGACGCCATCAGCGCCGACGCCGACTTGCCCGTCACCGCCGCGGCCGAGCTGGGCGTGGTGACCCTGACCTGCCGCTGGAAGGGCGAAACCGGTAATGACTTGGATCTGCGCCTGAACTACTACGGCGAGCAGACTCCGGCCGGCCTGACCGTGGCGATCGCCGCCATGACCGGCGGCACAGCCAACCCGTCGGTCCAGCCGGTGCTCGATGCCATCGCCGGCACCCAGTACTACAGCATTGCCTGCCCCTACCTGGACGGCGCCAACCTCACCGCCCTGGAAGGCGAGATGGCCGCGCGCTTCGGCCCGATGGACGTGCTCACCGGCCACGTATTCAACGCCAAGGTCGGCAACCACGCCGCGCTCACCACCTGGGGCAGCGAGCGCAACTCGCCGCACCTCAGCACCCTGGGCCTTTACGACATGCCGACCGCACCCTGGGTGGCCGCGGCCGCGTGGGCTACGGTCGCCGAGTTCTCCGGTGCCAATGATCCTGCAAGGCCGTTCCGCAGCCTGGCGCTGCCGGGCGTGCTGCCGCCGCCGGAGAAGAGCCGCTTCACCCGCGCCGAGCGCAACCTGCTGCTATACGACGGCATCAGCACCTTTACCGTCGATGCCGGCGGCCAGGTGCTTATCGAGACCGTCATCACCAACTACCAGGTCAACAGCTTCGGCCTGCCGGACATCGCCCTGCTGCGCCTGGAGACGAAGTGGACCGCGGACTTCATCCGCTTCCGCTTCAACGCTGCGGTAGCCCGCGACTACCCGCGCCACAAGCTGGGCGACGTGGCCATTCCCGGCCAGGCCTACGCCACGCCGACCACGGTGCGCGCAACCCTGATCGCCGAGGCCGAGAAGCTGGCCAAGGAAGACGGCGTGCTCGAGGACCTTGAAGGCTTCAAGCGCGACCTGATCCTCAAGCGCTCCACCCAGAACCCCAACCGCATGAACGCCGTGCTGACGCCGAACCTGGTCAACCAGTTCGACATCTTCGCCGCGGCCGTGCAGTACCGCCTGTAAGGAGGCCCCATGCAGCACCACGGCCGCGCCACCATCACCTACAACGGCAAGCGCCTCGCCTCCCGCGAGGGCGCCACCCTGAACCTCGGCGGCGTCGCCCGCACCCCGGAGGCGCTGGACGACGGCACCGTCGGCTACTCCGAGGCCACCGCCGCGCCAGAACTCAACTGCACCGTCCCGCTCAAGCAGGACCTGGACATCGAGGAGCTGCGCAACCTCACCGGCGCCAACCTGGTGTTCGAGTCCGACACGGGCAAGGGCTGGGTCATCCGCGATGGCTTCACCGTCGACGCCGTCAGCGTCGGCAAGGACGTCGCCCTCAAATTCAGCGGCCAGCCGGCCGTGCAACTGTAAGGAACAGACATGCAACAGCTCACCACCAACGGCAAATTCCCCCACGGCCTGGTCATCGCCGGCACCACCTACACCCGCTTCGAAATGCGCGAAGCCCTGCTCGCCGACATGATCGACGCCGAGGTCGACTCCGGTGGCCCGACCCATGCCATCCACTACAGCGCTCAGCTCGCCGTGCGCCAGCTGACCCGCGTCACCAACGACCAGGGCGACGAATTCACGGGCCCGTTCGTGGTGGCGATGGTCAAGAAGCGCGGCGACTACACCGCCCTGCGCCAGGCGCAGATCAAGCTCGACGACATGGGAAACGGCGCAACGGACGACTCCGCCATCACTGGGACGCCGTCCAGCTGATTGCCCTGCGTCACGGCTGGTCGCGCGAGCAGATCCTCGCGCTGCCGCCGGCTGAGTTCCTCCACTACCTGGGCAACCTGACCAAGAAAGCATGAGCAACCGCGACCTAACCCTGGCCCTGCGCCTGACCGCCGATGTCACCCGCCTGATGGGCGGGCTGAGCAAGGGCGAGACAGGCCTGAAGAAGTTCGGCTCAGCCGCCAAGGGCGAGCTGGCCGCGCTCGGCCACTTCGCCGGGTCGGTCGAGGGCAAGCTCGCGCAGCTGGGCTTGGGGGTTTCCGCCATCGCGGTGGGCCTGCAGTCGGCCCAGCTGGACAAGGACCTCAAGCAGCTGCAGCTCACCGCCGGCGCGACCGCGGCCGAGGCGGATCTGCTGCGCCAGAGCCTGATGGACGCGCAGATCGCCACTGGCCAGGGCGTGGACGAACTCAAGGGTGGCGTCGATGCGCTGATCGCCGGCGGCCTGGGCATCGCCCAAGCCACCGCTACCGTCGCCCCCATGGCCGAGACGTTGGCCGTCTCCAAGACCAACGCCGACGCCCTGGCCAAGGCCATGGGCGTGGCCGCCACCCAGTTCGACATCGACCTCAGCAAGACCGAAGAAGCCCGCCTGCTGCTGGACAAGATGGTCGTCGCCGGCCGCGCCGGCAACGCCGAGCTGGAGAACCTGCCGGACATCTTCGCCCGCGTCGGCAGCAATGCCAAATCCTCCAACCTGAGCCTCGACCAGACGCTTGCGCTGGTCGAGACGCTGTCGCTGGTCGAGCCCAACGCCGAGCGCCTGGCCACGCTCACCGACAGCACCCTGCGCGTGTTCACCAACGCGAACTACATGAAGTCCGCGTCCAAGGCGACCGGCGTCAAGTTCTTCGACAAGGACGGCTCGCGCCGCGATGCGCTGGAAGTCATCCAGGACATCAAGGCGCAGTACGACAAGCTCGATACCGATGCCAAGCGCTTCAAGTTCATCAACGCCGCGTTCGGCAAAGCCGACCTGGACACCCAGCGCGGCCTCAAGACCCTGCTCGATGGCGACTCGCTGGGCAAGCTGGACAGCGTCTTCGCCGAAGTCCGTGACGCCAGCGGCACCATCGCCCGCGATCTGCCGGACGCGATCGGCAACGCCGTCGACCAAACCAACCGCCTCAAGGGCGCGCTGCGCGAAGCCGCCGACGACTTCGCCGAGCCGGTCAATGACACCCTGAGCGGCCTCATCAAGTGGGGCATGGACAGCAAGGAAAACGGTGGCCTCGGCCTGGACGGCAAGGACATGTTGCTCGGTGGCGCCATCGGCGCGGCTGGGCTGTTCGGCGCCGCACGTTACGGCGGCAAGGCCATCTCCGGCCTCGCCGGCAAGCTCGGCGGCACCGCTGCCGGCGTGGCCACCGGCAAGGCCTTGGAGGAAGCGGCCAGCGTGCAACCCGTCTATGTCGTCAATATGCCCGACAGCCTTGGCGGCAAGCTCGGCGCCGCCGAGAAGCTGGCCGACACGGCTGGCGACCTGGTCGGCCCAAAGACCTTCAGCAAGCTCAAAACCACCATCGGCCTGCTCGGTAGCACCTCGCTCAGCGCGCTACCGGCCCTCGGCACCGGCGCCATGGCCACTGCAGGCGCAGCCGTGGCCGGCGCCGGCGCGGCGGGCTGGGGCATCGGCACGCTCATCAGCGATGCCATCGAGGGCACCGCCATCAGCGACGCCATCGGCAAGGCCGTGGCCTACGCCATCTCGCCGTTCAGCGAAGACGCCCGCGCGGCGATCGCCGCGAACAACAAGGCGGCCGCCTCCGAGCTGACCATTCGCATCGAGGGCGAGCCCAAGGCGCGCGTCACCCAGATGAACAGCGACGGCATGGACATGACCGTGCTCACCGGCCGTTCGAGAGTAGGAGGCTGACATGGCCTGGCGCGACGACTACCGCCCCGGCGCCTTCCGCGGCGTCCCCTTCCACCTCAAGAGTGCCACCCGCACCGGCGGGCGCCGCACGGTGCTGGACGAGTTCCCGCTGCGCGACACGCCGAGCACCCAGGACATGGGCCGCAAGGCGCGCCAGTTCAACCTAGTGATGACCGTGATCGGCGCCGACTACATGGCGCAGCGCGACGACCTGATCGAGGCGCTCGAAGCCTCCGGCCCCGGCACGCTGATGCACCCCTTCTATGGCGAGTTGTATGTCGCCCCGCTCGGCGACTACAGCATCGAGGAGAGCCTCGACCAGGGCGGCCTTGCGCGCATCACCCAGAATTTCGTCGAGGCCGGCGACAAGCCGCGCCCCGACAGCCAGCCGCTGGCCGGCGCCGCGGTCAATTCCGCTGCCGACTTGGTGCAGGCCGAGGCCCTGGAAGAGTTCGAGGACAAATGGGGCGTGCTCGGTTTTGCCAGTAGCGTGGCCGAGCACGCCGAGGCTGCCCTGGGCACGGCTACCGGTTTTCTCGGCGATGCCTTCGAGACGGCCCAGGGCTGGGCCAGCATGGCGATGGACCAGGTCGGCGGGCTCTACAGCACCGCCCAGGGCTACGCCAACCTGGCGATGAGCAAGCTCAACGGCATCACCAGCGGCATTCTCTCCGGCGGTGGGCTGCTCGCCCAGGGCGGCCAGTTCGGCACCCTGCTCGGGCGCTTCACCGGCTCGATCTCCTCGCTGATCCTCTCGCCGGGCAACCTCGGCATGGGGCTGCTCGGGCTCGTGCGCGGCATGACCAGCAGCCTCAGCCCCTTCGGGGCGTTCCAGGCGCTCACCTCGCTGTTCGGCCTGGGCAGCAAGGCCAAATCCGTGCGCGGCAGCGGCTACGTCACCCCGGCCCGAGCCCAGCAGGCCACCAACCAGGCGGCGATCTATACCCTCATCGAGCGCGCCGCGGTCGCCGAGGCCGCGCGCCTGGCCACCGGCCGGCCGCTGGCGGCGTCGGCGCCGGTCAACGGCTCGACCGTCAGCAGCAGCCCGACCAGCGAGAGCACCCAGGTGCTGCCCGGCCTGACCTACAACAACCGCGAAGAGGCCGTCGAAACCCGCGACGTCCTGGTCGCCGAACTGGACCGCCAGCAGCTGCAGGCCAGCCCCGAGCGCTACCGCGCACTGGCCGGCCTGACCACCGCGCTGGTCGCCGACCTCAACCGCCGCTCCGCCTCCCTGGCCCCGCTTACCCGCTTCACGCCGGGCGCCACCATGCCGGCACTGGTCATCGCCCACCGCCTCTACGGCGACGCCAGCCGTGCCGGCGAGATCGTCGCGCGCAACCGTATCGCGCATCCGGGCTTCGTGCCCGGCGGCCAGGCGCTGGAGGTGCTCAAAGATGCCTGACGTCCTGCTCACCATCGGCAACCAGCAATGGGGCGGCTGGAAGCGCTACCGCATCGGCCTGGGCATGCAGCAGCTGGCCGGCAGCTTCGAACTGGAGCTGACCGAGCGCTGGGCCGGCCAGGCCAGCCGCCGCGAGATCCCCGAGGGTGCGCCCTGCACGCTGCACTACGACGGCGAGCTGCTCATCACCGGCTACATCGACCGCGTCAGCCCGAGCTATGACGCAGGCGGCCACAGCGTGAGCGTCAGCGGCCGCGACAAGACCGCCGACCTGGTCGACTGTTCGGCGCCGCCGACGCAGTTTATCGGCCGCGGGCTGGTCGACGTCGCGCGCGAGCTGTGCGCGCCATTTGGCATCGCCGTCATCGACCAGGCCGGCGCCAATGCGCCGTTCCGCAGTCTCAAGCCGAACGATGGCGAGAGCGTGTTCGAGATGCTCGACCAGGCCGCGCGCATCCGTGGCGTGCTGCTGGTCACCGACGGCCGCGGCAACCTCATCATCACTCGCGCCGGGCAGTACCGCGCACACGACGCCCTGGTGCTCGGCGAGAACATCCTGCAGGCCAGCGGCAACCGCGACCGCACCGACGTCTTCAGCCAATACAGCCTCAAGGGTCAGGCCGCCGGCTCCGACGACTTCTTCGGCGAGCAAGCCGCCGCTGTGCTGGCCCGCGCCCGCGACAGCCGCGTCACCCGCCACCGCCCGCTGACGCTCATCGCCGATGGTCCCATCGACGGCAAGGCCGCCCGCGACCAGGTCACCTGGGAACGCAACGTGCGCTGGGGCCGCTCGCAGTCGGTGAGCTACACCCTGGCGGGCTACCGGCAGAGCAACGGCGAGATCTGGCGCGCCAACAGCCTCGTCCCCATCTACGACGCCTACCAGTACCTGCGCGGCGCCGAGCGCTTGGTCACCGAGGTGGCCTACCAGCTCGACGACCAGGGCGAACGCTGCGAGCTGACCGTGATGCCGAAAGAGGCTTTCGCCCTTGTCCCGCAACCCGAGCCGGAGGCGACCGATGCCTGGTATTGATCGCCTGCTGCGCCCGCTGCGCCGCGGCCTGAGCCACCTGGTCAGCCGCGCCGTCGTCACCCTGGTCAACGACGCGGCCAAGATGCAGGCGCTGCAGGTCAAGCTGCTGGCCGAGGAAACCCTCGACGCCATCGAGCACTGGCAGCCCTACGGTTTCACGGCCCACCCGCTACCCGGTGCCGAGGCCCTGGTGCTGGCCGTCGGCGGCCATCGCGCGCACAGCGTGGTGGTTTCCTGCGGCGATCGCCGCTTTCGCCTCACCGCAATAGAGCCTGGCGAGGTGGCCATCTATACCGACGAGGGCGACAAGCTGCACTTCAAGCGTGGCAACGCCATCGAGGTCGTGACCCGCGTCTTCACCGTCAAGGCCAGCGAGGCCGCGCACTTCCAGACACCCCTCATCACCACCACCGGCCGCATCGAGTCGGCCGGCGACCAGCTGGCAGCGGGCATTAGCCAGGTCGGCCACGCGCATGGAGATGTGGAACCCGGCAACGGTATTTCAGGGGGTCCGCAATGACCGACATCGCCCTGCGCTGGGACGGCCTCGGCGCCGACCTGGTGCGCGAAGGCAACGACCTCGCCCTCGATCACGGCCTGCAGACCCCTGCCGTCATCAGCCTGTTCTCCGATCGCCGCGCCCGCGCCGAGGACGCGCTGCCCGGTGGCGGCACCGACCGCCGCGGCTGGGCTGGCGATGCCTGGCCCGACGTCGGCGGCGACCAGATCGGCTCGCGCCTCTGGCTGCTCGGCCGCGAGAAGGAGATCGCCGAAACCCTGCGCCGCGCCCGTGAGTACGGCCAGGAAAGCCTCGCCTGGACGCTTGAAGACGGCATCGCCGCGCGCATCGAGGTCACCGCCAGCGTCCCGCGTCGCGGCTGGCTGCGCCTGGCGCTGGCCATCCACCGTCGTGACGGGCGTACCGAAAACCACCAGTTCGATACCCTCTGGGAGGCCCACTGATGGCGTTCTCCATCCCTGACCTGAACACCACCCGCCAGCAGATCGCCGCCGACATCGAGGCGCACCTGCCGGGCACCGAAGCGCGCACCCGCCGCAGCACCCTGGGCGTGCTCGCATTCGCCCTGGCCGGCGCGGTGCAGGGGCTGCACGCCCATATCGACTACCGCTACCGCAACTTCCTGCCGGACGAGCTGGCGGACGCCGACGGTGTCGAGCGCTGGGCCCGCCGCTTCAAGCTCTGGTATCGCGCCGCCACCTCCGCCGGCGGCCTGGTCACCATCAGCGGCACCCCCGGCAGCACCCTGCTGGTCGGCACCACCCTGCAGTTCACCCAGGACCAGCTCTATACCGTGCGCGAGGACCTGACCCTGACCGCCAGCACTGGCCAGGTCGCAGTCGATGCCGCGACCGCGGGCAGCAGCGGCAACCTGCCGGCCGGCGCTCGCCTGACGCTGGTCAGCCCGGTCGTGGGCATCCAGTCCGCCGCTACCGTGGGTGCCGACGGCCTCACTGGCGGCGCCGATCAGGAGGATCTCGCCGGCCTGCGCGATCGCCTGCACCGCCGTATGGCCGAACCGCCGCAGGGCGGCACCCTGGCCGACTACGAGACCTGGGCGCTGGAGTCGCACACCGCCATCACGCGAGCCTGGGCCACCGAGCACGAGCAAGGCACAGGCAGCGTGGTCGTGCGCGTGGTCTGCGACAACCAGGAAAGCCCCATCCCCGGTGCCGAGGTGCTGGAGGCGGCCGATGCCTACATTGGCGAACGGCGCCCGGCCGGCCGGCGCTCGGTCTACGTGCTGCCCCCGGTGGACGTGCCGGTGCAGTACCAGATCCGCGCAGTGCCAAACACCCCGCAAGTGCGCGCCGCCATTGAGGCCGAGCTGCGCGACCTGCACCGCCGCGAAGCCGAACCCGGCGCCACCCTGCTGCTCAGCCACATCCGCGAGGCGGTCAGCCTGGCCAGTGGCGAGACGGACAACGAGGTGCTCTACCCGACCGCCGACCTGCTGCACGGCACCGGCCAGATGCCCACTTTCGGAGGCATCACATGGGCGTGACCGCTGCTGACTACGGCCGTCTGCTCGGCCAGCTGCTGCCACCCGGCGCCGCCTGGACGCAGGACCCGGACAGCCTGCTGCAGAGCCTGCTGCGCGCCTTCGGCGAAGCGATGGCTCGCGCCCACGACCGCGCCGATGACCTTTACCGCGAAGCCGATGCCGGCGAGGCGTTCGAGACGCTGGAGCGCTGGGAAGCCGCCCTCGGCCTGCCGGACGAATGCAGCATCCAGGGCGCCCAGACCATCCAGGAACGCTCGGCCGCTGTCCTCGCGCGCCTTATCGGCCTGGGCGGCCAATCCCGTCCGGATTTCCTCGCCCTCGCCGAGGCGCTCGGTTACCCCGACGCCACCATCACCGAATACCAGGCCCGTCGCCACGGCCGCGCCAGCATGGGCGAGCCCTACGGCGGCGAAGACTGGGAAGACACATGGCAGCTCAACCTGCCCGCCAGCCAAGTCATCCAGCGCCGCCACGGCCGCGCCGCCATAGGCGAGCCCTACCAGGTCTGGGGCGACAGCCAGCTCGAATGCGTGCTGCACAAGCGCAAGCCGGCCGGCTCCATCCTGCTATTTACCTACGGAGGAAACTGATGGACTACCCCAAATCAGAGCCCGGCGTGAACCTGCTCAACGGCCAGT